>Ga0208109_1000088_pt1 | contig 48919 bp, 37 predicted proteins | sample CryBogCBH18Jul08_FD_184594 | JGI IMG/M metagenome (GOLD analysis project Ga0208109, IMG submission 184594) | Freshwater microbial communities from Crystal Bog, Wisconsin, USA - CBH18Jul08 (SPAdes) (version 2) | ecosystem: Environmental > Aquatic > Freshwater > Lake | place: Crystal Bog...
TTTTAATCCACCAACACCAACCTTTAATCCTCCAACTTTTAATCCACCAACACCAACCTTTAATCCTCCAACTTTTAATCCACCAACACCAACCTTTAATCCTCCAACTTTTAATCCCCCTGCACCAACCTTTACACCAGCATATACACCATCTAGAGCATCAAATGCTGCACCAATAAATACACAAAGTTCACAACCACAATTTAATCCAACACCTACACAAAATCAAACACCTGCATATATGCCAGCAGCATATACACCAACAATGACACAATATGGACCACCAAGTGTTTCATCAAATTATCAAGGAATATCAGTACCACCACCATCAACACAAAATGTTTTACCAGTATATTCTCATAATTTATTATCACCATCATTTACAGAAGCAACACTTATGCCAAATCAAACATTTACACCAATGCCAACTAAACCACCAACAAATTCAGCAGGATATTCAACTAACATGATTGTTCAATCAAAACAAGTATCTAAAGCATTATATTCATATAATTCACCAATATATAAATCATTAAAAGGAGGATTTTCAAATGAATCATTAGTAGCTAAAATGTCAGATTTATATTCTCAAATAAATAAATAATATATATATAGTATGACAGAATATCATCCAGAAATTTCAATACAAAACATATATACAACATTTACACCAGCCGGATTAAAAAACTATACACCATCTAATACACCTGTAGCTAATTACACTTTTGGTGATTTAACTTATCCAAATAAAGATGGTAATCAATTTCAAGATAAATTAACTTCAGATGCAATGTTAAATACGCCAGGAGTAATAATTTCAGATCCAAATTTAATGCCAAATATGCCAACTACAAGAAATGGATGTCCACAAGGATATACAATGAAACCTAAGTTTATTTACAATATAACTAGCGATACTGGTGAAATACAACCAGCAATATTGAATAATTATTGTATATCAGATAATTCGTTAATGCGTAAAAATCCTACACAACAAGTTTTAAGTAGATTATGTGGTAATCCAGATTATGCAATATTGGTTGATAATGTAAATTTTGTATACAAATGTGCATATAATCCAAATTCTTAATTTTTTCTTTACTTATATTATAGAATGTCAAACGTAAATACAAATGCCGTTCCATTTGTTAAAATACCAGAATGTGCGATAAATTATGAATACTATTCATCATTTGATTATAAATCAGGAACAGTAAATAATGTATGTATTTCATCAGTAGGATTTTTTGAAACTGAAGGTAATAAGAAAAAATTAGATGAAGTATGTGGAGTAGGTAAACCAATTTTATTAAATACTAAACAAAATGCATATCGTTGCGTTTATCAACCAAATTAATAATATAAATTATAAAAATTTTTATATTAATAATATATAAAGAAATGTCTACCTATTTAAATTCAGTAGAACTCCCTGAAAATATTCAGTTGATACCTGGTCATAGTTCAGAAATTAATATAGAAAAATTACCAAATTCAACAGATTGTACAACAACAATGACTTATATATCAGTAAATGATGTTGAAATTAATCAATCTTGTTCAGTTAAAACATCTACATATCAAGTAATTGATAGTTCAAACCAATTAGTTACAGTTCATCAAGGAGAACCATCAACTGGTAGAGTAGCAAATTGTCCATATACAATGACAATGGACCAAGGTGTTGTTACAGTAAATGCTACTTGTAAATTAGCAGATTTACCAAATTATATAGCTAAATCACAATTTACAGCAAATCCTGATACAGATATGCCTTATAGCTATGGTACAACATATGGCTCTAGTTATGGTAATGGATCAAATAGAGCCAATGGTAATTTTGCAAACAACGAAATTAACAAAGCAGATGATTGCCCAGATGATTATATTTTACATAAAAATTTTATTTATGATATACCAAACTCTGATGGTACATACTCAAGAGGTCAATACAATAACGTATGCATATCAGATTATAATATTACATATCCTGCACCATCTAAAAGAGTTTATGTTGGAGAAGCAAATCCATGGAGTAATAATAAAAAAGTATCAAGTATGTGTTCTAATAATGGTAGAGCTATTTTAGTGGATAGAGAAACTAATACATACAAATGTGTATTTAACCCACAATCTTAACAAAACCATAATCACCATCAGAACCATTATTTTGAAATAAAGGATCAGTACATTTCCAGCCTAAATTTTCTATAATACCAAGTGATTGATTAGCTAATAAAGCACCTTTATTATATTCGACACTTTGTAATTCTACTATTAATCTACTAGCATTATTAATAGTATTAATTCCACCATTTATAATATCTATTTCTGCACCTTGAACATCTATTTTAACAAAATCAGGTAAAGGAAATCCTCTTTCTTTAACAATCGTATCTAATGTCATTGTTTTCATTTCAATATATTTATCTTCAGGAAAGAAATCACCAAATTTACATCCTATTTCTCTATAATATGAATTACCACCAGGATGAAAATCATTTTGATAAAATCTAACAATATTATTATCAACATTGCTTAATACACCAATATGATAATCATATCCAGAATATAAAAATTCAGCAGGTTGAAATGCATCAAATAAAATTATTTTAGCATTTGGCCATAATTTTTTAGCAATATTTGTCCAGTGTAATACACAAGAACCTATATCATAAATAACTTTTGGTTCGAAACCACTTTTTTTAAGTTTTAATAAATATTTAACATGATTTGATGGTATAGGTTGTTCTTTGTTTAAATTTTCTAAAAATATGTTCAAATCCATAATATAATTTATATAATATATATTAAATAATAACGCAAATGAAATTTATATTTACTGAAAGTTTTAAGTTAATTTGGAATGGTTATACTGCAAGACATGATAAAGGAATAAGTGGTAGTCATACAGTATCTATGTATTTAGCAGAAGGATTAGCTAAATTAGGTCATGATGTTATAATGGTAAATACAACATCAAATGTAAAAACAGTTTTACGAACAAAAAATAGAGTAATCAAGGAAACAGTATATAATAATAATATAATTGAAGGTAATTATAATAATGTTAAATATGTAAATTATAATAATATGTCTAATTTATCATGTGATTATATAATTACAACGAATTGTACAGATGATTTAAATATATTGAATAAAATTACAGACTATAAGAAAATAATAGTTATAATGCATAATAATTTGTATCCAGCCGGACCTTTACTAAAATATCATGATAAAACAAAAATTATTATTGCATTTATATCAAATGTATCAAAAGAAAATATATTAAATTCAGAAGATAACTTTCTAAAAGAATACGATAGTATATTATTAAATAATAGTATTGATATATCAGAAATCAATGTAAATTCAGAAAAAGAAAAGAGTTTTGTATATTTTCCTTGTATTGAAAGAGGATATAAAATGGCTGTAGAAGTAATAAAACATTTTCCAGATTTTAAATTATATACAAATACGTATGTAGATGATAATAGAGAGTTAATTAATCAAAATCAACAAATTATATTAACAGAAGATTCATCAAAGAATACAATATATAAATATTATCAAAAAAGTAAGTATTTTGTATATCCATTAATTAATTTGGATACCGATAGAATACATTTTGACACATTTGGATATGTAGTATTAGAAGCATTGTTACATGGTATAGTAGTTATTGCACCAAAAATGGTAGTTAACGAAGAATTATTTGGAGATGCAGTATGTTATATTGATACAGATGATATAATTCCTAAAGATGATTTATTGCATTGGCATAAATGGAATCCGAATTTTGGATTACCGATTTTGAATAGATATGTAGAAAAAATAAATTTATTAGAATCAGATGTAGAATTATATAATAGTTATGTAGAAAAGGGTTTATTATTAAAAGATAAATATTCTAATATAACAATAGCGTCTAATTTGTTAAATATGTTAAATTAAAAAAGAATATATATATATGAAGTTTGTATTTAGTGAAAGTTATATATTAAAGTGGAATGGATATACTGCTAGAAATAAAAAAGGAATAAGTGGAACTCATAATGCTTCAATGTATTTAGCAGAAGCACTTGCAAGATTAAATCATGAAGTTATTTTTGTAAATGTAAATAATAATATTATTTCAGGAGAATATTTAAATGTTAAATATATAAATTATGATGAATTTGAGTCATGTAATTGTGATTATATAATAACAACATATATGACAGAAGATTTAAAAATATTAAGTAAAATATTAAATTATAATAAACTTATAATGATAATGAATAATCCATTATATATACCATACATATATAGAAATAGAAATTTATTACAGTTAGTTAATCCTAATAAAATAATAATTGCATTTATTTCTGAATGTTCAAAATATCATATATTATTAAGAAAAAGTAATAATTATTTGAAATATTATAATCAAATATTATTACATAATAGCATAGATATAAATGATATTAAATCAATAACAGAAAAAGAAAATAGTTTTATATTTTTTGCATGTTTAGAAAGAGGATTTAAAATGGCAGTAGAAATAAGAAATAGATTTAATAAAGATTTTAAAATATATACTAATACATATTCTAATACTGATATTTATAGTCAATCAGAATCAAAAAATATAATTATAACAGAAAACTCATCAAAAAATACAATATTGAATTATTGTGCAAAAAGTAAATATTTTATATATTCAATAGTAAATTTAGATACAAACAATGTTCATTATGATTGTGCTCCATATGTAATTTTAGAAGCATTATTAAGCGGAGTAGTAGTCATTGCTCCAAGAATGAAATTATTTGAAGAATTATATGGAGATGCAATTTGCTATGTTGATTCAGGTGAACTTATATCAGAAAAAGAATTATTATTTCCAGATCTTGATAATAATGAGGGTCTATTAAGTATTTTTCCAAATTTTGGTAGAATTCTTATTGATAAGTATGTAGAAAAATTAAATTTATTAGAATCAGATGTAGATTTATATAATAGTTATGTTAAAAAGGGAATTTTATTAAAAGATAAATATGATAATATTAAAATTGCTAATTTTTTATTAGATAGTCTTAGTAAAGTAACAGATATGAGTAAAGAAGATATAGAAACAATATTAAAAATTAATAATAATAATAATAAAATTGTACTTAATAATAGGTTAAATAAATATAAATAATATAAATAATTATAACATAATGCCAAAAACAATATTAACAATATTTGCAGGAAGAGAAAGAAATATTAATATTTTAAAAAGATATTTATCAAAAGCATTAGAATTAAAAATATTAGATGAAGTTCATTACTGGAATTATACTAGAAAAGATTCAGATGAAGAATATATGAAATCAATTAGTAATATTAAAAGAACATCTAGTGGTGTTAAAATATCAAATGTTAGTAGAGCATTTTTAATGAAACACAATCCAGCTGGATTAAAATTTTTAGAACCATCACCTACAAAATATACTGAAATATTTACGAATATTATAAATAATTCATTTAATTTTGATGTTAAAGCACCATTTGGAGTAAATATTAAAGTATTAAATGATGATAATTCATATGAAATTATATTAGGAGGAAATAGAAATAATAATTCATATATTAATAATGATGAACTAATATTTGAAACACCTAATGTTCTTGATGAAGATAATAAAGTAAATTTTAGATTTGAAGTAAATAATAATTTTTTAACAGTGTATAGAAATAATACATATTTATTTAAATTTGAAGTGAATAATTTTGATATTAAAAGAATATTTGTAAAAACAGAACAAGGATCAGTCGGTGATTTTACATATGAAATAATAAAAAATAAAGGATATTATTTAATGGATCCATGTCAGAAAAAACCATGGTTTAATTATTATCATCATTATTGTAAACCAGAATACAAAGATGATATAATAATTAAATGTGATGATGATATTGTATATATGGATTTAACTAAATTACAAGAATTTATTAATTATAGAAAAACAAGTAATGCAAATTTACTTTTTGCCAATACAGTGAATAATGGAGTAGCATCACATTATTTACAATCTAAATTTAAATTAATACCGTATGATTTAATGGAATTAGAATATCCAAAAGATGGTCTGGAAGGTAGTTTATGGGAAAGTGGTGAGAAAGCAAATAAATTACATAATTATTTTATTGATAATTATAAGTCGTTTATTGACTATAATTATAATAATGAAGTTATACCAGTTAAAACAAGATTTAGTATTAACTTTTTTGCAGTGAAAGGTAGTGATTGGCCATTAATAAAAGATTGTGGTTCAGATGATGAACATAATTTAACAGTGCATTTTGTAAAAGAATTAAATTTTAATAATGAAATATATTGTAATTTTATAGTATCACATTTATCATTCTTTAAACAAGAAGAAACAGGTATTGATAGTAATAATTTAAGAGTTAGATATACTAAAATGGCTGATGAATTAAATATTTAAAATTATCATTTAATAGTTTATATTCAAAGATAGATTTATCTATTTTCATAATAAGATTATCAATTTCTTTTTCAGCTAGTTCAGCTTGTTTTATTTTTTCACATTCAGTATGATTTTTTTCTTGAATATTAATAAATAGTTTTTCTGAAATATCATCATTAATTATATATTTTCGATAAGGAACAATCTTCTTAAATGTTTTTGATATCGTGACATCTGATATATCAAAAATCTTGGATAAATTTTGTATAGAGTAGTCTATTTCATAAATTTGATAGATTAACATAACAGCCGATGCAGCAATAGAAGGTGGTTGATGGTCTGTTGCAATATCTAACTTGACAATATTCTTCACTATCTTTTTTGCTAATTCAGCATAATTACCTAACTTAAGTTTACCTTTAAACCTGTCAATAAAGTCTTCAGGTTTACTTGATCGAATACAATCATAAATATTGTAATCCATAACTTCAAAAAGTTTGCGACATCCAGATGTAATATGCTTAACTTTAAGGTCAAAGATCTTTGCAATTTCTTTATGACTGCGTGGTAATTTTTGCATCTTTGCACCTTCTAAAACACAAGCAGCGATTAAACTTTTACGATTATCACCACGAATGATAATTTTCTTACCATTCTTGTTTTTTTGTTCAGTGAATTTCTTATATAAATTACGTGCATTATCAATTACAGATTTAGGAATATTTTCTTTCCTACATTTAACTTCAATCTCTTGTAAAACGTCATATAAACTTCGTTCTTCATAGGGCATTTGAGACCAAATATGTAATCTTTTTAATTTATTATTCATTCCACCGATACTAGTACCTAAAGATGCTTGAGGTAAAAAATAATTATTTTGTTGAGCACATCTATCATTATCATTTTTATCTTCCCAATTAGATATTTCCATTGATGTATCAAAATATTCCATTAATTCTCTTCCACAATTACCACAAACACATTTTCCTCGCATTTGGTCATCGATAATATTACGATCACCACAATCAGGACACAATTTTAATTTTTTTGGATCTAATTTATCCTCATTAGTTAAATTAGAAACTAAATCATACGCAGTTTCGAGATCCATTTCTGGAATTCTATTGTTTATATATAAAAATATATCTTTATGTTAAGATTTCAAATTTTTATTTTCTTTATATCTATTATATGCAAGAAAATTTTAGAGGTGGTGGTGGTCATGGAGGTAGTAGAGGAGGCGGTTGGAGTGGTGGAGGAAGAGGATGGCATCATGGAGGAGGAGGAAGATATCGTGGAGGGTTAGCATATGGAGGATGGGATGGTGGTTGGGATTGGGGATATCCAGTTTATCCATATATAACAACAGTTGTTCCTTCATGTCCAACAGATTATGGGTTAGTTAATAATTTTAATTACATTAGTAATGGAGTTCCAAATTCCGTTAATAATGTATGTGTAAGTGTTGATACTAAAGATAGTAATCAAGTTTGTAAAAGTGGTGGTGCATTAGTATTAACAAATGCTTCTGATAAAACATATAAATGTATGGTTAATCCATTGTAGCTATATTGTCATGCAATTCATGTTCTTGTATGTCTTCTCTAACTTTAGGTTTATTTTTATTTCTATTTAAAATTTCTAAATAATCATTTTGAAGATTATTTTCTAATTTATTTTCTTTCTTTTCAGGTGTAATATATGCAATTAATTTGAATGTATTAAGAAGAATAATAACTTTGAATTGTAAATAATATTTTTTAAACGTATTTAATTGATTTAATGAATTAAATATAAAAGTAAATGTATTATTAATACCTATTTCAATAGAATTAAAAAGAAATACTTTATCTAATGAATCATGAAATATATATAACTGATTATTTAATAGTAAAAATATAGATAATACAATATAACTAATTAGAGCAGATAGTAATGAAAATAAAAAACTCCATTGTAAAATAATGTAAAAGCATAAAAATAATAAAACGTTTGGTACGTGAATATATAACATCTTATAAATTGAAAATTGTAATTATTATAAATATAAACATTATTTCTTATATAGTAATAATATGTTATCTTCCAAAATGGATAAACCAAGTATAAATAAAGAATCCATTTTTAAGTTAATTGATTTTTATTTTGCAAGTGACCCTCTATATAAATTTCAACATGATTCATATGATCAATTTATTAATGATATTGTATTTCCAACATTAAAAGAGAGTCCAAATATTATTGCAGAAAATGTATTTCAAGATAAAATTTATAGACACAGATTAGAATTTTCAGAAATTGCATTAAAACCACCGGTAAATGAAATTGATGATGAATTAATTTTTCCAGAAGATGCACGTCTAAAACATTTATCATATTCAGGTAAGTTGATTTCTAATGTAAAACAAATGTTAGATATTATTGAAGCTCAAACAGGTGCAACAACAACTAAATTAATTACAGAGGATAAAGAAGTTCCAATTGCACGTATACCAATTATGGTAAGGTCTAGATATTGTAATACAGTATTACGACCAGATGTTCCTAATACAGAATGTTATTTTGACCCAGGTTGTTATTTCATTGTTGGTTCTAGTGGTCATATAAATGAACGTGTAATTTTAACACATGAAAGAATATGTGAAAATAAATCATTAGTATTAACGAAACGTGATCCAAGTTATAATCGTGGAAAAATGTTTTATATTCAAATCAATTCTAAGACACCTGATATTTTAGGTATGATAAATGTATTTACAATTAGAATGAATAAAAATGATTCAATTGTATGTTTAACAAGACAATTTGCAGAAATTCCTCTTTTTGTTTTGTTTCGTGCATTAGGAATTATTTCTGATAATGATATTATTAAATATTGTACTTATGATGATACAGATACAGATATGATTAATGTTTTACGCTATTCATTAGATGATGGATTATATGCAAAAATTTCAGATGAAGCAAAGCCTAAAGAGATTAGAACGCAAGAAGATGCAATTAATTTCTTGATGGCACGATTAAAAAATAATAAGAAATATAGTGAAACAGATGCAGTTGTAAGAGAGCAACAAAAGAAAGTACATGTAATGAAAATCTTAGAGAATGAATTATTACCACATGTTACAGGTGGATTACATAATAAAGCATGTTATTTGGGATATATGATTAATAAATTAATGTTATGTTATTTAGGAAGAATTGAAGAAGATGATAGAGATTCATATGTAAACAAACGTCTTTGGTTACCTGGAGTATTATTAGGACAATTATTCAAATCGCATTATAATAAGATGTTAAATAATATTACAAAGTTTTTCAAGAAGAAGAACAATGATGATAATAATCCAATTAAGATAATTAATCAAATTAAGCCAAGTATTATTGAAGATGGATTAAAGTCAGCATTATTAACAGGTACATGGACTGAAAGACGTAAAGGTGTTGCTCAGTTATTACAAAGATTATCATATTTACAGACAATTTCGTATTATCGTAAAATTATTACACCTTCACCTGATGCATCAAATAACAAGATTACTACAATGCGTCAAGTAAATAATATTCAATTAGGATTTGTATGTGTGGTAGAAACACCAGAAGGTCAAAAGATTGGTCTTGTTAAAGGTATGGCATTAACAGCAACACCAACAATGACATTATATTCACAAATTCCAATTATTAAGAAATTATTAAATGGTAGAATGTTAGAATTAGCGAGTGTAACACCTTATCAATACAAACAATATGTTAAAGTATTATTAAATGGTGATTGGATTGGTATGACAGATAAACCAAAAGAATTGCATGAGTATTTATTAGACAAGAGAAAAATGCAAGAATTAGATTATACAGTAAGTATTATGTTAAATTATTCAACAAAAGAATTAAAGATATATTGTGATGGTGGACGATTAGTAAGACCATTATTAAATGTAAGAAATAATGAATTAGTATTAAAACCAGAAATGTTAGATGAAATTGATGCAGAAGATGTAACTGGTAAGAAGATTAATAAATTCAATGATTTTTTGATTAAGCATCCAGATGTATTTGATTTTGTTGATGTTGAAACAACAGAAAGTACAATGATATCAATGACATTTGATAATTTAAAAGAAGAAAGAATTAAGATGTTAACAGATATTAAAGAAAAAGATTTGCATGTAACAGGTGATCCAGTAAATCGATATGATAAAATTTATGTGAAATATACTCATTGTGAATTACATCCATCGATGATGTTAGGAAGTATTACATCAAATATTCCATACGCAAATCATAATTATGGTAATCGTAATATTCTTTTCTTCTCGCAATCACGTCATGCGATTGGAATATATGCAAGTAATTACAGATATAGAACAGATAAATCATATTTATTATATCATCCACAAACACCAGTTGTTACAACTAAAGCAGCAAAATGGTTGCATACACAAGATATTCCAGCAGGTGAAAATTGTGTAGTAGCAATTATGTGTTATACTGGATTTAATCAAGAAGATTCTAAATTAGTAAATAAGAGTGGTGTTGATAGAGGATTATTATGTGCAACAGTATTGGATAAGAAAGATGAAAGCATTGAAAAGAATCCTACTACATCATTAGATGATATTTTTATGCGACCTGATAAAACCAAGACAGTTGGAATGAAGGATGCTAAGTATGATAAATTAAATGAGAGAGGATTTGTACCAGAAGAAACGGTATTAGAAAATAATGATGTATTAATTGGTAAGGTATCACCAATCTTAAAAGATGAATCGAATAAAGTTTATCGTGATTCTAGTAATGTATATCGTTCAACTGTACCATCAACAGTGGATAAAGTATATACAGTTACAAATGGTGATGGTTATGAAATGTATAACATGCGTCTTCGCAGTGAGCGACCAATTCAGATAGGCGATAAATTATGTTTAACTGATGACCATGATGTATTAACACAAAATCGTGGATGGATACCTATTAATGAAATTAAATTAGTGGATAAAGTAGGTCAATTAAATCCGATTACAAATCAAATGGAATATGTAAATCCAGTTGAATTATTTGAGTATAATATGAATAATGAAGATATTTATGAAGTTGAATCTCAAGGTGTAAGTTTAAGAACAACATTAAATCACCGCATGTGGGTGAAACTAGAAGATAAATTTGACTTAATTGAGGCAAAAGATATTATAAATAAAAATGTAGAATATGCAACATTAGATGATAATTATGCATCTATTAAATGTGATATGAGTTATAAGGTAGAACTAGTATATAGATATTCAGGTAAAGTATATTGTATTCAAGTGCCGACGCACATATTTATGGTACGCAGAAATGGTAGAATTGTATGGACAGGTAATTCAACTCGCCATGGTCAGAAAGGAACAACCGGAGCATTAGTAACGTCATGTGACATGCCATTTACAGCATCGGGAATTCAGCCAGATGTAATTCTAAATCCTAACTGTATTCCATCACGCATGACAATTGCTCAATTATTAGAAGCGATTTATGGTAAAGTAGGAGCATTAGAATGTGATTATATTGATGGAACACCATTTCAAGATAATAATGATATTACGGATGCGAATGAAATTTTACGTAAATATGGATTTGAAGATTATGGATTAGAGACGATGTATAGTGGATTTACGGGAGAGAAGATGGAAGCAAGAATTTTCTTATGCCCGACATATTATTTACGCTTGAAACATTTAGCGATGGACAAGATGCATGCTCGTGCGTCAGGTCCCAAGCAGATTTTAACACGTCAACCACCAGATGGTCGTGCCAGAGATGGTGGATTACGTTGGGGTGAAATGGAACGTGATGTGGGTATTGCACATGGTGCAGCCTTTTTACTAAGAGAGAAATTATTAGAAGCATCGGATAAGTATACGGTGTATGTATGTAATATTTGTGGATTATTTGCGAATAAGATGCCGAAGAAGGATGTGTATCATTGCCAAAGCTGTAAAAATTCGACGAGAATTAGTAAAGTCATTTTACCATATGCATTTAAATTGCTGATACAAGAATTAATGAGCGTGCAGATTTTACCTAGATTGAAGGTGAAGGAGGACGAATTTGCGTGAATACACGCAAATAAGATTATAAAATTTTCTTAAAATTTGTATAACGAATATAATTAACGGAGCTAATTATATAGGATTAATTATGAATAATTAACGAATTTGCGTGAATACACGCAAATAAGATTATAAAATTATAAAATTTTTTTATTAAATTACAAATAAAAAAATTAGATTCCTACATATTCAACACTATATACATAAGTAGAATTTGCACCTTGAGCAGGAATACTGCAATTTGGACTACTTGCATTACCCCAAGTAGCACTTGGAAAACAACAATCTCCTGCTTGATATCCAGGACGCCATGCACCTGTACCAGACGGTCCAGTACCAGTCCAAAGGTGAATTAAGCTATTATAACCAGAATTATTACCATCACTCCATCGAAAGTTAAGATGTATTGGATATTTATAAGCACCTGCAGGTAATGGAATAGTGCAATCGCTAGCTAATGAACCATAACCTTTCATTGTAGTTACACCACCAATGCTTACTTTACCAATAGTAGCACCATTATAATAAGCACCATCACCAACACTTAAAAGACCACTAACAGCTACATTATCCCACATGCCAATATTTCTTTGACCATTACTACCAGCCATATTACCTAAAATCATTAAATTTTTATAAGAACCAGTGTCACTTGATAATTCAGCATTTGTCGCAGAACTTGCACCTGAAAATCCTTTTGTCAAGCTAATATTACCACCTTTTAAATTACGACCAGCAGTAATATCGCCATTATCATAAATATAAGTACCCGTATCAGTACCATCCGCATGAGCAAATTTCATTCTCCATCCAGTACCATCGCCAAATTTAACTATTGTATTATCAGGTGAAGCGGTTCCATTTGCAAAAGTAGTACCGCCAAGTTTTAAAGAACTTACATTTGCAGCACCATTAACAGTTAAACTAGTAGTTGTAGCAGGAGTGCCAGTAGCACCAATAGTTGTAGCACCAGTAAGAGTAGTAGCACCAGCAACACCTAAAGTACCACCAACAGTAGTATCACCACTAACACCTAAAGTACCACCAACAGTAGTATCACCACCAACAGTAGTATCACCACCAACAGTAGTATTACCAGTAACAACTAAATTACCAGCACTATCAATAGTAACATTATCAACATTATCAGAAGGATTTCTAAAAATATAAGAATCACCAGAGCTAAAATAAGTATGAGAATTATTATCAAAATATAATCTATTATGGGCATCAGATGATTTATGCCATGTATCTTTTACAAAAGTTGTGGCACCATTTAAAGTTGTGGCACCATTTAAAGTTGTGGCACCATTTAAAGTTGTAGCACCATTGACACCTAATGTATTAAGAGTAGTAGTACCATTAACACCTAAAGTACTAAGATTAGTAGCACCACTAACACCTAAAGTACTAAGATTAGTAGCACCAGCAACACCTAAAGTACCACCGACTGAAGTATTATTATTGACACCTAAAGTACCATTAACACCTAATGTATAGCCTTGACTATCAGTAGCACCAACAGCTAAATTACCACCAACACTAGTATCACTACCAACACTTAATGTACCATCAACTGTCTCATTACCAACAGTAATAGTATTACCAGTAATTAACAAATTACCAGTAGCAGTAGGTGTACCAATATTTAAATTAGCAGGATTGGTTAAAGTACCATTACCATCAACGATTTTCTGTGCTACTTTTGCAAGAGTAATAATAGAAGAAACAGGAACTAAACTTGGATCAAAATTTTCTTGACTATAATATTTTTCATAAAATCTTGTTAAAACGTAAAATAGAATTAGACAAATTAATAGAATGTAAAGGTACTTCATATTTTATGATTAGAAAAAATATGAAGGTTTTTGTATTTTAACCATTACTCATATTCATACCACCGTTTCCAGTAAATCCCATCCAACCAGTTCTGGTTTTATTAGCATTATTAAGTTGATAAAATGAAAAAAATGCATCACCAATACCATTACCAATAAATGTTGGATATCCAGATAATCTTGCATCAGCTATTGATGCTCCATTAAGTATTGGATTATCATTAACAATAGGTTTAGATATAACAAGTTGTCCACTACTATTAGTAGATAATGTTGTACCACCAATAGTTAAGGTACCATTAACAGTTAAATTATTATTAACAGAATTACCAGTAACAGATAATGAATCAGCCGTTACACCACCATTAATTACTGCACCACCATTGGAAACGGTTAATCCATGTTCAATAATAGCAAAATTCTTTATAGTAGAACCACCATTAACAACTAAATTACTACCAATATTAGTAGCACCACTAACACCTAAAGTACCATTAACACCTAATGTATAGCCTTGACTATCAGTAGCACCAACAGCTAAATTACCACCTACACTAGTATCACCAGCAACACCTAAAGTACTAAGATTAGTAGCACCGCTAACACCTAAAGTACCACCAACACTAGTATTACCAGCACTATCAATAGTAACATTATCAACATTATCAGAAGGATTTCTAAAAATATAAGAATCACCAGAGCCAAAATAAGTATTAGAATTATTACCAAAATATAATCTATTATGGGCATCAGATGATTTATGCCATGTATCTTTTATAAAAGTTGTAGTACCGTTTAAAGTTGTGGCACCATTTAAAGTTGTGGCACCATTTAAAGTTGTGGCACCATTTAAAGTTGTAGCACCATTGACACCTAATGTATTAAGAGTAGTAGTACCATTAACACCTAAAGTACTAAGATTAGTAGCACCACTAACACCTAAAGTACTAAGATTAGTAGCACCAGCAACACCTAAAGTACCACCGACTGAAGTATTATTATTGACACCTAAAGTACCATTAACACCTAATGTATAGCCTTGACTATCAGTAGCACCAACAGCTAAATTACCACCAACACTAGTATCACTACCAACACTTAATTTACCATCAACTGTTTCATTACCAACAGTAATAGTATTACCAGTAATTAATAAATTACCAGTAGCAGTAGGTGTACCAATTTGTAAATTAGCAGGATTGGTTAAAGTACCATTACCATCAACGATTTTCTGTGCTACTTTTGCAAGAGTAATAATGGAAGAAACAGGAACTAAACTTGGGTCAAAGTTTTCTTGACTATAATATTTTTCATAAAATCTTGTTAAAACGTAAAATAGAATTAGACAAATTAATAGAATGTAAAGGTACTTCATATTATATGATTAGAAAAAATATGAAGGTTTAAGAAAAATTAATTTTTTGCATGATTCTAACAGTCCATTTATCTTTTTCATATCCACTATGTAAAATAGGATGATAAGTACCATCATATACACAACCATTAGCATATAATGCACCATAACCATCACCAGCACGTTGAGAAAGTGTTGCATTATGAAATCCATCATTACTATTTAGTACTGCCATTGTAACAGCCCATTCTCCGTTATTTTGTGATGTAGTATAACTTGTATTATGTGCTGAATATTCGCATTGCCAATATAAATAATATATACCTAGTCCAGGTAGTGAAAATTCCTTACCACCATTTATCATACCATCGCTTGTGACAGTTAAAGTAATTGGAGAATACATAGTAGAAGTTAATCCACCAGTTGCTGATATATTACCAGCACTATCAATAGTAACAGTATTACCATCAGAAGGATTTCTAAAAATATAAGCATCTCCAGAGCCAAAATAAGTATGAGAATTATTACCAAAATGTAATCTATTATGGGCATCAGATGATTTATGCCATGTATCTTTTATAAAAGTTGTAGTACCATTTAAAGTTGTGGCACCATTTAAAGTTGTGGCACCATTTAAAGTTGTGGCACCATTTAAAGTTGTATTACCACTAACTCCTAAAGTACCACCAACAGTAGTAGCACCAGTAACACCTAAAGTACCACCAATAGTAGTATTACCAGTAACACCTAAAGTATTAGAAAGAGTAGTAGCACCACTAACACCTAAAGTACTAAGATTAGTAGCACCACTAACACCTAAAGTACTAAGATTAGTAGCACCATTGACACCTAATGTATTAAGAGTAGTAGTACCATTAACACCTAAAGTACTAAGATTAGTAGCACCACTAACACCTAAAGTACTAAGATTAGTAGCACCAGCAACACCTAAATTACCACCAACATTAGTATTACTACCAACAGTTAAAGTTCCATCGACAGTTTCATTACCAACAGTAGTAGTATTACCAGTAACAAATAAATTACCAGTACCGCTAGGTGTACCAATATTTAAATTAGCAGGATTAGTTAAAGTGCCATTACCATCAACGATTTTCTGTGCTACTTTTGCAAGAGTAATGATGGAAGAAACAGGAACTAAACTTGGGTCAAAGTTTTCTTGACTATAATATTTTTCATAAAACCTTGTTATAACGTAAAATAAAATCAAACAAATAAGTAAAATATAAAAGTACTTCATATTATTAAGTTAGAAAAAATACGAAAGATTAAGAAAAATTTTTTATTTTGATGCAAATTTATATAAATATAATTTATAAGAATGATAGATAATAACTACAATACCTAATACAACTAAAAAGTTAAATACAACATCAGGGACACTTTGTTTTGTTAAACCAATATAAATAAAAAGAGGACCTACAAAGAAAATATGAAGCCAATAAACCCAAGAGAAATCTGTCATATATTATAATATTATAAAAAATTAAGTTGGATCCAAAAAATGATTAACTGTATCTAAATTCTTTTCTTTCAATCTAAATCCTACAAATAATCCATTGACAGGTGGTTCTTCTTTATTACCAACTTCTGTTTCAAATCCTTTTCTATCAAATGCTACTTTAATATTCTTACTATCACTACACCAAAATTTAAAATCATCATATAAATCAGCAACAAAGATTTTATAACCATCACCATATTCTAATCTATCACTCAAGTATTCTAAGATTAAGTCACTCTTTTGTTGGTATAATGATGTTTGTTCAGTTACCTTTGATGGTTCTTTGTTTCCTTCATCTTTGAATCTTCTGTTATATTCTACTAAAACACTCATAAATGCTGAATGCCATGTTTCCATCTTTCTTCTTAAATCAGGATCCTTTTTTCTATCATTGGGTTCTACTGGTGTATCAATAAAACGCATTTCAAAAGGTACTACACGAATACGACGCCATGTACCACCATCTGTTGATGGAATCTCTGGTAATTTGTTACACGCTAACAGTGTTTTAAATTGTGGATAGAATTCAATTGGCGCACCATATAATGCACGAGCTTGAATTTTATCATTACCGGTTAATTCTTTCATCAAACCAACTTGAATAACATCGTCGTTTTCTGGTTCTTGGAAAACACAGAAACGCTTACCCTTCAATTTTGCTAATTCTGGTGATGCAATATTTGATGCAGCTCTTTTTCTCGTTAATAATGAAACTGGAATAATTGTACCATAATCACCTAATGAATCTAATAATAATTTAATAGTCAATGATTTACCATTAGAACCAACACCAGTCCAGATATAAAACTTTTCATCAGGAACATGACCTTGTAAACAAGTACCTAAAAATTTTAACACGTACGTTCGTACATTTTCTTCAGGTAAAATATCAGCAAAGAATGTTTCAACTTCTTTTATTTGAGTATCATCAGGATTATAAGGTAAATAATTTATTTTCGTTGTATACGTTAGATAATCTTCAGGATATCCATCTCTAAATTTCATTGTATCCAAATCTAAAATACCATTTTCAAATCCAATTAAATTTCTTTTTTCATCTAATTTTGCAAAAAAGTTTTTATCATAAAACAAAACAGCACATTCAGTGATAACATCTTTTTTAAATTTAGTTGTATGTAATTTGGTAGTAAAATTTAATGTTTTAGTTTGTAATTCTATTAGGGTATCTTTTTCTTTACCAGAAGCACTTAACGCCATTTGGTGAAATAAATTAGAAACTTTTAAATATTCATCATAAATTTTCTCATTAATAATATTATTTATAGAATAACCATTTTCTTCAGGAACCCATCGATGACCACGAAATACATACCATTCATTATGTTTTAAACTAGCACAAATATAATCAAATCTATGTAACTGTTGAATAACTTTGGCTACATCATAAGAAGTACCAAAAGATGGTGATTTAATACTTTGTTTTATAATTTCACTCACCTCAGACTCTAAAAATTTAATAAAGTCCATTGGATTATCTTCTCTTGCCCAACGATACAATGAAGCAATGGTGAAATCATTATTTCTAAAATTAATTGTCCATAGTTTTTCACATTCACCATCTTTAAACTTGGGAGACTGACGACTAAAATCGATCCAAATGTTTAACAATGAAGTATCAATGTTATACAAACAAAATCCTAAATGAAGCCAATCTTGATAATTATCATTTCTATTTGGACTTAATAAAGCTACTAGATTCTTTACACGTCTTAAATCATCTAATGTAACAGTCATTGTTCTTCCTAAACTACCCGTACCCTCAACTGCTTTGGGTTTCTGTGATTCTTCATATCTGCGAATAATTTCATCCGTTGAAAATCCTTCTTTGTATTGTGTTAATTTATTTTCACTAAACTTTCTTATACTACATATTTCAACTAAATCACCTTTACTAAATTCATCAATATCAACATCATCTAATTCACGATTATAAATTTTAGTTAAACTATATCTAGGTGAATTAGGTTTCATACTACCATACATTAACCAATTATTAGCTTCAATTACAGCTTTATCCACAATATCATCTATTTCATTCGTTAATGGTAATTTTTCAAATAAATTTAGGCCATTTAGTTGGTTAATAAAATCTCGTCTCATTAAATGTTGTAATTGATTAATAGCACAAATGTAAGGAAACATTAAATGAATACCATCTTTAAAGGTATCTTCTTTTTCAGTAGGCATACTTTTTTCAAAAACAAAACACTTAAAATCTTCATCTTTTACTATCAAATATTTAGTAATAACTTGAATATATATTCTTACTATTTCAATCAATACATTTGAATAAATTCTTTCAGATAAAGCTTCTTTGTATTTCATGTCAATATCTACAACAATTGGACCATATGATTTATGTTTTTCTGTTAAGTGTAAGTCTACATTGGAATCAAGAGCATTTCTATATAATCTAAAAAATTGTGTATTTTCTTTTTCATCTATAAAAAAACTTCCTAGGGGATTATTGAGAGATGTATGTGTGAATTTCTGACCACGTTCAACACGATGCTCCTTTAAAAAAGATAATAATTTATTAAAATATGTATTATTCGAATTACTCATTATTTTTACTTATAAATAATTTTTTATAATAGAATTAGTTTTGAATTGTTTCAATAGTAAGAAATAATTTAAATAAATAATTCAATGATAATTTTAAAATGATATAAAGATAAATAAAATCGTATCAAAAGAATAAATTTTATAAATTATAAGTAATGGAAAATAAATGGAATTTTTATAAAAAAACATTAGATAGCATTTACAATACACAAGAGATATATATGAAGATGATAATTTATTACTATAATCTTGTAATAAAAGAAAAGTTAAATGATAAGAATTATATTAAAAAGAATTATACTATCAAAGAAGCAAATTTTAGTATTTTTGAAGAATATATATTAAAAACTAAAAATATTGGAATCTTTACAATATTTAATAATATACCAGATATTATACATCCATTAGAAGAAGAATATTATACTGATTATGCATGCTATTTATCATTTATTAAACCAACATTTGAATCAAATCATAAAGATATTATAATTTTAAACAACAATATTTGGAAAGAAAATAAATATGAATATCCATTATTTTATCAAGATAAAGCACCTTACAATTATCGTAAAAAATACGTATACATGAATATTAAATATTATGATCATGAAAAATACAAGAATTATTTAATTATTAAAGTAAATAGTAAAAAAGAAATATTTTCATATGTAAATAATGTTTTAAAAAAGAAAATAGATGATAAATGGGTAGTAATAAATAAATCAGAAATGAAAAATTATGATTGGGTGTATGCTTGTGTGTTAAGAAAAATGGATAAACAAGATTTATTAAATGTATTTAATGTATCCAAAGAATTAAAAGCAGATACGTTAATCTATTCTAATCATGGAAAAGAAAAAACAGAAGAAAAATTAACATTTTTTTCATTAATACCAGATCATCATTTACAAGACCCATTTAAAATATTTTATAAAAAAGGAGATAATATATTTCAATATGTATGTAGGTTAAAGAAAGATATTTCTTGTATAAATTTTTCATGTGATATCTTATCGAATAATAAATTAACTAAAACAATATCAATTGATAAATTAATAGAAAATCATGATTATAATAAGAATTATATATATGATGGAAATTTAAATTATATACGTTATAATAAAAACTCAAAATTAATATGGAAAAATAATCATACTAAAAGATTATTACATGAAATATTATTGAAATCATCTAATTTTTATAATTATAAAATCTATTATTTTGATATTTTAAATCGAATATATGGTATTGAATATATGATTAATACGTATGGTTATTATAATAAATTAAATAAATTTTTTGAATATGAACTTGGATTTGATCATTTTGATAAAAATTTAATTGAAATAATAAAAATAAATCAATTTACAAACTTATAATTAAGTCTTTTTAATGTACTTTGGTTTAGGTTTTGCCTTAACCGCATCTTTATTTTCTTCATAATATTTTAGTATATCAGCTTTACTCATTTCTAAATTTTCTTTTGGAAAACTTATAAATTTGATGCCATCTTTTAAATAATAAGAATCTTTTGCCAAGTTATAATTCAAACTAACTGTTTTATTAATAATCTTTGGATAACTGAATAGTTTCTTAACTAAAGTCATATTAATTTCATCTTTACAATCTTTAATTCCACGATATTCTATTTTACCAGAACTAGTATCAACTTGTTTAATAACTGGACCAAATTTTGCAGTTGTTTGATAATATTTACATGTAGCATCTGAACCTAATAAAGTACCAGATTCTAATTTACCATCTAATTTATCTTTGACTTTTTCAACTGCATCTTCCAATGTTAATTCTTTACTAGTAATATTAATATAAATTGTATCTTTACCTTTAATATATTTAATTGCATCACCATAACGAGTAGTAACTATAGATATTTTACCTTTATTATATTCACCTAATTCATTACTATCTTTTGTAATTACAAGTGTAGATAACTTATCCAGATAGTTTTTAAGTAAATTCCAATATTCAGTTAATACAGGTAATTTCTTTTTCTTACCATTTGCAATATCATCTAATACTGCTTCAGTTTGTGCAGTAAAGTTAACATCCATAAAATTAGGAAACATTTCGATTAAAACTTTGGTAATATTCAAACCTAATGCAGTAGGAGTTAATCGTTTCTTTTCTTTACCTAATACAATTACATCATTTTCTTCTTTAATATCGGATTTATCTAATTTTAAAATTTTCTGGTCATATTTTTTACCTTCGTGGTCTTTTTCTTCGATATATCCACGCTCTTTAATTTTTGTAATTAATGCAGCATAAGTTGAAGGTCGACCAATCTCTAATTTCTCCAAATCCTTTACTAAACTCGCTTCTCCATATCTCGAAGGAGGAGAACTAATTTTTTCTTCCATGCAAATTGCTGATAATTTTAAGGCCTTTTTTTCCCCTGATAAACTGATTGCCTCATCTGCAACTTGTCCATAAACTTGTAAGAAACCAGGAGTATCTAATCTTTCTACTTCACCTTTAAAGGTGATATTTGGATCATCTGTATTAACAGTAATTTGAAATACTTGATATTTAGCGGAAATCATTAAACTTGTAATAGTTCGTTTCCAAATTAAATTATAAAGTGTATCGTCATTATCAAGCTCCGGATGAGTAGGACGAATACATTCATGTGCTTCTTGTGCACTTGCATTTTTAGATTTATATTCCCGATATTTAAAACAGGCTTCAGAGAATTTATCTTTAATAATATCTTTAATAGGATTAATTGCTTCTTTAGAAATACTAGGTGAATCAGTACGCATATAAGTAATTTTACCAGCTTCATATAATGCTTGAGCACCTTTCATAGTACGTTGCAAATCATATTTTAATTTATTACTGGCTTCTTGTTGAAGAGTACTAGTGATAAAAGGAGGGGGAGGATTTTGTTCACGAATTTTTTCATTTAATTCTGCTAATGTATATTTACTTGTCTTTAATTTTTCAAGAATTTTACGAGCATCACTTTCACTTCCTCGAAATAACTTATTCTTGTAATACAATGTTAATTTAATCTTTTTACTGTTTAAAGTAGTTTCAGCATGACCATTAAATTCAGCTTCAGGCACAAAATTATTAATTTCATTTTCCAAATCAACCATAATTCTAACTACAACAGATTGAACACGACCAGCACTCAATGCACCCATTCCATATTTTTTCATCAATATAGGTGATATTTTATATCCGAGCATTCTATCTAAGATTCTACGAGTTTCTTGGGCTTCAACTAATTGATCGTCAATAAGTCTTGGATTATCAATTGCATCATTAATAGCAGAAGCAGTAATAGAATTAAAAGTAATACGCTTGTATTCTTTGAGTTTAAGAATATCTTTTAATCCTTGAGAGATTGCTTCTCCTTCACGGTCGGGGTCACTAGCAAGATAAATAATTGAACATTTAGTGACAGCATCTTTAAGATTTTTTACAACTTCAGTTTTATCAGAAAGAATTTTATATTCAGCCACAAAAGTTTCTTCATCATAAGACAATCCTTTTTTATCTAAATCACGAATATGACCAACAGATGCTTTAATTAAATAATCATTTTTTAAAATAGATGATATTTTTTTAATTTTACCAGGAGATTCAACTATAATAAGTTTCATCTTCTTCTTAATATTATATAATAAAGAATCATTATATAATAAAATTTAATCAATTTTCAAGGCTTATTTGATGAGTATGTGTAGTATATAAATAATAAATACCAATAAATCCAATAATTACTGATGGAAAGATAATTAAAATAGTTGTATTATTTAATGAATATTCAGTAGGAGGTGGTAATTCTTTTGGAGGTGTAACTGGTGTTTCTGGTGTTTCAACCGGTTTAGGTGTTTCAATAGGTACAGTAGAATTATTTGGTAAAATTCGTAATTTTTCATTATTATAATATGGATTATTAGGTACAATTAAATCAGATTTTTCAGTAAAGTCATTATAAACACCACTTCCAACGATAGCAGATGTAAGAGTTGGTTCTAAAGATTTTATAATATTAACAGCAGTTCTACTACTTTTGTTTCCCATATAATATATTATTATTAAAAAAGAAATTTAATTAAAAAAATAATATCCACCTTTCACTTTTTTAAAATATTTGCTGTAATCTATATCAGCAGTACTAGCTTTATTTTTTGACCAAAAATAATAACCAATACCAGCTAATAATAAAACAACAACAGTAATTGCAATCCAAGTAGTAGGTTGATACCAAATATTTGGAGGTTGTTGGGCTTTTTGTAATCCAACACAATAATAATAATTGGGTGTTGTAACAGGTTTAGATGCAATATTAGGTGGACAAACAACAGGACTAGCAGTAGGTGCGGGAGTAGATGATTTTACAACAGGTGGAGGTGGAGGAATACATGTAATTGGTCCAGAAGGTGTATTATTAATAGAACTTGGTGTATTTTTAATAAAGGTATACCATGTATTTGTAAAATCACATTCTAATAATTCAACAGGATCTGTATTAGGAGGCATTGGTCCAGTTGGTTTAGTATAATAATTAAAAACATAACTACCATTAAAATCACCACATGTAGTAGGATCAAATGTATTTTGGAGAGCAACTCCCCAACAATTTGGATCAGCAGTACATGCATTAAATCCTTTTGTTAATTCTTGATTATTTACAGCAGCAAAATCAGATGGATAATTATTTAATTCAGAATAATTAACAACTTTACCAGTACTAGAATTAATAAGAACAGCTGAAAAATTGGTAGCACTAGGAGTACCAGTAGAAAGTAAATTAGATGTAGTTTGATAAGGTTTTTTATATGGTCTATATGTATAAGTTTGACTAAATGCTGCAGATGAATTAGTGGTAATACCAGTAGTTCTATTAGTTATAGGTGAAGGGTCATATATATATGTTTTTGGTAAACTTGATAAAAAATTAGTATCAAATAGTATTTGATTAGGAGGACAACTCATAATTTAATATAATATTATTTTTTAGAATCAAATGAACCAATTGCATTTACAAATAATTGACCATTTTTAATAATATTTAATAAATCATTAATATCTTTTAATGTAGTCTTTTTTAATACATTCATAAGTTCTCTAGGAAAGATAGTATTATTATTTAACATCATATCGCCAATATAATATAAATAATCTTGTGATGTTTGGAATGAAAATGATAGAATATTGTTAATTGATTTTTTTGAATTAATGTAAGCAGATTTACTAATTTTTTTATGTAAGATAAAATGTAATATTAATCTTAAACATTCTTTAATTTTAGATGGATCTGAATCAACTTTAATAAAGAAAATACCACTATATGTATCATTAGATTTAATTAACATTGTATTACTAGTAATGCTATAACATAATCCACGTTTAACACGTAGTTCATTAACTAAAATACTCATAAAATTTCCAGTTAAAATATGAGTTAATAAAGTAAATCTGTTTTTTTGAATTTCACTTAAATTTTCAATATAGAAATTAACCATCATCATTGTTTGAGGTAAATTTTTTACTCGTTCAATATAAACTTCTTTATCTATTTTACCATCAACTATATTAATATCATGTGTTTTAGGACCATATCTAGGATATTTATTTACTAATGTTTTAATGTATTTTAATATACTATCTTTATCAAGATTACCTACAATTACTAATGTAGAATTATCATAATGGTAATATTTATTAAAGTATTCTCTTAATTTTTTAGCATTCATATTATTTAATGTATTAGTATCTCCAATAATAGGATAAGCGTAATCTTTATTTTTATTTTTATATATATTTTCAATTGCATCTTGATATAATTTTTTTGAATAACTCATATTATCACTTTTCATTTCTTCAAAAATAACATTTCTTTCATTTTTAATTTCTTTTTCTTCAAATGCAGGTTGTGACATAATCAAAAATAATAAATTTATAATTTGTTTTGCTTGAACAGTAGAACCATGACATTCATAATATGTATATTCACGAGAAGTAGCAGCATTATAAGAAATACCTAATTCATCTAATTTATTAGTTCTTTTTTTAAATAACATATGTTCTAAAAAGTGAGAAATACCACGTTCAGATTTTTCTTCGTATGCACTACCTATTTTTAAAAAAAATCCAGCAGATACAATTTCTGAACATGGAAAATTTACCAGAACACATTTCAAATTATTGATATTAGTAATATATGGGTGAATGATTTTATCCATATAATACAAATTTATAAATAAATTTATTCCTCGAGTTTAATTTCTCCAGGTATTACGATTCTATAATCTATATCTTTACCAGCAGTAATGCTTGGACGAATGATTTTAAACATATCTCCGACTTTAGCACCATAGAATTTTGAAATAGGGTCATTGACTAATATTTTTTTCATATCACGAATTTGATGATTAAAAGTATTTAAGTAATTTTCTTTTTCTTCAGGTGATAATAATATATGTTGAGGAACTAAATAATGGTCTATTACAACAACTAATAATTCATCTATAGTGAATACTTCAGTATTTTTATATTCTAATATTTGTTTTATTGCACGGTCACTAAGACGACTAATAATAACAAATTTATGAACCTCTGAATTTTTATCTAAAAAATTTTCTATACTCGTTTCTTTTTTAATAGTTGTTAAAAAATTAGGTATAAATTTAATTCCAAACTTTTTATCATCAATTGTAAATAACATTTGGTCATCATTGATAAGAGATTTTAATTTATCATATAGTTCTTTTACAGATTTATTAGAATATTTACGTTCAGATATAATTCTACATATTGTTTTGATAACAGTTTCGATTTTATCATTTTTATTGATAATAATATTATCGGTATTAAGTAGAGTTGACATATTTATAATAGTAATAAATATATATTTATATGAAATTAGATTTTCAATAATTTTCTAAATTTATATTATATGCATTTAGAAAAAGTAATAATTTTATTATCAATTATTGTAATATTCTTAATTGGATATAATATAATGATGAGTAGTCAAGAAAAATTTGAACAAATTGATGTATGTGATTATGATTCACCAGACCCATCAATGTTTTGTAAATCTATTCAAAAAGGATGTACTGATTTATTACATGAAAATGAAAATTTAAATAAAGGTATAAAAGAAAAATGTGATAATTTGCCAACAAATACAAAAGATTTAATTGACGTTGCAATTACATGCAGCGATGATACAAATAAATTAATTATGAATAACTATGTACAAAATGAAGTATGTTCTCAAATTAAAAACTTCCCTGGTGTAGCATTATCACCAGCATCTGATATTATCTCAGTAGATAATTCTAAAATACCAAATCAACAAGTATTCCCACCAGCAACATACAGAGCATCACAAGAAAAGGAATACGTTTCTGATTATTATTTAAATCAAATAGATTATGCACCATTTTAATAAATTAATAATATTTTTTATCTATTATTAATTCATGAAGACTGAGACTATAATATTAATATTAATAGTTGTACTTGTATTATCTTATTTGTATTTAAATACTGAAAAATTTACACAAAAGCAAGAAAATAAAAATATAGAAAAAAAATTACCAGGAACATTTTCTGATATTACGGGAAATTATATATTAGATAAAACTCCACGTAAAAAAATAATAGAAAAATATACAACAGATGAATCAACACCTAGTGATTCAAGTACATTATCTCCAGTAAGTTCACCAGTAGAAACAATTTTAAATAAAATAATTGCAAATAATTATACTTTTGCATTATCAGTAACAGTACCAATGAATGGTGTATATCCTTCTGATATGCCAAATCCACCAGCAACAACTGATGTAAAATTATATTTAACAGTAGCAAATAAAAATAAAGATTATAATAAATGTACAGATTTATCAGGAATGTTATCATTACAACCAACATTAACAAAAGGAGGTGCATTTTATTTAACATTAGAACAACGTTCTATACCAAAACAAAAATATCCATATAAATATATTGATTTTACAAAAGTAATTCATGATGAAAATACAAAATCTGATTTACTTCAATCTACATTTTATGGATTAAGATTAGCACGTTCATTAAATTACATAACGCATTGTGCAGAAGGTTGTGAAGATAATGATGGTTTTTGTGCACAAGAAACATTAGAAAAAAGAGTTTCAACACAATATCCAGGTAAAGATTTTAAGGATAATCCTAGAACAGATACATATAATATTAAAAATTTACTAAAATTTATAGTAGAAGGTAATTCATCAACATCAACAACAGTAACACCATATTTTATCTCACTTGATCCAGATGAAAGAATTACTTTTTTAACTAATTTATATAATACATTAGATAATCCTGAAGCATACAAAAAAGTAGTTCAAGTACCAATTTATAAAAAGAATGAAAGACCATATTATAAACAACCAGTATATGTTAATACAAATACACCTTCAGGACATCATAGAACATTTACACCTGCACATAAAAGCCATACACATTCACCATCAAATTCAAGACAAATTAATCATGCACCATCATTACATGCACCAAGTTCTACAAAATTAAGTTATGAAAATATAATAATTAAGAATTTGGAACCAATTTTAGCCGATATAAATACAGATGTGTATGCTAATAAAACAGAAATGAGTGTTCAAGAAACACAAGTAACCAAAAATGATGCTTATATTAATTATGCCTTAAAATTCAATGTAGAGATATTAACACAAGAACAATATGAAGCATTACCAGAATAAATTTATTAAAAATAATGAATACATTTTTAATAAACAAATTTTTCATCAACTTTAAAGGCCCAACTGAATTTTTCACGTAATGTTTCAGAAAAGATTTTTTCAACAGGAAAGTCATGTTTTTTAATCCAAGCTACAGTAATTCTAGGGTCAATATAATTTATTTTGGAAGTACCAAGAGATATATTTTTTAATTCTAATTTAAGTTCTTTTTTAGCTTTTAATTTTTTTAATTTCATATTTATTTTAGTAATTTTCTTTGGATCTTTTTCATCTTTTTTTTGTAATTTAACTCTTGCAATTTCATCATCTATTTTATCAATTTGTTCTTTAAAATTCTTTTGAACATTTTTTTGATGATTACAGAGAGTAGCAACTTTAATATTTGCTTGATTAAAGATATCTAATAATTCATCAATTTTTTGATTTTCATCCATATTATCTTTTATTTTAGAATCTTTCTTATTTAATTCAATATTAAATACATTACTAGCATTATAAGTTCTAAATACTTTAGCAGTTAATCCATCCATCAAATTATTTAAATATTTATTAATATCTGCAGTAGTAGCCATGTCAAATACATCGTCATCTTTAGATTTACCTTTAATAAATTGTGCTAAATTATTATAAACTTCAGTTGAAACTTGAATAACTTTTAAAAATTGTACACTATCTTTTCCTAAGAAATCAAATTTTACATATAAATCATCCATTAACATAATATGTTCTACACGAATACTAGTGATACCAACAGTATCTGCTTCATCTGTACCTTTTTCATTACCAACACGAACTGCTAAATAATCAATAAAATAAATGCAAGTTGCAATTTGTCTTTGTTTTTCTTCAGGACTTGTCAATAATTTTTCATATTGAGCACGAACTTGTTTTATTTTTGATTTTAATTTACGAGCTAAATCAAATTTTTCTTCATCATTTTCCATTTTCCAACTAGAAGAAGCACCTAACCAAATATATTTTGTCTTACCAGTAATATTATCAGGATAACTTGCTAACCAATCTACTGTTGGATCATGAATAATTTCACCCCAGTTATTACCATATTGTGTATTAGGAATAGGAGCATCTTTAGATAAATTTAGAGTAACATCTTTAGGGTATAATCTGGGTTTAATAGAACCTAAAAGAGGATGACAACCACGACCAATAAAAATACCAGGAGGTTCAATTCTAAAATTACCAATCTTTTCTTTTTTACCGTCAATAGTAGCATATAAATAAGGTTCTTCTTGAATTTTCTTGCCTTCTTTAATTTTATCTTTTTCTTCTTTGCTAAGATTTGCTTTTTTTTCTTTTTGTTCGAGAATATGTTTTTGGATTAAAGAGAAATCACAACCATCTAAACTAGTTATTTTAGTACCTTTAACATAATGCTTCCAATCATTCCAGAAATTTTTATTAAATCTCTTATTTTTATAATACTCTGTATCAATATATTTGGCATATATGGTAGCAAATTCTTCTGCATCTTTTGGAAGTTCTACTTTAGTTCCACGAAAAATAACAGGCACTTTATGGGGTGAATACTCATCAGGAAAGAGAGGACCATTATGATGTAATTTTGTCCATCTATGTTTTTCAGATTTACCTCCACCAGATTGAGATTGTATTTTATTTTTTAGTATAGTTAATAATTTAGTAAATTGTTTTCTCAAAAAATAATTAGTTAATTTATCCATATTAATATTATTTAGTAAAAAAATTATAAATATATATTAATGAAATATAAGATATTATTATTTACAGTAATAATTATTATTGGTTATCTTATATTTAAAAGCCAAGAATTATTTGAAAATTTTACTGAAGATGATTTTGACGTCTACGTAATTAATTTAGTCTCTAATACAGAAAGATTAGAAAGTTTTAAATATCAATATGAAAAATCAGATTTAGCATGGAAAAAGTATATTGTTTATCCAGCAGTAGTAGGTAAAGAATTAGATATTATAAAATATGTAACACCTGATGCGTATAATCAAGTAATGGAAACAGATGCAACAAAAAGAAGAAAACATCATTATGATATAACAAAAGGAGCAGTTGGTTGTTATTTAAGTCATTTAGATATTTATAGAAAAATAGCAGCATCAAATAAAAAGTATGGTTTAATATTTGAAGATGATGTAATGATTGCAACTGATTTTTATAAGAGAATGTTATATGGATTAAATACAATTCCAGATGATTGGGATATTTATTTATTAGGATTAATCTGTTTGAAATGTGATATTAAGAGTGAATATATTAATGTAAATAGATTTTGGGGGTTACATGGATATTTAGTAAAGAAAGAAGCTGCACAAAGATTAGTAAATAACTTAGATAAATTAATTAGTAAACAAATAGATGCTGATATTTCATTATTAATAAAAGAAAAGAGAGTAAAAGTATATGGTATAAATCCTATTATAGTAGCTCAACAAAATGCATTTTTAAGTGATATTCAAGTACCAGTTGAAAACAATATTGATGCCTTTAATGAAGAATTTAATCAAAAACAATTAAAACACTTTATAACGAAGTATGATAAAAAATTGAAAAAATAAAACTATATCAACATTACAAGACTTTTAACCCAAAATACCCTTATCAACAAAACCCTTTTTTCGCAGAATGGATACAAGAACCTTTAACCTTCCTATGGAAGGTAATATTAAGAAAACTCAATGTAAATTTTTTAAAACACCGCAAGGATGCAAGAATGGAAATTCTTGTAAATTTGCACATGAAGATATTAATTGGCGTGAGAGCGTAGAACTTTCACCTGATGAAAAAATTAAAGACGAAGTTAGTAAAGCAATTAAATATGGAAAATTAAGTGAAATATTTAATGAAATGTTAACAAATGGAGATGATTATATTAAATATTATAATCATGTTTTAATGCAATTTCGTGGTGTAGCTTGTTGGAAACTACAACGTAAATCAATTAAAAATAATTTATTTGACACATTTGAAAAATTTAACGTTCCTATTAGTAAAGATGAAGAATTACCATATGGATATATGCCATTCTGTTTACATTTTTTGTTTGCAGGATTGGCATGGAAAACATTTGATGGTTCAAACGATACTTTTGGATATCGTGAAATTGAAAGTTGTATTGATGAAGTTATTGACGCATTATCATCTATATATAAAAATGATTATAATAATGTATTGCGTATGACTGCACAATATTGTAATCCTAAATATGGTGACAATGTAGCACATACAGCAACATATTTCTTATGTGATAAGATTATGTATGAATTTAAGAATACATTATCACCTGAAGATTTTAAAACAATGTTACAGGAAAAGAATAATGATGGTTATAATATTCAAGAATTATATAATATTCAAAAGAAAGATATTGAAGATTTGAAGAAGAAATATGAATATAAATATTTGAATAATCTCAAACGCTCTAAAGACAGAAGTGACCGTGAAAAAGCGAAACAAATCTATGAATTTAATCTTGAAGATTTAAATCGTAAGATCGATTACTTTGAACAACAATTCTTTATTGAATATGAACGACCTAAATTTAAATATAATCACCATGATTATGATAAAAAGTTTAACGAAATATTATCAAAATTATTAAAAGATGAAAATAGATTTGGTATTCCATATGAACGTGGCACATTAAGTGAATTAATTGAACAAATTAAGATGAATTTTAAAGAAAATACAGATGAGAAGATTAATCTTATCTTATCTAAAATTCCAGATAATCTATTCAATGTTAATCATTTAATTGAAGATTTTAAACAGAAGGGATACATAGAAAATCTTTGGAACTTTACCATTAAATCTATAAATGAAAAGACGCCACTCTCTTTTTGTCCTTCACTGTTATATGAATTTTTTAAGACTACTGATGAACCAAAAGGTCTACACGAGTCATATATGGGAGAGTATATTAAAAAGCTCCAATCTATCAATAAATCTTTGAATAAAGAAGATAAAATAGAATTTAACAAATTACTGTCAAATTCTAAATTAGAAGAAAATATTATTAACCAAATAATACCTTGGTAATAATTAATTTGAATTTAACCAATTCAAGTATATATTAGATAAATCAATTAGTTTTTTCTGCTCCTCATGGGATTTCTTTTCCCATTGAGATACGTTTCTAGCAGCTGCATATATTTTTTTTAGAATAGCTTTATTTTTACTTACAAATCGATAGTATAATGCATCCCAAATATCGGTCCATTTGTAATCTTTTTTATTTATATTAACAACACCATCTTTTTCTTTGTAATCACTCATTTTTAAAATATAATTTGATGATGAATAATATGGTCGAGTCATTAATAATCCACCATCTGCATATTGAGACATACCATAAATATTTGGAACCATTACCCACTGATAAGCATCAATAGTTAACATAAACCATTTGAATACATCATCAGGAATAATTTCACAAAGAAGCATAAAATTTCCCATAACCATTAATCTTTCAATGTGATGAAGATAGCCAATATTATGTAATTTTTTAATTGTATCATCAATTATAGGTATACCCGTAGTACCATCCCAAAATCTTGGACTGATTTTTTTTGTATGATTAAGATAATTCTTTTGAAATTGTTTATCATGATAAAATTCATAAAAGTATCTCATAGTGCTTTTCCAACCAATTATTTGACGAATAAATCCTTCAAAAGAATTGATATTTATTTTATGTTCTAATGGTAAAACTTCATCTAAAACATCTTGGTCAGTTAATAAACCAATATTTAAAACAGGTGATAAAACTGAATGAAAACCAAATTTAACATCTTTACCAATAGCATCTTCAAATTCACCAAATAATTTAAAACGGTGTTTTACAAAATCAGATAACCAATGTTTTGCTTCTTGGTGATCAATAGGATAAAAGAAATTTTCAGATGAACCAAAATTTTTAGGAAAATGCTTTTCTATGTATTTAGTAGCTTCAGTAATATATTTGGATTTATTAAGGGAAGGATAGAAAACATCTTTTTGATTTTTAACGAATGGTTTTCTATTTTCACTATCATAAGAAAGTTTTTTAATAGGATATAATATTTTTAAACGTTCACGTTGCCAACGATAAAATTGAGAATCTTGAATAAATCTTTTACCTTTATACTTATCATGAAAAGATAATAAATCTTCATAACTAGTAATAAATGCAGGTGTTTCATAGATATCAACAGCACCTTTTAATTTATTTAATTGATTAATAATATCATAATCTACTGGATCATAACAAGCTACATCATGTTTAATATTATGAATAAATGTATCTGCTTCATGAAAATCAATGTAATTTAGTTTATGTTTATCAGCATAATGTTTCATAGATGCACGATGAAGGATTAATTTTAGTTTGTGAGTATCATATTTTGTGAAATATACAGGATGTTCAACTAGATAAATTTTATCAGATTTATCTGCATCATTAATAAGAGGGCTATCTTCAAAAAGATGAACAGGAAAGATGAGGATGACTTTCATTAAAAATGTAAATTATAAAAATTGATAATTAATTAATATATTAATATATTCTTAAAATCAACTTAATAAAAATGTTCAAAGATAAATATCCTTTGATATATGAGATATCTCAACTAATAAAAAATAATGAACTGAAAGCTATAATTTATCTCAAGCATATTATGAATATTGAGTATGTTACATCTAATTCATCTAATACTGTAATGATTCATGATTATGATATAACATCTAAAATTAGTCATTATAAATTAAATACAGAAGTTCCAATTATTACAAATTCAAATACATTTACGTATCAATCAGGATATGCTAGTTACATGTATTATATTATAATTAATATGATTCATGCAATGAATTATGGACAAGTATATTCAGAAGGAGAATTTTATATTAATTGGAATAGTATGCTTGAAATTTTTGTAGAAGTTCATAATTTACTCATGAATATGTATCATTACAATAACATGGATGATCCGATTAATATAGTTAAAGATATTCTTGATGAATTGATTAAGGGAAATATTGATGATGAAGAATATAAATATGTATTAGAAGACTATTTTGATAATCAATTAATTGTTACAACTAATGAAAATGTAGAAGAGATTATAGATTCATTTCGGAATTACTATAAATCCAATAACAACAATACAGGTAGTGATAGATTAGAATTTATTGAAGAGGATATGAGTAATACAGAAAATATTTCTCATACTGAAATTGAAGAAAAAGAAACTGAATCAGATTTATTACCATTAATTGAAAAAATTGAATCAACCATAAGTATGAATGAAATACTAGAACATAAATTAGATATGGAAAATGAAGAGACTGAATATGATGATATCCCTAAATTAGAATTAGATATAAAGGAAAATAAAGATATATTAGTATCAGCAAATTAAGATTATTTTAAAAAATTGAAATAAATACATTTAATATTATATTGAGATGATAGTAAAGTTTAAACCAATGACTAAAATATATTATTTACCAACTAATTATTATTGGTTAGATGAATCAACAAAATATGAAAATGTTTTGAGGGAATTAGAGCATTCTATGGATATTAAGAAGAGAATTTATGAAGAGCTCATGAAGAAAATGTATGGTATAATTGAAAAGACAGATGAGTATAAAGAATATAAAAGTTATCTGATTAGAATTATACTTTGCAAGTATGCACATAATAATCCAGATAGAACTGGTAAGGAGTTAATTAATGATATTTTAGATAAATGGATATCAAATGAAAAAATCTCTAAAAGAGTAAGAACTGGTATATATGATAGAACAGTTAGTAGTATAAGTAAGTATCAGAAAGAAATAAACAATATTGAAGAGATATTGATGTTAATTAATTTACATATATTAGAAAATTACTATATTTAATTTTTTATAATAATATTTATTTTATTATTATATGGGAAATATCATTTCGGATACTACAGGTACTGCTGATGCTAAAATATCAAATACATCATTTTCAAAATATATAAATGATACACTACTAGAACTAGATTTATATAATGTTGATCCAAATACTGGACAACCAAGAACAAATTTTGAAGTAGATTATACTAGTACAGGTATTTCATCTAGACCAAAAGATAGTAATGGTAATTTAATAGATATTCAAGGTATTAAATATAGTGCATCAAATGATCAAAAACCAGCTGATAAAAATTCATTAGGTTCAGCAAATCAACTTTCTAATACAGACTCTCGATTTAGTCCTACTAATGGATCTAATTGGAGAAATATTAGTAAATATTATAATTTTAAAAGAGGAGTATGTAATTCAACAACCAAAGTACCAGTTAATACTGTAGGTTCAATATATAATACATTATCACCGTCGATTAAAAGTCAGGTAGATAGTTGTTTAATATCTGGTGCAACAAATGGACCTTCATCAAGTGAAGCAATAGCTCAAGGAGATCCTTTATTTAATATACCAGATATTAATCCAGCTACAGATACGTTAAATATTGGACCAAATAGTTTAGCAAATTCAACTGTGTATGGTAATCCAATGTCAGAAGAATGTAATAAATTATTAAATAGTACATTAACAAATTCATATATCACGACAGATATTAAAAAATACACTAAATTAAATTCTATATTAGATCCTAGTATAACAACATTAGATAGTAATTTTGGTAATCAGAGATTAATAACATCAACAAACGGTGATATTTTATTTGTTAATTCTGGAGACGAAGGTAATAATCATTTATTTCCAAATGGAGGAACAAAAAGTGCACATTATTGGACAGATTCTAATGGTACAGTTAATACAAATATATACGGAAATACTTCAGCAAATGTTAATGTTCAAGGAGATTGCTCAACTTTTTATTCTGAATTATGTAATTATTATTATTATAATGATTTTGTAGATGGAATACAATTTAATCCTGATTTAATTAGTCATTTAACACCATCTAATAGTTCTAATTTTACAAAAAATGTAGATTATGTAACTCAACATATACCGGATTGCAGATGTGTTAATAACATTGGAGTTCAAAATAATGTAGCAAATCCAGCTACATCAGGAAATACTAGTACTAGCACTAGCGGTTCAGTAGATGATATTACATATTTTTACGTATCTAATAAATGTAATGCAGTAGCAGGTAAATTAACAGAATATGGTCAACCATCAACGGGGAGTAATATAGGATTTAAGCCTTTAGCACAAACTTTATATAGTGCTTATAATAATATTTCAGGAATATTAGGTTTTGGTACACAATTTGATCCAGCAGATAATACTGTATTAACCACCGGTATGTCAGATGGTACATTTTTATTTGCAGAAGATGCTAGAGGTAGTAATTATACATTCAGTACATATATTTGTAATATGGCCCAAACAATTGGTGCAAATAATAATGGAGGTAATGTAACGATAGCAGGAATATCAATGAATTGTAGTTTTCCAAATTCTGAATCTAATTCATCAAATACATCTAGTCAATCTAGTACATCAAATCCTCCTCCACCATCAAATAATAATCCAAACTTAAATGTAACAATAAATACACCACCAGTAAATTTAAATGATTATACTGAACCAGTAGATCCATTTTATTCATTAAGTGCTACAATTACAAATTTAAATCCAGCATATACTTTTTATAGTAATAATAATCCAAATTATGGATTTGCATTTCAATCAGTGAATAATCCAAGTCAAATATTATTTGGTACATATACATGTGGTTCAGGTTCAAATGCAGCAGCATCTGCAACATTATGTAATAGTGCTACACAATTTACTATACTAACACCATTTATATACGACACAACAACAAATGAATATGGTGTAGATTATAATTTATTTATTGAAAATTTACCAGGTAATAATACAAATACAATTACACCATCTGTACCAATACCAATTATGTTAAAACAATATGCAATGCAAATTACAGATGTAATTCCAGGTGATTTTGGTTTATCATTAAGATTTAACATTCAATTTAATTGTATTAGTAGACCAAGTATACCATATGCAGTTATATTATCACCAGTAACACCATCAGCAGCAAATATACCAATAATAATGGCAGGTACAGATTTCTTTCAAGATGTAATTAATAAAAAAGGATTAATTCAAGGACAATCTGCACCGCCAATTAATTCATCATTAGCAGATGGTTTCTTATTAATAGGTCCTAATTCATCAGGAGATAGTCCAATAAAATTAACAAATTATACATATAAAATATTATTAAATCCAACTGCATCAAATGGATCATCAGGTCAAATAACATATTCTGGTGGTTATATAATGAATTTTAGTAATAGTGTACCACCAAATTACAGTGGAACAAGTAGTGCGATTGATTTTAGTAATTATGTATCAGTATTCAATAGTGCTTCAATTTCATATTTAGATGTAACTAATAATAACCAAATTACATTATTTCCAAAATCTAATTCAATTGCAACATTTGGTGCTACATTAATATTAAATTGGTCATTTGTTAATAAAGATAATTATACTGGTTTTAATATTAATTGTAATATTGGTTCATCAACAACACCACTTTTGATAGCTAATGTAGGAATTCTTACATTATCATATGAATTTGTTATGCCAATAACATTAGCAGGTCAACAAATGTCTTTTTACATTGAAGCATATGGTTCAAGTAATACACCACCAGCCAGTAATTTACAATCTAGTATGTTAACAATTACATCTACACCTGTACCAACATCACCAGCGGTATTTAATGGTTTTAATATTTTAACTAATAATACTGTTACAAATCAACAACCATTATCATTATTAAGTGCATTTACTGGTGGAAAAACTATATATGATTATTTATCAGCAATTGATTTAATAGGTGCGAGTGGAGATAATGCAATTATTTATGATTATTCATTAAATCAATGGTCTTCAGGTACTATAATGAATACAGCTAGTTCTAATTTAACTAATTCACCTAGCTCATCATCAACTACAATTGCATTTCAATTACCAAAGAATATACCAACAATGACATTTACATTAACTAATAGTAAATCAGATGGAACATCAACTCCAATCAGTACAGGTTCAGCTATACAAATAGGTGCATTACTTACAGTTAATTGGATATTATCAGCTGGTTTTGCATATGATACTCAGGTTCAAATTAATTTATATGGTATAGTATATGATACATTTACAATATTGAAAGGAACAACAACAGGAACATATCAATTTACATTATATGATATAACAGGTGGTTTGTCAAGTGCTACAACTGATATGAAATTAACATATTTAAGAACATCAGCACCAAGTCTTACAGGTTTAACTATTATAAATCCATTTATTAATACAACAACAAAACCAAATAGTTCAAATTCATTAACATTATCATCCGTGAATCCATTAGTCTATATTTCACCAAATAGTTCAAACTTAAATTCAATAAATAGCGTGAATGTTACATTAACAAATCCATTGAATGATAATGTATACTTTAATGTATTTAATGGATATAATTCACCATTATCAGTTAATACACATATTATGACATTACAAAATGTAAATTATTCACAACCAATTAAAATTAATTTTACAAGTGGAGGTGCTAGTCATTTTACAAATGTTTATGAAAAACTTAGAAAAAATAAGAAAGAACATTTTGGTAATATAGCTGAAGGTTCAAAAAAGAAAAAAATAATAGAAGGTTTATCAGGTAATACATTATTGACAAATGTACTTAGACTAGATTTATCTCAATCAAATTTTGGAAATTCAGCAATAGTAAATTATGTATTTAATAATTATAGTAGCGTAAGTATTCAATCATTAGAATTATATTTTGGAACAACATTTATAGATAATTCAACATTTAATATTTCATTTACAAGCAATCAATCACCATTTAATGTAGAAGTTGGCTCAGTAAGAATTATTGGTATTATGACAGGAAAAGTATTTTTCCCTATAGCTATACCAGGTGCAACACAATATTATTATTCAACAAATACTTACGGAGCAAATGGTTGGGCAAGTTCATTTGCATTAGTTAATAATAATAATGGATATTATTCAATAAGTCCAAGTGATAACTCAGCAGTTTCAACAGCTAATTCAATTGCATTAAATCCACCAAGTTCATCAAATTCATCAAATATATCAAATGCAATAGCAAATATATCAAATGCAATTACACCATCGGATAATTCAGGTGGTTCAAATATGTTATTATATATTGGTATTTTAGTAGTATTAATTATATTAGGTATTGTAGCATATTTTATGTTTAATAAAAAATCAAAAAAATAAATATAATATGAATATATGAGTGTACATTTTTCAGATCCAAGAAATAGTCCAGCATTTATATATTTAAATACTGATTCTAATGGAAACTATACATATATCAATCCAGATTCTACATTAAAATCAATTCAAGCAGCATTTAATGTATTACTTGCAGATATAAATGGTTTTAATAATGCAACTTTATTACCAGATTTAGATAGATATTCAATTGGTATATTAAATGATTTACAAGGTATTGTAACTTTTATTACACCATGTGCATCTGCTACAACAATAAATAAATGTAGTACAACAATGTGTACATACGTAGGAGAAATACAATTAGCCTATGTATTTTTTCAAATAGTGTTAACAGATTTAACAAATTCAGAAGCTAAAAGTGCATACGATTTTTTACCATTTTATGCACAAAATTATATTGCAAAAGTAATTACATATAATTCAAGTAATTTGGTTCTAGGACAAAATACTTCATATTCATTATGTAGTCAAACAAAATATCAACCACCATCAACTAATCCAACAATGGAAGCAAAATATGCAGCACTAACTTCAAAAGAAAATACTAAATTAGTAACAGTGCAGAATACTAATACTGTATTTAATTTAATATATGTAGCAATAGGATTATTAATATTAGTTTTTGTTATATATATGATTAAAAATATGTTTTTTAATAATCCGATAAATAAAAAAATAGGAGGTTTTCTAAGACCAGGACCACCAAATTATGTTAGATTAGTTTAAACAACTTTATGTTTTCTATCAAAATTAATGAAATAATCAAATGTAATATCTTTTTTATTGTAGAGATATTTTTTCTTATTATTTGTCATAGTATATTTAGTTATCATATATACTATCATTAATATAGTTGTAATTATAATTGGAAATATAAAATTATATAATGTAAATTTCATAGTTTTAGGTTTATAATCTGTAAAATTACCATTGCAATTTAAAATATTATCTAATGAATTGTGAAGAACATTAGTAATATTAACATAATTAGATGTAATATTCTCAAAAGTAATATCAATATTATTACATAATTGTTTCATTGATACATCTTGACATTTAATATCTATAGGAGTACCGTTAGTAGTAACGCTTAAAATTGCATTTGTAAGGTTGATAAGATTACAATAAGTCATTTTATTTATTGTAAAATATTAAGTACAATTTGAATATATTTCAATTATTATGGTAATTCTTTAACTTTATCTCAACTAAAGTTCTTATGGTCCATCCAGGATTCGAACCTAGGTTACGAGATTCAAAGTCCCATGTATCTTAAATTCGTAGAATTTAAGCCAGGGTTAATTCACTTCGTGAATTCCCGTACTAACCAACTATACTAATAGACCAATTATTATTGAATTTATTTCTTTAAATTATTAATAAAAATTGATAAATAGAATTTATTTAAATATACAATTATATTAGTATTAAAGATGAAATTCTGCAAACATTGTAATTATGTTTTGAATATTTCTAAAACACCAATTCAAAATGACGATAAAGTTATTTATACGATTGAAACAGTAGAGCAATATTTAAATTATATTAAAAATGTATCAGAAGAAGTTAATCAAGAAGTAGAATTAAAAATAGATTATGATACATTAAAATCAAAATTAATGGTAAAGCATAGAAAAAATGTTAAAAAAGTGGATGAAATATTATCACATTATCAAGCAATTAAAAATAAAAATGTAGAAAATAATAGTATTTATTTCATTTGTAATAATTGTAATTCATCATTTGAGATTGAACCAGGTACAATTATATTATCTACTAATTTGGATGAATCTAATCAAACAATTCAAGAATATGATTTTAAATTAAAAATAGACGATCCAACATTACCAAGAACGAAAGATTTTATATGTCCAAATAAAGAATGTAAATCAAATGATAAAAAAGCAGATGGTGTTGAACGAGAAGCTATTATCTTTAGAGAGAGTAAATCATTTATTACGAGATATGTATGTACGATGTGTTTAAGTGATTGGGTGGCACAATAAATTTTTAATTTAAGAATTGAAAAATAATATATTTTAACTGTAAGTAATAATAATATAAAATGCCTCCTAAAAAAGCTCCTAAAATCCCTGTCGTTAAGTCTAAACAGGTAAGATTTACTAAATCTAAAAAGGCTGATGAAGAAACAAATGATAATATATTAAAGGATGCACCAAAGCCAGAAGAATATGAACCAAAGAGTGAATTAGATTTTACAGATGAAGAATTAACAAAACAAAATCAATTAGAAAAAGATTTGGAAACTGAAATAGAAGATGAAACTGAAGCAGATGAAGAAGAGAAAGAAGAATTAGACGAAACAGAGAAAGATGAAGATCATGAAATAGATGATGATATTGAATATGATGGTGACAAAGATGATATAGAAGGAACAGATAATATAGATGATTTATATGATGAAGATGTTAAACCAAAAAAGAAAAAACTAAAAAAAGTAGCGGAAGATGAAGAGGAAGAAGAAGACTTAGAAGATGAAATGTGTGACTATGATTATGGTGAAATTTATGATGAAAAAAAAGAAGAGCCAATAACTATAGTAGAAGATAGTAAGAGAATTACATTTCCAAAATTAACGAAATATGAAAAGGTACGGTTAATTGGAACGAGAGCAAAACAAATTTCATTAGGTGCGAAGGTATTAATTAAAAATACTAATGGATTAAATCCAATTGAAATTGCAAAATTAGAATTAAATGAGAGAATGATACCGATGAAGATTAAAAGAATTTTACCAGATAATAAAGTAGAGATTTGGAAATTAAGTGAATTGGAGATAGAAAACTAATTTTTTTTAATAATATATATTAATGAGTATAATATTAAAAAAAGATAAAATAGAACAAGTAGAAAATATAAACATATTAAAAAAGTTATATTTTGATTTATACGTTCTACCAGACCCATTAGAAATTTCTTCATATAATAAACAAAACATGACTGATTTTCAACTAGAAAAAATGAAGGAAATAATTGCAGATATTACATCACAAATTCCATTATTTGATATATATAGTCAGAATATTTATTTAATACCGGGTAATAAAGTTTATTATTATGTTAGTGAAAAATACTATAGATTACCTAATCAAAAAATAGTAAATTATTTAGAAGGAGCGTATAAAAAAGCAGAAAATAGTAAATTAAAATCGAGATTAGAAAAGAATATTAATTTTATAAATAATTATAATTTAGATGGATTATATGATACATATTTAAAAGTAATTTATGAAAATTCAAATGAAATAGGAAAGAATATTACAACATGTAGAAGAGTAACGTATTTACCATATTTAAATTTATCACCATATTACACCAGAGCTGAAATTATTAACATGAGTTTAAATTTAAAATTAATAAAACCGGATAATGTGTATTATGATAATGAGAAATTAGATAATTTATGTATGAAATTAATAGAGAATGATATACCAGCTGATATTTTATTAAAGCATCAAATGTATGTAGAGAAGAATAATGCACAGCATATTATATATTATTATACATTTTACGGATCATTGTATTACAATCAATATTTAAGAAATGAAGGAAGTCATTATGATAAATATGTATCAAATAATGTGGATAGATTATTTGCATTAATTAAAAGGTCACCAGCATTTGATAATGATTATTATGTATATAGATTTATAACGAATGATGATTATTTAGAAGATGTAAAAGTAGGTAAGATATTCAAAGAAGAAAGTTTTATTAGTACAAGTCGAAATGCATTTTATGAGCCAAAAAACCATGTATTTGGAAATATATTGATTAAAATTAAATTACCTAAAAATAAAACAGGTATTGCATTATGTTTAGAAACATATTCATTATTTCCAGCTGAACAAGAAATTTTATTAGCACCTGGAAAACTTAAATTAATATCAATAGAAGAAAATAATTTTAAATATTATCATCCTGATATTAAAGCACAAAAAGAAATTAAAAAGAAATATGAATTTGAATATATTGAACCAATTGATAAACTACCAACTAAAAGAGTATTTGAAGATGAAATAAGAGAATTACCTGAAAATTTTCAATTAATAAGTAGTGATTACAATGAAAAGAATTTAGAATTTTATAGAAGTATTCCAATTATTAATGATTTACATTATTTTAAATGGGAGAATTATTTGTTTCAAGTATTTTATTTGGATAAAGTATCAGCATATTACAAGTATTATTTTATTTTAGAAAAAGAACCAAAACCAGAAGATATTATATTTTTAGTATTACAAGATGAAAAGACACAAGAAATCAACATAATAATAGAAATAGGAGAAATAATTAGTGTAAATTATTTACATAAATTTACAGGTGCAAAATCATTAAGAGATGATGAATTATTAAAAATAATACAAAATGTATCAGGATTATTTAAAATAAATACAGTTATAATTCATCCTAATTATAATAAGTTTGAAAACAAATTAACTAAAATACCAAAATACAGTTTGGACGAATATTATGAAGAAGAATTAATGAAATTTTCAGCAGATTTAACTACATACAATGAAGATATTTGGGATTATATATTAAACAAAAATATTAGATTCAAAAATACAAATATTATTAATAAAATGAATTTATTTACATTAGATAGATTAAAAAGATTACAACCAGATTCAATATTAAAAATAGAAGATACAGATGAATTATATAAGATATGGAAGAAATCAAAAATAAATAATGTATATGATTTCTTAATATATTTACAACAAAATTACTTTTATTTATTATCAATAATCATACCAAAGATTAATAAAGTAATTAATATGAATCCTTTTATATATGGATATTATGTATATGCAGGCAATAGTTATGGAGGTGATACTAATACGATAGAAGAAAAGTTTAAAAATAAATTAACGAATAAAAATGAAGAAAGGAGGAGAAGATAGTTTTAATAAAATAATTGAATTTATATTATTAAAATAAACAAATAACAATATATAGAGAAAAATGGATTCAAATTCTGAAAAATCCAAGACTAAACCGGATGCATTATATATGTCTGCGGAGGTCGAGAAATTATTTTTTCAGATATCTCCAAAAGATGAATTTGAAATTATAATTGATCCTAAGCAGATGAATATGACAAAATTTACAACATTATTAAAATATATTGGTTATCAAAAAACAAAGAATAATTTAGAAGTTATTAAAGAATCAATATTAGATGCAAACTTATCAGAAAATAATAATTGTTTTCGTATAAGTATCGTAGGAAAAGATAATATTCAATCTGTATTAAATAATCATTATCAAAAAAAGAATATTCAAGTTTATCATTCATTATTACAAGAAGCAAAAAATAATAATTATTCTATTATTAATAAAGTTAGAAAAGGAGTTATTGACCATAGTAAGTATCGTTGCAGACTTGCTACAGAAACACCTATTAATTCAAGTAGTATTAAATTAACAGATGAAGATAGACATAATATTGTTTTTAGATACAAACAACGTGCTTCATTAATTTTAGAAGATACTGAATTTGGTAAACTTAGATTAGACGTAACACAAGTTCAACAATCAAATCAATTATCGACATTAATTTCAAGTCCGATTATGTATGAAGCTGAGTTAGATTTATCTGCAACAAAAAAGATGACAGTAGAAGGTAAAAAAGTATTAAAAAAGATTACAGATACAATTCGTAGTATATTAGGAACATTACAAGGGTCCGAAATTATTATTACACAACAAGAAGAAACAACAGTTATTGATGAATATAAAAAACTTGTCTATGGTGAAAAAGTAAATGTACATCAAGATTTATATGGTATGCAATCTAAATCATTAGAATTAATTCCATTTTTAGATGTATTACCAAATACTTATACAGTAACGGATAAGGCTGATGGAGACCGTCATTTTTTATTTTGTCTAAATGATAGTGTATATTTAATTACAAATAATTTATCAGTAAGAAAATTAAATACTAAAGTAGAAAATGTAAATAATACACTGATTGATGGTGAAGTAATTTTTACAACAAACAAATTAATCTTTTTAGGATTTGATATCTTATTTGATAAAGGTATTGATATGCGTATTGAACCTAATTTAGCAACAAGATATTTACGATTAAAAGCAATGATGGAAATTATCAGTGATATTAAATATCCATGGATTGACTTAACACCTAGAGATAAATTTAGTATTGAAGGTCAAGTGAAATATCATGAGGAAAATATGGACAAGCATTATGAATTACTATCAAAAGTAGTAGATAGTAAGAAAAATAATATTATATTTTTAAAGTATTTTATTTTTCCAACAGGTGGAGATAAATCAGAGATATATGAATATGCATTATCAATGTGGAATAAATATACATTAACATATAAATTACCGTATAATTTGGATGGTTTAATTTTTACGCCGTTAAAACAAAAATATACAAGAAATTTGGATGAAATCAAGTATAAAATTTACAAATGGAAACCAAAAGAGAAGAATTCATTAGATTTGTATATTGAATTTGAGCGGGATCCTAAAACTCAAGATATTATTGTGGCATATGATAATTCTAATATTACAAAAGAAGATGATGAATTTGGGGATGCACCAGAAGCATCTGATACATTGTATCAAATTGCGAATTTATTTGTAGGAAGGAATAATCAGGAAACAAATTTAGAAATTCCAGTACCATTCAAAAAAGATGAGGGATTGAATCAAGCATATTTATATTTAAATGATGGAGTAGTAAAAGATATTGAAGGTAATATTATTCAAGATAAAACAGTTGTAGAATTTGCATATGATATTGGAAGTAACAATGAACCTAAAAAGAGATGGATTCCATTGAGAACACGTTTTGATAAAACAGAACGAGTACAGAAATTCAAGAGAAATTATGGTAATAATGACAAGATTGCAAATAGTATTTGGCAAAGTATGAATTTCTTAATTGATATGAGTGATTTTAAATTATTAGGAAATCCAGAAACACATTTAGAACATGCTAGTATGTTAAGAACTAAATTAACAGCAAAAGATATTGCAATTTATCGTGCCAATGATGCATATTATCAAAGACATACTGATATTGCAAGAGGTATGCGTGATTTCCATAACTTTGTAAAGTCTCAATATATTTACAATTATTGTGCACAATTAGAAGATAAAAAATTAGATGTATGTGATATTGGATTTGGTGAAGCAGGTGATATTCAAAAGTATTATCATGCAAAAGTTAAAACATTAACGGGTATTGATATTAATGCAGATGGATTATTTTCAGCAGGTTCGAATAGTGCGATAGGTCGTTTGAAAACATTTAAGAAGAAATTTCCAAACTTTCCTCCAGTAGAATTAGTGCATGCAAATTTTGGTATTTCATTATTTGATGTAGAAAAACATGCAAAAGGATTACCGAATATGACGGATAATAGTAAACGTACTTTAGCCAAAATAATTACAAAAAAGTATGATGTAATTAGTGCTATGTTTATGTTACATTATTTATTCAAAGATGATGATACAGTTAAAAATATGTTAGATAATTTAAAAATCTTGAAAGAAAATGGATATATGTTAGCATGTTTATTTGATGGTAAATTATTACATGATGAATTTAAGAAGAGAGAAAAGAAAATTATAGAAGAATATTACACAACTGAATCAGGAGAAAAAGAATTATTATTTACGATTAAACCAATGTATGATGTAAATGAAAAGAATATTAATAAGAATGGATTACCTATTTCGTATTATTTTGCAGGATTTATGGATGTAGGAACAGATCAGATAGAATATTTAGTGACACCTGAACATTTAATTAATACAATGAAGAAAGCAAATATGGAATTAGTAGAAACAGAATCATTTCAGAATATATTTGCATTGTATAAGGATTTCTTGTTTGATGCAGCGTCATATGATGCGAAGAAAGATACACAAGAATTCTTAGGTAAAGTAAAAGGATTTTATAATATGAATTTATCGATGAATAAAGCGGGATTTGAATTAACAAGATTGAATCGATTTTATGTTTTTAGAAAGAAATAAATTAATTTAAAAAATGAAAATAAATCAGATAAGAATTATTTATTATATATTAATATCTTGTAATATATAATGAACGTCTTTTTACTTCCTGAACTTCCTAAAACTACATTAGATGGAATTAAATCAACAGACGTAATTCCAAAACCATTGAATAGTAGTGGATATAATTATTATACCACCCAAACAAATGATGCTATTTTTAAATTAATAAATGAACCAGAAAATGTAAATAGAAAATTTTATTATATCATTGAAAAATTAGTATCTGATACACCAAATTATGAGAATAACATTGAAACAATATCAAAGAAATATTTTGGTGAAAAAGTAAGTAATGAATTTTTACAACTATGGGAACTTTTTAATACTTTTGACTTAATCACCAAAACTGTATCAACAAATGATAAAACAACAGAAGAAGTCTTTGATAAATTAAAAAAATTTGCAGATGTTAAAATAACAAAAAATAAGAAACTCAGTCATTTAGTGATGTTAAACGAAATTAAATTAAATAATAGTTTCGTTGCAGAGCTCGATATTAATAAAAAGATTACAAAATTTATTGATAATTTAGAAAATTTAGATAAACATGGTCATTTTATTGTGAAAGTACAAGAATTAATTTCTCCACCATCATTGAGTTTATTATATATGTTATCTTATTTATTTGAGAATGTATATGTATATCGTCCAGAATTATCATTGACTTTCACGGGTGAAAAATATATTGTATGTACAAATTATTTGGATAAGAAATTTAAATTTGATACTAAAAAAGATTTCTTAGATTTAGAAATGATCATACCCAGTGATTATATTTTTACTTTGAATATTATAAATAGATTTTTAATGCAAGAAGAATATATCATTAGAAATAAAATTCGTGCTTATATCAATAGTCAAAATTATTTTGGAGATGAATATCATGATGCATT
>Ga0208109_1000091_pt1 | contig 48356 bp, 74 predicted proteins | sample CryBogCBH18Jul08_FD_184594 | JGI IMG/M metagenome (GOLD analysis project Ga0208109, IMG submission 184594) | Freshwater microbial communities from Crystal Bog, Wisconsin, USA - CBH18Jul08 (SPAdes) (version 2) | ecosystem: Environmental > Aquatic > Freshwater > Lake | place: Crystal Bog...
TCAGTTAAAATAGACGTTGAGGGGTTTACGGAGTTTATGATTGAGGATTTCAGATATATTGTTGAGCATCATGCAGATAATAATTTTGTTATGTTAATCGTTTATATCAACTCTCATCAATACAAATAAGGGAGGATACAACATGACTTCAGGTAATGTTCATTATCCATCAAGAGCCACTGTATATCTGTCACAGCCTAGTCAATATGGTAATTATAAGTTTGAATTTCTGAAACCAGAATCTATAAGTGAAGATCCACCAATATATAAAATTGTTGAAGTTACTTCTAATTCTGTTGGTTATATAGAGTCAACATACGGTAGAACATATCTTGATAAAACCCAACCAGTGCCTGAATGGTATATTGGATCATGGGTTAATATTGGTATTCCAAATGCCACTGGTTCATATGATTGGGTCGGTTTTCAGTTTGATAACTATGGTGATTTTATACCAAAATCTCATGCTCTTTTTATTGTCGGTAAATCGAGTTTGAAATGTCCAGAAGACCCAGATATTAGATGGGATGGTTCTGTGTTTCCTAGTACTAATATGTATAGAGAATATAATAAATTTAATAATCTTATTAGAGTCGAAAGACTTGACGATGACAAAACAGATTCTAGTGCTGTCTATAACATCTATATAAACGCTCATGAATTAAGATAAGAATCGGGAGCTACGGCTCCCTTTCAATCAATATAAATACTAAGAATGTTTGTTTAAGAGGAAGAGATATGAAAGCATTTGTTGACTTTATTGTTGAGGAAAAGAAAGATCCAAATTCTGATACTTTTCACGCTTTTGATATCGACGATACTTTATTTCATCATGACAACAATAAATTGCGTATTCACGTAAAAGATCCAAATGGTCATAGAGTTAGAACTTTAACTACAAAAGAATATGCGAATCATAAAGCTGAGCCAGGTCATACTTACGATTTCACTGAGTTCAAATCAGCCGATACTTTCAAAAAGTCAGCCAAGCCTATCCGTAAGATGATCGCCAAGTTAAAGGCAATTCATAAAAATAATAAGAACGTAGAGCTCCTAACTGCAAGATCAGACCTTGACGACAAGGATAAATTCGGGCATTATATGAAACAGTTCGGTATAGATACCAACGAGATTCATGTCCGTAGAGCAGGAAACCATGAAGAGATACCTGGTCATGTGTCAAAGGCGATGATTATGCATGATTTAATAAATAAGAATGGATATAATAAAGTTCATTTATACGATGATTCAACTAAGAATCTGGACGAATTTCTGAGACTGAAAAAGAAACATCCAGAAGTAGAGTTTCATGCTCATCATGTGCAACACGATCCTGAAACTGACAGGGTTGTCGTAACTACAAGGAAAGTATAATGTTACGTTTTTCGGAATATTTGCCTGAAGCCAGAAAAGCTGCAAAAGAATTAAAGAATGTAGAAGATGCCAAAGGAAAACTTTTTGAGATCCTTGCTGGTTCTTATTTGTTGCATGGCAAACATCCAAAAACTGGCATGCCAAATAAATTCTTAGAACATTATAGAGATGAAGATGGATTCAGACCTGAAGAAGTTCATGATAAAATTAAATCATTTCTTCAGAAGAAGTCTCCTGGATTATATGAACAAATTGTTGGTCATTCACATGATGCTGCTCAACATTTAACTAATGAACTTAGACAAAGAGGAATGGGCACAATCAACAATCTTGCATGGACATCGCAAAAAGGCGATCATGAAAGATTCACTGGAGTTGACGATCCTAATTCTGATGCTGATCTTATGGCAAAGGGTTCAAACGAAAGAAACGAGCAATTGGATCCATTGGGTCTTAGTATGAAATATGGTAAACAGAAAGACCCTAATTTAAGAGGTAATGGTCTTGATGCTCTTGAGCAATTGGCTGGTTTGAAAAAAGGAGATCTTGAAGGTCTCAGAGAAAAACATTACGATCATATCAGAAGTCATGGAATTGGCACTGGAATATCTGGAGATGCTGAATACAAAGCATTATCAGCAAAAGAACATCCAATAGCAAAATCTATTGATGATCATGCTTTGCAAACACAACAAGAAATGTCAAAGAGATTCAGTAATGGTCTTGGTAAACTTTCTTCGGAAGATTTAAGAACAGCAATTAAGAAAATTATTGCTCCAGAAACAAAATATCAACATTTAAGACATCACACTCAAGTTAATAATGATGGTTCTGCAAATCATGAAACGCATGACGTTCAGGATCATGCAAATAAAACTTTGGGAGATTATGAAGAATTTAGAGTAAGACCACATTCTGGCGGTATTTCTACTGTTATTGAAGGAAGAAGAAAAGGTGCTGATAATTTCGAAACAGCGATGCAAATCGGTATGAAAAAATCAAGAACATTTTCTGGTCGTGGATTCAACTCATTCACAAAAGCTCCAATGTTAAGACAAAACAGAAAAACAAAAGCATCAAAGAAACCTTCTATTGCTGATGTTCCTGTTAAAAAAGCTACACGAGCAAAAGCACAGCCAGTAGCTGCTCCTGTTCAACAAGTTGCAGCACCACCACCAGCGCCTGTGGCTGCAGATCCAGGAGGATTTGGTAAGTTCAGAGGTGAAGGACCAATAGAATTTCCAGCTGCTAAAAATTACGACCCACACCAGCATAAACAGTTTAGAGTTGATGAAGTTGGTGGACGTTCGTGGAGAGGTCCAGGAGAATAATATGTTAGACTTTAGAACATTTATCACAGAAGAAACAGAAGGTAAGAAGCTAAAACATCTTACTCATGTTGAAGATCATATCTTTGATGGACATGAAGGTGTTGGTAGGGCTGATGAACACCTGAGAGCTATGCACGATATTTTAATGGGTAAGAATAATAATACATTCCACGTTTCTGACAAATACGATGGCGCTCCTTCTATTATATTCGGTCAACATCCAGAAAATGGTCAGTTCTTTGTATCAACTAAATCAGCACATAATAAGAATCCAAAAATAAACTATACTGAAGAAGATATCGATCGTAATCATGGTCATGCTCCTGGACTTGCGGAGAAATTAAAAGCTGCTCTTAGACATCTACCTAAGATTATGCCAAGAAATGGCGGTGTTTATCAGGGTGATTTGATGCATACTGAAGGAGATGCTAAAACAAAAGACGGTATGACTTCAGTAACACCGAACACTATTACATATGGCGCTCCTTCTGATTCTGAAGAAGGCAGAGCGATGCTTAGAAAATTAGGGGTTGTTGTTCACACTGAAAACGCTCTTAAAGATGCCAGACCATTATCCGATAAGAATCGTGCTGCATTTCGTCAGAGCTCCGATGTTAATAACATTGATCCAACAATGCAAATTAATCCAGAGAACTACACCGAAGATGAAAGAAAACAGTTTCTTGCTCACATGCATGCGGCCAGGAAAACCTACGCTTCAATGAAACCAGAAGCAATGGATGCTCTTGATGGACATTCAGTTCATTTACAGGGTCATATTAATAATATGATTAGAACAGATGGAACTCCTTCTGTTGATGGATATATACAGCATTTAACAGATAGACATAATAAAGATCTGGAAAAGACTAAAACTTCGGCTACTCGTGAACGTAAGGCGGCTGCACATGCTGCAGTTCTTGATCATATTATGCAGAACAGAGAGCATTTTGATAAGGCTCTACAGCTTCATAATCATTTGACTAATGCCAAGAATGTTCTGGTTAATGTTATGGAAAAGAATTCTCCATATGCTCATTCTATTGGAGATGAGCCGACTGGTAAAGAAGGCACAGTTATTGTAAATAAGAAAACAGGTGATGCTTCTAAGGCAAATAATAGAGCAGTATTCAATAAGTTGAATGCTCTCAAAGGAGCATTCTCAGCTAAGAAACAACCAGAGGCATTTGACGAAGAATGAAAAGATTTAAATATCATTTAAAAGAAAACGCTGTAAACTCTCACCATTTCACTTTTGGTAGAGCAAGTCCTCTTCATAATGAGCATGCTAATTTAGGATTTCATGTTAAGAAACAGGCTGACGATGAAGGCGCTGGTCACACTGTTGTTCTTTCTGGTAAGTCAGGAGATATTGAAAATCCTCTAACACCTGAACAAAAATTAAAACACGCTAAAAGAGCAATGCCAGGGGTTAATGTAGTTGTTGCTGATAAATCTGCTCCTACATTTCTTCATCACATTGCTAAACTCCATCAAGATGGTGTTAATAATCTAACAGTCCATGTTGGTTCTGATAGAGTTGATGAGTTTAGAAATACATTAGGAAAATATAACGGAACTCATGATAAAGCTCTATTTAATTTTGATAACATAAATGTTGTTCCATATGGAGCAGAGAGAACAGAAGGCGATAAAAAAAAGAAAAAAGAAGAGCAACCTCTTCCTGGCGCTCCTAAGAAAGAATCATTAGATCCAGCAAGTTTCTCTGCCTCGAGGATGAGAGCGTATGCTGCTCTTGCTAATCAAAACACCCCAGAGGGCATTAACGCTCGTAAAATGTTCCATGCTATGGCACCAAAATCCATGTCACCAGAACACAAAGATGAAATGTTGCGAGACACACAGGCAGGTCTTGCAGCTGCAGCAATTCCTAAACCAAGAAACAAAAGAGCTGTTAATGAATCAACTACTACAGCTGACGTTGCTGGAATCATAGATGACGACGGTGGATTTGATGCTATGCCTGATGATGTAAATGCTGGTTTTGCAGATATGGTTAATAATATGGCTGATATGAGTGCTATGAAATTCGATCAGACATATGACCCAGAAGCTCGTTCTTCAAGTAAAATAGAAAAAAGCATAAAATCTCTTATCAATAAAGGTAAATCTTCAGTTAGAAGTGGTCCTCCGGCACCATTCAGAAAGAAGAAAAAGGACTAAGATACTAAATTAACTAAATATGTCTGTCAGTGTGATAAGGCTACGGCAGACTCACTACTTCTAATGGAACCCAAGGGAAACTCCATGAACAAAGACGATATGAATCCTCAGCTAAATCTTGAGCAGTCTGCCGTAGACCTGCTTGACAACAAGGCCAAGCTATCACTCTATAAGAAATCGTCAGAATCTGGCATACCAATTAACGTCCTGGAAGAAGTCTTCATGAGAGGCTATGCTTCCTGGGACGGTAATTTCTCCAGAAATCCTATTCAAGTTGCATTTAATCGTGTAAACTCGTTTATAGCGGGTGGCTATGCATCACAGTTAGATGAAGATCTAAAAGAAGCATGCTGGAAAGGTTATGACCAGTATGGTATGAAAATGAAGAACGGTAAGAAAGTTCCTAACTGTGTACCCGTTAAAGAGGGCATCGTAGAAAACCCAATGAAAAAGCCAGAACTTCCTGGCCTTGCTAAGAAAACAGCACAGGGTCTGGCTAATATTGGCAATAAAGGCATCGGTCAACGTATTGCTGCTGGTATAGGTAAGAACTCTCCGCAGCCTATTCAAAACATGAAAAATCCTATGAAAGAAGAGTTTGTTGATTCAGAAGAGAATGTCGATGAAGGTGTAAAAGATACAGCCAAGAAAGTCGCTCGCACTCTTGGAACTGTCGCTGCATTAGCATCTCCTCATGCTGGTAAAGTGTATGACGTAGCCACAACTACTGGTCTTCATGCGCATGATGCTCCAAGAGCAGCATTAACTGCACTAACATATGCTCATCCAACTTCTGCAGCCCTTTCTGCTGCACCAGCTATATTCAGTTCTGATAAACTGAACTCAAAAGAAAACGAGTTCGATCGTCAAAAGAAATATGCTGCAAAGAAATCAGTAAAAGAAGAAAGTAAGTTGCTTAATAAACCAACTCTTTCAGCAGCTGAAATTGCTAAGAAATTTGATGTTCCTGTTTCAAAAGTTGATAAGTCAATTAAACAGGGAACTAAGGTAGAAAGAGAACACACTAAATCTGCTGGTCTTGCCAAAGAGATCGCAAGAGATCATCTTGGCGAACGTCCAGATTATTATAAGAAACTCGCTAATATGGAAAAGAGCCCAGTAAGAGAAGAAGAAGTTCCAACTACTAAGAGAAGACTTCTTGATGGTACCAAGGCTCGTGCTGATTGGTTGAAAAAATCAACTCCTGGTCAGACCACTTCGGTTATTAAGAAAGTTGTAAAGGATTCTATTAAAAATGTATAAGTCATTAGAACATACAATCAGAAATGTTGTTGAAGAAACTGAACATCGTGTTGGTGTTACTGTCTCTGATCCTAATCACCCTATGGCATCAAAGAGAGACGAAACTATTCTGAAACATGTTCGTCTAAAAGCAAAGAATTCTGCTCATGCTGAAGAAAGAGCAAAAGCATATTATCGTAAGAAAGGTTATAAGGTTCATGACACAAATGTTGTGAACGAAGACATCGGCAACACTGATAAGTTCGTTGGTAACAACCAGACTGATAAGCCAGTTCCTGTTATCAAGCCAGATGCAACACAAGATGCCAAAAGAGCTTCATTATCAAGAGCAAACGCCAAGGAACGTACTTCACAGACTATTGGAAATAATGTTGAAGAAGCAGTTCCACATAGTGTGTATCATGTTTCATGGGGACCAGGTGTTGAACATGAAGTGCTTGCAAAACATGGTGATGATGCTATCGCCAAAGCAAAGGCTCATCTAATCAACAAGATTCCAAAACTTAAAGATCCGAAGTATGCCGATACATTCGTTAAGAAACCAGTAGTTCATAATATTTCAAAAGAACGTAAGTTGCAAGAAGGCGCTCTTGATGCTGCTGATACAGCCGCTGAATATCTCGTTCCTTATTACTCAGCTGGTAAGAAGTTATATAAAGGTGACCGTGCTGGCGCTGCTCAGGACGCTGCTATCGACACTGCACTTCTGGCCACAACTGGTGGAGTAGGTAAAGTTCTTGGTGGTGCTGCACGTGCAGGTTCAAAATTACTTGGCCGTTCTGCTGTAAAGGCAGGAGAGAAAGCAGCGGTAACTGGTGCTGAAAAAGCAGCTATTGGTGGCGTAGAGAAAGCTGGTGTATCGTCTCTTGAGAAAGATGCAGCTAAAGTTGGTGCTTCTGATCTTGAAAAAGGCGCTGTGAAAACTGCTGCAGTTGATGCCGAAAAAGGAGCCATGAAAACTGCTGGTAGAATTGGCGCTGCTGATGTTGTTAAGAATGCTGTTAAGAAACAATTATTAACTCCTCAACAATCTGCTCCGACTAACCTTAATCCACTTGCTAATCGCAGAGCAGAATTAAAACATACAGCAGCTGTAGGAACTCATAGACCAAGAAAACATATTGTTCATGAAGCTTCTGGTGACGCTGAGAGAATGAAAGATCAAGCAGTACCACGTCTTTCGAATAAGAAGAGAACTGAAGTTGACTACGTTGGTCGTCCAGATTCTCCTCGTTCAATCCTAACAAGACAAGGCGAAGTAACTCGCAAAGTTATTGATGAGGACTCAAGAGCAAAAGCTAAGACTATCAAGGATACTGTTAAGAAGAAATCTATTGAACAGAACCTTGATGATGACAGAACTAAAGTTTATGGTGAGGTTGTTGTTAATCCTCCAGTAAACTTTAAGAATTTAAACGACGTAGAGCAGGCAAGTTAATAAATATCGTTATTACTAACTTAGGAAACAAACAATGAGTAGAACATTTGCAGATGCAATGGCTGAGGTTCAGAATAGAGCCAACATGCACCGTAAGGAAATCTCCGCTGAATCGTGGGGTGGTGAAATTGCACCTGGCGGTCGTGGTATTATTGTTAATGAGAAGCCTTTGCCTTCCAGTGAATTAGAAGCTCAGATTGCTGAAGTTCATGCTCAACGTAATCAGTCAGTCAAAAATATGACTAAAGAAAACTGGGACGAGACTATTCCTGTAACAGATATTGCTACTGTTGATCATATCAATAATGTAGAGGAAGCCAAGAAGGCTATCGATGCAAATAAAAAACAAGATATGAACGATAAATGGGGAGGAGACAAACTGGTATCCCCTATACCAACTATGAAAGATCCAAAGATGGCTACAACTCCAAAAGACAAGAAACCAGCTGACATGCGTGAGGCGTTAGCTCAAGTCCAGAAAAACGTAGCAGAAGGCGCTGCATCAGATGCCGCTGGTTCTACTATTGGTTCTGTCCTTCGTGGTGACTGGGGTAAAGCCAGAAAGAGTGCTGGCGAATGGGGTAGTGCTATGGCAAGTAATGCTGATAAAGCAAGAACAGCTGTAGCTGATTATCTTGACCCAGCTGGCGCCAAACCTGCACCCGCTCCGGCACCCGCTCCTGCACCAGCCCCAAGTACTTCTTCTGGTTCTGCTACTCTACCTTCAATGGCTTCTGCTCCTGCGCCTTCTTCACTGAACAACAAACCTAATAATGTTGTTTCTCAGGATAAACAGAAAGCTCCAGGTGGTGGATCTCCTACAGTTAAACCTGCAGCGGCTGGTGGTAGTTATAAAATTAACAAAGGCGACACTCTGTCAGCTATTTCAAAGAAAACGGGTCTTTCTATTCAGCAGATTGCTAAACAGAATAACATTAAAGACGTTAATAAGATTAGAGCTGGCGCTTCATTGAACCTTTCTGGTTCAAAGCCAAGCACTGCTGGTGTTGTTTCTCAGGCCACTAAACCAACCCCACCTAAAGTTGCTCCAGTTCCTCCACGTAGACCTGCTGAGCAAGGACCGCCAATGCCAAAGCGTTTGGCTACTCCTACTCCTAATGTTGCTCCTTCTGGTGGTACTGGTGTTGCTGGTGGAAATCCAACTCCTACTACTGGTGGAACTATAGCCCCAAGAACTTCACCTTCTGCTACTGCTCTATCAAGACCAGCAGATAGTAAAAGTCAACAGAATTTCTTACAACAACAGTTATCAACTCCTAAGAAAACAGTACCTACAGCAAGCGGCGAGTCAGGTGCAGATTACGAAAAGAGGCTCAAATTGAACAACTCATACGAAAACCCAATGATTGCCGCTTTCATTAAGCTGCAAGAAACTCCAGGTAATATGTTCGAGGCTGCTAAGAAAGTCAGTAAAAAAGACCAAGCACAAGCTAAGAAATATAATAAAGGCGATGAAGACGAAATCCAAGTCGATCCAAAACAAAGTGGTGAAGTAGCAACAAGTCAAGCCCCAGGTGCTGTAGCAGAAAGCATTCAGAAACCTGCTCGTGTTTCTATGTTTGATCCTGGTCAGGGTTATTCAAGAACTGCTGGTTCTGCTGATGGCGCCGCTTCTTTCAAGGAGAGAATGGCCGCTGCTTGGAATTCGCTTTCAACTGGTTATCCTGCAACTCAGCCAGCTGTTACTGGAATGTCTCCAGAGATTGCTGCTGATATGGCTGCTCTTAAAGAAGAGACTGAAGTTCTTGATGAAGCTCCATCTAAGAAAGATCATGGTCTTGCTGCTTTGGCCGCTGCTGCTATCTCGAAGGGTCATCCTGTAAAGAAACTACCAGCTGGTCGTGCGCAAGATGCAGTTCTACCGAAGGGAATGTATGGCGGTGCTATCAACCACGAGAGTGGTGTAAAACGTCAAGCTAAAATTCGTTCTGAAGAAATTGAACAGGTTAATGAGATTTCAAAAAAGACTCTTGATGGAGAAGGCGGGTATAGAGAAAAAGCATTCGCTGCATCTAAGAAAGCAATGTATTCTGGCGATAAAGAAACAGAGCGTAAAAGAGACAAAGGTAGAGAAATGGCATTCCATAAAATCACTGGTCGTGCTAAAGTAAATGCTACTGAAGAAGTTCAATTCTCAGCTGAAGAGCTTGCTCATATTCAGGCTGTAATGGAAAATAATCCAGAAGGTAATGCTATTGCTGGTAGAGATCCAAACGCTACACAAGGCGATAACGATAAATCAACTACTGGTGGTATTGCTAATGAAAGCAAGAAGAAGAAAATGTAAATGGCATTTATAGTAAAAAATAGCCTATCTATTGATACAGAGAATGTTCCTGTAAAGCAACAGCCTCTTATTAAAGTAGAGAAAGTTGAGCAAAAGGCTCCAGAAGTTACTGTTGAGTCTCCTAAAGAATGCGTAGATTGCTATAAACATGTCCATGACGGTGATCTGCATAAAATGTATAACACTAAGTCTGATTACTTAATGGATATGTTGTTTAAAGATTAATAAATAGATAAAACTAATTAGGAGAAAAACTATGTCTCAATGGGGCAATAAAAGACAACCAGTTAGCGTTAATGCTACTTCGACTGTAGAAACTTCAGATGGTGCACCTATCGGCACTTATACTTTAGTAAAGGGTGGTGGTGGTCCAACTGCACACTTTGGTAACACTTTAGGTACACGTGCTAACACTGATCTGAATATGTATAAAGCACAGGCGCCATTTCCTACTATGCCAGGAATGAAAGTTTCTGTTATTCCAGTCTCATCAGCAGAGATGAGCAATCCAAACAGTGGTCCTGTTCCAGTTCTAACTCAGACAGCTTCTATCACTGTTATTGATAACGGCCAGGGATATGTAGCACCTGTTACTGCTGATGCTGTGTTCGCTAACGGTACTGTTCGTACTGGTTTCTTCACAGCAACTGTTGCTAATGGTAATCTGAATACATTCAACCAGACAGTTCCAAGCACTCCTGGTACTATCTTTACCAGCACTCCAACAGTGAACAACGTAACGCTTACTAAGCGTATGAATATTACACCTGCTAATAACGTTGGATTCAATAACGTAACTGAGATGATTCTTGTTGCTAACGCTGATCAGTGGTTGAATGTAAACGATACTGTCACTTATTCAGTTCCAGCAGGTAATGTTGCTATCGTTCCTCTAACAGCTGGTTCAAATTATTATATTGCATTCGTCAATTCAACAGGTTTCGCTCTGAAGTCAGGTGTTGGTACTGCCAACATAAACATTACTGATGCAAGAACAACAAGCACAGAACAGCATACTTTCTATGGCGTTGCTGCTACACTGGGCGCTGTTGTAGTAACTAACACTATTTCTACTGGTGTTGGTGCAGTTGATGCTAATGCTTCTCCAGTTGCACACGCTGGTTGGGTTGTTCGTAGAGAAGGTACTGGTGGCCGTGCTGGTCGTGTTCATTATGAAACTCTCGTTGCTATGCATTCGCTTCCAAGCAACTAATAGTCAAGAAGGTAAGTTATGGCTCAGTGGGGTAATAAGAAACAACCCGTCACAGTAACTCCAAACACTAAGTTTGAGAGCACTGATGGCGCTCCTATGGGGTTATGGTCCATCGTCAATAAAGGCGGTGGTCCAAATGCCCATTTCGGTAACACTGCTGGTACTCGTGCCAGAACAGACCTTGATATCTATGCATCAAACACTCCTGGTCAGTTTATAAAAAACATGGCCATTGGTGTTTATGGACAGAATGCCAATGATATGTCTAATCCTGGCACTCTTTCAAGTATAGATTTCAATTTTCTTAAAAATGGATCTATGTATGATCCAGACAAAAAATATGCAGTAAATGTTGTGATGGCTAATGGTTTTGTCAATAATACTGCCATTACTGCTGTTATCGGTAGAGATAATACCATGCATGATACTGCTGGTCACTGTATAGGTCTTAATAAATCATTACCTTTAACTGGTCTTGGTCCATCTCTTGAGATACATGTTGATCCTCCACCTATGTGGGAAATATATGCTAACTCTTCATGTATTGTGAAAGGTAATGTTGCTAATGGCTGGCCAGGAGGTTTCAAGTTTGCTCCAGGTAAGATTAATACATTCGTTGATATTGGTTCTTATTTCACTTATTACTGTCCAAATGGAGAGACTCCAATTGCTCCTCTTGTTTCTGGACAAAAATATATGGTTCTAACAAATCCATATCCTGACGGAACATTTCCTATTCAGATATATAACGGTGTTGGCGCTATAACTATTACAGATTTCAGAGCTAATATTACTGCTCCTGCTCCATCTCACTTTATTCAGGGTGATACGTTTGAAGTAGCTAATGCTGTATTCACTCCTGGTGTTAAGACTCAAAGCACACATCCAGGATGGGTTATAAAAAAACAAGGAACTGGAGGCAGAGCAAACAGAGTCCAGTATGAATGTCTGGTGGCTATGGGCACTATTTCTAATACATAATAAATAATACAAGATTCAATAATATAAGGATTTAGCATGCCACTCTGGGGTAATAAGAATCAGCCTGTAACAGCAAATCTATCGACCACTCACGAATCAACTGAGGGTGCTCCTATCGGCACTTATGTGTACGTAAAGGGAGATCAGATTAATCGTAAGGGTGGTGCTAACGCTCACGCTGGTAGTACTATTCCTGGATCACGTGCACGTACTGACGTTGCTATGTTTGAGTCTGGTGGTATTAATGAGTTTATACACGATATGGCTGTTGGTGTTTATGGTGTATTTGCTAACTCTGAAGATCTAAAAGGCAATAAAGCATATCACGATCATATAAATCTAATTCATGCACGTAATAAAGCTGGTGGTAATCCAGACGGAGAATTACTTCAATATAGAATAACTAATCCAGGTTCAGGTTATGCTGGTGGTGTTTATGGTACTCCTGTTCCTATTAGACTTTCTTTTGCTAATGGTGAGTACGATCAAACTTCTATTTCTGGCCATGTTCATTTTGGTGTTATGACAGACCCACCAGATCCACAGAATGGTAAGATTGATAGACTTAATATCAATCAAGATTTATTTGTTTATGATGCGCCTAATGCTGCAGTAGATCCTCCTGAAGAGTGTCCTATTAATATAAACAATACACAGATATTCCCTCAAGGATTTCTTATTTCATTTGCTGATGGTATATACACCAAAGGAGATAAAGTTTATTACTTTGTTCCTCAGGGTAATACACCAGTTCAGCCTCTAACTGGTAACACATATTATTACATAGCAAATGCAACATCACAGTTTGTTTCTTTGACAGAAACTAAAGGTGGTGATCCAATCATTATCACCGATCCACGTATTAATTCAGATGATCCTGATGCAGAAGTTCATACTATTCAGGGCGAAGGTGCTTCAGTTGAAGCGTTTATTGTAGCTGCTAATGTTATTGGCGCTTCACACGCTGGTTGGGTTCTTAGAAAAGAGTTCACTGGTGGTAGAGAAGGTAGAGTACAGAGCGAAACTCTGGTTGCAATGTCATCTCTTGAGCAGGGTGTTATTCCACCTCCACCCCCAGCACCTATTGTGTATAGTATTGATCCAGATTTTGGTACAGAATTTGGTGGTGAAGTTGTAACTATTATTGGCGAGAATTTCGTTTCATTTGAAACTCCTAAAAAAGGTCAGACGGTTGGTGATACATTCACCACCCGTGTTCTGTTCGGTGATATATTTTCTTCAAATGTAATAGTTGCTAATAATACTTTCTTGACAGCAGTAGCTCCTCCGTATCCAAAGCCAGATACTGTTGATGTTCGTGTTGAGACAGGATATGGTATCAGCCGTATTGGTCCAGATACAAAATACACTTACACTATTACTGAACCTTATGTCAGAAGGGTAACTCCTAATAAAGGTGGATACAAAGGTCAAACAAACGTAGTTATCTATGGTTCAAATTTCGAATCAGCTACTCAAGTTCAGTTCGATAACGTCAATGCTTTAAGTTTTGAAGTAATCAATAACGATTACATTCACGCTATTTCTCCACCACATGCCAACGGAACTGTTAATATTTTTGTTACTGGCGCTAATGGTACCAGTGATCCAGATCCACGTTCTGAATACACATATTACTCGGCTATTCCTCTTGTTGGTAATCTAAACCCAACTTTCGGGCCAATGGATCCAGTGTCAGTTACTATTAATGGTAACAACTTCATTCAATATGGAGCAAAGTATCACGGAGATCCAACAGTATTACAAGTATTCTTTGGTCAGCAACAAGCAAACATTACTTCTGTTGTTTCAGACAGCCAGATTATTGTTGATCCTCCTATAGTTCTTTCTCCTGGTCCTGTTGATGTTACTGTTCGTAACACTTATGGTAACAGCATTCCTGATGCCAACAGCCGATTCACATATTATGCTGCTGCTCCAACAGTTTCTAACTGTTCTCCAAAATTAGTATCTGCTGTTGTTCCAACTGACGTTACAATTTATGGTAATAACCTCTGGCTTGCTACAGAAATTAGTTATGGAGGAACTTTCTTCGTAAACAATAACATTCGTGTTGCACCTGATGGTAAATCATTAGTGTTCACTACTAAGACTGATGAAAATACTAACAGATACATGACGATCGAAGTTACCACTCCTTCTGGAACATCTCCGGAATATTACGATTGTGGTTTCAGCTATATCAATTTCCCATACGTAATTGATATGTCTATTCATGCCGCTGATTATCGTGCAACCAATACTGTTGTTATTACTGGATTGAATTTCAGTAATCCTACATTCAAGGTTGAATCCATTTTTCTTGGACAAGAAAGCGTCCAGTTCCCAAGAAAATGGTGGGCGAACTCTGACTTATTCCAAATAGCTAATAATACAAGCATGTCATTTCAGTTACCAAGTTTTTATAGTCTTGGTGCACCAATATTCCTAACTTACAACACAATCCTTACCAGCAATACTAACAAGGCAAGTAGTAATACTCCAGGTTGTAAGATGTATATTGACAACTGGACTCCTATTGTTGATAGAATTGATCCTAACATTGGTCCAATCAAAGGATTCACAGAAATCTATTGCTATGGTAAAAACTTTGCTCAGTCAGTTATCTCTAATGCTCAGCTTGGTGAAGGTGCAGGTGGTTTCAAAGCTAAAAGCGTAAGAGTTATAAGTGATAATGTGGCTGTTGTTGTTGCTCCAACTGTAAATGCAAACACAGTAGGAATAAACTATAACGTCATCCTCAACTCTGCAACATGCGGATCTACTCCAGTTACCTCTAACACTGTTTTCACATATACCAACAACTCTGGTACTCTAGCATCTCTGACTCTAAATTATCCAGGCACTGGTTATAACAATAATCATCCACCAATTAAGATTAGTGCTCGCTTGTTCACTAATGGTATGATTGATAGTAGAGCAGGTACAGCTAATGCAGGCACATATGGTGGTGGTGGTGCGAGCACTAATAATGCTGGTCAAATCATTAGAGTAACAGCTAACAACGACTTCCCTATTCTGTTCAGAGGATATGCTAATACTCCTGCATTCGAAGTTGATCCTCCTGAGATATATGAATTCCCTGCTAATACAACAGGTTTTGCGGGTTATCCAGCTTCATTAAGAAAGTGGTCGCTTGGTGGTGCTACTAATGTTTTCTTGAACGGGGATAAAGTTCTTTATACTTGTCAAGGTCCAGGAGGTCCACTAAAACCTCTACAGAATCAGACATATTATTATATCACTCAGCTTGAACAGGGGTGGCCACAGAGTTACTTTCAGTTAGCATTAACTGAAGCAGACGCTAAGGCTAATGTTGCCATCTTTATAAATGATTATCGTCTTAATAATCAAGGTTCAACTACTGATATTTCGTTAATTCAGGGTATGACCGCTAACGTAAAATACACATTGGTACCATAAGGATAGAGAATGGCAAACGACAGTAAAAAGGCATCGCAATTACCAGTGGCAGCTAACGCTGCTGCCACTGACAGAATTCTTATTCTTAGAGATCCACTTGGAGCTCCATCACTAAGAACTGTTAATGTATCTACGCTTGCTGCAAACCTAACAATCGCATTCGGAACGCCAGCAAATTCGTCAGCTACTGGTGCTGCTGGTATGTTACAGATAGACGATAAATACCTGTACGTTTGCGTAAGCAAAGACGATTGGAAAAGGGTCACATTAGAAACCTGGTAAAAAATGAACGATAAATTGACTGAAGATAACTTTTTGCTATTCTGTGCATCACATTACGATAATGCTCGTTATGCAACAACTGAAGAGTTCATTGAAGACATCAATCGCATAAAGTATATAAAGAAACTTATCACAAGATACACAGACAATGGTGATTTGAAAGAGCGTTTGATTCTAAATCACATTATTGTTCTGAATAATTGTTTTGGTCCAGAAGCTCTATGTAAGATTCTGTATTTCAAATTGAAACCACAGATGAAGTATATAAAACCATTTCTTATTCTTTTGGAGATTCTACCCGAAAGACTTCATAATGTTGGCGATGAAGAATGGGTCGAGACAGATCTTATTGAAATGGATTCTGTAATCGTTTCAAAACTAAGGAAAGTATAATGGACGTTCAAGAAGATGGTGCTGCAGCAATGAGTGGTGGAGCAGTAGGAACCAGTTCAGATATCCCAGCCAATAACACAGATGTTTCTGGTGTTGCAGGTATCGCCAGAAATCCTCCTATTAAGAAAAAGAAAACAACAAATCTTTTGACAAGAGGAATGCCTATGGCTCGTCCTCCAAAGAAGCTAAGAGACATCGTAGGAAAAGAGATGTCTGATGATCGTCGTGCTGATAAAAAATAGCTTGCCTTCTTCTCAGTTTCAGGTATAATCATTACTGAGACTATGAAGATAGGGATTTATTATGAGTTGGTTATATCAAAAGTATATCGGTATTCTATCCCCAAGACTCCTAAAGTTTAAACGAAAGAGTGGTAATCTCTATAACTTTAGGTGTCCTCTTTGCGGTGACTCAGAGACCCATAAGAATAAAGCCAGAGGATACATCTACCAGAAAGAAGGTAAGATGATGTTCCATTGTCATAACTGTAATGCGACAATGGGTATACCTAACTTTATTAAGATGATGGACGTAAATCTCTATAATGAGTTTATGTTAGAGAAACTGCAAGATAGTAAGGCAGCAGACAAGAAAGAAGATGCCTTTAAGTCTATGATAGAAAAGATGAAGAAGCCAGTCTTTATGACAGGTGGACCATTGAAGGGTTTAAAGAAGATCAGTCAGTTATCAGCTGATAATCCTATAAAAATATTTATTGCTGATAGAAAGATCCCTAATCCCTATCATGCGAAGTTATTCTATTGTCCTAACTTTAAGAACTATGTTAATACTATTCTACCAGGTAAGTTCGAGAAAGATTCTTTATTAAGAGACGAGACACGTATTCTTATTCCTTATCTAAATGTAAATAAAGAAGTAATCGCTATGAACTTCCGTTCAATAGCAAAGAACAGTCCTGTTAAGTATATTAAGATTCTTATTAACGAGAACTTTCCTAACATATACGGTATGGATACAGTAAATCTTGATAAGAAAACATATATCACCGAGGGTGAGTTTGACTCTATGTTCTTATCTAATGCTATCGCTACAGGAGGTGGAGACCTAGTATCTGCTGTTCGTTCTCTTCCGAAGGAGAACCTTGTCGTAGTATATGATAATGAACCGAGGTCTAAGGAGACTGCTCAGAAGATACAGAAGGCTATATATGCAGGATATTCGGTGTGTATCTGGCCACAAAACTTCGAACATAAAGATGTGAATGATGCCGTAAAAGAAGGCTTGACTTCTGAGTTCATTCAGTATATAATTGATCAAAACACCTATAAAGATCTGGCTGCTAAGTTAGCACTACAAAATTGGAGTAAAGCATGAGAGTTCGAAAGAAACCTGTTGAAGTGGAAGCATTTCAGTTAACACAAGATAATGCTAAGAAGATATCTGAATGGTGTAACGGTAGACTTGTAGAGCATTCTGATAATTTTGAGAAGTATATTCAGATCCTTACACTCGAAGGTATTATGACTGCTCGTAACGGAGACTATATTATCAAAGGTGTTCATGGAGAGTTTTATCCTTGTTATCCAGAAATCTTTGAAAAGAGCTATGAGGTTATTGAAGAATGAACGACGCTAAGATTATTGCTGTAACACAGCCAATGATTAGAACAGATGATGTAAACGACAGATGTGGTAAGCGTTTAACAGCAGAAGAGTTTATTGCCTATACTGCACGTGTATCTAATCCATCTAATCAGCACAACACATTAACAGCTAGTAAGCTGCTCAAGTATCTTATTGAACATAATCACTGGAGTCCGTTTGAGATGGTTTCAGTTACTATGGAGATCAACACTACTCGAGATATTTCACACCAGATCATTCGCCACAGATCGTTTACTTTTCAGGAGTTTAGTCAGCGTTATGCTGATCCAACTAAGGATATGTCTTTTGTAACGAGAGAAGCAAGACTACAGGATGCTAAGAATCGTCAGAATAGTATTGAGACGGATGATGAAGGTTTAACTGATGTTTGGGAGAAAAAGCAGAAATCATTGACTAACCTTGCTGGAATTTATTATAAAGAAGCGATTGAACTTGGCATTGCCAAAGAACAATGTAGAGCAATTCTACCAGAAGGACTCACTACAACCCGTCTATATATGTCAGGAACACTTCGTTCATGGATTCATTATATTGATGTTCGTGCTACAGAAGGCACACAGAAAGAACACCGTGAAGTTGCTTTGTCTGCACAGAAAGGGATCCTTGATCATTTTCCATCACTAACTGAGTATTGGTCATGAGCAAAATAGTATTAGTTGAAACTGTATCAACATTTCGTCATGTGTATGCTATCGAGCTTAAAGATAATGAGCCGAATGAATATGCTCTGGATGATGTAGTATCAGATACATATCCTGATGGTGGTCTTGAAGATTTCGCACAGGAACATATATCTGCAGATATTTTCTCACATAGAGTCATTTCAGAAGAAGAATATATAAGGATATTCGATGAGATGAATGATTATCTTATCGGATGGTCTCCAGAACAAAAAAAGAAATTCATATATAAGCAACATCATGGCGAAAATTGCAAGAAAAGAGGTAAGTAAATGTCCGAAATGAACGTATATCAAAGTTTTATCCACAAGAGCCGTTATGCAAGATTTTTGCCAGAAAAGAATCGAAGAGAACATTGGAACGAAACAGTTCAACGTTATGTTGATTATATGTTTGACAAAGTAAAGATAGATGATGAAAAGTTAAAGAAAGAAGTCTACGAAGCAATTTATAATCTAGAAGTTATGCCAAGTATGCGGGCTTTAATGACCGCTGGTAAAGCATTAGACAGAGACAATGTCGCTGGATATAATTGCTCTTATTTGCCTGTAGATGATCCAAAATCTTTTGACGAAGCTATGTGCATTCTTATGAATGGAACAGGCGTTGGGTTTTCTGTAGAAAGACAATATGTTAACAAGTTACCAGAAATACCTGATGAATTATATGAGTGCGACACAGTAATTACTGTCAGAGATAGCAAAGAAGGTTGGTCTAAAGCTCTACGTATGCTTATTTCACTTTTATATGCTGGAGAAATACCAAAGTGGAATCTAACCAATTTAAGACCAGCTGGCGCTCAGTTAAAAACTTTTGGAGGAAGATCAAGTGGTCCAGAACCACTAAACGAATTATTTAAATTCGTTGTAAAGGTTTTTAAAAATGCACATGGTAGAAAATTAACTTCACTAGAATGTCACGATTTAATGTGCAAAATTGCGGAGGTCGTAGTTGTTGGTGGCGTTCGCCGTTCAGCAATGATCTCTCTTTCTAATCTATCTGATGATCGTATGCGTCATGCAAAAGCAGGACAATGGTGGGAAGCAAATGTTCAAAGAGCTCTTTCAAACAACTCGGCAGTCTATACTGAAAAGCCAGAAGTCGGACAGTTCATGTCAGAATGGCTTTCTATCTATGAATCGAAGTCAGGCGAAAGAGGAATCTTCAGTAGAGACGCATCTAAACGAGTGGCTGCTAAGTCTGGAAGAAGAGATGCTACTCATGAATTTGGAACTAACCCCTGTTCTGAGATTATCCTGCGTCCATATCAATTTTGTAATCTCACAGAAGTTGTTATACGAAGCGACGATGATGAAAAGAGCCTTGCAAGAAAGATTAGAGTGGCAACGATTCTTGGAACCTTTCAAAGTACTATGACACACTTCCCATATCTCCGTAAGATATGGCAAAAGAATACAGAGGAAGAAAGACTCCTTGGTGTTTCATTCACTGGCATTTATGATTGTCCGTTGATGAATGATCCAGATGACCCTGAACTTCCGAAGCGTTTAGATAAACTAAAACAAGTTGCTGTTGATACTAATAAAGAATGGAGTGAGAAACTTGGAATCAATCAAGCAGCTGCTATCACCTGTGTTAAACCATCCGGAACTGTTAGTCAACTTGTTCTTAGTCCTTCCGGTATTCATCCAGGCCACGACCATTATTATATTCGTCGTGTACGCTCTGACAATAAAGATCCGCTTACTAAACATCTTATTGACTCTGGCGTTCCTCATGAGCCAGATGTTACTAAGCCTCATGCTACTACTGTGTTTTCATTTCCGATGATGCTTCCAAAAGAATCAGTAACACGTAATGATGTCGACGCTATTAAACATCTTGATCTCTGGTTAATGTATCAGCGTCATTGGTGCGAGCATAAACCATCAGTTACAATTAACGTAAAGGAAGAGGAATGGCCAAAGGTCGGTGCATGGGTTTATGATCACTTCGACGAGATGTCTGGTGTATCTTTCTTACCTTACGATGGTGGTTCGTATCGTCAAGCACCATACGAGACTATAAATAAGGACGAATACGAAAAACTGATTAAAGAAATCCCAACAACCGTCGACTGGGATATTCTGGTTGAGAATGATGATAATGTTGAAGGCGTACAACAACTTGCTTGTAGCGCTGGAAACTGCGATATCTAACGATTACGGTTACTGTGGGATCTCGCGACCTACATTTATTTAGTTGAAGAATAAGTCTAAGGAGAATAACAAATGAACGATACGATGAAACTAGTATTAACAGTATTTGCAGCAGTTGTGCTTGCAGGAGTAGCTTACAAACTAAAAGATTATAACTTCCAACCATACATCGATGCTGCAAGAGCAAAGTTCAATGAATGGTATGAGTGGGTTGCTTCTCTCTATACTTACGTAAAGCCATGGTTTGACTGGGTTCAGTCTTGGTTCAATAAGGCTTCGTAATGAGAGTCGATGCGGAGTTATTCGATATATGTAAAGAGTTTATAAAAGATAATAAGATATCCTCTGATGAAGATATCTATGATTCTGATATCGAAGCACAAACATTACAACTTCTTGAACAAATCTGTGACTTAATCGGTTACTATGATTATGAAGAAGAGGAAGAAGAGGACTATGAGGACTAACTAAGGAGATCCAGATTTTTTCTTGTATGGTCCTCTTTTGCGACCTGTCAGGGTTCTGGATCTCTTCTCGTTGCTTTCGGCAGATTGTTTTCTGCCTGTCATAGCAGCAGATTGTTTTTGTTTTTGATCTTCTGATTTAGGTTTATCTTTTAGGGCAGCGCCGATAGCTAATCTATGCGCTAAAGATTTTGGTTTGCCTTTATTGCCAGAAGCATTATTGTTGCCGACCATAGCTTTAGCGGTACCAGGTTTTGCTACTGACGCTGCCTCTATAGAGATAGCAATATTATCAGTTTGGTTCAGAAAATCTTCTCTGACCACAACCTTTATTCTGCGTAAAACTTTTGTCTCCCAGTTTCTGGCTGCATCCTCTGTCAGAAAGGTTCTGCGGATCTGAACAACGTCTGGTTCACCATACGTTTCACGAGCACTTTTGACGAGTTTGGAAGAAGTGAAATAGAATGTCCATAAATCGGAAGGTTGACATCCCTTGGCGTATCTGACGCCGTAATACCATATATTATGTTCTGACCATCCAATAAGATAGGTATATGGAATATAAATAATCATATGCTGATCCTCCACACAGGGTTAGAGTAGATGAGAGTCCCCACTCTGCGATCTACGTTTTATTTATATTTTAGGATATCTTATGACTTGGATTTATGAAAACACCACGATGGAGGTAATACCCGAAAAGGTTATCGGATTCGTCTATATAATAGAGAATCTCCGAACCAATAAAAAGTATATTGGTAAGAAGAACTTTTATTTCTCTAAGACCAAACAGGTTAAGGGAAAAAAGAAAAGATATAAAGCAGAGTCCGACTGGCAGGACTACTATGGTTCCAATGAAGAACTAAACGAACATGTCAACATATTTGGTAAAGATGCTTTCAAGAGGGAGATACTACGTCTTTGTTCTTCTAAAGGAGAGATGTCATACTTTGAAACCAAATACCAATTTGAAAACAATGTCTTAGAATCAGATAACTGGTATAATAATTGGATCTCCTGTAAGATACATACAAAACACTTGACTTTTCTGAAAAACAATATTATAATAGATAATATAAAAGGAGTGCAAGTTGATAAATCTGGATCTTGAAGAAGTAAAAGTATTCATTAAGAATACTTCAGAAACAACTAAGATCTATATTGGTTCAGACTCTGCTCGTTATCTTGATAAGAATAATATATGGCATGCTGAGTATGCCACTGTTGTCGTAGTCCATTACAATGGTAATAGAGGTTGTAAGATATTTGGTCAACTAACTAATGAAAGAGACTACGACCAAAAGAAAGACCGTCCAAGAGTTCGTTTGATGAATGAGGTAATGAAGACTGCGCAAATGTATGTCGATCTTGAAGAAGCAATAGGAGACCGACATGTTGAGATACATCTCGATATTAACCCTGACGAGAAGTTTGGTTCTTCTTGTGTTATTAGTGAAGCTGTGGGTTATATCAAAGGATTCTGCAATGTTATTCCATTCGTCAAGCCGAAGGCATTTGCAGCATCAATTGCAGCGGATCGCTTCCTGGCGTAGATAATAAGCTCCAGTAGAACAATTGGTTAGTTCCCGCTGCTCATAACAGCGTGGTTGTAGGTTCGAGTCCTGCCTGGAGCACCATTAATGGATTTGATATGAATAATATTCACGTATATGATGATTTGTTTTCTTTTGAAGAAAGAACAAGATTCTATCGGTTTATAACAAGATCCTTTTATAAGATAAATGGTTTTGATACAGATACATCCAGTAGTCATAATCAGATATTTGCATCCTTCAATAATGATGATCTAAATAAATTTGGTATCTGTAATACAGAAGCATTTAAAAAATTAGACAACATTCATTCTTTATCTAAAAGATCTATAAAACAAATAAGAGTTAATTGCTCCACACCTACTGAAGAGTGTAATTTTCATACTGATGAGATAAAAGGTGGAGTTACTTTTCTTTATTACGTTAATTTGAATTGGAGACCAGAGTGGTTGGGATATACTATCTTTGGATCCGATAACCTGAAAGAAGTAATTCATACTTCTTTCTACGTACCAGGAAGAGTTATTATATTCGACGGATCAATACCGCATATGGTAATACCGCCGAGCGTATATGCAAGAGGACATAGATTAACTTTTGCTATTCAATATACGCCTCTTCCATAATTAAAAGGAAAATAAATGAAGTATATGATAGCCCTTGTGGCAATGTTATTTGCCACATCTGCTAAAGCAGATTTCATTGAAGATTTGTTTGGCAACAACCAACCCGATCTAAGTGGGTATACCGCCAGCCTTCACAACGCATCGTGGTATAATGACAGAAACGGAAGAACAGCTTCCGGTAAGAGAGTTACCTATGGTATCGCTCATAAAACACTTCCTTTCGGAACACAGGTTCATCTACATTGCCCTGCCACTGGCAGATCAGTAGTGGCCACTGTTACCGATAGAGGACCATACATTCGTGGTCGAAACATTGATGTAAACCAAAACGTAGCCTCGGCTCTTGGTTTCAAGCATAATGGAACTGCTCGTATTGAAATGCGAGTATTAAATTAATAACAATTCAGGGGGCTTTATGCCCCCTGTTCAATATGGAGATTGATGTGCATACAAAAGATGAAGATAAGACAATAACAATTCCAGATATTGAAGACCATCACTATTATATTTTCTCATCAAACTTCGATCAGACTTCAACTTCAGATGCAATGAGATTTATTATTGCTCGTAATCTGATTGAAAAAAGCAAACCAAAATATATGAAAATGATTATCAACTCTCCTGGTGGAGAAGTTGCTTCTGCCTTTGCTCTTATTGATACAATGAAAGGTTCCAAGATTCCGGTGTATACATATGGTATGGGTGAAATTGCTTCTTGTGGTCTACTTACGTTTATGGCGGGAGAAAAAGGAAAGAGGTTCATTACTAGAAATACCGCTATCTTGTCTCACCAATTCTCCTGGGGTTCTATTGGCAAAGAGCATGAGCTCATGGCATCTGTAAAAGAATTCACCAATACCAGTCGTAGGATTATTGAGCATTATAAGCGTTGCACTGGACAGACAGAATCAACAATCAAAAAGTATTTACTACCTGCTGACGACATTTGGCTTACTCCGAGGGAGGCAATAAGATATGGTATCGCAGATCAAATCGTGGATTTTTATTGAGTGGATCGCAACAGTAACACTTATAGCTGGTGTTGCTCTCACTTCATTTAATATCTATCCTCTTAATGTATATGTTTCTACTATAGGTAATGGTCTATGGTTAGCAATAGCATTTCATTGGGAAAAGAAATCACTAATAACAATCCAGGTGTTTGTCATCGGGATATATATTATGGGTATGGGCAAACATTTAATAGAAGGTATATAATATGGCAATGATTCGTTTTTCTACCGAAGAAGTCTTTGGTGTTGATTCTCAAGAATATGAGATTCTTTATAATGGAGTGAAGGCAGTTACTACAGAAACTCCAGGCGCTGTTGTTGAAATCGGAACACGTCGTGGTGGTTCTGCTAAGATGATCATCGATGCTCTGCAGGAAACTAATAATACAGATCGTTCGATGTTCTGTATTGATCCATATGGTAACATTGAGATTGAGTGCACTAATCTTAATATGACTATTCATAATCCTGATCGTAAGATTGAAGGAGATAAGCAGTCAAAAGAGATTACATCTCCGCAGCGTTTTGATTACGATAACTCTATGCGTAACCGTACTATTCCTTCTTTATATTTCTGTGCTTATGATGCTGGTTTGAACTTCACATTCTTTTGTTTAGAGGATACTGAGTTCTTCAAGCGTTATGCTGATGGCGTTCCAGTATATGATGAGTATAAGGTTCTTGAGAATGAGTATGCGTTCGTTTTCTTTGATGGTCCTCACGACAATGGTGCCCTTGAAAGAGAACTCGAGTTCTTCACTCCTCGTGCAGTAGTTGGGTCGGTGTTCGTTTTCGATGACATCTGGATGTATGACCACGATCCTATCGTAGAGCAGAAGTGGTTATTCGCTAACGGATTTGAGTTACTGAAACGTGGGCAGATTAAGGCTTCGTATATCAAGACCAAATAAGAGGTATCCCTGGATTATAAATAGAATAAAACAATAATCCAGGGAATCTATCATGCAAAGATTTAACGAATATCTCGAAGAGATGAAGATTAGCCTTCAGTATCATGATAAGCTGAATCCAGATCTTTGGGACGGAGATAAGTTAAAGCCAGAAGTTCGTAAGGCTCTTATTCGTTTTGGAGAGACTTGGGCTAACTTTGCTAAGATACCTAAGAGCATGATCCAGGATATAGTTATGACTGGTGGTAATGCTAACTATAACTATACTTCTAAATCAGATATTGACGTTCATCTTATTGTCAAAAGAAATATGTTATTCTCCAACCCAACATATGTTGAAGAATATCTGCAGGATAAGAAGTCTCTCTGGACATTAACTCATAATATTACAGTATATGGATATCCATTAGAACCTTATGCTCAGGATGATTCTATTACTTACCCTAAGTATCAAGGAGTTTATTCTCTAATGAAAGATAACTGGGTTGTGAAGCCAATAAGAACAAAATATGACTTCACTAATGATAAGATTCTGAAGCAGAAAGTAAGAAGTTTTATGCACGCCATTGATTCTATGATAAAGAATAAGATGGGTGCTGCACCAATTAAGAACCTAAAGGCCAGATTCAGAGATATGAGATCTGCATCTATTCAAAAGTATGGTGAGTTTGGTAGAGAGAACTTAGTATTCAAAGAACTACGTAACAGAGGTTATCTGGATAAGATGACCAAATATGAGAAATCTCTCAAAGATCAAGACTTGACTTTGAGGAAAGAATAATATATAATATGAATATAGGAGTATAACATGAACTACAGCGAACTTGAAACACTTGTGAATTACGAACTTCATATCCTTGGGTATGACCACACAAACCCAGAACACGTAGATGCTTATTGGGAGGTAATGCTTTCAGATGATTGAGATCTATTCAAAACCAAATTGTTCTTTCTGCGATCAAGCAAAGATGCTGCTTCGTATGAAAGGACATGACTTTATTGAGTATAAGTTAAATGAAGACTTTACTCGAGAAATACTACTCGACAAGTTTCCTGAAGCTAAGACCTATCCTATTATCGTTATTGATGGTTTCAATATCGGTGGATACGATCAGCTAAAAGAACATTTTAACCACATGAGCAGCACAGCTAAACTTCTTGTTGAAGACAACTATTACGGAGCCTAATATGAGTGAATTTTATGATGACGATCAACCTAATCCGTATGATCGTGATACTTTGTTGAGTGAACTTCGTCGTTATGCAGTTGAAGTAACTTTCCGTAAGACTAATGGCGAGCAGCGTCGTATGCGTTGTTCGCTTCGTCAAGATCTATTACCAGAAACATATCCTGCTGAGATCAAAGAAGAAAAGAAATACCACGCTCAGAATCCAAACGTACTTGCAGTATGGGATCTTGAGAAGGGCGGATGGCGTTCGTTTCGTATGGACTCTATTCAGTACGTTCAAATCCTGGATGCGTATCAATAATAAATAAGACACTATTGCTCGCACCTATGGAGAAAGAAATGAGCGAAGAGAAATACTGGGGCAGACAACTTATTATTAATGCCGGAGACTGTGATCCCGAAGCTATCAGAAGCAAAGAAACAATCTATAACTTTTGTAAAGCTCTTTTAAAGAAAATTGACATGGTTCCTTATGGCGAACCACAGATTGTTCATTTTGGAACAGGTGATAAGGCAGGATATACTCTTGTCCAACTTATCGAAACTTCTAATATCTGTGCTCATTTCGCAGAAGAGACTAATGATATGTATCTTGATGTCTTTTCTTGTAAGCCTTTTCCACAACATCCTGTTGCTGAATTGGTAAGAGAATATTTCAAATGTAATAGATTACGTTATAATCATTTTGACCGACAGGCATAAAAGTAAGGATATATTATGAGTGAATTGATTTGGTCAGACTTCGATATTAATTCAGAAAACTCTCAAAAGATGATTAAAGCAAAGCAGGTCAATGGCCCAGACTATTGGCCTACTATGCGAGAAGTTTTCAAGTATGATTGTAACCATCTACCGTTGCCACGATTTCGTTTGTGGGCTTCTTGTTGGAATGTTCCATTCATTACTCAGTATAGAACTTCAAGATTCTTAGGTGAAGCATTCTATCATGCAGCACGCGATCCTGCAATTGCTTCTGCTCTTGAAGAAAACTGGATAGGTGCTCCTGATCATATAAGAGATGCTCTACGAGTAGCATCTGACTTCGATACATCTATGCAGCGTATTCAAGATGTCGCTCATCTTTGTATTACTGGCTTTGCTCATGAACTCAAGAACTATAAATCAATTGTAGAAATTGGTGCTGGTTATGGAGATATGTGTTCGGTAGTTCATGACATGGGTTTCAGAGGCGAATATACTATCGTTGATATTCCAGAGACTCAGCCTCTTCAAAATTATTATCTTGGTAAGCAAGAAATTGAACCTAAGTGGTCATTTGAAGACGATAATGTAACACATGCTGATCTTGTTATTGCTACTTGGTCATTGTCAGAGACTCCAGTTGAGTATAGAAATAAGTTGATGCCTAAGATTGAGAAGTCAAAGAACTGGCTTATCCTCGCTCAGTCTGCTATCTTTGGCGAAGCAGTGAACGATGATTACTTTAATAAGTTCTTTGCTGATAAGAATGTTGAGACCATTCCTCTTGTTAGTAGTGGCTTAGATAAATGGGATGGAGGCAATACATATTATGTCGTCAGAGAAAAGCAGAAATAAAGTTACCATCGGTATTACATTCGGAGCATTTGAGCTCTGCCATGCTGGTCATGTCGCCATGCTTAATGAATGTAAGAAGCAATGTCATTGGTTGATAGTAGGATTACAAACAGATCCTACTATTGATCGTCCAGGTGTAAAGAACAAACCTATACAGACTACATATGAAAGGTGGATGCAACTTCAAGCATTGAAAGCAGTTGATGAAGTTATTCCATATGACACTGAAGAAGACCTTCTGAATATGTTATCAATGCTTCATATTGATAAGAGATTCATTGGTTCAGATTATAAAGATGTAGAAATAAACGGTGCTGATATTTGCAGAGCAAAAAACATAGAAGTAGTGTATATCGAAAGACTACATACATATTCATCGAGCGAATTAAGAAGAAGGTTGAATAATGCAAATACTGGAAATGGTAAGACAAGCTGAACGTGTTATCGGAGAATTAGTCGCATTCGTTCCTCCAGAAGGAGATGGACTATATCTTGAATTTGGTGTTGCTTCAGGAACGACCATTCATAGAATAGCTGTTACAACTAAGAATAAAGTATATGGGTTTGATTCTTTTCAAGGATTACCTGAAGACTGGGAAGGATATATAGAAGTAAAGGGTGCATATGCCTGTGATATTCCTACAGGATTACCCGAAAACGTAGAACTGGTAGTTGGATTATTTGAAGACACATTACCAAAGTTCTTAAAGAAACATAAAGAAAACGTAACATTCCTCCATATTGATTGCGATATCTATTCTTCAACTAAATGTATATTTGACAATTTGAAAAAGAGAATTGTTCCAGGAACAGTTATTGCTTTTGATGAGTTGTATGGTTATCCTAATTGGGAACAACACGAGTATAGAGCATTTAAAGAGTTCCTTGCAGAAACTAAGTATAATGTTGAATGCATCGGTAAGTTCGGTGCACATCAGGCGGCGTTTAAAATTCTATAGAAGGATTATATATTATGAGTCATACGGATGAATATTTCAATGAGGTAGTAAGTATTGCACAATCAATCGACACACAAAAGATCGAGATCATGGCGAGAGTCCTTGATGATATTCGGAAAAGTGGTGGCCGTGTATTTGTTCTTGGGGTGGGTGGGTCTGCTGGTAACGCTTCCCATATGGTTAACGACCTTAGAAAACTATGTAACATCCAATCATATTGCCCTACCGACAATGTTCCGGAACTTACCGCACGAACAAACGATGAGGGATTCGATACTATCTTTGAGGAATACTTAAAGGTAAGTAACTTCGGTCACAAAGATGCATTGTTCATTCTTTCTGTTGGTGGCGGTAACAAAGCTAAGAACGTATCTGTAAGTCTTTGTAAGGCAATTGATCTTGCTACAAAAGAAGGCGCTCATGTCCTTGGTATCGTTGGTAAGACAGACGGTTACACTTATACGATGGGTAACTGTGTGATCGCTGTTCCTAAAGTAAACGATTCTCGTATCACTCCACATTCAGAAGCATTCCAAGCAGTTGTTTGGCATTGTCTTGTTTCTAATCCTATTCTTCAGAAGAGGGAGACTAAGTGGTGAAGGCAATCTTTTTAGATCGCGATGGAACTATTAATACACTTATTCGTGATAGAGAAAATCCAAAGCATGTATGTCCATGGGATTATTCAGAGTTCAGATATATTGATGGTGTGAAAGAAGCAGTTGACTCTTTCCGTGCATGCGGTTATAATATTCATGTTGTTACTAATCAACCAGACATTGACGATGGTTATACAACTGAAGAAACTATGAATAAGATCCATGAGGATATTGCTAACTATCTTCATGTAGATTCTATTCAAGCTGCAAGAACTCGTGGCACTGATACATATAAACCAAATCCAGGTATGATTAATAATGTATGTAAAGACTTTGGTGTTAATAGAGAAAAGTCTTGGATGATCGGTGATACTTGGAGAGATGTTGTCTCTGGTCATCGTGCTGGTGTGAAGACTATATATCTTGGTGGTGCTTATCTTCCTCCAGAAGAATATAAAGATATCCAACCAACTCATATAGCAATTGATCTAAAAGAAGCTGCATTGATTATTCAACAGATTGAAGGTGGCAGATGAATATAGAAATTTATGCTGATGGCGCTGACTATAAAGGTATTATGGAAGCAGCCAAAAATGATAGGATCACTGGTTTCACTACTAACCCAACATTGATGAAAGCTGCAGGTGTAACTGATTACCAAAAGTTCGCTGTTGGTATTATTCAAGAGCTTGCACATTTCAGACCAGACACTAATATCTCTCTTGAAGTATTTGCTGATGATACTGAGTCAATGTATCTTCAGGCAAAGAAGATCAAGTCATGGGGAGATGCTGCTGGTTACGATGTGTTCGTTAAGATACCTGTAATGAATACAAAAGGCGAGCATAACTACGGACTGGTTGAGAAGTTATCGGCAGAAGGCGTTAAGGTAAATGTTACTGCTATATTCACACCAGAGCAAACACATAGAGTCCTACAAGCATTAGATACTGTCACACCAGCTATTGTTTCTATCTTTGCTGGTCGTATTGCTGATGCTGGTGTTGATCCTGAGTGGAAAGTAACTGAGTGTATGCGAAAGAACTTTGAGCACCCAAGACCACATGCTAAGTTTCTTTGGGCGTCAACAAGAGAAGTATTTAACCTAATCCAAGCTGAACGTGTTGGTTGTGATATTATTACTATGACCCATGATCAGATTAAGAAGCTAAATAATATTGGTAAAGACCTTACTGAGTTTTCCCAAGATACAGTGAAGATGTTCTACAACGATGCTCTCGCATCTGGATATAATATTGACTAAGGAGTTGTTATGAAAGGGTTTGAAGAGAATGAGATCTCCATTAATGCTAATGGAGGCACTGAGATCGCCAAGCGTAAGTTGGCTTCTATTATTGATCCTGAGCTATTAGATAACTTTCAGATTATATGCTCGCGCCCACGTGAACTCGACGAAAGCAAGATTCGTGTATTCTGGTGTCATGATCTACCAGAGGATCCAGAGTGTAAGAAGTTCCAGGATAAGAACTGGCTTGCTAAATTTCATAAGTTCGTGTTTATTTCTAACTGGCAGATGCAGCGTTATCAGCTTATTCATGGACTACCGCAAGATCTAAAGTCTATTGTTCTTGAATCAGGTATTGAACCTGCTCCTCAGACTTGTTTAGAAAAACCAAAAGATAAGATCCGTATTGTTTATACTTCAACCCCACAACGTGGTCTTGAGTTACTGCTGCCAGTATTTGAACATTTGGCAGAAAAACATCCTAACATTCATCTTGATGTATTCTCTTCATTTAAGATCTATGGTTGGGAAGATGCAGATAAACAGTTCGAGCCTTTATATGAGCGTGTTCGTAAACATCCTCAGATGACTTATCACGGATTCGTTCCTAATGAACAACTCAAGGAACATCTGAATAAGTCGCATATCTTTGCTTATCCTTCTATCTGGACAGAGACTTCATGTCGTGCGATGCTTGAGGCAATGTCAGCTGGTCTGCTTTGTGTTCATCCTAATACAGCTGCTCTTCCAGAATCATCTGGTGGTTTGAATATTATGTATCATGCAGATCTTACTGATGCTAATGTTCACGCTGGTGTGTTTGCTGGTAATCTATTTGCTGCTATTAAGATGATTGAGGATAATAACGAGCAACATACTATTAACTTTAATAAAGTTTATGTTGACTCTCGTTATAATATTGATTTTGTAAAGTCTCGCTGGGATGCTGTTCTTAATAGACTTCTTGTTGAGTATCCTGATGCTGAATCAAGAAAGTTTCCTGCGGAGATGTTTTCCTATAAGGTAGGATAATGATTGTAACTCGAACACCACTACGTATCAGTTTCTTCTCTGGTGGTAGCGATATGCCATCTTTCTATGAAAAGGAGGATGGTGCTGCCCTATCTGTAACGATCAACAAGTTCATTCATGTATTCATGCATAGAGCACCTCATATGGGTGTTAAGGCAATGTATGATTCTGTTGAAGAACTGTATGATGTCGAACAGATGCAGCACGCTATTACTCGAGAGACACTGAAGTATTTCGGCATTGAAAGAGAAGTAACTACCGCATCCATTTCAGATATTGCTTCGAGGGGTTCTGGACTCGGTAGTTCTTCTGCTTTCACTGTTGGTCTTGTAAAAGCAATGTCTTCTTACAGCTATGATACATTCACAAGAGATCAAATGGCAGAGGTCGCTTGTAATATTGAAATGAATAAGTGTGGTTATCCTGTAGGTAAGCAGGATCAATATGCAGCTGCATTTGGTGGATTAAATCTATTTCACTTCAAACGTAATGGCACAGTAAAGGTTGAAGAGTATAGTTTAACAAATCCTAATGTTAAAAGATTAGAACAGAACCTAATGCTTGTTTATTCTGGCAGAGGAAGAGATGCTAATAACATTCTACAGAAACAACAGAAGGCAATGTCAAACTCTGAAAAGTTTGATCTTGTAAGAAAGTCCAGAGACAAAGCATTCACTGCCAGAGATCTATTACTTGCTGGTAAGGTTGATGAGTTCGGTCGTCTTCTTCATGAAGGATGGATGGACAAGAAGAATGTATGTGCTGATATTACTCAGGATTATTTTGATAATATATACAATACTGCTATTGACTCAGGTGCTCTCGGGGGTAAACTACTCGGAGCAGGTGGCGGTGGCTTCTTCATCTTTTATGTTCCAGAGAACCGTAGGACTTCTGTAGAAGGAGCTATCTCATCAAAACATATCGACTGTAGGATATACGATTTTGAGTTTTTCGGTACTGGAGCAAGTATCGTCTACCATCAAATTTAAGACTTTACTTTTGCCCCAGGATAGGGTATTATAATACTATGGCTAGAAAAACTTCAAACAACGTAGTAGTCTTTCCTAAGAAGTCTACAAATGCAAAAGATATCCAGAACCTGGAAGAGATCCAGTATAATCTGGAGATGATGAGGCATTATCATATTCAGGAGACTATTCTGAATATGGCTCCTATTATTTTCAACAACTTAGATATCGCTGGCTTTGGGCTGGACGAAGAGCTTGACGGAGACGTTAAGGATGGTGCTTTCATAGTAGAAGCATTACGCTCTCTTATGTGTAAGTACTATGGTATCTATCATCCTTTTCAGGATGTAGCAGAAAAGATCTTTTCAGAAGAAGCTGAAGAGAAAGGTGTCTTTAAGATCGTAGATAGACTTAATATAAAATTCAAGAAATCCGAATTCGGAAAAGGTGACAAGTGATTATCGTAGATCTAAATCAAGTAATGCTCTCCAATCTGCTAATGCAGTTGGGTAATCATACTAACGCTCAGTTAGAAGAAAACATGGTTCGCCATATGATCTTAAACTCTATCCGTTCTTATCGGGTAAAGTTCGGGGCGGAATATGGCGAGCTCGTTATCGCATGTGATAACACTAATATTTGGCGTAAGAAGGTATATCCTTATTACAAGGCCAACCGTAAGAAGAACTTAGAGAAGTCCGAGATGGACTGGAAGGCTATCTTTGATTGTCTTTCTAAGATCCGTTCTGAGTTAAAAGAATACTTTCCCTATAAAGTTATAGATGTAGAGTCTGCAGAAGCTGATGATGTTATCGGTACTCTGGTCAATAAGTTTGGTTCAGAACTAAATACGGGTGAAAAGATTCTCGTCCTTTCAGGAGATAAAGATTTTATTCAACTCCATACATACGCTAACGTATCTCAGTATGATCCTACTCGTAAGAAGTGGATAAAGAACAGTGACCCAGTTCGTTACCTCAAAGAGCATATACTAAAAGGTGATTCGGGCGATGGTGTTCCTAATGTTCTTTCTGATGATGACACCTTTGTCACAAATAAGCGACAGAAGCCTATGACAGTCAAACGTATTGAGGAGTTTCTTAAGCAGGATCCTAATCTTTATGACGGTAAAGTATTTAAGAACTGGCAACGTAACAAAGAACTTATTGATCTTACTAACACGCCAGACTATATAAAAGAGCAGGTACTTACTCAGTTTAATGAACAATCAGGTAAGAACCGTAGTAAGTTGCTAAACTATTTTATTGCTAATAAGATGAAACATCTAATAGAACACTTGAGTGAATTCTAAGGAGAGATAAATGCAAATCGGATTATGTGAGTTTTTGACTAAGGTATCTAAACTAAAGAGAACACAAGAAAAGATCGATGCATTGAAAGCCAATGACTCATTGCCACTGCGTGTTATTCTGCAGTGTGCTTTCGATCCTAATGTAAAGTTTATTCTCCCTGAAGGAGAGCCTCCATACAAGCCAAACGAGTTACTGGATCAGCAACACATTCTTGTTAAGGAATGTGAGAAGCTGAGATATTTCGTTCAAGGATTCCACGACATGCTTCCTCAAGCAAAGAGAGAGATGATGTTCGTTGAGATGCTTGAGCGTGTGGATCCTGAAGACGCCAAGTTAATGGTTGCCATTAAGGATAAGAAGCTGCCCATGAAGGGCATTACTATTGACCACGTAACACAGGCATTGCCTGGTTTGATTCCCTCACTGGAGAAGAAAGAAGTAAATGAGCAAGTCAGCACTGAAGAAGTTTCGTAAGAACGATTACTCGGATCGTGATGAGTTTCATGATGATCCTTTTGAACGTGAACAGAAGCGTAACTCTAAGAAAGTAGAGCGTGCACTCCGCACAAAAGATATCTCTGCTCTTGTTGAAGACGATCAAGATATCGACGATATGATTGAAGGCAACAACTGGAGATTCTAATGAAAACGTATCTTGATTCTACGACTATCAAGAAAGTATATTTGGATTCAACAACTATCAAGAAAAGATATCTTGATTCAACGAGCACAAAATAATGCCTACATATAAGTTTTTAAATAATGACACTGGCGAGGAGTATGAAGAGTTCATGAGTATCTCTGCTCTGGACACTTATCTTGAAGACAATAAGAATATCACTCAACTCGTAAATGGCGCACCTATGATCCATTCTGGCAGAGGTATGGGAAAACCAGATGCAGGTTTTCGAGACTTACTGAAGCATATGAAGAAGGGAAACCAAAAGGGTATTAGTAGGAGCACCATCAACACATTCTAAGGAAATATAATGGAAGAAGAAACAAGAAGACTTACGAGAAAAGAAAGACGACTTCTTCGACAAGGAAAGACCCCACCAAAGGAAAACTATCAAGAGAAACTAAACTTTAATCTAAAACATTTTGATCCACTGACATCAAATCAGAAAGCAACATTTGATGCTTTCGGTAAAGACCGTAACCTAATGCTGCATGGAATTGCAGGCACAGGTAAGTCTTTCTTGTCGCTCTACCTATCATTAAAGGAGATTCTGAACAACTCAGACAAATATAAGAAGGTAGTGATCGTTAGATCCGTTGTCCCTACGAGAGATATGGGATTTCTTCCAGGTAATAATAAAGAAAAGACTAAGGTGTATGAAGCACCGTATTATGCCATCTGCACAGAACTATTCGGCAGATCGGATTCATATGAATACCTCAAACAAAAGAACATGATTGAGTTCATGTCTACTTCATTTATCAGAGGTATCACCCTAAATAATTGCATAGTATTAGTTGATGAAATGCAGAATGCTACTCTTCATGAGTTGGATTCTGTAATTACACGTATTGGTCATAACTGTAAGGTTGTGTTTTCTGGAGACTTCAGACAGTCCGACTTTACAAGAGAGCACGAGCGAAATGGTTTGACAGACTTCATGAGAGTTGTTCGTAGTATGAAGTCATTTTCATTTGTTGAATTCAATGCTGAAGACATTGTGCGTAGTTCTCTAGTGAAAGAGTATATCATAATGAAAGATAAACTTCGAGTAACAGCATAGGAGATATAATGTCACAGCAAATCTACATAGGAAACTACTGGCCATTCTTTTTCACTGGCCTACGTCAGTTTCAATATTCAACAAAAGATGGTACAGTAGCTCCATACACTACTAACTTCTATTATGATCCTAACCGTAACTCTATGGCTCAGGAAAATTATGCAGCTGATGGAACCTTTCTGAATAAATGGTTCATGCAAATCAGAACTGCATTTGGTGTTGCTGAATGGCGTGACGATTACCCACCAGATAAAGATAATCCATCAGGAAAGATCATTGTTATGGATCCTCCTATTGGTTGGGGTAATGTTGAGAATGTTCCTGGTAACTACTACAATAAAGTAGAGACTGATCCTTGGCAGTGTCAGCCGTTCACTATTGCTGAAGCAGAACAGACAGTTGTTTACGAGGAGTCGCTTCCTACATTTACTACTTGGCATGGAGATACTTTCAACAACGTATTAGTATTCTCTTATGCTCAGAAGTGGGGTAAGTCTATATCTGGTGCTCGTTATTGGATGGCCGAGAACATTGGTCCAGTTGGTGTTGCATTCATCATCCAGAATCCAGATGGCACATTCACCACTTGGGAACGTAGCGATGCCAAAGTTGTCGAGTTCAACGAACAACAGAAATATGAAATGCTTATGAAGAATGCTTCTAAAGAAGTAATCAAAACAAGTGTAGTTCATCACTTGATGAAAAAATAATATGAAACGGATATATTATGAGAAAAGTGTTTAAGCATAATTTCGTGCCAGAAGTAGAATTAACAACGGAGAACATAGACGGCAAACGATACTATGTTCTCCCAACTGGCGAGAAGTTTCGATCAGTTACTACTGTTCTTGGTGACAAATTAGATAAAACTGCACTACTTGAATGGAAGAAGAAAGTCGGTGAAGAACAAGCCCAAAAGATTTCTACACAAGCTGCTCGTAGAGGTACAGCAGTCCATACTCTCTGTGAAAAATATGTTCTTAATGAATCTGAGTATCTTAAAGATGCTCTTCCTTCGAACATTGACTCCTTTAATGGTATCCGTTCTTTGCTTGATAAGCATGTGGATAATATCCTGGGTGTTGAACTTCCTCTCCATTCTATCGCATTAAAGACTGCAGGACGTTGTGATCTTATTGCTGAGTTTGATGGAGTTCCTTCTATTATTGACTTCAAGACTTCTCGTAAGACAAAGAAAGAAGAATGGATCCTTAGCTACAAGTTGCAAACAGCATGTTATGCGATGATGTTTTCTTGGATATATAAAATTAATATACCACAAACAGTAATAATGATAGCTGTAGATCACGAAGAACCACAGCTATTTAAATTCAATACAAAAGATTATGTTAATGAAGTATTAAGAATATTCAGAGATGAATAATTTACAATTCTTGAAATGACTTTTAAATATACCAGGAGCTCTCCCATTCTTACCACAGTGCGGACATTCTCTTAATATCTGAGATTGATGTTTACCTTCTGCCAACAGTTTCTTATGCATAGCAGAACCTTTTTCTCCTGCAAATGGGTTAAGACCTTCTGTTAACCTCTTTTCATAATAAGAACCTCCCTTCATAAAAGGATGAGTTTTATTTTCTACTCTTCTTAGATTTTCTTTTCTGGCTCTTTCTGTACCGCCATTTGCTTTTAATAAATGATGCTCGCCTTCTTCTACAAGAATTTTATTCACAGAAGACATCATTGCTGAATGCCCTGTGTTTCTAACATCTTGTATTACTGGAGGATGTTCTTCTAACAGTTGTTCTATTTTAGGATATTCTGATATATCTATTGTGGGTGTTATGTCCAGAGCAATAGCGAAAGGATCATAAATAGTCATGCTGTGCCTCCTTGTTAGGTATAGAGCCTGTGGATCTTGCCGGATCGCGACAGGTATTTCTATTTAGTCTTTATGTGCGAAAAAAGGGAGCTCAAGGCTCCCTTTTCTTTTACTTAAATTTTAATTAGTATTAAAGACCCCAGAAACCCAGACCAAGAAGACCACGACGACCAGCCGGAGCAATATCAACAGATAGATCATTACCGTTCTCTATGTCAGCATCAACATCCATACCAGGAGGAGCAGTAACCAGAGTACCGTGTGGAGTTACAACAGTCATTGGCGCGAAAATATACATAGTCTTACCGTCTTTAACAACCTTAGTCATCTGAATATGGCTGTGTGAATGAGCCATAGCTGATCCAGCGAGACCAAGAGAAATTACTGCTGCAAGAAAGATCTTGTTCATTAGTTTGTCCTTTACTGTTAGTTAATGAGCGCCCGATGAATACTGAACGAACGCTGATACAAAGATACCTGCTGCCACATACGCTAAGAAAGCAACAGCAACATACAACTTACTTGGCAACTTAGGTTCTTTATCCATGTTATACCCTCTATTTATGCTATCTTCATTTGTTTCTTTGTCTGTTGTATGTATTGTTCTCTTATCTGTTCACCAATATCAATCATACAACAATCTCCGCAGTTTCTACCAGAAACAACATAATTTAAAACAATGTGTTTCATATTAACAAATGGATCTTCAGATATATAAAACTCTGAAGTATCAACTCCAAACTTTTTCAGTAAGTGTGCTGAACCCATAACATACGGTAGGAATGCACTAAAAGGAATATTATGAAATCTACAGAATTCTTTATATTTATCTGGATATCCTTTAGCTAAACTATGTAGAACAGAGTATATTGTTCCAAGTTTATTGTCAAGTCGTTTTGACATAAATATATCCCCAACATCTGTAACAAGGCCATTGTAAGATATATCTTCTATAGAATTCTTATCCCAAACAAAATTCCAATTGCTATTGATCATATACTCGAGCAAATCGTATAATTCTTTTGGGTCACCAACATCTTTATACTTAACACGTTTGCATTTATAATTTAAGATGAAATAATACTGGCCGTTCTCTTTATCATAATTAACAGCCTTAATAACCTCAGCTGAAGATCTTTCGAATTCCTCTGAGTTTTCAATGATGGATAATTCTTTAACGCCACAAGATCCAATAAAGTCTGTAAAAGTAGGTTGATATACTTCTTGAAAAAGACCAGACTTACCAGCAAAACAATCTTTGCTGACTAATGGTCCAAGATAAAAGATATTCAATTTATCATCAAGAATAGTATAACCATCTAATTGTTTCGTATCTGTGATTGGAGGAAGAACATGACACTTATAGGTCGCACCAAGTCCTTTATAAAAGAGCTTGTCTCCTTTAGTAACCCTACCTGAAATAAATTCAAGATTGTCGTTGATCTCTAACTTATCGACGACAACACCATTCTTATCATGAATAGGAACAATTGTCATTACATAGACTTTTCATTTAGATGCATGTATGAAGAAAGCAAGAACTTCTCTCCTTTAATAACTGGATAACCAATATGTGGGAACATCCAGAATGGAGGAAATATAAGGAGCTTACCTTTTTCTGGTTTTACTTTCAATCCAATACTTGTTATCTCAGTCTCTCCACCTTCTTCAACATCATTAAGATACCAGAAGAAAATAAGAAATCGTCTTGCTGAATCAAGAGTCTTGACATCAACATGTTCGTCAAATCTATCCTTGCCACCAGCAGAATAATGTTTAACTCTGAAACTCTCAAAGTTGAACTTATCTGGCCAGAACTTACTCTCTGGAACATCTTTCTTATATTGATCAAGTGCTGCAAGAGCATGATCAACCAAATACTTATGTAGATTTAGATTGATGTTTCTATTAGAAGTAAAGTCAAATTGATCCATATTAGGATAACCGTTCTGGTCATATCTATTATGGATATCTTTGGTCTTTTCGTATATCTGGATCAACTGATCGCACACTTGATGTGGCAAGCTGTTATGGTATGTGCGAACAAATCTATCCATAATATACTCAATTAGCAGTTAGGAACGTACTGAAATCCTGTAGGAGAGAAAGGATAAGGAACTGCACGCATCGGGCAATCATATATCGGTCCAGGAACAGCATAAGGAGCAGGACGTTGTGGACGAGGAGCAGGAATTGGAACAGCAACTGGCTGCTCTACAACTACAGCCTGTGGAGGAGGACAAGGAGGACCAAAGATACTGTCAAGAACAGACGTCAGAGGATCCATATATCCGCATGTAAATCCACCGTAAGAGTCCCACCAAGCATATGAAGGACTAACTGAACCGAGGATAAGAACTGAAGCAAGTAGAATCTTTTTCATATCACACTCCTATTATTATTTAGTATACCTCGGTTCTGGATAAAAGTCAAGTTTATCTCTCTCAATAGTATGACCAGGTAGAGTTACGGCAGGAGCAGGATGTCCACCATAACGAGTAAGTATGAACATGAAGAATCCAAAGAAGATAATAACCATGACAATATTAACAAATGTGCCATAGGTCATATCCCATAACATATCTTTCTTAATAGGACATGGGTTATTACGGCAACCAAAAGGATAGTTGCTTGTAACACGTGTGCATTTAGGACAACGATAGAAATTTGCTCTGAACTCTTCCATAATATAATCCTGTAATGGGGGACTATAGTCCCCCATTATTGTTTAGTAGAGTTTTGGTAGATGAATATCCATCACACCAAGAACAGGTATAATAACACGATCGTATGCAACGATCAGAGTAATCAAAACAAGTATAACATGTATAATTTTTCTGAGCATTTCACCAACAGGCATAACATCAAGCATAGATTGAACTGCCCAAAATACCACACCAATAATAAGAGCCATAACCAATGCTAATATTAGTGTGTTTACCATTGTAGTATCCTTCGTTAGATTAACATAGCGAAAGTCACCAGCCGAAGATATCGTCTTCTTCGTAAACTCGAGCACCTGGTGAATTCTTAATAGTAATGTTCTTCTGAACACGAGTAGGAGCAGGCTGAACGTAGACAGGTGCTACTGCTGCAGGAACTCGATAATAGCGAGGAGCATAAGGAGTATAATACACTGGTGGAGCATAATAGCCATACCCACCATAACCGTATCCGCCATAACCATAACCACCACCAGCGATGGCTCCACCAATCAGACCACCCAACAGTCCAGCACCAAGGCCAATACCTAGTGCAGCACCACCGTATCCCCAACCACCGCCATAACCGTATCCACCACCCCATCCACCATACCAAGCATTGGCAGGTGCGACAGAAGCTGTGGTGAGTGCAGTACCAAGAAGAGCAACTGCGATAATCTTTTTCATTTGTCTTACTCCAATTTTGAAGACGTTATATTTAGTCAGTATCATCATTATAACTTAACGTAAGAACAAAGTAAAGTCTTTTTTAATCTAAGATAGGATAATCATCGTCATTATGAATACACCAAACAAGACCAGGGGCAGGTGTTTCTACAATCTTTGGTATTCTAAATGTAGATACTCCATTACCACCATATGTGACACCTATAAGAGAATACAATCGAGTATAATTTTCAATAAGTAGTTCTCTACCATCGCAAGGAATCATACCTTCGACTGGTCTCTTAAAAGATAAAAGAATAATTTCTCCAAGCATATCTTTCCTCTTAAATAATTGGAGGTCCGTCCCAGAATTGAACTGGGTTCTCAAGGATTTGCAGTCCCGTGCCTTACCGTCCGACCCACGAACCAAGAAAAAAGGCGGCCATTAAGACCGCCCTTGTATTAGAGGCCAGCGGCCAATGCTCGATAACCAGCAGCAATCAGTGTACGGCTTGGCTTACCTGCACGATACTTACCAACAGTTTCACCTTTGGAGTTCTTACGCTCATTAAGATAGATAGCATAACCCATACGACGGATCTGATAAACAGCATCATGAGGATTAGCAATACCATAGCGTGAAGTAATCTGAGCAGCAGTCAATTGCTCACCACGCTCAACAAGTGCCTCAAACAACTTCTCAACCTTAGTTACAGTAGTAGTCATTGTATATTTTTCTCCATTACATAATATCGACCAAACGGCCATCATTGTCAACTGCACGGATTCTCGCATTAGGAAAATTCCATCTCAGTTGTTGCATCGCCTGTCTATACAACAGGGATTGATTAGGAGTAATAGTATATGTTCTCCAGTTACCAGTCTCATCCATAAGCTGAATCTGAACATTATCCATTTGAACCTCCTGAATAGTATACGGTGGAATATATTCCATTACGTACGATCCATTTTAACTGCTTCTTGAATTAAAGTCAATAACTCTTTTTCGTCTTTACAGAGGATCTTAGCAGTCGCCCAATCCTCATTCTTATCTTGACCACCGATCTCGACCATAAAACCATTGTCATAGATATTTATAGTGAAAGAGTCGTTTACTTTTACCATCTTATCGGCAATCTTCATTATTTATCTCCTCGATAATGTTCCAACTGTCTTTAGATCGTCTTTTGGTGATAATAACTGATATCCACCTTTATTATAAAGGGGCATAGCACGAGATGCTTTTTCTAAGACTGCATCTTGCACATGTTTAGGCTCTTTATGTAAGTTAGTCATAATATCAGTCTTAGCTGTAGATCCAGCAATAAACTCTTTATTGTCATACTCTTTGGTTGACCTATCAACTTTTAGACTATTAGTATACCTCTGTTTCCAGGATTTGTCAACTTCTTTTTTTGATTTTATCTGAGAAAGATGTAGACCCTTAGAAATCAGCCACTTATCGTGGGCTGTGAGTATATCTTTATTCTTTTTCTTTCGTTTACTTTTACCTACATCGTTGAAATATACTGGTAAAAGATGCATAGACATGGTCACCCCCAATCCTCATTTCATTATAACCTATAATGATTAAGAAGTAAAGCACAAAATGGGGTGTAGGAACATTAAATTTTGTTAATGTTCTGAAAAGCATCCTTTAGTGTTTCAACAAGAGGATCATAATGCTCTTTTTTATAATGTGCTGCATATCTATGATTCTCGAAGTCCAACTCTTTGAGCATCATATATCTGGTATCTATAATTCTTTCGAGTAACTCAACTATCTTTTCTGCTTCAGACGATGTCTTTGTCATCTATTGTATCCCTTTTATTCTCGACAAGGATATAACGAGCCTCTTTGGACAACTCCATATGAGCCTCAAGAATATTACGAACATCTTGAATCATCTCAACAACGCCACGAATAGTATTATGAACAGCCTTATCATTATGACCTTCTTCAAGATCAATAAGAGCAGCATCAAGGTTCATGTCTGCAGAATACTCAACTTGCCATTTGTATTGCTCGCCAGTCTTAGGATCGACTTCAGCCCTAAGATCTGGATTAGGGAACAGAATATTTCTAATCTGTTCGAGCTTTTCTTCTGCAGGTGTAGTAGGTTTTCTTTCAACAGTCCATAATCCAAACATAATATATTTTCCTTTTTCAAGTTTTTTCGGGCTACTTTATATAAATAAGAATAACAAGGAGACAAATATGTTTAATGAATCCAAGTATACTCAATGGTATTTATTGATAGTGAATAACGCCAAAAAAGAGAATCGCCAAAAACATTCAAGATATTTAGAAGATCACCACATAACGCCAAAATGTATGGGTGGATCTGACGATCGTGATAATATGATACTCCTTACATTAAGAGAACATTTTATTTGTCATTTGTTACTACCAAAAATGGTCAATAATGAAAACCACAAAACCAGACTACTTTTTGCTTTAAGTTATTTCAAAAAGTGTTTTACTTCTCATATGTATGAACAATACAGAATCAAACACTCTCAGGCTATGTCATCAATGGTATGGATAAATGACGGTAACAAAAGCAAAAGAATACACCCAGAAGAGATGGATCTACATTTAGAATGGAACATAGGTAGGCTATATCACCCAAGAAGCAAAAAAATGTCTCAAGAAGCAAAAGACCGTATAAGCAAAGCAAACACTGGTAGATTAATGGGATCTACTAATCATGCAGCGAGAACTATCATTTTTCAAGGAGAGACTTATTCAACCTTATTAGAAGCAATAGAAAAAACTGGTCTTAGTAAGTATCTCCTAAAGAAAAACGGTGCTCTCTTTATCTAGGCTTTTTCGACCTACCCATATTATACTTTGCCTCAAGCAACCAATCATTCTTTTCTTTATGATTGATAATCTTGATCTGGCTCATTGAAGCAACAGGCTCTTCAATAACAGTGGGTTCAACCACTTTCAATAAACCCCAATCAGACAGGAGACCGACAACTTTATTACGGCGACCCTTATCCTCATCGGAGAAGTTAGATGGCTTACCATCGAGAGCGAACATTTCCTTGAAATGAACGATGTAGTATCTGCCCTGCTTATGTAGAATATGACAGGATTGATACAGTTTCTTTTCTTTACGAGAGGCAACTCCGATACGAGTCAGAGTTTCTTTGATCTTCAGAAAGTCTTCTTCTTCAGCTATACGTACCTCTACTAGCGTATCGAGCAATTCATTCATGAGACTCCACCTTTTTCTTGTTTTTGCTTAATATATTCAATTTGCTCCGCTGAGAGGATTTTAATAGCCTCTTTTGCACGCAGCCGATTATATTTATAATAAGCAGAAACTAAGGAGATTAGAGCCTGTTCTCGTTCTCTTTCCTTCTTTTCCTCTTTTGATTCTGGTTTGGTATACCGAGAGCCTTTTCGAAGAGCTCCAAATAGATAATCATAATGCATCTGGTCTGTGATATCATAGTTGATATTCATCTCGTTTGCATACTTGACAGAATCCCAATGGGTTGACAACATATTGTTGATTCTCCATTTGGAATAATCACCATCAATATCTACCTTGGATGTCTTTTTGTTGATGGAGTTTTCAAACCTCCAATCATATCTTTTCTTTTCTGCTTTCTGCTCTACCTTTGGCTCTACCCTTTCCTGCATCGTTACATCGAGAAACTTACTCATTACTTGAACTCACATGTTGCCATAACATCGACCAAGAATGCGAGGAAGTTAATCTCAGGATTTGCAGCGAATGCATTTTGATATTGATATTTTGCGAGAAGCAATACCAACTCAGGTGCTGTTTGTGGAGTCATAATCTCAGAAGAAATCTCATAGAACTGATTGAACAGAGCATAAGCATCTGAGTCCATATTATTCTTAACCCACTTACGACATTCTGTATAATTGCTGTCCTTCATGAATCCAACAAGTTCTTTGATAGTGGCTTCTGTCATATTAGCCAGAATACCAGAATCAATCTTACCTGTAGACGAATATCTCTGAAGTTCGTTTAGAACTCGTCTCCAATCAGGGAAGTGCTTATTAATAACTTCAGCTACAACCTTCTGATCAAATTGGATATTCTCTTTGTCAAGAATAACTGTAACACGCTTAAAGAACTGAGCTGCTAGCTTCGCTGTCGCTTTCTTGTTGATCTTAAAATCTATGACAGAGCACCGAGAATGTAACGGTTCGATAATTCTATTTTTGAAGTTACATGTGAGAATAAATCCACAGTTTCTGGAAAATTCTTCCATGAAGTTGCGAAGTGCAGGTTGAGTAGAATTGGCATTAAGATAGTCCGCTTCATCCAGGATGACATATTTTCTTCCACCCGAAAGTGATACGGATGACGCGAAGTTGAGAATTTCGTTGCGTAACGTGTCAATATTACCATTCATAGATCCATTAATGACGATATAATCACAACCAAGTTGTTCAAGCATGGCTCTGGCTACGGTCGTCTTTCCTACGCCAGCTGTTCCAGATAGAATCAGATTAGGGATATTGCCCTGCTCTACAAACTTTTGAAAAGTTTCTTTTAGATCACATGGTAGAATAGTTTCTTCAATAGTCTTAGGGCGATATTTCTCTACCCAGAGATATTCTTCATTCATTATGCATTCTCCATTGCTTTGAGCTCTGATTCAATCTTTAACATCTTAATACCAAAGAATTTATCACCTTTGAATCTTTCCCAACAATGAATGCATTGGTTTCTTACTTGCTCCTTATTCTTTCTCTTTGAACAAGATTCTACATAAAATTCATGTTTATACTTTACTTTTTTACAAGTATTACATTCTTTAGTTGCAACTTCTTCTCCAAACAAAGTTGCTATAACAAGACCACTTGGAAGTTGTCTTTTCATCACATTCTCCATCATAATATAGAAAAGAAAGGAGGAGATTAACTCCTCCTCTATCAGAACTGAGAGTTAGACTCAACAGCAATAAAGTACTCGACTTCAGTATCTACACCAACGAAATGCGAGATTCCGCGAGCAGAGATAGTTACCTCATAAGTTCCTGGGATAATCTTAATGTTTTCAGCCTTAAACACAGCCTTAAACACCTTATCAGTCTGACCGATACCTACTGACCAATCATTGCTGGTTGGATTCTTAGAATCAGTTGCGACAAGAGAAACTGTCTTACCATCACCAACTACAGCAATCTCAGGAAGCTGAAGAACACCTGCAGCCTTTTCAACTGCAATTAGATCTTCATTCTTAAGAGTGAAAGTAGCATCAACTGAAGGCAAAGAGATCTCTTTCTCTGGAGCCTTAGTAACGGTGCTCTCGTCAGCATAAGTGAAGTGGCTCTTACGGTTATCTTCAGTAATAGCAACAGACTTATCAGAGAACTTCAACTCTGGATCGCGGAAAGTCGAGAGGAGAGCAATGAACTGATCAAGATTATATACGGCAAAACGCTGACCGAACTTTGTAGGAACAGTTGCCTTGGCCATAATAGTCTTAGTCGGGGAGATAGTCTTCAGAACATTACCCTCCTGAACGACGATCGAAGGGTTGATCTTCGAGAAATTCTTCAGGACATTCACAGTATTTGTATCAATCTTCATAATATAACTTCCTTTCTTCACTTACGTTTCGCTGCTACTTTTTTAACTTTGTTAGTCGAATGAAACTTCTTATCTTGGTTTTTTTTATTGCCTAATGCACCTGGATCAGCTGTAGCCGAAGCACCGATAGAAGCAAGATCAGCTAATGAACCACCAAAGATATAAGTGCCAACATGTTGCATCTTCATCCATGGACAGAACCAAGTCTTAAGTTCGATCTCTTGAGCTTTCTGACAGAACCAATAATCCTCTGAAAGATAACGGTTGGACTTCTCACAAACCTCAGCCTGGAAGAACATTAGAATCTTACGAGAACCATCGAAGTGTTCAGTACGAACATGATCAGGAGTATACAGATAACGATCCTTGTAAGAATCATAGAACTTCTGCATAGCCTTCTTAGATACCATCATGAAGCCAGTACCAATCTCAAGAACCTCTACTGGTTGATTAAGAGGAATAGACGTCTGTCCACCTTTTGGATTAAACACATAATCACCGACAAAGTTCTCAAGAACATTAGGATCCTTATCTGCGATACCCTTATCTACTGCCAGCTTAATCTTTTCCCAAGAGATACATTTCTTAGGATAAGGACCACCGATAATATCATACTTCTCATCTTGAGCTTGAAGAGCCATCATAGCAATAATGTCATGTGGATTAAATCCAATGTCCGAGTCGATAAACATCAGATGCTCTGCCTCTGAACGCATGAACTCATCGCAGCAATAGTTACGTGCGCGAGTAATCAGAGACTCATTAAACAGATAATAGAACTGGAGAGGAATACCATACTGAGCACAAAGAGCAGCTAAGTCAGCTGTCGATTTAGCAAACATACCTGCGCACTGACCACCATACATTGGCGTCGCAATAAACAACTTACGCTTGCGAAGCTCTTCAATCGGAATTTGAATTTGTTCCATACTATAGTCACCTTTCTTATGCTAAAATATAATTCGAATACTTACAGGAATTACAATGAACTTTTTTCTGGGCTGGGTGAGTCGTTAGAATAACTCCTGGATTAGTTTCTATTAACTCATCTCCACAATCTGGGCACTGAACACCAGTACCAACTCTTTCTAATATTCTGAACTTATCTTTATTATGCTCTTCTAATGACTTCGACATTACCTTTTCAAAGAACTTCTTAGTATATGTTGTCATTTCGAATCCTTATAATGGTCAACATAAAGACACATCAATACATAATGAAGAGTCTTCATAAGATCATCCTTATTAGATCCCTTCTTCTTACCATAACGCCACAGATACTTTAGAGCGGTGTTACGGAATGTAGGCATAGAATCACCAAGAGCAATCCAGGCGTCGAAACATTCAACTGCTTCTTCTTCTGTCTTATAGTGCTGATTGTATGTCTTATCTATATATGCTTGGAAGTCGGAGATAATCTTATTTTCGGCATATTTATATTTTGGAGATTGATCAACCATCACCGTTTTATATGGTGTTCCATTTTCAAAAGTATATGTTGCTCTATGGTCTCCAAGACCTCCAGTTGAAGTATACATTGTATTTCCGTATTCCATCATGCCTCCAATCTATTCATAATATAGTCTACTATAATTTCTTGATCTTGTAAAGTATTATTTTTAAATTTAGATGTATTAAACATCAGTGTCATATTAGAAAGAATATTAGCGATCTTAGATTCTCTACCACGGAGCCATGTTTCATTCT
>Ga0208109_1000095_pt1 | contig 46278 bp, 52 predicted proteins | sample CryBogCBH18Jul08_FD_184594 | JGI IMG/M metagenome (GOLD analysis project Ga0208109, IMG submission 184594) | Freshwater microbial communities from Crystal Bog, Wisconsin, USA - CBH18Jul08 (SPAdes) (version 2) | ecosystem: Environmental > Aquatic > Freshwater > Lake | place: Crystal Bog...
TTCCCAAGAAGGAACTGCCGCCAGCGCCGCCAACAGTTTTTGGGCCATGCGGCGTCGTAACACTTAGTCCCGGCAAACCATTGCCGCCTGACACTGCATCAAGATTGAACATTACTGCGCCGTCAAAGCCATCGGTTTTCACAACACCGCCGTCGCCCGGCTTTGTGAAGCCTTTCTTCTCACTGCCTTGCACATAGCCACTCTCGCCGCCTTTGCCGCCCTCGCAGTAAAGATACGATGATGCCTTACTTGCAAGACGGAAATAACTTTCAGTTCCGTCGCCTAATCCTTTGTAGTTTGAACAGCCAACGCGAACCTTAAACGCATCGCCAGCCTTAAACTTGTAGCCGTAGAACATTGCGCGAGAATAAGCACCGCCGCCGCCACCAGCGCCGCCAGAACCTTCATTCGCGTTGTTCGACCAGCCGCCACCAGTACCGCCGCCGCCAACAACCGTCACACGGAAATACTCAACTCCTTCCGGCAACGTCCAATCATAATCCTTTTCGTAATATGTGTTGTTTTCAAAAACCCTGCGGTTTAAGAAGCCAACTGCGTCAGTCGTGTTAATCACGCCGTTTGCATCAACCTCCAAGCCCTTGCCGATTTGAACAATGCCGGGAGACGCAGTCGTCGCAAGGCTTGGCGTAACAAGACCATTTGCGTCAACATCCAGACCGCCGCCAATTTTAACAAGGCCAAGGTCTGACTTGCTTGTCGTCTTAACGCTGACAACACCCTTCGCATCAACGTCAATATTGTTGCCAACTTGCACAACACCGAGCTTTGCTTTGGTCGTGTAACCAATAGCGTCAGACAATGGGCCAAAAGCAACCGACACATCGACGTTATCAACCTGCGTCACAAACGGCATAAAGCCCGCTTTAACATTCGGGCCATTTGTCAGAAGAAGCGTATAGTCAAAGCTATCGTTTTTAATGCCAGCGCGATATGCACCCGTCTGGTCAAGCAATGTAACCTGACCGCCAAACGATACAGTCTCGCCTAACGTGCCGTCTTCCTTAACAACAGGCGCGCTGCCGCCAAGAATAAGATTGCCGTTAAGGAACGTCGCAGTCGTTGAACCGCCAATCTTGCCGTAACCATCATAAGCAATCGCCGCAAACGGAACACCCGTAAATGGCTTAGCGGAAATCATACCATCCGGCGCAATGGAGAAATTGCTGTCAGGCATAATGCCGCCAACAACACCTTCACTTGCGTTTGTCGGAGGAAACGCTTTTGGCTTATCAACAATGTCAAGCCAATATGGCGCGCTGGCCTCAGTTCCAATCGTGCCGTCTTCTGCAATGCTAATGCCCGCACCAATCTTGACGCCGCCAAGCAAATAGGTCGAAGCAATTGGCAAATCCACCGCAGCCGCATTAATCGTGCCGTCAATGTCAATGCTGATATTGTTGCCAGCCTTAACGCCACCAACCTCAGTATCAGAAGCAATCGTCGGCGGATATGCAGTCGGCTTATCAACGATAATGTCCCAATCAACTTGCTGGATGTTTGCGCTAAGTGTTCCGTCAGGACCAATCGACACGCCGTTGCCCTGCTTTACGCCACCAAGAACATTGGTTGCCGCAACAGGCGGCGGGAAACTTGCGGGCTTGTTAAGAATTTCATTCCACTCAGGCGCAGCCGATACAGTGCTAATCGTGCCGTCTGGTTCAATGTTAATACCAGCGCCCTCTTTAACGCCACCCAATTGACTTGCTGACGCAATAGCAACCGGGAACGTGGCTGGCTTATTAATAATGCTATTCCAATCCGGCACAGCGCCTTGCGTCGATAACGTGCCGTCACCCGTAACATTAAGGCCAGTGCCGACTTTAATGCCGCCAAGAACAGTTGGCGTTGCTGGAACAATTGAAGAGGCGCTTGCCGAGATTGTGCCGTCGCCAGCAATCGTAATATTTGCGCCCTGCTTAACGCCGCCGACAACAGCCGCCGTTGCAATTGGAGGAGTAAATGTTGCGGGCTTATTGGTAATTTGCGACCAATCAGTTGAGCCGCCACCACTTGCTGAAATTGTTCCGTCAGCGGCAATCGTAATATTTGTGCCAGCTTTAACGCAGCCAAGAGTAGATTTAACTCCGGGGTTGTCTGGATATTCCCGACCAGGAGCGCCAATGTCGTCACCCAATACCCAAACGGTAATTCCCGTCTTGTTATTTACAGTCGTAATTGCCGCAGGGTTGGGGACAGGCCCCTTCTTAATCTCGTCGGTCATCTTAGAACCATCCACGCCATAAGGGTTATCGCGCCAGCCCAAAGCAGACCCAGCGTCAAGCCCAAAATGACGTAGAGGCGGTTACTCATAAACGCACTACCCTTTCATGCCCTTCCGCATATACTTGGCAGCTATCTCAGACATATTTTTAATTAATTGTTGCTGATAACCTTCCGCGCATGTCTCAGGAATAAACCCTTCGCTGCCAGCGTAGACCTCGTAGATTTCTCGAAATGCGTCCTCTAGTTCAGCAATTCGTTTTGCTTGCGCATCAATAGCGTCGACAGCATCAAGCGCATCTTCTGGGTCAACCGTAGGCGCCATTTCCACACATTTCAATGTGTCTCTGGCAGCAATACCATCACGACGCAATCTCTCAACAAGGTCTGAATAGTCAGTCATTCCTTCTCTCCTAATGCCTTACGGGCTTGGCGTAGGTCTGTCTCTTTAACAATAATTTCCCATGTGCTGTTTTCGATTACAGTCCCAGTTGTTTTGGTAACTTTGAAATGTGCAGCATCAGCAAACGGCTTTAATGCTACCCCTAATTCAGCAATCCGCTCATTACCTTTTTCTATGTCAGCCAAATATTCCAAAGCCAGTTCCTTTTGCTGCTCCCATAGTTCAGTCGCACACTTTAGTTCGCGCTGTAAAAGCTCAATAGCGGCGGCGGCTTCATTACAAGAACTCTCAGGCCAATCTGTATCGCAACAGCATTCGCTGGCTGACTTAGCGGCACAAGTGCAGTTTAACTTTATGCCACGCAATCGCTTCACAAGGTAGGCGTAGTCACTCATATCCTGCAAGCCTTTCGCACTAACCCATAATCCCTAACCAGCTTCGCCAACTCGCCATTAGGGTTCTTCCTAATCTCAACCGCCGCAGCCCTTTGCTGTTCACGACTATACTGCTTCAACGAAGCACATACGCCGCCGTCAACACCAACACGGTCATCGCAACCCACAAGGCTAAAACTCGCCCCTATCAAAGTCGTCAGCAGTATTACTCGTCTCATAATCCGCATTGATTATCTCCGCTTGCCTGCGCGCAATCTCTTGCTCACGCCTCTTCTCATCAGCCTCTTCATCAGCAAGCAGCCAATGACCAAGCCTCACACGCAACCAATTCAAAATTGCATTAATCATTCTCAATAACCTCCCCATTAACCTCCAAGGGAGAACTTGGCGCATCAGCCGGAAGCCTCACAACAACACCCGCCGTCAAATTAACCCCAACATTCACATTCACCTGAGGCTTACTGTTCTGCTCATCAGTCCCAAGTATCATTCCCGCAGCACTCAACTGCACCTTCCTAAACGCCGCACTCCCATCACCATCATCACCAACAATCTCAATAACCTTCCTCAACGCCTTAACCTTCGACCCATTCCTCAAACTATCCAACTCAGCCTGATACGCCTTCTGAAACACAGCCTGACTAAACAAATGCCGCGCATGTCTCAGCCTAATCCCCAACACACGCGCAGCCTCCTCCAACCTCAACGGCTCATTCGGCTTCAACTCCCGCTTACACTCAGGGTCATCCTCAGTCGGCGTCGCCCTATAATGATAATCCAGCAAACTCCGCTTATTCTCAGGAACACCATTCACAACATACTCAATCAATAACCGATGCTTCGGCGCTAACTCCTTCAATGGCCCCATCTCAGCCTTCGGCCTAACCGCAGCACCCTTCGGCCTCACACCAGTTACCAGCGTCATCACACACCTCTCAGCAAAAACCAGCGTATAACCAACCTATCGTTACACACGACCCAAATGTTTCGCGTTCACCAAAAATTTTTTGCAAGTCGAAATATTTTTTTGAAGGTGTGTGCGTAGAAGACAGACTTTCAAAAGCCCAAAAAACTTTTTTTCAAATGCGTGTGCAGGAGACACGAGCTAGGGGGGGACGGCCCGATTTTCCCCCCGCCGCTTCTGGCTGAACTGCATCAGCCCACCCCGTTGTCATACCGTATACAATAGCCAATTTAACAGATTTGTTGACGTTTATTCTGTGCCTTGTTGACTTATGGCGTCACATATTAAGGCACAATGTAAGGCATCTGTTTGTTTTCGTTAGGCAATCGCTGGTTCAGTAAACCAATCACAACTTAACGTATTGCCCTGCTCTCAACTTGGCGTTGTCTGCCTTCACTTGCGCCCTAACATCGGCTAGCCGTTGCGCTTGAATGTCTGTCGCTTGCTGCGCGTCTGCCTTGGCCACGTCACTTGCACTCATTTCCACACTAATGGCAGCACCGACAGCGACGCTTGCGATGGCGTTTATGTCCTTTGCAATATCAGCGACAGCCTTCTCTATACCGACAGCCGCTTGCGTAACTGCATCACTTGCTTGCGTATCGTTTTCGGCCATTGTTTTTACTTGCGTTTAGGGTGCGATAATTGTCGCACCCTTGCGTCACTTGGCTCATATATGGCTTGCGCCCTTGTCAGGGCAGGCAAGCATAAAGAGGCCTCTCACACAAAAAAGATAAGCCTTTTTTACAGGCAATAAAAACGCACCGTGTATATCGCGGTAGTTTAATCAATCATTACAGGCAGTTAGCCCACACACGCCCTAAAAGAAAAGACTTGACAGCCTGTAGACATACAGACCATTAAATTGATATTTATCCACAGCCTAACACGCTGTTTCTAAACCAACATTGCATTATTTTACCAATTTCCTGTTTTTCTTGCTTGACTATACCAGAATATTGGTATTAGTTAATGGACATACGCCGGATGAAGCAACCGGAACAGACATAAACCAAAAGCTTCCGCCTCTCTCGCTGGCTGCCTCGGATGGAAAGAAAGCCGACAGCAAACTTAACGGGTGAGAGAGCCGAAAGAGGGAAAGCCTAGCGGCGCAACAATTGTCTCCCTCTTAACGATACGCCCGATGCGGGGCGACCCTTTCAGTCTCTTATGACGCAAACCAGAGGGGTCAAACATGACCCTTCAAGCTTGCGCCAGCAAGAAAACACCAACTCTTGGAGACTAGAACATGAGAAACCTACACAAAGAAATAACCGACAAAATCCTTGCTCAAATGGCGCAGGGCGTCGTGCCGTGGCGCAAGCCTTGGACGGGTCAAACCGGGTCAGGCTTGCCACGCAACGCAACAACCCAACGCGCATATTCGGGCATCAATACCGTCATCCTTTGGATGGTCGGAAATGACAAAGGATACGCCCAAAACGATTGGCTAACATTCAAACAAGCCAACGAAAAAGGCGGAACGGTTAGAAAAGGCGAAAAAGGCGAGACAGTTATTTACGTCAATTCAATCGAAAAGATTGACGAAGAAACTGGCAAAAAAGTCAGAATACCTTTTCTCAAATCCTACACCGTCTTCAATGTCGCGCAATGTGACGGCTTAAACCTCGAAACAGTCAAACCTATCGAGATTAATCCAGACCAGCGCAACGCAGACGCAGACGCCTTTATGACGGCGACACGCGCAGACATACGGCATGGCGAAAGCCGGGCGTATTATGCACAAGAGCCGCGTGATTTTATCATGCTGCCAGACTTTGTGACTTTCGGAAGCGCCGACGAATACTACTCAACGGCATTTCATGAGTTGACACATTGGACAGGCAGCAAGTCACGCCTAGACCGTCAATTCGGGCGCCGCTTTGGTGACGATAGCTACGCCGCCGAGGAGTTAGTTGCAGAACTTGGCGCAGCATTTTGTTGCGCTGAATTTGGCTTCAACAACGAAGCAAACACGGCTTGCGGCACACTACAAAACAGCGCCGCCTATCTCGACCATTGGTCACAGGTCTTAGGACGCAATGACCGCTTGATTGTTGAGGCAGCCGCCAAGGCAAGCCGCGCAGTTGACTACATGCGCGACACTGTAAACGCAACGCAGCAACCCATTGCCGCATGATTGCAGAACATAGGGCAGGCTAACCCCTGCCCTAGCTTGTGCAATTCGCACACTAGCCCGCCAGCTAGAACACAGGAGACAGAAAAATGGAAAACCTCGACCTACTATGGATTTTAGCGGCCTTTGCAGTCATGGGCGCCGCAACCATCACCTTCATAGTGACAGCAATTTACTACACGCTAGAAGCCGTCGCACTCTATCGCAGAATGAGAGGGTAAGGCGATGAAATACACAAAAGCTTTTGATGTATGGCCTTATCTCGAAGACCTAAGAAACGGCACGTTAACCTTGCAGCGTGGCCAATGGATTAAATGCGGCCCCGACAGCAAACCGTCGCGCTGGTATGGCACGAACGGCATAACGCTAACCGCCTTTCACTATCCCAAAGCAAATACAAAATTCATGCACTACTCAAACGCTATGAAGCAAACGCCAACCCGGAGACTAGGACAATGACACCAACAACCAAAGCGCAACGCGCCGCAATGTTTAAATTGTATCAGCGCGCAAGAAATGGCGACAATCCAACAACCGAAACTTACAGGCAATTCAGACGCCGCTTTGGAGGCGGCTACGACTGCCTCATGATTTACTTATGGGGAATGTGGCTTGGCATTGAACAAGACGGCTACACGCACTCTTGACGCAAACCCAGAGGCGCGCTTGCGCCTCTCAGCTTGCGCCAGCAAGAAAACAGGAGACTTGAACAATGCAGACATATTTGACGATGGAAGTTGAAATTCGCCCCGAACGCAACGAAACGCAATTACAGGCAACTGTAAGAACCTTGCGCGAAATTGCAGACGGCATGATAGAGTTTGACACCGTTCACATAGACGACGCTGACAACCGACTAGCAATGACTTGGCATGGCGGCCCAACGCACGTTTTAAAATTCAAGCGCGACAATATCGCAAAAGAGAAACGACTGCGCGAACTATTCAACGAATACCGCAGCCTTGAAGACGCAAAGCAAGTCTTAGGACGATGACGCAAACCCAGAGGGCGCAACGCGCGCCCTCTCAGCTTGCGCCAGCAAGACAACCCAGTAAGGAGACTAGAAATGCAAGACCCAACCGCAGACAATATGCGCGCAATGCTGCGCGAAATATACAGCCCGCACGAAGCCGACGACTTTGATATTGAAGCAGCCATCTACTGGTTTGCGTCACACTATCACGGAGGCCAATGGTCAAACCTATATAGCGCACTGTCTACGTCACAGTATCGCCCCGGCCCACTGGCAGACGACCCAGAACCAGACAGCGTGGAAGAGTATTGTTACTATCGGCTTTGCCAAGAATATGCAGGAGACTAAGACAATGCGCGACATGTTACACAATGGCAAAATTTATTATGTCTATTCTATGCACAAAACATACATAGAAGCAGACGACGCGCTGGACAATTATTTCTGCGAAGGCATTATTTCTTTCGGAGAAAAACCCGACATTGTAAAACTGCCGGGGCGCAAAACATGGGCTGTTATCTTTCCAGACAATTATTGACGCAAAGAGAGGGCGCGACGTGCGCGCCCTTCACTGTGCGCCAAGCACACTATGCGCCAGCAAGACAACAAAGGAGATTGGAATATGGCATCAATAGAAATTATGTCAGACAAAGAAACGGAACATTTAGCGTTTTTAAGAGAGCGCGTTGCGTCAAATATAATTATAATAAAAAACTCTCTCTCAAAATTAATAAACCAAACCGCAGAAAAAACGCATAAAATGTATCAAGGCGAACCTTATACAAAAGAAGACTGCGTTTTAATGCTGCAAAACCTTGCTTCAATGCAAGACGACCTTGAAATGCTTGAAAGGCAAATTGACTTAATCGAAGAAGGTTTAAACTGAATAGAAGAAACGCGCAGGCAAATGTTTGTGCGTTTTTTTGTTGCTTAAATACCGCCAGACTTGCAAATCAATTGGAGACTAGCTTATGGAAAAATACATTGTTCAAAACAAAGAGACGGGCTATCGCGCTATTGCATACGATACAGGCGACAGAATAGCCGTCGCCTTTTCATCAGACCAAGAGCCATACTTAACAGTCTTACAGTTTTATAGTGACACTGATGAGGCCGTTCTTATGCTGAATAAATACTGCCAGGTAGAAACAAATCTGCAAATCAAAAGCGAAGTTGACCGCCAGATACAAGACTTGGAAATTAAAGGAGACTACAATGAAAACCTATTTTAAAACCGCAGCGATTATTGCAATTGTAGAACTGTGCGCGCCCTCAGTTTTGGCGCAAGAGGCAGACTATGCGTCGCCGCCTCCGGGCGTTGATAGCAGCGTCTCAAATTGCCACAGCGCGGGCTGCGTTGGCGTTGGCAGTCAGGGCTACTACAGCAGCACAACATCGACATGGGATGGCGGTAGCAGCACTCACGTCTACCCGCCGACAGGCGACCAATACCAAGTCGTTTGCAATGGTGGCTTGTGTCAAACCTTTGGACGATAAGCGAGACTTGAAAGGATTAGGGCGCCCATTGTGGCGCCCTTTTTTTTGTCCGTCCTTGAAGAAGATGGCGAGGGCAATCCCGCCAGAGACGCCCTCGCGGCCATGAGCGGGAGACTAGCACCGCCAGATGACCGAAGCTTTCGCTTCCGCTAAAATCTTTATACCAAAGCGCAAGTTAAAACAAAACCAACTGGTCTTTATTTGTTGTTAACCGACTTTGCTTGTTTTTCTTTTTTGCCTTTTCCCAACGCGCAACAGCGGCTTTTCTGGCAAGCAATCGGCGTTGTTCAGCCGTTCGTTTTTCATTGGCGGCCTGCGCACCAAGACGCGCTATTTTTTTTCTAGCGTTTTTATAATTTTCTACATAAGTATTTGTAATTAAGTTGCTTCGGCCATGCCCGCTTGCAGCGCGCACTACCCATAATTCTAGCCCTAAAGCGCCTAAAACGGATGGCAAACTCATGTTGCCGTAGTTTTTAATTCCGCAGGCCAGCTTAGAACTATATCCTCCTTGAAGGCCAGCCAAATCGTCTAGGGCAAGCAGCGTTATCCCTAAACTCTTTCTGTGTGTGTCAATTAGGTCACGCAAATCATCGAACCTATTGACGCGGCCAACAAGCAATTCAATCATTCCGCCGCCTCACTCAGACCATAGTAAGAACGGCCATTTTCTCTTTCCCATCGTTCAAGCCATGACGGCGGTTCGGTTCGCCTAACAATAGGCTTGACACGACCAGCGGCTAACTCTGCCCTCGTCATGTAACCGTAAGGCATACCAGGGCGCATGGTGTAATCGTCAGAGCCAACGCGGTTGACGATAAAATTTTCATCAGCCAACTCTTGGGCAGTAAAACCGTTCATCGACGGCTTCAAATTTCCAGACATTAAATCTTCAACCAGCTTGTTGAAGCGCCGCTTCATATCCTCCCGTTCAGCTTCAGATTGTTTTGGCCTGGCGAGACTAGGCACATAATCATTGCGCCTCTGATAAGCGTCAGCAGCGTGTTTGTTGCACTCAGCATAGATTTGACCTACCGACGGCGGAAACGCGCTGTCTGACCGTTTAAAGGCCATACAGGCCCTATCTACAGTTTCGGCGTCGAACGGTTCTACAATCGCCAACCACTCACGCAGCCTGTCTTTGCCAGCGTCAGGCCCAAGACTTGCCGTCGAAGGATAGCAATTCCACAGTCTCAGCAATAGTTGGGCTTTGTTCAGATTGCTCATCGTCTAATCTCCGTTCAATCTCTTTCATTAGGTTTGCAGACCAGTCGCCCTTGCCTTCGCGTACGGGCGCACTGACAGACGCAGGGCGGTCTTCCCAACGTCGCTGGTTCAAAAATGTTGAGGGGTTGAGCCAAGAACGGTCGGCTGGTTTGTTTTTGATATACGCCGCCAAGCCTTCCATGATGGCGTCGTGTTCACTGGAAACCTTTGCATAGGCTTTCAGCGCAACAGGCTTGCCAACCTTGTTGGGCCATGCTTGCCAAAATTCATCAAAGCGGTTGACAGCAACAGCGCGCCTCGCGCGCGTATCTTCTGAACGAAGTGAAGAAGATATATCCTTTCCTCTACCTATCCCTTCCCTTCCCTTCCCTTCCGTAGCCGAGGCATCGACTACTTCTCGACGAGTGTTCGACGAGTGTTCGACGATATTTGTGTCATTGAAGCGTGGATATTTGTATGTTGGCTTATCAATCTTTTGATGATGCCAACCAGTGATATGCCAATAATTTCTGCCATTTACGCAATATTCAACAAGCAGACCAACGCTAAACAATTCAGAAATTAGCGGTTCAACGTCGATATTATCGGCGGGAAAAATTTGCATCTTTACCGTCTTAAACGACGCAGGAAGATTGCCGCCGTCATCAGCAAAATTCCACATGCCGACGAACAGTAGTCGAGCAGTCGTCGAACACTCGACGATTTGTTCACTTGTCCAAAACTCTGGCTTGATTGTTCTAATTCTCGCCATGTCAGCCCTCCCACATATCGGGAGAGCCAAACACGGCATCAAACTCAGCAAGGGCGCGGGCGCGCGTCTCAGCCGTCTCAGGAAAGACAGGACGCCCCTTGCCTACCCAAACATAGGCAGACGAATAGCCGTCATCCTGCCCCGCATACTGCCAGCCCACGTCCTCATAAACTTTGCGCAGATTATGGGGAACGAAACAGCTAATACTACCTTTTGCCATTGGCGCGTTCCCTATCAATTGCGGCCTCAATACGCGCCTTCACAGTTTCAAGAATGTTTTGAAGAAACGCCCTCTCAGACGGCGTCGGCCTCACGCCGCCCCGCATCATGCGGATGGCGGCATCGACGGCAGATAATTGCTGCGCTAGGGAATGTTTCATCACGCCCCCCAATATTGTTGAGAGGCGACGGAAGCCGAATTACAGCTTTCGATTATCTTGTTCATGATGAAGCAAAGCGCCTCACGAAACTCAGGGTCAGTCTTGGCAATCAATTCGACGCGATTGATGGCGTTGATGACGGTCGTATGGTCTTTGCCAAACTCGCGGCCAATTTGAGGATAAGTCAGCGCGCCAACTTTACGCATCAGATACATGCAGCTATGGCGGGCGAAGACGTGATTAGCCTTGCGGCTATCAGATAGAATGTCAGATATGCCCTCACGAAAATAATGCGAGACAATGCGCACAATTTCCATTTTCTTAGGCTTACGCATAATGCCAGCGATATAGGTAATGTCTAAGCCGTCAGTTTCCTCAACCATTTGCAATTTCCTTATTCTTCTTGGCTCAACCTTGATTTTCAACGCAGCGCGAAAACAATTTTCAATTCGGCGGCGTTCTAATTCGAGAGGAGAAATCTCAATAGGAATAGGAAGGTTTGCATCTATAATAGTTGCAGGCTTTTCCTTGACGGGAATAACAACAGGCGGCGTTGGTTTTATCATTCCCATACGACGCCAGACGGCTTTCATATGATTAACGTAATCCGTCTTTGTAATTCTTCCGTTTGGACTATAGGGAAATGTTACGATGCTGGCGGTCATCAGATAGCTCCGAAATTTCAACTGTAAGATGGGCAATTGGGCCGTAAACTTTTTGAATAATCACTTCGCTAATTTGACTGTCATTCAAGAAACAAATCTTTTCGGCAGCGTCAGCAAAGAGTTTGTAAAGATTGTCGGCGTCAGGCTTTGTTTGTTTCCAGTATGAATTTGCTTTTTTCTTTTCACTCCATGATTGCGGGACTAGGTATGTTGCGCGCATAACAATGCGCAGCGGCCCTTCAAATGGCGGGTCGCCTTTCATTGCTCTTTGCGCATAGAGTTTGATAACGCCCATAAAGTCTGATTGCTTTTTCGGCGTGAAGCGGCGTTTACCCAAAGCGCCAGCGCGGGCAAATGGAACAGGCTCACCGGGAATTTGAATAAATACGGCGTTGTTCATAATACTCACGCCATATTTGCAAAGACATTTGCAAGCGCCGCTTCTATCTCATAATTAATTCGCGCTTTTCTTATTCGCGTATCAAAAAACCCATCAAGGTCAGGCTCGTTTTCCATAATCAAACGAGCGTAAAGCGCGCGATAATTATTGTTGAGTTTGAAAGAAGGGTCATTGGTTTGAAGCGCACGATGAAAACGTATCACTTCAAACAAAGCGCCAATGCCGTAATGACCGCGCCCTTTATGTTTTAAAGAACGGCTAATCTTCACAAGCTCGTCATAGACAGAAGGATTTTCCCGATGGAATTTACGAAACGCATTTGCGATTTTATCTGCATCGTTCATGGCAAGACCAACCATTTTATTGTTTTTCGAGGCACTGAAAAACCCCCGGCGGTTAAGCCGAGGGCAAGTCAGGGAAGAAAGTTGCCCTTAATGCCGGGCCAGCATTTTCCTTTTGGGCGGCGCATCCCATAAGTCAGGACGCGACATCCAGCGAGGAATATCGCCTTTCGTGACGCGTTCTAATTCAACAGCCTTTTCCGCAGGCAAGGGCATATTCTTTGTGACCCAAAACGAAACCGTTTGTTGCGCCACACCAATAAGCTCCCCTAGCTTGCGCTGACCGCCGACGCGCTCAATAACAAGAGGTAAGGTTTCAGTTTTCATGACACGCGAAGATTAACCAATATTCGGGTTTTACGTCAACCGTTATTTTGGTTTACCAACTTTTTTGTTGCTTATTTTGTCAACGCGGCCTAAAGGTTAAGAGAACATTAATCGTGTTGTGCGTTGGGAGAGAGTAAAATGACCAAACATTTGGGCCATAGAGTCGCGGAAAAGCGCCAGCAACGCGGCTATACTCAAAAAGAGTTGGCTGAAACCATTAAACGGATGTTCCCTTATTTTAAGGGCGGTCAGTCAACCATCCAAGCAATCGAAAGCGGTCAGTCCAAAAAGCCAACCATATTATATGAGTTGGCGCGGGCGCTTAATTGCTCAGAGCAATACTTAATGACAGGCGTTTCTAACAATATGGACACGCGAAACAGTCCAAGAGACTTGGATGATATAGAAAAAGAAATGAATGTTATTTTACATAATTCAGAAATTAAGACGCCATATCCACAAAGACCTACAAGACAAGCTCCATCATTTTTACAAAACCCCGCAGACAAAAAACAAATAGAGGCAGAGCAAACTGCGCAAGACAAAGCTTCTAGTGAAATAAAGCAGTCGAACATTCAGCGTTTTGCGTCGGCTGTTTTGGGAAGCTATCAGATGCTTGGTTTAGACGAAGACGAAGCAAATGCGCTTCTTGAAATCGTAACTGAAGTCGCTGTAGAGCCGCTAATTCCCGGCGCTGAATTGAATGACCTTGAAAGTCGTCGCCTCCTAGCTTCGTCTCTAACTCGCAGATTTTTGAGGACAAAACACGCTTAATCGAATTTTCCATTTCCACACCCTGCTATTTAATACAAAAACTATAATATCAAAAAAAGAACAGAAACAGAACCCCTCTTAACAATTTTTTAGTTATTAGACATTTCCACAAACCAAAAAATTTTATCCAAATACACCATTCTTCTGGTTGACACGGCCATTTTTATGGTTTTATAAGACCATTATGTTGGTTCGCCAACGTCATCGTTTGCGGCATTGGTCGCATTTAACAAAGGAGACTAGACGATGAGACTGCACCTTCCATCATTATTGAATAATCCATACCGCGACTTGCGCGTTGACCCGATTGATCCCGCCGCCGTCGCAACTCTTTCAGCCAGCATTAAAGAAGACGGATTTTGGGGCGGCGTTGTTGTTCGTAAAAACGACGATGGCGACTATGAAATTGTCTGCGGTCATCACCGCGTTAAAGGCGCCATAAAGGCAGGCGTCGAAGAAGCCGACCTGTTTGTTTCAAAAGACTTAACAGAAGAAAGCATGGTTCGCATTTATGCGCGTGAAAATGCGACGCAGCGCGGCAATTCTTCGACGGCATTGGCTGGTTCTATTGCTGGCGCAATAAAACTTGTTGCTAAAAAAGTATATAGCGAGGGTGCGACAATTCTCGCACCCTCAAAACTTGACGCCCTTACACAAGGGGTTGGCCATTCTCAGTTAGAAGACTTTTTAAAAGGCGTCCCCGGTATAAATACTACCGTTATCAAGCAGCAACTCGCCTTGTTGAAAGCTTCTGGTGATTACGCCCGTATTTTGAAGTCTGTTCAAAAAGAGGTTGAAACCTCTAATAAAGAACGTGCCGCAGAACTAGCAAAAGAGGTAGCAAAAGCAGAAAAAGCTGGTGATACGCGCGCCGCTAATGCCGCCAAGAAAAAAGCAGACATTGCCGTTCGCAAGACCGAAACTCTCAAAAATGTAATCGAAAAATCTAATCACGACCCGCTTATTGACATGCGTGTCGCAACGGTTTTGACGACGCCTTCTGTTTGCGAAACATTTTTTAGATTGGCAAAGCAAGAAAAGACGCTGAAATACCTTCCAGTTGAAGGTCAGTTGGCTTTCGCAAAACATCTTGCAAATAAAGCCAATGAAACAACGCGTAACGGCGAAATAAGCTCACGCTTTATTAATGAAAATTTTGTCAACGAATTGTTGGCGGCGCAGCGCGTTCAACGTCAAGTTAATAAAGATGATGAGTCAGATTTAGAAGCCCGTAGTTGGGATGATATGGCAAAATCATATCAACGACACGCGGCGGCTGGCTCTCGCGCTTTTCTCGACAATGTTTTCCGCCTTTCAGAGCATCATAAGCGCCGCCCTAGAGGCGTTACGCTTCATGTTACCTCAGATTTTGCAAATGCAATTGAGAATATCAAGGACGCAATGGCGCTCTTGAAAAAGATTGGCTTGGCATAACGTCAAGCCATAACCAGCGGCAGTAGTCGCTTTTTTTGGAGAAAGTATATGGACTTAATTGTTAAGGCAGATAACTCTCTTGCGCCGCGCGAAATGCACAGGCGCCTTGGCTCTCGTTTCAAGGACAGCGTTAAGAGTTTTATCGAAACCTTCCCGTTAAATTCTAACGGAAAGGCAGCGCACTACCCTGTCAAAGATTTTGATTTGTGGTTAGAGCGCGAGGGTTGTCTGTTATTGCCGCAAATGCAGCGCCACGATGACCCAAACTCCCAAGACCCTTGGCGTCCTGTAGCTGGCACTAAAAGCGATGCGTGGGTTGCCCATACGCAGCGCCGTTATCGTCAGGTTCAAGAGTTTAACAAGGCGTCAGCGCATACGCGTGTTCGGGACGAGGGTATTGAACCGTTTGTTATTCGTGTCAGCCACGGCATGTTAACGGTTCGTCGCACCGAACAAAAAGTATCGTTGGGAGACTTGCCGCGAGAAGTCGAAAGCATTTTGCGCACAAAGCGCCAAAAGCTTGACCGCTTGTTTAATAGCAGCGACTTCACGGTTCTGCCTTTGTCAGAGCAAATCACGGTTCAATCCTTGATGCACTCAATTCAAGGATATGAGACGACAATTTTCTCTCTCAGTCAAAACCTGCGCGGTCATTTTGAGTTGTTTCGCGCGTCGCTGAAACGCTCAGTTGAGGGCGGCCAAGTTGTTCCAAACAACGGCGCAATCAATGCCCTCATCTATGACAAAGAAGATGGCGCGATTTAACACACCACCTTCCACTAGCCCACTGTCATGAAAACCGAAGGGGGGCGTTCCAGCGCCCCTCTTCAAGCCAGCGGCAAGGATTATGACCGAAGCCGCGCCAACAAGCAAATTGGTAGCAAAATGCTTCACTTTTTAGGTCTGTTTTTAATCGGGCCGACATTCTTAGCAACCGTCTGGTTCGCAACAATTGCGGCCTACGGGGTTTTCGCAGAAATGGAAAAACCAAATGAATGATATTGTTCCAGCAATACCAAAAAAAATAGCGGCGATTGTCCCTCAGTCGCTTTCTGAAACTGCGCAGCTTGCCGAATTGATTTACAAATCCGGCACAGCGCCTCGCGGAATGAATAACCCGCAAAGCATCATGATTAGCATTATGCGCGGCATGGAGCTTGGGCTGACCCCCTTTCAATCTTTAGACAAAATTCCCATCGTCAACAACCGTCCTGTCTTGATGGCCGAGGCTGGTCTTAGTCTGGTTCGCTCGTCTGGTAAGGCGGCATACGTCAAGGAATGGTTTGAAGGCGAAGGCGACAAGCGCATTGCTTTTTGCGAGGCCAAGCGCGGCGAAGAAATTGTAACGCGTCAGTTTAGCGTTGCAGACGCGCGCAAGGCTGGCCTATGGGGCAAAGGCGGCCCCTGGACACAGTTTCCAGATAGAATGTTGCAAATGCGGGCGCGGGCTTTTTGCTTGCGTGACGGCTTTGCTGACATCCTTGGCGGCCTTTACTTCAAAGAAGAGTTTGATGGTGCAGATAACGCCAGCCAATTCGAGCCAGAAACGCCCCCGGAGCCAATTACCGCAGAGCAAATCATCGAATTGCAAATGCTGATTGAGGAAACGAAGTCAGACGAAAAACAATTCTTGGATTATCTCAAAGCGGCGTCTTTGACTGAATTGGACGCTAAAGGTTTTGAGCGCGGCAAAAAGGCCCTCATCAACAAGAGGGCTAAAAACAATGGCTGATTTTGTTCAAGGCACAATCGAATGGAAACGTCAGCGTTGCGGCGTCGTTACAGCGTCGCGTATGGCAGACCTAACAGCCAAAACGAAAAATGGTGCGGCTGCTGCGTCTCGCGCCAATTACCTGTCAGAAAAACTTCTCGAACGTCTGACAGGCGCACCGCAGGACACGTTTATCAATGCGGCCATGCAATGGGGGACGGACAACGAGCCGTTCGCCCGCGACGCATATGAGTTTTATACAAACCAAAAAGTTGTCGAGACAGGTTTTCACCTACACCCGACAATTAAAAATTGTGGAGCGTCGCCAGATGGCTTGATTGGTGACAAGGGCATGATTGAAATTAAATGCCCTAATTCTGCAACTCATTTTGAGTATCTTGAGACAGAAGAAATTCCGACAAAATACCAAATGCAGATGCAGTTGCAGTTAATGGTCTGCGGTCGTGATTGGTGCGATTTTGTTTCGTTTGACCCGCGTATGCCTGAGGAAATGCGTCTCTGGACGCAAACCTATCAGTTTAACGAAAACATGGCTGAAATGCTGGAAAACGAAATTAATAAATTCAACCAAGAGTTGGATGAAAAAGAGGCGGCATTGCGTCTCAAATTTATGGAGAAAAAATAATGGTTCAACGACTTGAAGCAGTAACGCCGCGCCCAAAAAAGGACGGCACTAACTTTTGGCTGCGCGTTGGCACTGCTTGGCCTGCCAAGAAAGGCGAAGGCTACGACCTAACCCTCGACGCCTACCCTGCGCCAGACAAGGAGGGCCGTATTTTTATCGCCCTTCGCGTTCCAAAGGATGACGGCAGACAACAGACGTCAGCCCCAAATCCAATGGATGATTTGGACGACGACATTAATTTCTAGTTTAGCGGGGTGACTTCTGAGGGCGACGAGGGGCGCCCAACAACGACAAGCGCAATGCGGCCCCGCGGAATGCATCTATTCACCGTTCAATTGCGCAATCCCTCATTTTCACAAGCAAGAGTTAGAAAATGCGCATACAGGTAAAAGAAGCCGCAGCTATGTTGGGCGTGTCGATAAGACAGGTTCAATCTATGGCTGCGCGCGGCCAGTTGCCTAGTGCTGCGCGTATCGGTAAGGTTTGGACTTTCGACGTTAATAAACTCAACAATTTTCTGCGCCAGCAGGAGGCTAGATTACCATGTCAAATCTCTACAAGAGAGGCCAAATCTATTGGCTTAAAGCGACGATTAACGGCGTCCAATACAGACAATCTTTACGAACAAGCACTCTTGCGACTGCGCGGAAAATTGCCGCAAAACGTATCGAAGAGTTAAGACTAAAGGCCAACAACATTGGCAGCGCCGTGACCTATATGGAGGCGGTTGTTGCCTGGTCGCAACATGCAGTCGGCCAAATAGGCGAGACTACAGCCTCCCGCTACGCAACTTCTCTCAAAATGCTTGAACCTTGGTTGCTTGGCAAAAAGATTGACCAGATTGACGGCGCATTAATCGCTGAGATTATGGAGGCCCGTCGCCGCAATGGCGCCAGCGCCGCAACAATCCATCGTGACCTTACCGCCCTGTCCCGCGTACTCGAATATGCCGAGGCTAGAGGATGGCGTGAGGGCAATCCTACTTTAAGCAAGCGCCGCCTCATTAAAGAACGACGCGACCCGATTATGCTGCCAGAAGCCGCTTCAATCGAAATGGTTATAGACGCAGCGCCGCCAAGGTTCGGCGCATTGGTCAAAGCCGCATGGCTTACAGGCTGCCGACAAAACGAACTGGTCACAGCCAAATGGCAGGATTTTAACGCCAAAGCCGGGACGCTGGAAATAATTGGCAAAGGCCGTAAGCGCCGCGTCATAGCCTTATCGCAAGAGGCCATTCAACTATTCGCAATCCAGCCTAGAACACTGGAAAGCAAATTAATCTTTTGCCAGCCAAGCGGCGAACCGTTTGTTAATATCAAGTCAGACTTTTCCCGCTATCGTCGCAAGGCCGCAGGACAGTCAGGATTTACTCGTTTCCGTTTCCACGACCTGAGGCACCTGTTTGCCGTCGAGGCGCTTAGAAGCGGTCGTATGTCCATCTATGGGCTATCTAAATATCTTGGTCATACGTCAGTGAAGACAACTGAAATTTACCTGAGTTTCATGACTGCCGAAGAAGCCGAAGCAGCAATGAATGCCAAGGCACAAATCTAGGCACAGCAAAAACTATAGTTATAAATATCAAACAATTAGAACCGAAAATCCACGTCTCCAAAACCGGGGGTTATCGGTTCGATCCCGGTCACTCCTGCCATTAAGTCTCTGATTTTGTTATATTGAGATTAGAACAAACCAAGCGCGCCAAACGCAGGAAACGAGAACAAAAACGGTTTGTGTAGGCACAAAATACGGCACAGTTTATTTGCCGTCCCGCTTATGAGGCGTCTGCATTGGCGGCGTCGTTAACTTGGGAAAGTCGAGGCTTGGGTATGCGTCTTTGTCCCTGCCAAGTTCCTTGCAATCCTTTGCCATAGCAACCAACCTGTCCCAAAGGTCGGCTGTTTGCTGGTCGCGCGCCGCAATGTAACTGTAAACACGGTCGTCATTTCTCATCATATACCAGCCCAAGCTACCTAGAATTACCAATAATAACAATATCATAGCAATCATAATCGGATTGATTTTGTAGGCGGCAAGCAGGCTATTAGAGACGGTTGAGACTGTCCCGCTACTAGGCGGCGTATAGTGTTCCTCGTAATCGTATTGAGGAGGCGGTCTTCGCCTTGGTGGAGGCGGCTTATCCAATCCTCTCATCCCTGTCATACTCAGCGTCAGCAAAAGCTAATTCTTCTTGCTGACCGTAAGTATCATCCAGTTCGTCAAACGGGTCTGGTTCAGCCGCCTCTGGTTCATCTGGAAAGACAATGGCGATTATTTCTTCGCGTACCGCCTCATCCTGCAAAGCCAGTTTCAGCATTGCTATAAATTCGGCAGACGCTACGTCCGGCTTTGGCGGCGCAATAGGTTCTTGCTGTTCAGCCGCAACCAGCGCGGCGCGGAACTTCTCTGCATAGCCTGCAATCAACTGCGCTTTATCAACGCCGTTAATGACACGACGCGCATTAACGTAATCCCTACGACCTTTGCCGATATAATCTGACAGCCTCTTACCAGTGAAGGCGCCAGTGACCATGCCTTCAAACGTCGCCCGCAAAGCTATCGGCCAGCTAAGACCATCCTCTACGGTTTTAATGCCCCACCGTTCCCAATTCTGCCGCCAAGTAATTTGTATCAGTCCAGTGCCGACAAATGGCCAATACTTTTTGCTTCGCAAATATCTTTCGCCGCCACCTTCTTTGACAGGCCGCATAACCTTGCCTGTCTCATGATAAATGGTCGCTAACACATACGCCATTTCATCAAGCGGCATACGCGACCAATTATCTTGCCAATAAGCAATTGTCTTTTCCAGCCCATCGACCTGACCTTTAGTCAGGCCGTTGGTGAATAATGTCTTGCGGATTGAGGAAAAGAAAATGCCAAGGTCAATCATCACATTTCCGTGATAATTATGTCGTCAAAATACAAAGAGCCGGGACTAAACATAGAACCGCCAGTAAATGTAGGATTAAGGTTCATATACATAATTGCGTGGGTCGCCCAAGCGGGGGAAACGCCTGCATTTATTCTATCAACCCAACCTGTGACTGGCGTTGACGTAAATGTGATTGTCTCAGACGCAAAACCAAAATAACCCGGCTTAGACGCCCATATAGGAACACCATTTGTCGTGAACTGAATTTGACCAAAAGTCATATTGTAAAAAAAATTACCAGTTTCAGAACCAGGCTTTAAGTATGAAAACTTAAAGCCTGTAATACTTCCAGGCAAAGCAAGAGGCGCAATTACAAGAAAACAACAAGGACCGTCGCCAACCTTTTGAACTTTTAAAGATTGAGTTCCTGTTTTTGAATAACTTGGGCTAGTTGTTAGAATAATATTTGAGCCAGTTGTTCTATTGGTAATTGGCGCCGTGTCTTCAAATATTGCCTCATCAACAGGTGTAGCAGACTCAAACCCACCATCCATCAATACATTGTTGAATTTTGATAAAATGACAGGGCTGTAAGGAACCGGACCATAAATTGAGTTTTTAACTCTGATTTGAGGCGTTCCAGAACCGCTTAACGCAACAAGATAATCGGCCTTACCTAAACCATACGACTTCACATTGTTCATTTGCAATATGGTATCGTAAGAAACCGGACAGTTTACTGAAAACGGAGAAACCTGAGGGACTGCGTTATATAAAATAACACCGCCATTAATAATAACAGCCGCATTTGTTATTCTAAAAACAGAATTGTTAAAGTTTCTTCCCTCAAAATGGCAATCAGTAAATGTAGTTATGCCAGCATTAGCAATAACCTGAGGCCCGGCAGGTCCTTGTATATCACCATCCGCGATATTCTGAGACGCACTAATCTGATAAGTCCCAACACTGCCAGAGCCGCTTACAATCTTAGTGCCGGGCGCTATCGTTCCGGCGATATTAAATATTTCATCGCCAACATTTAACCCACCATAATTTGCCTTTGTTATAGTTAGCGTTGTTCCAGAAATATAACCAAACCCGTTAAAACTTTCGCCAGGATAATCGAAGGAACACGCTTCAAAATACATGTCTGAAAAAGGTTCATTATTAACAACATTGCCGGCCCACGCGCCTGCAATAAGACACGATATATACGTCTGACGTTCACCAGAGTTTTCTGTATTGTCGTGGAGAATGTTTATGCCGTTGGCCATGATTTCACATCCAACAACAGTAACGCCCCATGAGTTTTTGCCGTGGCGTATGCCAGCGCCAAAACCAGCGATGCCAACATTATTCAAGAAGGCCACAGAACGGCCTCCCGCTATTGGCTCGTCAAAGTTAATGCCAATAGATTGTGTGTAGTTCCATCCGGGTCCAATCAAGCGAAGATTGCCGTATATATAGGACTTGCGAAGGAACGGCGTGTTTGCGCCGTATCCAGAGTTAGGCGGCCACTCAGGGCCAGAAGAAGAAACTATCTGAATTGCGGCTTTATCAGTGATTGCGCGGCAATCAAAACAAGCAAACGCTTGTATGCTAACATAGTAATTGTCAACAACGAGCGTGTCTGTGATTTTGTATGTGCCGTCAGGAATAAGAACAACGCCAGCACTTCCGCTTGCTTTTACAGCGTCAATCGTAGCTTGAATTGCTTTTGTGTCGTCAGCATTGCCGTCACCGATAGCGCCAAAGTCTTTCACGTTAAGACCTAAAGCCGCCTTCTGGATTAGCCGTGGGTCGTCACCAGCGCAAACCGTTCCAGTGATATTGCCGACATTGCGCGTTGCTGAATTACCAAGGCCAAGGTTTGAACGAGATATTGCTCTATCTGCAACATCGCTCAAATTGTTCCTGCCAATCATTGTATCTGGATCAGTTGCCCCGGATGGTCCCTGCTTGCCCTGAGGACCAGCCGGACCTTCTGGCCCTTGCGGCCCGTTATTTCCGTCAACACCATCAGAGCCTTTTGGCCCTTGCGGACCAGGTGGCCCTTCAACAACGCTCACATTGCCAACATTAATCCAGTTGGGCGCTGTTTCAGAAAACATATAACAATCACTTGTTCCGAGATATACGGCAGCATCACCAATTTCAAATTGAATAGGCGCAGAAGGCTTATCTAATCCATCCCAATTTACAGGGATTAAACCGCTTGGCGGCAACTCATCCGGGGTTTTATCTTGAAAAGAAAATATAATTTTTACTGAGCTTCCGGCAGGCCCCATAGGACCAATAGGCCCCTGCGCTCCTTGCAATCCCTGAGGACCACGAACACCTTGCGGGCCTGTATAACCTTGTGGCCCCTGAGGGCCTTGCGGACCGATAGCATCAGACATTTTTTGCTTTTCCTTCTAAAGCCTCAATCCGCGCTTCCAATTTATTCACCATCGCTGCCAAATCTTTGACGGCGTTGACAAGAGCGTAATTAATTTCTGAAAAATTGACGGAAAGAAATTCTTCTTCGCCAATCTTTTTGCATTTCTCATCCGTCAAATCATATTTGAACGGCTTAACGATGTCTGAGAATGACGTTTCTAAAAGTTCTTGCGCAACAAAACCAATATAAGCTTCACCGTCATCTGGATAATATTGCAATTTGCCATTAAATTTGAAATTACGAACATTAAGTTCAAGTATTTCTTTTAAACCTTTTGAATATGGCACAACATCTTTTTTAATTTGAGCATCAGCAAATACTGTCCAATTAATATCTGTACCAGTTTTATAAGCTACTGGACTTCTAATAAGGAATGCTCTGTCGCTGGCCCTCCATTGAATAGCTTGGGAGCCAATACCACAGAAAATAGACGCCTCGTTTGCGTCAATTTTTAATTGATAATTTTCACCAGTAGCAGATATAACCGAACCATTGCAGCCAAGATACCCCCTGATAGTTGTGTTACCGATACCATCAACCCTAAGTTGGCTTATTGAGCCATTGGTTATAAAAGCAAAATCCGCTGCGCTTACTTGAATAGAGTTTGACGCAGATTGACCATAAATAATGCCACTTGATATTTGTATTTGTTTTGCAAAGACAGTCGCGGCATCCCAATTCAACGAACCTGTATTGTTCAATTTATCTGGCGAAATTGTTCCATTTGCAATTTTGCTATTATCAATCGCGCTTTGTGCAATTTTACTTCCATCAACTACAGACGGATTGATTACCCAAGACGTGTCAGAGTTGACGTAAATATCGCCTTTGCTGCCGGGTGTTACGCCAGTGCCAGGATCACCCTTAGGTCCTTGTGGACCTTGCGGGCCAGTGTCGCCCTTCTGCCCCGGTAATCCTTGCGGTCCATCTGGCCCAATATCACCTTGCTGACCTTTCTCGCCTTGCGGGCCGGGATTGCCTTGCACACCCTGCAAACCTTGCGGGCCATCTTTTCCCTGAGGCCCTTCTGGACCAAGAGGGCCTTGCGGGCCTACAGGGCCTTGCGGGCCAATAATTTTTCCAGCATCAGCCCAATCGCCATCAATGTTTTCAGATTGATTAACCCAAATATAAACGTGCCCGTAATTAGGGTCTTGCTCATTAGGCGGATTAAATATGAGGCTATCGCCATCAAGTAATTGCGTATCAACTTTTGGCTTGCCGGGACCGTCCCAATTCGCGGGGAAAAAACCATCGGCAGGAAGGTCGGCCACAGTTTTAATGTCGCCAAAATTTCCAACAATCTTACCAGCGCGACCAGCCGGACCTTGCGGGCCGGGTGGGCCTTGTATTCCTTGCGCGCCTTCTGGCCCTTCATTTCCCTGAGGGCCAGCCGGACCTTCAATTCCTTGAACGCCCTGCTTGCCGTCTTCACCCTGAGGCCCCGCAGGGCCAGTATCGCCCGGAGGCCCTTGCTCACCTTGCGGGCCACGCACATCGCCAACATTCAAATAGCCATCGCCACCTGACAAATCCGGCCCGATAAATACCCAAATGTTTCGATTGTCAGTATGAAACAACAAACCATCGCTTAAATTCAATTGCAGCGGCGCAACGGGTTGACCCGGCCCATCCCAATTCGCAGGAATTAAACCGTCCTTTGGTAGCTCTGCGGGCGACCTGTTATAAATTTCACCACGCAGTATTAACGACGCGCCTCTATCGCCCTGAGGCCCCTGAGGCCCGTCTGGACCGGGAATACCCTGAGGACCAACATTTCCTTGGTCGCCCTTAGGCCCCGCAGGCCCCTCATTTCCTTGTGGCCCAACCGGCCCCTCTGGCCCACGGTCGCCCTGTATTCCTTGAATACCCTGAGGCCCTTGTTCGCCCGGTTGACCACGCGGCCCTATGGGCCCTTCCGGCCCAACAATACGTCCAGCATCAACCCATCCATCAATCTCTACGCCAGCCGTCCCAACAAAAATAAACAAATGCCCTAAGTAATCAGCCAACGCTCCGTTGTAAGTCAGACCATCATCAATAGATAATTGAACAGGAGTTGGTGGCTTGCCCGGACCATCCCAATTTGCTGGAATAAGTCCATTAGACGGAAGCTCTGATGGGGAACGATTAACAAACTCACCTTTTAACTTCGCAACGATTGCTGGCTTTCCATCTTGACCAGGAGGCCCTTCTGGACCCTCTGGACCAAGAAGCCCCTCTGGCCCCGCCGGACCTGCAATGCCTTGCTCACCACGCGGCCCCTGAGGACCTGGAACGCCTTGCGCTCCCTGAGGCCCTATTGGCCCTTCGTCACCCTGAGGACCTGCAATACCCTGCGGGCCACGAACGCCCTGCGGCCCAACAATTTTTCCAAGATTAATCCAACCAGTTGTCTGACCACAATCATTGGTTGAATAAGACCAAACCTCATCAGACGAATGAAATAAAACAGCCTGACCAACTTTAAATTGAATATCGTTGTTTGGTCGATTATTGCCGTCCCAATCTTTTGGAATAATGCCCGTCGCATAAAGTTTTTCTGGTGTCGCTACATACGCGACAAAGACAACATCTGCGGCAATTCCAGTGCCGCCCATTGGCCCCTGAGGCCCTTCAATTCCTTGAATACCTGACGGCCCCTGAGGCCCCATTGGACCACGAATACCTTGCGGCCCTTGCTGCCCTAATCGTCCTTGCTGACCTTCAATACCTTGAATACCCTGCAAGCCCTGAGGGCCTGCCGGACCACCGCTTCCACCGGGAGGGCCAGCCGGACCAACTGGACCCTGAGGCCCAACCGGGCCATCGCTGCCGCTCGCGCCAGTAATTCCTGCGTCGCCTTGACCGCCCTGAGAACCCTGTATGCCCTGAGGCCCTTGCGCGCCATCTTGCCCTTTAGGCCCCTGAGGCCCCATCGGGCCACAAGGCCCATCACGGCCAGAAGGAATATTGTTTGTTTTCCAATACAATTCACGAAGGGTTGAGACTATGTAACCGTTGTCTTGATTAAACTCTCTGCGCGTAATGCCAGAGGCAGTCGGCATTACATTTTGTCTTGGGCGAATATTGCCGATTATTTCTAAAGTGTCGCAGATAACAGGAGGATCAAAATTAATTTGACCGTCTGTAATAGGCTGCGGAATTACATCAAGAGCCTGGCCAGATTTTGATACCAACGTATATTTAGAGGCGTCTAACTCTAATGTCGTATCAACTCTGATTAATAAATCTGACCCATCACCGTAAATCGGAAACGGCACATCTAATGTTGTGACGGATTTCCCGGCAGGGGTGATTGCATAATATCGGTCAGCGTCAGCGACCGGAGGAACAGGAGGAAGTGTCGTCAGGCTCATGCTGGCAATGTACCGACGACAAGCGCGTTTTTAAACGCACCGACTAATGGTGGCTTCTGCGTACTGGCATGTTGCCGTAGTCACCAACGCCTTCCTCAATCTTGCTCAACAATCCTCTAAACCACCACACGTTTTGATACGCCATACCAAGACGCCCTTGGTGCAACTCAGCGCGTGTCATTGGTGCGCCACCTAATGCTGCCCGCGCGCCAGCTTTGCCGAATTGGAATAAGTGTTCGCCCGTCGAATAGGCTGGCCCAAGAAAGTCTGACATAGATGAGTTGTCAGCGCGGCGTGATACTGGCGCTTTAGCACCCATCCAAGCCATAGGGTCAAGATTGCCGCCAGTGAACTTTGACGCATCCTTTGCCAACTCGTTAATGATAGGCGCAACCGTCCCACGGTCGATGCCCTCCTTCAAAACCATCATCGGATTGTCGTTGAGCGGTTCGCCTTTAAACGCCTGCGACGCGGCATAGGACAGCATACCCAAACCCGTCATCCATAGACTGCCTTGCACAACCTTGGCGTCTTGCCTTTGCAGGTTCGCAATCATCATGCGCTCGTTGCTGGCAAACATGAATGACTTAAACTGACCGATGATTGACCCCCACCATGTTGACATGGCGAGAGGCACTTCACCCATTCCCGGCGAGACAACAAGAATATCAACCTCGCGGTTTACAGCATTAACAAATGCGTCTCTCGCTTCTTTGTTTGTCCAGTTATCAACATTCGCCCAACGTATGCCGTGTTCAGTTGAACCGTGTTTCTCTAGTTCAGCCTGTATCTTGCGGGCCATTGTTGGGTTAATGCCAGCATTGGCAAGTTCGCCAATCTCTTTTTCTGTCCCGCCCTTTGCTACCGCCTCAGACAAGCGAATGAAATTGCCCTGCGCCATAGGGAAGGACATAAGCTTCATATGATCTGTCCACGGCCCCAAAGCGTTCAGCTTGTGGAAATTGTCAGCCGCTACACCCAAACCATAACTAAATTTGTCTTCTGGCATATAGGAATGAACAAGGTCGTTAATGTTGTATCTATCAGCGCCAAGCATTGTCTCGACGCCAATACCAAACTCTAAGGCTTGTTCGCGCGTCAGTTTTCTTAACTCAGGATTTTTCAGCGCCTCAATCATTGGCGCATATTGGTCGCCAAATACGCGGTCTAGCCCATAGCGCAGCGCGGCATTGCCACCAAAGTCAGTGAAAGAGTTAATGGCCGCCGAACCAAGAGACACAAGCGTTGTGTAGTTTCTGACATTCGCTGACAGGCTTTTGAAAAACTTTTCATTAGCGTCGCCAGACCAGCCGTAGACATTGCGCAATCTGTCACGCATAGCAGCAACGTCTGCAATGACGGCAGCCTTTTCTTTTTCTAAGCGAAGGCTTTCTTTGCGAAGAGCGTCACCATCCATCTTCGTTGCAGCTTGCGCAATCTTGTCGTTATACTCTTGCGCTATTTCTTTCTTCGCACCGTCCAACTCAATGTCGCCGCCAAACCTTTTTGCTAATTCAAGGTCAGGAACAACCGTTCGCAGATAAGACGACATGACGTGTTCAACGTCAGTGTTGATATAATCAGACACAAGGTTTGACGGAATAGCAAAGTCTCGTGAATGTAACGACCCACGCGCAGGATTACTCAATGCACTTGGCGTCTGATACTTTGGGCTTGCAATGTCATAAGGCAATCGGCCATCGGGCATACCAATGATACGGTCGATAATCTCATCGGCCCTATCCCGCATTTGTTCAATGTCCCAATCACGGTCACTTTCAATAATGCGACGGATTGCCTTGTTAACCGCCCTATCGGCAGAAGCATATCGTTTGGTATTTGGCGGCCTCTCAGGAGGAAGGCGACCACCCTGGCCTATCTTTGACTGCAACTCTTCCTGTCTGGCGCGTATCTTTTCTTCTTTGGCAGCTTCAGCCTCACGACGTTTACGCAAAGCAGCGACCGCCTCTGCGGCGCTATTGCCCTGCCAATTCTCAATTTCTTTTTCCAGTTCAGCGCGCGTTTCGGCTTTCATGTTTTCAGCCATCGTCAGCGCATTGTTAAGCATGTCCCTCATGCTTTCCTGCATTTCCATACGGCGCTCTAACAAGCCAAGACGGCCAATGTTTTTCTTTTCAATACTCTTTAATGCGCGCTGACCAAGCTTAACGCCTTGCAACTCTTTATCTTTAAGATTGCGCTTTTCAATTTCCTTAGAAATATATTTGCGCAGGTCATATATCTCGCCGCGCGCGTTACCTAAATCGCCTTGCAGGCTTCCCATTTCCCTGCCTGCTTGCACTTTTTCTTCAAGGCGCGTTAGTAAAGCAGGGTCGCCATGACGGATAACGTCAATCAATTCGCTAAGTGACTTTGGTTGAACACCTGCTTCATCAATTGCGTTTTCAAGCCATTCAGCCTCACGCATTATTGCCCGATAGTTATCAGCCTCAGGCCACCACTCAGGGACTTTGCCGTTGTAAGCATCAACAATAACCTGCCTAACCTCATCCTCTGAAAATGTTTGCGGCATATTCGCATCGCTTGCCATTTTCTCAAATGTCTCAGCCCAATCGCCTGCTTTACCAGTATGGCCGCCATCAAATAGATTGCGTTCTGGTTTAAAGAAATTAGGAATATTTACTTTCTTGCCTGTCTTTGGATTAACAAACAGCTTGGCAAGCTTATCATTGTCATCGACAAAACCGCCCTGTTTAATAATCCATCCAAGAAATGACGGAGGCTCTGGATATTTTTGTTTGCCAATAACCATCTTGGCAGCTTTACGCGCCTCAGGCGAAAGCATGTTTTCTATTTCTTGCTTTTCAATGCGCGCTTGTTCGCCAGCAGTCATAGGCCCGGCTTCTTTACGCAAGTCTTTTATTTGTTGTTCGAGACGGTCAATCTGTTCAAGCTTGTCGGGGTCTTTTGTTAATGTGCGCATCTGCGCAATAAACTCTTGACCCTCTTTGATTGTCTCGTTCAATAGCTTGGCGCGGTCATCAACACGCTGCGCAGCGGTCAATCCTTCTTTAGCCGCCATAAACCTTTCGCTATAACGAATGTTTGTATTGTTTAAACGCTTTTCAATATTGGCGACAGACGCTTCAAGCTTATCAATATGTTTGTTTAAACCAACCTCTTTGTCAGAAAGAGACATAATCCTTTGTTGCGCTGACTTTTTTGTTGATTGTTGCTGCATCAACCAATTGGTTATTTTGTCTTTAAAGTCCAAACGATTTGCGCGAATGACAGGATGGTTCCACATACGCGCCCACCAACTCTCGTCACCTTTCGGCGCAGTAGCTTTTGGGTCAAGCATCATACGCCCATCGGCATATGTTGTTGAACGTAGTTCATCATCCAATTCTTTTATATGCCCGCGTATTTCTTTGGCTGCACGTTCAGCTTGTGGAAAGTCAGGGTTTGTATCATTGCTGCGCAAAGCCCTATCAACTTCCGCCTTAAATTCAGAATAGCGCATCCTGTTTTCTGGCAGCTTACCAGCAAGACTTAATGCGTCAGCTTTAGCGCCAGCCATTGCGCCTTTCTCAGCTTCCGCGCCATACAAATGTTCAAGCCAAGCATCGCGTAATGTCATTCTGGTTTTAGCCATGACACGCTTAACAGTTTGCTTAACTTGCGTCTCGATAGCGCCACCGCTACTTGTTGCGCCACCAAATGCAGCGTCTTTAAACTCGCGCGCCGTCTCCATCATTTCCAGCGCCGTCCTGCGACCAGAAATACTTTCAGCATTGAGAACACGGCCAAGCGGATGAAGCTTACTCATCTGCCGGATAAGCCAATTGCTGCCTAACAAACCATCCATTTGTTCGTAAGAACGACCCATATAAAGCGCGTTAGGGTCAGGGTTATGGGCTGCCGATAAACTTGCGCCGTTTGCTATATTGTCTGTTTGCGTTGGCGGCGTAAAATCATTGCCAATGTTTTCAGTTGTCGTTGGCACACCCTCTGCGGCAGCGCGTTCAGCGGCAGCAAGACGTTGTATATCGCCCATCTTGTCAGAATGTTTCGCCTGCCACTCTTCCATGTCGCGCAGATATTGCTTTTGCGCCATCATTTCATCAGTTGCAAAATGGCCCTTTGCCGCGCTTTCGTTCAAGTCTGCATGAGTTTCCGGCGGCCTTGGCATTTCATCATAGGCCGCTTTTATTTCCTCAGGCGTAAACTTACTGCCCTCGCTGGCATAATGCTTTATGCCCGTATCCAGTTCATGTGTATCAGTAAGGGTCTTAATCTCTTTCTTGGTCAGCAATCCAAGGCCACCGCCGATTGCCCCGCCAAGCAATGTTGATAAGCCGATATTCAGCGCAGCATCCTTGCCTGTATAGTCAGGGTCATACGCCGCCTCTGCGGCAGACACAGACGCGCCCATACCGCCAAACTCTATGGCGCCTTTAGCCGCGCCAGACATAAGCCCGCGACCAGTAACGCCAGCCAGTGACGCCGCTTTACCAAAACCCCCCATCGCAACCCAAGGGCCGGGGTCAGCCAAACCAATAGCAATGCTGGCAACCTTGCCCGGCGTTCCAGACTTTTCAATTGCCTCCCTGTCTTGCGCAATCGAGTTTTCACGATGCACCAGATAGTCAAGTTGGTCTTTATTGGTTATCCCTGCCAGCACATCGTAACGGCCTTCCAGCGGCGTTCCTTGTGCTTCCTTGACGGGATTAAAATTAGGGTCAATCACCGTCGATGAACCACGCCCACGCATGGCGTCATCAATCGCCGTCATAGCCCGATACGTCGCTTGTTCTCGAATAATGGCTGGCAGCGTTTCGTCCATAAAGCTTGGCGCTTTGCCATACTCAGGTTCGGGCGGTTTGATTGCAGGCGCGGCAGAACCAAACTGACCTAAACCCGAACTATTCATCGGGTCATCCCCGGCAGCAAATCCCGGCATTACATTGCACCTTCTACAGTGTTCTCAATTTCATTTGCTGGCGTAGGTTGGCTTAAACTCATATTGCCCGGCAAGCCTTGGCTAATGCGCTGCGAATTGTATCGGTCAATCGCGTTTTGATGCCTCGCTTGTTCGTCGCCACGGAAACGAAACGGTTCAAGCTTGCCTGTCTTCTCATTAAGAGTTGTCAGCGCGTTCCATTGACCGTTCTTGTCCTTAACGACAATGCCATAGGACGGCGGATATTTTACCTCATATTGTTTCACTGTTCCGTCAGGCATGACCTTTTGTTCAATGCGATAAGGATTAGCAATTTCCAATCTTGTCTTATCGTCAGAATGAAGGGCAACTTGCACGTCAGGGTTTAAACTATTGAATGGCTTGTTGGGGTCGCCGGGGTTCCAATATAGTCCAGGTATCTTGCTGGCAGGACTGCCGGGCTTTGCAGCTTCGTCAGCAACAACATTGCGCAACTCATCCGTCATCCACTGATACGAACCAAATTGGTCTGGCGAGTAAAATTTCTCAGGCGGATAAATCATGAGACGATTGCCGTTAACAGACGACATGCCCCAATTATTTTTTACCTTTGTAATCGCGGCAGTCGTTGCCGAAGCTTCATCAACATTCGTTAGTCGTGCCTCAATATATGCTTGCCTAAAATCACCAATCAAATGCGGCGTTGCGCTAATATCGTTTGTGCTAACCAACGCTTGATTAGGCGCGTCTAAATTAAATCCGCGCTGGCCTATGTCTCCGCTTGGCGCAAGGCCAACCATAGACAGCGAGTTGTCCACAAAACCAGCCGTCGCCATAAGCGAACCGTAATTCATTTTCTTAAATTCAGACTTGGCTTTCTCTTCCAAATCTTTCTGATAAACCTGCATTGTTGGGTCAGTTAATTGACGCTGTCTTTTAATAATTTCATCTGGCGACATTTGAGTAATGTTGGCGTTCCAGAACGTCATGCGCTTGTCCATGCCCTTAAAGTTCTGGTCAAACGCAACTGGATTTTCTTGCTGTCTTTTTGAAAGATAAGCATACGCGGCCTTTGCCTTCTCAGGGTCATCGGCTGCCGTCATGCCAATCAATGCACTTCTAAATTTATCATCCTTCTCAAAGTGACGCAGCACGTCTTTGGACATAACCGTGTCCATGCTTTCGAGAATTTTCTTTGCAGAATTGCCGTCACTATTTAGCAAAGCATTTGTTACGCCAGTAACGTCACCCTTTGTAATGGTGGCGTCCATTATCGGCGTTCCCCATTTGCTTGAAATAGCAATACCCGCAGCGTCTTTCTGCTTCATAACTTGCTGCAAACCAGCAACAGGATTATCTTGGCTTATCCCTTCAATGACTGATGGCGGCTTTGACTGAATAAGGCTAACGTCTGGACGTGCAGCAAACGCCTGAGGGTCAAGCTGAAAATCCTTATTCATACCCTCCCATTGTTTTTTATAAGCATCAGCCATTTGCAAAGCATGAATGTCGCCAGTGCCAGCGGCTTCTGCGAAACTTTGCTGCACATGCGCCATATTGTCTGGATAGCCAGCCGCAGCAACGGCAGCCGGATGGGCCATGACATTATTGACAAGATTGCTGACGTTTTTTTGCAACTCTTGATTGTCTGGATTTGATGACGCCAACTGAATGTAAGACGCCATGTCAGTCGTTGACGGAACTAAACCGCGCGACACACCTTCTGAAATTGCTGGCAATGTCTGGTTTGCATAAGCAATTTGTTGCTTTGCTTCCGTCGCCAATATGCCATTGTATGTCGAAGCAAGAACCGGGTCGGCAGCTAATTGTTGCGGCGAAAACGGACGCGGGCGCGTATCCAAATCGGCAGGCGCGGCAACTTGCGGTAACTCTTGACCGCCGTTCAAACCATACATACGGTTCAACGTATTAAGACGGCCAGTAAAGTTATGACCACTTTGCGGGCTGTTTTGTGAATACCCTTGTGGCCTTTCAAAGTGCATTTGCGCAATAGCTAATTGATACGGCGATTGCGCCGCCTCGACCATTGCGTGTTCTGGACGGCTTCTTAGTTCAGAAAGCGCAGCATCAAATTGCTGATATACGTTTTTGCCACGCATATCGAGACGCTTTAAGTTATGTCCAAACAAACCATAACCAACGCCGCCATCATGCCATAGGCCGGGGTTCATATTACTTTCAGATAATGACGCGCCAATAAGCATACGCGCCTCATTGTCGCTTGCACCTTTGCTTTTCAAATAAGTGAAAGCTTGGTTTGCGCTAATGCCACCTCCAAGCGTTTGGTTTAAGTCTCCCTTAAACGGCGCGTTAATAGCGCCGACGCCCATGCCGCGTGAACCAAACAAATGCAAAGACTGCCCTTGTTGTTCTGGATGATACGCATGGTCTTGAACATTATGTCCGGGGTTTTTTTGCTGCCATTCACGGACTGCACCTACATCCTTTTCCATGTAGTCGTGCATTTGCTTTTCGCGCTTTAAAGCCTCATCAACTGTTCCATAATTAGGATATTTGTCTAAGCCAGACTTTTCAGCCTGTTTGATTACTTCTTCTGTATTGTCGTGGTGTTTGCCGCCCCAAACAGTCGGAAGTATATAAGCCCTTTCTTGGCCTTTAGGCCCAAGAGTAACAACAGTCGCTTTTACTGTAGAAATAGAACCGTCTTCGTTAGCAACGCCACCGCCAGCGCCTACAGTGCGAAGATTGTTTAAATGATATTTATAAAACGTTTTTTCCTGAGGCGTCATCTTTAACTGCGTTCGCGCATCACTAAAGTTTGCATCAAGATTAGGAAGCTGAGTATTAGGCTGCCTATTATCAATTTTATTTGTATTGACAATCTGCGTCATAGCAGTTGAAGGAGGAACACCCTTAAATACCTGCATACCTTTGTATGCGTTCCAACCACTACGCAGATTATTGGCGCTTTCATAATCGCCGTGAGAAATACTTTCTCTAATCTGCGCGTCTATCTGATCTTTGTCTGGCGCTTTACCAAGCTTGATGTTGCCAAGCGTCTCGTTAACAACAGACTTGTTATTGGCTATCCAGTTCTTTGTCTGGTCTGTCTGAAAACCTAAAGAATTGTAGATAGCAGTAAACTCTTTATCTTTTCCCTTATTGCGATAATTATCGACAGCCCATTGCTGACCCGCATCTAACCCTTGTTCTTGAACAATGCGTTGACCAGTGCCAATAGCATGACTAAGCCTAAGGTCATTGTTAAGATTGTTCATTGTGTCGGCTAATGTGCCGTCATTCATCTTACCCTTAAAAACAGGGTTAAGATTAAGAGACTTATAACCAGCCGCTACTTTCTTATACGGGCCGCTTTTTTGTAAGTCTTCAAATGAACCGGGAAACTGACGCGCATATTCCATCAAGTCTTTTGTGTCAGCCTTAATGCCAGCGCCGATTGTGTCCCACTGATTGTCTGTGTCTTGCGTAAATTTATTCGACACCATCGAAGGATAGTGTTGATTAAAATGCTGCCATGCCGCGTTATAAACAGCAAGACCTTGCTTACCGCCAAGACTATCTCTTAGTTGCTCCGCATAAGGCGTAAACCAACCCTTGAAGCCCTCCGGGTCGCCTTCAAATTGCTGACGCTTTTGCTGTATTTCATTGCCAATAAGTGAATTGGCCGCATAAATGCTGCTGACATTTTGCGCGTTAGCCATTGACGCGACATTTGCTCCAGTTTTTGGGCCAGCCGTTCCAATCGCGCCAGCGGTTCCGTGTTCCTGCGGCCCCATATTAAATAAGTTAAATGGCGACCAGCTATCGGTATTGCTTGGCCCATTTGCGCCAAACAAAAATCCACCATCGCCAGATGACGTGGGAACAAGATTGCCTTGTTCGTTCCGCATAAATGAAATGTTTTGTTCGCCGCTATTCTCAGCTTCTTTAGCTTGTTTATCCAGCGCGCCTTTAATTGAACCGCCAAGGCTTGATATGCCGTGGCCCATTGCAATCATACCCTCTGCGCCAGCGGTCGTCTTTTGTTGTGCAATTGCGCGCCACACACCTTCCGGCGGTTCTGGCGGCTTATACTGCAATAACTGCAAACCAGTAGTATTCTGTCCAAATAAGTCCATTGTCTTTATCCGAATAAACCGCCAAGACCACCAAGCATACCGCCAATGGCACTCATCCTGCCGCCGCTTCTAATTGCGCCAGCGTTTTCCTGCGCAAGTGACATATTAATCATGCCAGACAGCAATGCGATTTGCGCCATGTTGCGGTCTTGTTCAGCTTGCATATGATAATTCCAATCAGCATTTTCACGCTGATTATCATTCAATGTCTCAAACCTATTCTTAACAGCGTTATTAGACGGGCTATCGTAATCAGAACCCGTCATTGCAACGACGGCGTTTATCTGCCCCATTTGTTCGTAATTCTTTTGGCGCAAATAAAGGTCAGTCTGCGTTGCATTAAGGTCTTGCATTGCAGCGTCAATGTTTAATTGACCCGCCTGCCACATGGCCTGCATACCCTGCATCACGCCTTGGTTTTCAGCGTTCTTTGCTTCTATGTTGGCCTTTTGCATCTGGCCCATAGCTGATACGCCAGAACCAGCAAGGCCAATCACGCCGCCAATTGCACCAGCCCCGACACCCATTAGTTGCTTACCTCCAACGTAAACTCACAAACTGTAATCGGCCCCGGCCTATGCTTGATTAATTGAGAAGGTGCTTTCCACCCTCTCCCAAGATTGCGAATACGATAACCACCACTTAACAATTGAGGCTGCGTCGGTTGCGTCTCACCCCATTGATTTGTCGTAAAAACCTTATTGTTAATCGTAAAGTCAGTAGCATTAAGAACATTCGCATAAATACGATTAATGCCAATGCGCTTTGTCCTGTCACCAACACGGTCAAAATACGAATAAGGCTGAAATATACTTTCAGTAAACAACCCACCTACAACATTAGGCAAGATTGCCGCTTCGACGTTAGGCCCCGTTATTACAAAGCCATTCGCGTCAATCGGATAATCACCCAAGTCTTGGACGCCGTTAATCAAAGAAACAATTGTTCCGGCAGGCAACATATAAAACGGGCCTTTACCGGGAGGCGGATTAGCGTTGCCGTTATCTTGATTAACAAGCAAAGCAAAATCAAAATAAAGATTACTACTCTCAACCTCGACGGAATAAAATATTCCCCCGCCATTCTTTGGATATGAATTAGTAAAATAAACCTCAGAACCTCTTGTCGTTACCCACTCAGTCTTGCCTTGGCTTTTCCAAGGCGCCCATCCAATAAACATAGGCTGACCATCGCCACCAAATGCAGCTTTACCAACGACACAATTGCCATCGCCATTCACAACATAAACGTATCTTTCTGGACGCTGGCCGTCGCCAGTTGTAATGCCAAGAAAGACAGGATTGTTAAACAAATCATAGTGAAGGTCGGCAACATCCATCGCCAAGAACGGGCGCGTCAATGAACCTGTCGCACGAATAGCGCCAACGCGGTTCAAGCCTTGGTTTACGAAAAGAATGGCATCTTGAATTGTAACTGGACGAATATTGGAAATACCGTCATCCGCTATCTTTTCAAAAAACAATTGTCCCGGCTGCAATGGTGACTGCGCAGATACAGGCAGAAAATATACGCCACGAAACGTAAAAATAAACTGACCTTGCTGCCAACCAAGAACGTAATATATCTGAGGGCAGCCAGCGATTAACTCAAATATTGACGAGTTTGCGTTACTTCCCGCAGACGGATTGTTGCCAGCCGCAACACTGTCAACCCAAAAACCAAACGGGTCGCCAATGGCTGACCATAGAATAGCGTTCTGCGCTTGTTCAAAATTGGTGAACACAACGCGGTCACGGTCATAAGACACAGATGCAGGATAGCCGTTAATAGGCGACATAAACGCTTCCGCCCATTGCAGCGTCGGACTACCCGGCGCAGCATATGCAGGCGTATTCGTCATCTTGCTTTCGCCATTAGGCCCAACAAGATAATCGCTTGTCGCTTGAGGATAAAGGTTTGCATTGAATATAAGCTGATTAGTCATAATGCCAATCACGCACTTATTATCCAAATTAACAGAACCAACTTCTAACTTGACATTAGAATTGGTCGTCGAACAAATTTGACCCGGATAAAAATTCTCAGGATTATCTACAAATATTTCAACGCTATCTGGCAAGCGTTCAACAATATCAACCGTTATATGCCTATCGTCTATGTATGAAGCAATCTTGCATTGCTGACCAACAATCGAAAGATATTGTCCAACCATGTTAGGCGTAAAAACAGTCTCACCCGCAGGAACATTCGCGGCAGTAACTTCTACGCCTTTACCAGTAGTTGCTGCATATGAAAGAACAACACCTAACGAGGAACGACGATAAAACGGCTGTTGAATAATGCCGCCGCTTTTATCAAAAGCAAAGTCGCCGTAAGACCATGTAAGAGTTGTCCTACTCCAAAAGCAACAATAAGGGAGAATTGTCGCACCCGTATTAGGGTCACGATAACAAATAATAATGTTGTCGGAAGCTGGCGACCAAACAATGCTATTGACTGTTGCGTTTGTCCAAGGCAACCGAGTTGCATCCGTCTGACCTGATATAAAGTTTCCAAGCAAATCGTATATCTCAACGCGATTATCGCCAAAGCGAATAATAAACTCTTGTCCCGTCGAGACACGAAAATACTCGCCACGCCTGCAATCCGTATAATGCACAACGCTACGGCCCGGACGCTGTATAATCTGGCCCGTCGATAATGCACGCCAATTCTGCACAATCTCGCCGCCCGTCTTATAGGCAGGCAAGTCGTTGCGACGAAGGGCAGCCTCGTTAATCTGGCCGCCCGTAAAATCTACTTGAATATCAAGTTCGGCCTTACTCACCGCCAATATCCACCAATTCTACGACGCCACCGCGTTTCCCAAAGAGGCGACCGAAACATCGTTTTTCCGGGTTGTTCCTGCGCGTCTCTGGAAACAGCTTCTTGCAATATCTCTTCGGCGTATTTCTCAACGGCGCTGGCGGCCTGCATATCCTCATTCAACGAACGATAAAGCGTCGCCTCAATCTTTAAACGAAGCGCAGCAACAAAGCCCAAAGACCAAGGGTCATTTGTTTGAGGGAAAGGCGTGTATTGGCAATAAGCGCCATATGGTGCGCGTGTATGAACCTTATCATCTAATACTTTAATTTGCAGTTTTGGAGGATATAGACCCTCAGGAGGACGAACCTTTGGCGGTATCGTCTCGTCAAATCTTTTTATTTCTTCTGTGCGCCAAACATTTTGCAAAAACATACAATCGGCAGGCTTAAAAAAAGCATCCGTCATGCCAGGGTATGGGCTATCGCCAGCCCGTAGCATTTCAGCAAATGAAGTCGCAAAATTCCAATTGCGACGATAATAAAGTAATGGCACCCATTGTTCATAGGCGCTGTTTGAAACTATCCATTCTGATGAAGCGTCGTCATAAACATTGACGGTATTGTTGCCCGTATTGACAAGGGCTTGATTAACAATCGTCAGCTTATCAGATTGAGGAATGACTTGGCCTTGCGGCGAAGACTGACTGACGCGAAGGTTAGGTTCATTTGTCATGGCGGTAAATTAAACCGCGACATTTCCCGGCTAAACGCACTAGGAAAAGGGCCGGAATTTCTCCCGGCCCCTAACTCATAACCCTTACTTAAACCGTTTTACGAATTGACGGTTCAGACTGCTTTGGTGCAGTCTTTTCCTCAACCTTAGGGGTAAGGCTGTATTGGTCGGGAAAGCGCCTTACGGCGTCATGCGCATCAATCGCATAACCCTCGTATTCCGTTACTTTCCCGTTTTCCGGGTCACGATAATAGAACTTAATCCAGTTCGATTTAGCTGACATTTATTACCCTGCGTCGTAAGTTAACCAAGCATTGCAAACTGCGTTAGGCGCAGTTCCGTTAATGTCCATGCCAGCGCGGATATAACGATATACAATGCCAGAACGGAAATTCAGAACTGGAATGTAATCGGTTTCACCCGTCGTCACGGCAGGGCTTGCGCCAGCGGCAAGGAAAGATGGGGCAAGCGCAGTACGCGACGCGCCAAAATCCTGCACCGTCAACAACTCAACATTGCCAGCGGCAAAGTTAGGGTCGTTAGAACCGAGAAGATACACAGTGTATTCCTCAGTGCCAGCGGTCTGTTTGCGGCTAATCCAATCAATGATGAAATAGCCATCGAACAAGCCGGGGCCAACATCAAGCTGAACAGGGTTTCCACCAGACGTAAAGAAGCCAGAAGCCGCAAACGTCTGAGGCGTCGTGCCACCCGTAAAACAGGTAGCCGCATCAAATGTTCCGACTTTCGTTGGCGGATTAAACGGCATAGGTGCGCCGTTATTACCAATCCAAGGGCCGAGTGCCATGTTAAAATTCTCCTCTTATCCAGTTACGCTACGATGGTCGCAGCAGTGATAGACGTAAGGCGCGCAACTGAACGTGGATGTTCGCGGGCAATACCCCAGTCCCATTTAATATGCGTGGAGTTGAAAGGCGCACCAATCAACTGACCCTCAGGGCGAACCGTGAGAGGCGTTTGTTCAATGCCATACAGACCGCCATCACGCAGGCTGATGCAGTAAACAGATGCCGTCTGTGCAGCACCGCCGCCAGCGCCAACCTCGTTGAACGGAAGCATGTCAGGGCTGTCATCTGGTTCGTAGCCGAACAGAATTGGCAGGCCATTGAACTTCATCACGCGGCGACCGAACGGGTCTTTGTCATCCGAATAAACAACTGTGTTGTTCGTTACGGTCGAGTTACGCGCAGCCGCATCAAGGTAAGGCATAAGGCCGCGAGGCATTAGCCAATGCGTAGGCTTGTTCACCAACCAATAAAGGATTGAGAGATTAGCAAGCGATAAAGGGCCGCCTCCCGCCTGCGTTGAGTTGTTATACAAGTTGCCGCCCGTTCCTGCGTTGGTCGCAAGGTTCGTGCAGCGCGCTTGAATACCATTCGGCGCAGTTGGGTTAAGGTCGTTGTCAGACTTGATGAAAGACTGAGTAAACATCTGCGCAAGGGCAGTTGTTTTAAGCTTAATCTGACGTGCTTCATGGTCAGGGCCAAGTCTGTCCATAATTGCGCGGTCAACTTTGACGTATTCGTCAACGAAGAACGTGTCTTCTTCACGAAGGTTAAAGTGACCAGTTGCTTCGCCGCCAGCCGTATTAAGACCACGGAAACCAACAGATGGAACATTCGCAATATCCATGTAAGCGCGCTTACCGTTCATTGCAGGAAGAAACGGCATAGATGACATAAGGTCACTCTCTGCCGCCATGTTTTCTACGAAGATACGGGTAGGACTATCCTGTTCCATAGTCTTCGCATATTCAAGGAGTGTAATCGGGTTTGTTACACCCGAAACAATCGTCGCCATTTTTGTTTACCTCTTAGCCAGTTCGGCGGTCTTGGTTGCCTCTGCGATGCCACTTGTCTACGAAAGATAGCTTCGCAAAATCCGCGTCGTCGCCGCCGTTAGCGCCGTCACGTCCCAAGCCAGAGAACGAACCCGCGCCCTGACTTGTGATAGCTTTCTGAACTTTCTGCCAAGACCGAACTATATCGGGCGTCCAGAGGGTTTCGTTTAATTGTTCAGCAACTTTGTCACCGAACGAACTTTTGAAGAAAGTTTTCAGTGATGAAATTTGCATGTCTGCATCATCACCTAATTGCTTCATCAATTCGCCTTTATGCGCATTAATCTGCTTAACGTAAGCGTCTTGGTGCGCATTAGAAGCTTCAATAAACTTCGTCGCCAGCGAATTATATTCCGCTTTTGTCATGCCCTTGGAATACGCTTCCTCTTGAAGCAATTTCCACATCGGGCTTGACTTATCTAATTTGTAATTCTCAGGAAGCTTGTAGTCTTCCGGCGCATAGCCATACTCGTCAGCTTTAGCTGGCATTTCAGCTTTGCGCGCAGCGGCGTCAGCTTCAAGCTTCGCCTTAAAGTCAAATACTTCTTTTGCGTCTTTGCTTAACTCTTCGTATTTGACGCCTTTCGTCGCGTCATAATACTTGTCGTCCCAAAGCCAACTTGGCTTTTCAGGAGTTGTTAAGCCTTCTTGGGATTGACCCTGAGTTGTTTCTGACGTTGTTGCTGCGGCCTCTGATAAGTTCGGCTGCGTCGTTTCGTCTGTCATGCCTGTATTCTTCCAATTCTAACAACTGAATGAGTGTTGCCGCCAAACTACGGCGACCTTCGCGCCACCAAAACGCACCGCCTTCTGAGTTAGGCGGCGTCAGTGTCATCATTTCTTTCAGTAAGAATTGGCAAAGCGACGCGGCCTCTCCATGCGCGCCCAATCGCTTCAAGTCTTCAATCACAACATCGTCAGGTATCATTTACCGAATGGCCCCACTTGCGGCCCGGCAGAGGCCATTTGTTTTGGATTGAAAGCGCCGCCAACCCCGCCAGACAAACGCGGTCTTGGCATCGCCGCATCTGGCCCGGCCATGTCGGCTGACGGCGCTTGTCCCTGCGGCATTGCAGGGCCTCCTGCTTGTGCGCCACCCATCATCTGCGACATTTGCGCTATCGCAGCACCAATCATTTTTGGGTCACGGCGTTTCCACAAATCATCAACGCCCATCTTGGTTGCAATATTCTGCAACGTAGAAGCGCCATCGGTAGACATTTTCCACTCTTCGGGAAACGCAGACGCGCCAATCTGTGCAAAGCGGGCAAACAACGCCACGTCTTCTTGCTGCGCAGAACGTAATGCAGGATTATACGGAAGAAGTGTTACGGCCTGTTTCTTGCCGTCTTCATCCTCAAACGTAATCTTTGGAATTTCACCAGATTTTTCCAGCAAGTAAATGAAACGCTGATAAGTGCCAGCACAAAACTCTTGCCAGAATATCAAGCCCGGCGTTCCAATACGACGCTGCGCAAGCGTCATTTCATCCAGCCATTGCGTCGCAGTCGGAGGCGTCTTGCCGTCTTGCTGCGGCCAATCCAAAAAGAACAACCGTTTAATGCGCGTTTCCAAATCATTCGTAAGGAACAACGCGGCGTCTAAACTTGGCGGCATATACAAGTTCTTGATAGCGCCTTCTTCGCCCGGCCTAATGGCGTAAGCCATGCCAGCCTCAATACCCTCTTCGATATTGGTGAAGCTGCTATCTGGAAATGAAATTGGCGGGTTTAACGCAAGGTCAACCGTCTTGACCTTCTTAAACGTCAGTTCGTCAATAATGCGCAGGTCAGGCAAAGCCTGCATTAATGGGCCAATACCCCAAGCCCAATCTGGCGTCGCATTGAAACGCGCCACAACAAGCGGGCAAGACCCCTCACCTTTCAGAACAGCGTCATGACAATAATGGCCGTTGACCGTTATGACATGTTGCCACTTTTCGGTCGAACCCTCGTAGATACGCCAGAAACCCCATACCACAATGCAGTTAATGTTTTCGTCACTCTCGCCGCGTTCACGAACAGGCTTTGGAATATCATAATCGCCTAACACATCTTGCAAATAACGATATTGGACATGACGAACCACAAAGCGGTCATCAATCTGGCCGTTAGGGCCAGTGTTAATCTCCAACTCACGAATAGGAATAGCCTGCACAACTGGCGGCTTCCAAGCATGGGGATGGTCAATCCATAGCGCCACAGTTCCCAACGCCAAGTCAGGATTAAACGCTTTACCTATCTCGCCATAAAAATTGGACGACTGAATAGACTTGAACACAGTGTCGTCTGATTGCGCTAAAGCAATCGCAACATCCTGTTTGTGTTCTGGCGGCACTTGCGCTGATGGCTGCCGAATAACCCACGCCTGCGTCTGAGGACAGAACGTATTAATAATCACAGTCGGAAAGTCACCGCACATTTCAAAGGCAAATGACGTATTAACCGTCTGAATTTCATTCCACTTGCCAACCGGCTTGGGGGCAGTCGAATTAACAACCAGCGCACGATGAGGCGCTGCAAAGGTATAACCTTCTAGCATGTCCCACTCGAACGGCGCTTTCTGCCGCCGGGCCTGCGTCAGCCTGCGCTTGGTCAGCCGTTCCAGCTTCTCAATACGCTTCTTCTCGTTGCGTTCTTCTTCTTCGTCCTCAGGACGGCGAATATCCATGACTTAACTCTTCGCCGGAGAACTTGCAGGCGTCGCTGTGCTAGTCATCGGATTGCTTGCCAACTGCGTCAGAAGAGGCGTCGCAGAAAGGTTTGTCGTGGGAACAGTGCCAACATTTGGAGAAGACATGGCGGATGGGTTGGTCATATTCCCGCCGCTAGCTGATGTTTGCGCACTATTCTGACCATACTGACGAAGCATATCCCAAGTGTTGGCCTGCACGTCAGCTTGAACTTGTTTGGCTTGTTGCTGCGCTTTAGCGTCTTGCTGCGCGTTAATTTGCTGCATTTGCTGTTGCTGCATTTGCTGCATTTGCTGCATCATCATGATGGTCATCATCATCATCATGCCATTATCGCCACCACCCCCACCGCCCATAGGTATTCCCCTGCAAGTCTAATTGCAGGCAGGCTAATCAAGCGAGGCTAGAGGCGCGACGCACCGCAGCTATGGCGTAAATAATTCGGCGTCTCTCGACAAAAGATAATGAAATAGCTGGTCGGGAGTTAAAACAAACGGGGCCTTAACCCCTAAGACATGTTTGACGAAAGCCACACAATTAAACAGCGGTCGGATAATGACAGGAGACGGACGCTTGATAGGGAATTTGAGAACGTCAACCTCGCCCATCGTCTTGCTGATTATCTCAATAACCTCCGTATCGCCGGGGCCAACCAGAACATCAACGCCAGCAAAGTTAAGGTCGATATAAATCCAAGTGTCGGCTGGCGCTGAATAGCGCATAATGCTGACGTGCTTATATGTGCCGGGACAGACGCGCTTCCAAATCGGGCTAACCGTATCTTTGGAAAAGCAAACAAACCAATGGTCAAGAACCTCTGGCCGTCTAAATATCTCGGTCAAGAATTTCCCTTTCTTTCCTCTCTATAAATTCAGCAATATCTTTCAAAGAAAAGTATCTGTTGCGATATGCTTTCAATATAGATTGAGTGTCCCAATCAAGACATGCGTTGCATATCCTGTTTCGTAACTCAAAAGGCAAAGTATCATAAGCTTGCATAACGATATACGGATTTGGCTTTTCAGTATTCGCACAATCACTTTCCACCTGCCCTGCGTTTGACATTTCCATATCTCCGTAACGACCTGTCTTCCCGCGTGACATTTAAAAACTTGGGGCCTTCATTATAATTAGCGCCATTTAAAACACGGCCATTGCCAAGATATAAACACATATACTGCAAGCAATCGCATATATCAGAATACTTATCCTTCTCAGGAGTTGGGTCTTCACCCAACATAAGCTTGCGCATCCTGTATTTACCAGACATGCCCGCAACCAATGTTGAACATTCAGTCGGGTCAATTTGCAATCGCGGGCCACCATTCCACATCTCATTTAAGATTTGTTCCACAGCCATAATTCTTGTTTGAATATTATTATTCTTAACAGGTGCAGGCGATACCAACATGCCATTAGCGCGAAATACATCGTAAGCCGTGTTTTCATCCGCCTGCCCTCTGTCCCTTCCCTTTGGGTCGCCCGTAAAACGATACATAGCGCCGGGAAATGTCTGGTCTAACATTCTCTTCAATGCTGGCGCGAAAGTCGTAGCGCCTACGCCATACATGCGAAACTCTTTTAGGATATAGAGTTTATTCGCAATTTCCTGTCCGATAAGGGCTGATGGACGACGACCAAAATCCAAAGAAACAACGACAGTATACATAGGATTATATTCAAGAGGGCGCGGGCTAACATGCGTTTCTCTCCTAAACATCGGCCACACAGGGTCGCCATCAACCACAAATGTTATGCGGTTCATAAGACGGCTATCAATCCATTGCTTGGATTTGCCCCGCCTTTTTTCTAAATAGAAATTATTGACCAGCCATCTTTTGTTTTCGGCTTTCGGGTTGTCGATATAGTCCACAACACTTTTGTTGTCTGGCCCCAATACCTCAATCAATGCAGGCGGCTGAATAAAGTATGACCAATCATCAGGCCAAAAGGTTCTTTCTTCTTCTGGCACTTCATCTGGATATGGTGCTTCTCGCGTCATCTGCATTAGCCAATGGTCTTCATTCGGCGCGTTCAAGTCGCCTATCACGCCAGACCATGTTGGGCCGCCATCCTTCAAAGCGGGATAACGACCCGTTCGACTTTCCGCTTCGTCAAAGATTGCGTGAGGAATAAACTCTAACTCGTTGAACCATACGCCCGTCAATTCCAGCGAACGAAGCTTGGCAATGTCTGTCTCATCATCAAGCGCCAGAAACAAAACCTCGCACTCAACATCAGCCCACTTCATAACGTGGGTCATTGGCTTGCCCCAATTGAACCGCCCGTAAAGGCGTTCATCAAACCAATCAAGCCAAGTCTTAACAGTCGTATTTCTCAACGCTGGATAACTATTGCGGATGACAGCCCATCGGCTGCGTCTTATGCCATCAAGCGGATTAGGCGCTTGTTCTGCTGCAATCATCGCTATCTTGATACAAGAACACGATGACGTGCCGGAACCAATAGGCCCTCGTATCACACTGACATGCGCGCGGTCGGTCAGATATTGCGCAAGTATCTTGCCATCTGGTTCAAAGATTTTGCGACCATACTGGTCAATATCTAACTGCGCCATTAGTCCTTCTTATCGAACCATTGGTGTTCGCCACACCAACTTGTGTCGTCAACAATAGGAAACGGCGTCACATCAACATTCAACACGCGCCGTTCTGAATTGACATAACCCCCCGCGAACGGAGGGTTACGCCGACATAACCAAACAGGAGAAGGATAATTCGTCACCTTCTCCCCAAGGTAAACGCAAGTCTTGCAACTCACGCCAGCCATTTGATGACCTGTATGATTACAGCATCTATGAAAGGACAACCTGACATTGGCTTACCACTCGATAATCACAACGCCGCCACGACCAACGTAGCCGCCGCCGCCACCGCCTGAGTTATTTGCTTCGCCAGCACCACCCGCGCCAGTGCCATAACCAGAGGTAGGAAAAGTGCCGCCAGCCGAACCTAAGAAAGAACTACCGCCAGCGCCACCAACAGTTTTTGCGCCATGTGGCGTCGTAACACTTAGTCCCGGCAAACCATTGCCGCCGGAAATAGCGTCAAGATTGAACATTACTGCGCCGTCAAAGCCATCGGTTTTCACAACACCGCCGTCGCCCGGCTTTGTGAAGCCTTTCTTCTCACTGCCTTGCACATAGCCACTTTCGCCGCCTTTGCCGCCCTCGCAGTAAAGATACGATGATGCCTTACTTGCAAGACGGAAATAACTTTCAGTTCCGTCGCCTAATCCTT
>Ga0208109_1000113_pt1 | contig 37437 bp, 25 predicted proteins | sample CryBogCBH18Jul08_FD_184594 | JGI IMG/M metagenome (GOLD analysis project Ga0208109, IMG submission 184594) | Freshwater microbial communities from Crystal Bog, Wisconsin, USA - CBH18Jul08 (SPAdes) (version 2) | ecosystem: Environmental > Aquatic > Freshwater > Lake | place: Crystal Bog...
CTGCAGATCCATCAGGATTAGTCGCTTTAGGAGTCGCGGCAGACTCATAAGGCATATAGAAAAATGGGTCTGACATTTTGGCTGGTGCAGCTTGCGCCGATGAACTTCTGCTTGGCGATGCCGCCCTACTTGGGGAAGCAGCTCTGCTTGGCGCTGAACTTCCTTCGGGGAGCGGCAGCACATCCAATTTGCGCTTCATTAACTTTTCGATATCGTCGAGTAAACGCTTTTCACTGCCGTCCACTAACGCAATCGCATCGCCTGTACTACCAGCGCGACCAGTACGGCCAATGCGGTGAATAAAATCTTCCGCACTAAATGGTAATTCGTGATTAATCACGCAAGGCATGTCTGGAATATCTAAACCGCGAGCAGCTACATCAGTGGCAACTAAAGCTTCAATCGCGCCCGACTTAAAAGCATCCAACGTTAAGGTGCGTTCACCCTGACTCTTATCTCCATGAATAGCTCCCGCTTTAATACCATCACGCTCAAGAGCACGTGACAATCTTGCGCACCCTAAACGGCTATTGGTAAAGATGATGCATTGACGCGATAAACCTTGGCGAGTACGTGACTCCAAAATTCTGACAATGGCACGCTGCTTATCAGCAGAAGGCACCATATGCACCACCTGCTTCACGGTATCGGCTGCTGCGTTCTGACGCGCCACCTCAATCGTCACTGGGGTACGCAAATAACTTTGCGCTAACTTCTTAATCTCTGGCGAGAAAGTGGCTGAGAACAAGAGGGTTTGGCGTTGCGCCGGAATTAAATCAATGATGCGCTGCAAGTCTGGCAAGAAGCCCATATCCAGCATGCGATCGGCTTCATCAAGAACCAGAATTTCTACTTGCGATAAATTTGCGACTTTAGAGCCAAGATGATCGAGCAAGCGTCCAGGGGTTGCAATCAAAATCTCAACACCATTGCGCAAGATCGCAACTTGCTCTTTCATATCCACGCCACCATAAACCACGGCAGCACGTAAATCCGTATGCTTTGAATAGCTCGCAGCATTCTCTGATACCTGCACTGCCAACTCACGAGTTGGGGTTAAGACTAAAGCGCGAATCGGGTGACGTGCAGGTGATGAGCTTTTACTCGCATGACGCAAGATTTTTTGAATAATCGGCAATACGAAAGCGGCCGTTTTACCGGTTCCCGTTTGCGCTGCGCCCATCAAATCTCTACCCTCTAAGACATGCGGGATAGCTTTCGCTTGAATAGGTGTTGGGGTGATATAACCCTGATCCGATACCGCTTTTTGAATCAGCGGATCTAGACCAAAGTCAGCAAAAGTAATTGTTGCTTCAGGGGCGCTGTCTTCAGCAACCCCTGTGGAGGTATTTATTTCAGTAACAGTATTAGTCAAGGTAACTTACAAGATGGCCGCAATGCCGGCCTTAGCAGTGGCAGCATCCTCGGTCGATTTAACGCCGGAAACGCCGACTGCGCCGATGGTAAAACCATTTACCTCGATATTGACCCCACCTTCCAACATCCCCGAAATGTGCGGAGCTGATAGGAAAGAAATACGGCCGTTATTAATAATCTCTTCATAAACACGGCTCTCGCGTTTACCCATCGCAGCAGTGCGTGCTTTTTCCTGAGCAATATAGGCAGATACAGGAGCGCAACCATCACGACGAATTAATCCCAATACATGTCCACCATCATCGCAAACAGCAATGGTCACAGCCCAATTATTTTCGGCAGCATGTTTATCAGCAGCGTCCAAAATCTTTTGAACATCAGCTTGAGTTAAGTAAGGTTTTGTAGCCAACATGGTTCGTCTTTCTATCTCGAATAGGGTTTATATGATAAAAATGCTTTATATAAGTACTTGAATTATAAGGGTTGCAAGCCTAGAACCCCTTATTTCAGGAACTCTTGGGCTGCCACTACCCCGCTTGCCTTGGGTTTAAAGCCCATTGAGCCCAGACTCATCTCTACCCCGCTCAAAGCAGCCATTAAGCTCAGCTCATTACAGTCGCCCAAATGACCAATACGGAAGGCTTTGCCTTTAATTTTGCCAAGACCAGTACCTAGAGAAAGATTGAACTTCTCTAGAGCATGTTTACGCAATACATCAGCATCCATACCTTCAGGCGTTGCAATACAAGTGAGCACAGGAGAGTAGCAATCGGTGTCTTGACACTGAATCTCCAAGCCCCATGCATTAACTGCTTCACGACACGCTGCAGCCAAACGTTGGTGACGAGCAAAAATCGTATCCAAACCTTCGGCCATCATCATGTCCATCGCTTCATGCAAGCCATACATCAAATTGGTGCTGGGTGTTGTTGGCCAAAAACCCGTTTTATTGGACTCCAAAATTTCATCCCAAGCCCAGTAGGACTTTGGTATTTTATTGGTTTTGCTGACTTCAATCGCGCGAGAAGATAGCGCATTAAAACCAATCCCAGGAGGTAGCATCAGGCCTTTTTGTGATCCAGAAATCGTCACATCAGCACCCCACTGATCGTGCTCATAGTCCGCAGAACCCAAGCCAGACACGCTATCTACCAATAACAAGGCAGGATGCTTTACAGCATCAATGGCTTTACGTACTGCTGCAATATTTGAAGTCACACCGGTTGACGTTTCGTTATGCACGACACATACGGCTTTGATTTCATGTTGGGTATCTTTGCGAAGACGCTCTTCAATCAAAGATGCATCCACACCCCAACGCCAAGAATCTTGTCCGGCCTTACCCACTACTTCAACATCAATGCCAAGACGCTTTGCAAGTGCACGCCATAAATTGGCGAACTGGCCAGTTTCATAAAACAAGACCTTGTCCCCAGGATTGAGCACGTTTACTAAAGCACCCTCCCAAGCACCTGTTCCGGATGCAGAATAAATAATCACCGGCTGCTCAGTTTTAAAAATCTTTTTAATCCCATCTAATACCTTCAAGCCGAACTGACCAAACTCAGGGCCACGATGATCGATGGTTTGATAGCTGATGGCGCGCAATACACGCGGCGGCACTGGACTTGGCCCAGGAATATGTAAGAAATGGCGTCCAGAAGGATGGTTATCCAGTTTTAGCATGGCTTGTCTCACTTGCTTTGATGGTTAAGAGTGGGTCTAGTGTAAGGGAATTTTAAAGAATTATCAGTTTTGTATGCAAAATATATTTCTAAAACATCAAAATAAAGGCTTATTTAGTGATTATTTATGCTTTATCATCAGATATCGTTATTTTGTATACAAATTTAGAAGGGCATCAGATAAGTCATGGATCTCATTGCGCAGCCCAATTCTCAGAATTTGCATGAAGGCACCTTCCAAAAGCTCAGGTCACTATTGGTAGAGGGTGTGATCGCCCCCGGCAGCAAACTCAATGAGCGCGAACTCGCTGAAAGCCTAAACGTTTCTCGTACCCCAATTAGAGAGGCCATTAAACGCCTCGCTGCTGATGGTTTGGTGGAGTTAATCGCCAATCGTGGGGCGATTGCCGTGCAACTGAGTCATGCTGATGTAGTGCATACCTTTGATGTGATTGCACAACTAGAAGGCTATTCAGGTGAGTTGGCTGCAAAAAATATTAGCACCGCCACCCTATCCGAACTGGAAGCCCTTCAATACGAGATGATGGCCTCTTATGCGCGTCGTGATTTATCCAACTATTACAAGTTGAACTTGAGAATCCATCACCTCATTAATCAAGCGGCAAACAACCCTGTGCTCACACAACTTTTTTCTCAAGTCAATGCACGAATTGAAGCTTTACGTTTTCGCTCCAACCAGAATGGCGTGAAGTGGGAGAAGGCAGTGGAAGAGCATCAAGAAATGATTGATGCGCTAAAGACCCATGACAGCGAGCGTATGCGTAAAGTGATGATCCAACATGTCATGAATAAACGTGATGTGGTGATTGAGCTACTCAAATCGGAAGCTGCAAATACTACAAGCGAAATGAACTAAGTATGAACAAGCCCCTTGAGCTCAAAGAACTCATCATTCATAAAGAGCAATTAGCAAAACGACTTCGCCAAGAAACTTCGGGCGAAGTCATGACCGATATCGCTAGCCGTGGACGCTATGCAACAGATGCTTCGATCTATCAAGCCATGCCAGTTGCAGTCTTTGTGCCAAAAACTGCTGAAGATATTGCAAACGCCATCCAAATCGCCGCAGAGTTGAAGGTGCCCGTATTGGCTCGTGGTGGTGGCACTAGTCAGTGTGGCCAAACTACTGGCGCTGCACTCGTCATTGATAACAGTAAGTATTTCAGAAGCACTGTAGATCTCAATCTAGATAAAGGCACTGTCGACGTAGAGCCTGGCATGGTTCTCGATCATCTCAATGCCTCACTCAAACAGCATGGACTCTGGTTTCCGGTAGATGTATCGACTGCAGGTCAAGCAACGATTGGCGGCATGGCCGGCAATAACTCTTGTGGCAGTCGCTCCATTGCTTACGGCAATATGGTGCACAACGTCTTGGGAATTGATGCCTGGCTTGCCAATGGCCAGATTGCTCAGTTTGGTAACTACGCCAATAGCTCAGGTGCAGCAAAGCAATTAGGTGACTTTGTTAAAGGTCTTGCCGACAAACTCCATCCAGAGATCGAGGCGCATTTTCCGAAAGTACTGAGGCGCGTTGCTGGCTACAACTTGGATGTATTCCATCCTCAAAGTGAATTGCCTTACACACAAGATGGCAGCGTTAATTTATCGCACCTCTTGGTTGGTAGTGAAGGTACGCTAGCCTACTTTAAGTCCTTAAAACTCAAGTTGGCGCCACTGCCTCAGCACAAAGTACTCGGTGTCGTGAACTTCGCTAGCTTCTTCAAAGCGATGGATAGTGCTCAGCATATTGTGAAGTTAGGGCCTACTGCAGTTGAGTTAGTAGATCGCACCATGATTGATCTAGCGCGCAGTAATCCCAGCTTTAAGAAAACGATTGAGACCGCCTTAATCGATCCGCATAGTCAAACGCCTGAAGCGATTTTGTTAGTGGAGTTTTCTGGTGAGTCACACGCACCCCTACTTGAGAAACTCAAATCCTTACAGGATCTGATGGGTGATCTTGGTTTACCTGGCTCTGTAGTTCCGATGTCAGATGCAAACTCCCAGAAGAATTTATGGGAAGTACGCAAAGCTGGTCTGAACATCATGATGAGCCTCAAAGGCGATGGCAAACCAGTCAGCTTTATTGAAGACTGTGCCGTCCCCCTGGAAAGCCTTGCTGAATATACCCAAGCACTGACCGATGTCTTTGCTAAATATGGCTCACGCGGCACTTGGTATGCCCATGCATCTGTTGGCACTTTGCACGTGCGCCCTATTTTGGATATGCGTCGCGATGGCGCAGCAAAAATGCGTGCTGTTGCTGAGGAAGCTTCAGAGTTGGTCCGTAAATACAAAGGTGCTTACAGCGGTGAACATGGTGATGGTCTGTGTCGTGGCGAGTGGATCTCTTGGCAATTTGGGCCGAAGATCACCGAGGCACTGACAGAGATTAAACATGCTTTTGATCCCAAGGGTTTATTTAATCCCGGCAAGATTATTGATCCACCCAAAATGGATGACTCCAGCTATTTCCGCTACCCACCAAGCTACAAAGTCATCCCGCTACAGCCCGCTTTGGATTGGTCAGCATGGAATGTTCAAAATAACCCCGCTACCGAAGAAACCAGTGCGCCTGGCACGGGTGGTGATCCAGCTATGGGTCTGGCTAAAGCCGTGGAGATGTGTAATAACAATGGTCACTGCCGTAAATTTGATGCAGAGGTCATGTGCCCCAGCTACCGCGTAACGCGTGACGAGAAGCATCTCACCCGTGGTCGCGCCAATACCTTGCGCCTTGCCCTATCCAATCAGCTCGACGTTAAAGATGAATCACCTTTAGGCAGTGATGCCGTTAAAGAAGTGATGGAACTGTGTGTGAGCTGTAAAGCCTGTCGACGTGAGTGCCCTACCGGTGTTGATATGGCAAAGATGAAAATTGAATTTCTCGCGGCGTACAAGAAACGGGTTGGTCATTCATTACGTGACATGGCGGTTGCCTATCTACCCCAGTACGCATCGATCATTAGCAATACCCCGGGGCTAGCTGCTTTACTGAATCTGCGCAACCACATTGCACCTATTGCCAAACTTCAAGAATGGCTGATGGGTATTTCTGCGCAAAGAAGTTTGCCTACTTGGAGAAGTCGCACTTTCTGGAGCAATAAAAAACAGGTCGCTGCACATCACTTCACGCCAGATCAATTAAATACCCCCAATCAACAAGGCAATAAAGGCGTTGTATTACTTGCCGATACCTTTAATGCTTATTTTGAAAATGAGAACCTCCAGGCAGCACTCAAGGTCCTCAAAGAAGCTGGTTACCGTGTACATATTCCGCAGAAAAATAAGGCTGAGAATAAAACCAAGCCCACCAATACTTGTTCTAAAGAGTTTTGCTGTGGCAGAACCTATCTTGCAGCAGGCATGGTTGATCAAGCCAAAGAAACTCTAGGTGAGCTAGTGGATCACTTGGCACCTTATGCAGAAAAAGGCATTCCGATTATTGGTTTAGAGCCTTCTTGTTTATTTACCCTTAAAGATGAAGCGCTGGTGATGGGCTTTGGTGAGCGTGCAATCACCGTTAGCAAACACGCACAGCTCTTAGAAGAGTTTCTGGCTAGCGAAGCAAAAGTAGGTAAGCTGAATCTCAACCTTAAAGCTGCTACGCGCCCTGTTTTGTTTCATGGTCACTGCCATCAAAAATCCTTTGCGGCTGTAACACCTGCAATGGAATTACTTAAACTCATTCCAGGCGCCGAACCCAAACTGATTGAATCCTCTTGCTGCGGAATGGCCGGCAGCTTTGGCTATGAAGCCGAACATATTGAGGTATCCAAGCAAATGGCTGAACTGAGTCTCTTGCCAACGATACGCAAATCACCTGATAGCTGGGTAGTAGCCGATGGCACGAGTTGTCGCCATCAAATCCATGATGGCACCCAAAGAGATGCTGTACATATTGCGCAGATCTTAGCAGCGCACCTATGAGAAAAAACTAAAGGGACTTAACTTAAAGCGCCGTAAGACACTAGCAAAAGCGTGCCAGTCAATAAGGCTGGTACCAAGCGGCGCTTGGGACTCGACATCATGACTCCAACACTCAGCACGCAAATCAGAATCCGAATCCACATTGGCACAGTTGCCAAGAGGCCAACGGGCAACAAAATCAAACGCACAGTGAGTGTTGCCACCATTGCATAAGTCACAGCAGCTAACCAGCGAAAGATTTCGCTATCTTGGTTGATGCGCCCAGAAAGCAGCACACCAACAGCACGGCACACGTAGGTTCCAAGACAAGCCCCAGCCAAAGCAACCCACAATCCCCAACCCTGTAAAGATGCGTTCATCATCCGATGACTCCCGCTTTCTTGCGTAGCAATTTACGATCTACTAAATAGGCAACGGTGCCTGCTATCAAGCCTGTTGTTAACAAGCTGGTATCCCGATCAAGCACAGTAAAAATGGGGCCCAAGACACAACCCAAGGCAATTGCAATGCGATTTACCCAAGGCTTCACCTCGGTAAATGTCAGCAAGAAAAATAGTGGGTTAATGAAAACTAAGCCTAGGGTGACGGCTGCTGGCACTAGGCCCGCCAAGAAGTAACCCAATATTGTCCCAGGCAGAGAGATCAACCAACATAACAAACCTAACCCTATAAAGTAACTTAAGCGATGTTTTGATTCGATCGATGCAAACTCTTTCATCGAAACCGCCCAAGCCGTCATCGCCAATAAGTGAACATGGGCATAGAGACTCGGGTTGCGATCTTTTTCATGAAGCTGCGGAAAGAGTGTCACGGTCATCGTGACAAAGCGGGTGGAAGTTAAGGTAACCGCTAAAGCAATCGCCAGAACAGAAGATCCGGTGATCACCATCTCCAACAGAACAACTTGCCCTGGTAGAGCAAACATTAAGAGACTACTGAGCGCTGTAAACCAACCATCAATACCATTCGTCCTACCCATCGCTCCAAAACCGACCATGCCAGCAAACAGAACTACTGCCGGGGCTCCAGCAGCATCCCGGATACCAGACCAAAAGGCATCGCTACGGCTTTTGAAACGCTGCGCAGCCGAACCCTCTAATGGGATCTCACTGGGATCTAGGTAAGGCAAGTTTTCAGATGAAGACATGAGGTCATTGTAAAAGCTGAATCAAAATGGCGCTGACCAAGCTGTTAAGCCAAGCGCCCACTCAATATGTTCGGCAACTAAAGCATCAGAATTGGCCAGCGCATTCTCCAGCGCCTGTCGTATCAAAACCTTCTCAGCATCAGGTAAACCTTCAGATGCCAGTGCATTACCTAAGGCTACTGCTAAGTTGCGCCGCCATCTGGAATACCCAATACGGCGAATCGCACTACCTTCATGACGCTGTTCAAACTCTGCTTCCGTCCAAGACCAGAGCTGCAATAGACTAGCGCGCCCCAGACCGTGACGCTCTGCAAAGTCTGGTAATCCAGTGCGCTTAGCAAATTTATTCCACGGACAGATCAATTGACAATCGTCACAGCCATAAACCCGATTACCCATGGCGCGACGAAACTCTACTGGAATAGCTTCAGAGTTCTCAATCGTCAAATACGAAATACAGCGCCTTGCATCTAATTGATATGGGGCAGTAATGGCTTGCGTCGGACACACCTCAATGCAGGATTGACAAGTGCCGCAATGTGACTCTTCTTCCTGATCGATTGGTAATGGCACATCCACCAAGATCTCGCCCAGAAAAAAAGTAGAGCCAGATTCACGATTGAGTAATAAGGTATGTTTACCCCGCCAACCTAAACCGGCTTTGCGTGCTAGCTCTACTTCCATTAAAGGGGCAGAGTCTGTAAAGACGCGATAACCAAACGTACCGATGCGTTCTTCAATTGCTTTAGCAAAGTCCTGCAGACGGTTGCGCAAGACCTTGTGATAGTCGCGCCCTCTGGCATACATCGAGACTACTGCTTGGGATGGATCTGCCATGCGCTGCCACTCACGTTCAAAATCAATCTCAGGGAGGTAATTCATCGTCACGCAAATCACTCTGACGGTACCGGGCACTAATAACTGAGGATCTGAACGTAAATCTGCATGACGCAGCATGTATTCCATATTCCCATGTCGCCCTGCTGCTAGCCATTCTTGGAGGCGCTCTGAAGCGGGGCCAAGCTGTGTATCAGTGATGCGCAGGTCATCAAAACCAAAATGCCTAGCCTGATCCCCGAGCCAATCACGTAGATTGGACCCGTCAGGTAAATGAGAAATGGTTTCAGAAGGCATATTGAATAGGAATGTAGCGCAATAATTGAATAAACTAGCTAAATGAATCAAATCCCAATGACTCAAACAGTCATTTACTCTATTAATCAGCATTGTAGGCAAGAAGCTGACACTGCCCAGCTAGCCAAATGGCTGGCGCAGGGATTGAGTCAATTTCTGCAACAAGATCCGCAGAGGCATCTCAACATCTCGCTAGAAGGCGATCTAGGGGCTGGCAAAACCACTTTTGCGCGTCACCTCATCCAAAGCATGGGTTATGTTGGCAAAGTTAAAAGTCCTACCTACACCTTATGCGAGCCCTACCCATTAGCAGTTGATGGGAAAGAAGAAAACACAATAGCAACAGCACATCACTTTGATCTATATCGCATGCGCGATCCACTGGAGTGGCAAGAGGCTGGGTTTGCAGAGTATTTTGATGTTCCTGGATTTTGCTTGATCGAATGGCCAGAAAAAGCAGAAGGCACGCTGCCAGCATTTGATATTCAGATTCAGTTAACGGCAGGTAAAGAAGAGAGTGAGCGCAACATTACACTCAATGCACTTTCAGAACCAGGTGCCACCGCCTTAAAGCAGCAACATGACTAGCAGCAAAAAAAATATCCCGAATATCACTAGGCGAAAAGTTCTCAAGACTTCTGCAAAAGCCTTAAGCTTCGCCCTGCTGTTATCTGAAGTGGATATTGCTTGGGGAGCCAAAATTCTGGGGGTGCGTATTTGGCCATCGGATGATTACACGCGCATCACCCTTGAATCCGATAAGCCGTTGCCGATTACACAGCAGATACTCACTAACCCCGACCGTTTAGTGGTGGATGTGCAGGGCTTAGAGCTCAACCCCACGTTGAAAGATTTAGTGGCAAAGGTCAAGCCCAATGACCCTTACGTTTCACAAATTCGGGTTGGGCAGTTTCAACCAGATGTCGTGCGCTTGGTATTCGATTTAAAAGAGCCCATCAAGCCTCAGCTCTACTCATTAGATCCCGTTGCTGAATACCAGTACCGGATGCTATTTGATCTTTATCCCAGCACGCCACCAGATCCCTTAATGGAATTAGTCAAGAGTAGTGCCCGTAAAGAAAGTGCGCTCGTAAAATCCAATGAGGAAGTGGACCTGATTGCACAATTTGCCACCAAAAAAGATAAGCCCAGTGCCCCGGTTGCACAAGCCATTCCTGAAGTTAAAGAGGCGCCAGCACCAGCCAAATATAAACGCCTCATTACGATTGCGATTGATGCGGGTCATGGCGGAGAAGATCCGGGAGCAATTGGCTCTATGGGCTCCAAAGAAAAGCATGTGGTGCTCTCGATTGCAAAGCGCCTGCGCGATAAGATTGAAGACGAATCCTATATGCGCTCATTCTTAACCAGAGACGGCGATTACTTTGTGCCCTTGCATGTACGTGTACAAAAAGCCCGTAGCGTACAGGCCGATCTCTTTGTTTCGATTCATGCAGATGCCTTTATTGAATCCCACGCCAAGGGTGCTTCTGTTTTTGCTCTCTCGCAAATGGGCGCCAGTAGCACTATGGCGAGATGGATGGCGAATAAAGAAAATGCTTCAGATTTGATTGGTGGCATCAATATCAAGACCCAAGATCGGCAAGTGGCCAACTTACTCCTCGATATGTCGACCACAGCCCAAATTAAGGACTCCCTACAGGTTGGCAACTCGATTCTGAAACAAATCAGTGGCTTTGCACCCCTTCATAAGGGAAAGGTTGAGCAAGCGAGCTTTGCGGTCCTCAAGGCCCCAGATATCCCATCCATTCTGGTGGAGACTGCTTTCATCAGCAATCCTCAGGAAGAAGCCAAACTCAATGACAACGGCTATCAAGACAGGATTGCAGAGGCAATTTTGAAGGGAATTAAGGATTATTTTTCCAAAAATCCGCCCGTAGCCAGACGGGCAAACACCTGACGCACTTCTAGCTACAAGGGCTTACAGGTCAGCCTCTACAGACCTCAGGGGCACATACAAACTTCTTGCTATAATTTACGACTTACCGGGTCGGTAGCTCAGTCGGTAGAGCAGCGGACTTTTAATCCGTTGGTCGCGAGTTCGAATCTCGCCCGACCCACCAAAGACTTTCAAGCTGTGATGCGCCAAGCAGAAGAGCAATGGTTTTCAAAACATTGCACTTTGTTATCACAAATTGGAGGTTTTTATGAAATTTGCAGAAGCGGTAGCTAACTACAACGCCTTTTACCCAAAAAAGGATCATTCGGCAGCAGCCCGAATCGAATTCTGGGAAAAACAACTAGGCCCTCTCGAAATTACCCAAATAACAGCAGATGTTATCGATGTGGGAATTCGCGCGCTCATAGAAGAGCCAGCGAAAATCTATGTAGGGCGGAATCCTGATGGATCACGTCGCTATAAATCCATTGGCAAACCAAAAACCAATAGCACTTTAAATCGCTATATCAACGCATTAGGATCTGTCTTAAAACATCTGAAAGAGCGTCGCCAATTGCCTAGGGGCTGGGTATCACCTCTTACTGAAATTCAGAAGTTTCAAGAAAACCCAGGACGCCTTGAGTATTTAACTGAAGCTGAGGTGGAGCGTTTAATCATTGCAGCCAATGCAGCTCAGTGGAAAAAGCTGCCAGCCTTAATACGCGTAGCTTTTACAACCGGACTTCGCCACAGCTCAATCATGGAAATCAAGTGGGCTGATATCGACTTTGAGAAGTCTACAATCTACATCGAAAAAACTAAAAACGGTAAGCCGCATGTAGCTGCCCTTACCCCGTCATGCATTAAGGCATTGGAGAGTGTTAAGAGTCTTTCTAAGAACCGAAAAGATACCGATCTGGTCTTTTGCGGAACCAATCCCAATAAGCCCCACATATACCGCAGGACCTTTGAAAAACTCATTGCAGAGCTATTTCCTGGCCGCCGAATTACCTTTCATACAATGCGCCACTCAATGGCCTCTCACTTGGCCCTTAACAATGCGAGCCTGCTTGAGATATCGGATGCACTAGCGCACTCGGGGGTGAAGCTAGTACAGCGCTATGCCCACTTATCGGTAAACTCACGTAAGGACCTCATCAATAGGCATTTCTCATGAACGATAAAAAGAAATCATTAAAGCCAACGGCGATACAAATTGCGTCTCACGCCTCATTTGATCTTGATTTACCCCTAGATGCCGTCCCAGAGGAAATGTCACATGCCCAGTTAGTGCAGGCCTACAAGACTCTTCTGGAGGCATGGAAAAAAGAATTTTCTGAGGCCGAACAATGCCGAAGAGAACAGAAAAAAATTAACCTTGCAAAACAGAATCCTCGCGGTTTCCTTAATGAAGTGGGCCTGAAAAGTCTGAATAAGAAAATTCTAATCAGACTAGCAATGCTGAGATACAACGGGATTCCCGACTATCCTTATGTCGACTGCGGAGAATATAAGACACAAACTCCATTTACCCGAAAAGACATGGCCGAAAGATTGGATTGGAAGATTGATCCGCCATCTGGACACTATGTTGAAGCATTACGAGAACACATCATCGATGCTATTGAGGAGGAGCTTAGGATCGTTAATAACGACCCCCGAAAACTAAGCAGAAATGATGGCTCATGGGAGGCTCAATCTCTTAGTAACTTCCTGAGTGTTGAGAATATTTATGAATTAATCGGGGATCTAAACTAAAACCTCCCCTACTGAGTTGGGTATGGTTTTAAGCTTTTACCAATCTGAAAATGGATGCATCTGCTTGGCGCAGATCAGTTTGAAATTTTTGGAGATGGTAAATGGAAACAAAAACACCCGAAGCAAAACCAATGCCCTGGCGGCTTTGGTATACATCAGAGCACGGTAAGGCCCTAGACTGGCTTTTCCCCTCGGCCGCATCAGTTTCTTACTTCTTGCGGAATAACTCAGCCCAATTGGAAAAAGACGGCCTCATTGTCCTACTCCCAATTAAGGGGTACATCATTCGCCCATCAAGCTTTATTGAAGCGAATATCCTGCCCTACTTCAGCGCTAGAGGTCATTAATCATGAAGAACCTCATGGACGCAACACGTCTGCATATGGGTCTAGTTGATATTGATACCTATGCCGTTCAACTACACCTTTTCTCAAAGCAGAAAAAGTTAATTTTCCGCAAATATCTAGAGAGCCAAGGGGTAGAAATTATTTCTATTGGCGGGGATGCTGGAAGAGCTGACCTTGCAAATAGGAATGATGTTGAAAAACTAATTAATGAACTTGGCAATAGGGAGAGACTTGACGCTCTGCTAGACCAATCAGACAACAAGGAAGAGAAATGAAGAGCCCAAATCTCATTACCCAACAAATCTTAAGCCATTACTTAATGGCTAGCGCAAATAGCTCGGTAGGCATTGCTATGTGGGCTGCTGCAATGAAGTTTTTAAATCAACATAAAAAGGAAGCCAAATAATGAACCCGCCTGTAATTGACGTTCGCTTGACAATAAAAAACACTGGAAAAGGATTCAACGATCTGAAAAAGATTTTTACTGGATCAAAGGGGTTAGATCCAAGACCCTTTCACTGCCTAATCCCCATGCCTATTGATATTTGGAATACTGAGGTATCAACACTTGATTATGGGCATGAAATGCCGGATCTCGAGGAGGTTATCTATGACAAGAAGAGTCATGGCGCATACAGATTTATGTCACAAGAGGAAATAATTAATTATAAAAAAGATGATCCGGAAAAAGAAAAATTGTTCGAAATCTATGGATGCAAAAACTGGCTTGAATGGTCGCTAAATAATTGGGGAACATCTTGGGAGGCTCTTAATGTAGAGATTCACGATATCTCCAATAATCAAATAACAGTCACATATCAGGCATTGTGTGGGTCCTCATGGAAGATATTTGAAAAAATATCAGAAATTTTTCCCGAACTTACTTTGGCTATGGACTCATATTCGGATGAGCTTGGGGTATCGGTTATCGCTGGATATGCACCTGATTTTCCAATTTGCTTTGAGGATGCATACACCGGTGTAACGGAGATGGACATTCCAATGCAGAAAGTTTCAGGAGATTTACTTCAATTTATAGCAAGATTCTCCAGATACCCTTTCGGAGCAACGGCCTTCAAGAATCTAGTAAAAAATTCTGCGAAGACCGCCAAGTATGACGCTTGATCAAATTCTTGATCGGCTCGAAGGCGTTAAGAAGCTCGGGAATGGGCGCTTCATGGCGAAGTGCCCTTCTCATCAGGACAAAACTGCAAGCCTTGGGATCGCCGAAAAAGACGATCGGATACTGCTCCACTGCTTTGGTGGGTGCGAGACCCGCTGGGTGCTAGGAGGAATGGGCTTAGAGATGCATGATCTATTTGCAGCTAGCCCTCAGGATTGGAAAAGGCCAATTAAAAGTCGATGGAGTGCCACCCAAATCCTTGAAGGCCTGGGAGAAGCAATGTCTGAGGTCATCCTTTTGTTAACAAGGCAGAAAACTCAAAAGCTTAATGATTTTGAGGTAGATAGACTTCGGCATTTCTCAAACACCATCATCATTTTGTGTAACGAGGGAACGGCTCGTGGATGACAAAATGAAGCAGGATCTTGCAAAGATGGAAAAGCTGATCCCGATTAATGCCTCAGAGCTACAGAGGAAGATGAAGCCTCAAGTCTTTGTCTTGGAAGATATTCTGGCCAAGGGCAATCTATACACACTAACGGCAAGAAATAACCACGGTAAGAGCACTCTTATGGCTGCACTCATTAAAGCAATTACTGATGGCGGAACATTTAATGGCCTTAAAACAGTTCAGGGCCGAATATTGCTGCTTTCAGGCGAAAACACGGTGGACACCATGCTTAAGCTTGAGGCTATTAATGTGAATCTTGATCTTGTTGATATCGTAGACGCACCTTATGAAATAAAGACCTTAATTGACGATCAGATTAAATTTGCGACAAATGAATATGTCGGTGTAATGGTGGATTCAAACCAATCATATTTTGGCGATGGCGATATGAATGGTAATGGTCCGGGGCTTCTTCATTTTCAAGCCTTGAGACGCCTGACTGAGCTAGATGGTAACCCTTTTGTCGCAGTGCTTAGCCATCCAACTAAATCTGCCAAGGAAGATGAACTTATTCCTTACGGTGCTGGCTCAGGAATTAATGAAATTGATACCAATTTAACTCTATGGAAGGATGGAGAAATTGCCACCTTTCATATTGGCAAAGCACGGCAACAGCGATTTGAGCCTATTAAATTAAGACTTGAGGTTCACACCTTCCCAGATAGATTTAATAACTTTGGTAAGCAAGTAACTAGTAGCAAATTTACTTGTATTAGCGATACGGAAGCCGAAGCAATTGAAGAGCGTGAGATATCTACAGAAGTTGGCGTCCTAGAGTTGCTAAATCTAAAGCCTGATGCCACTTATCAACATATTGGTGATGCCTTCTTTAGAAAACCTGGTGAGATGCTAGATGACCCTAGGGCAGCTGCCGCAAGAAAGAAGCAGGCGGAAAGATTTATTAAGACTTTAATTAATGGAAAGTACTTAACAAAAACTAAGAAATTAACCCGCCTCGGCAAGGAATTAATTAATGGTTAATGCCTTTTTTGCTACAAAAAGATATGTCCCGATGGGACAAGAAAAAGACATGATTTGGGACGTTCTAAATTTGTCCCAAAGGCGTCCCGATTTTGTCCCGCTATTCCTTAAGACCCATATAAATAATAGCCTTGCTGACAATCAAGCTGAAGGGACATTTTTAATGCGCTTGTCCCGAGAACATTCTGGGACACATCTCTCTCTATTTATAGAGAGAGTGTCCCGTGTTGTCCCAATAAATTTCCAATTATTTAACTTTGTAACAAGGTGTAACAGTCATGCATAAGAAGAAACCTGGAAGGCCGCGATTACCACCTGGATCACCCCTATCTAGCTCTACCCTAAGAACTAGAGCATCCCGAGATCGACAGGCCAAAAGGAAGTTGGCTGATGAGATTGCAACAGATGCTCTATTGCTGAGCGTGAAATCAATTGGTAAAGAAGTTACTGATGAGACATTGGCCCTTGCAGAGAAAAATACCCAGGCTGCGATGCATCTATTGCTGGAACAAGCCCCGGAAATCATTAGCAACCTGGCCGAAAGAGCCAAATCAGATACTTCTGCAGCCGCCCTATTGATCAAGTACCTTTTACCTCCAGCAAGCCGTGTCGTTCGCTTCCGACTTGGTGAATCAGCCGATACAACAGCCCATAGCATTCTCTCTGCTGCAGCTGACGGTCAAATGAGTGTTGACGATGCTAATGCAACCTTAGAGCTCCTAGAGAAGGCTGGCAGCGTTGCCCTTAGCGGAGCATTAGTTAGCAGGATTAATAGCCTCAGAGATCAAATAAAGGCTATTAGCGCCAATCATGGGAGTAACTTTACGGCCAACTTTGAAATCATTGAAATGAAGGGTAGCCATGAATCAGAAGGAGCTTGAAAATCAGATTGGTGAGCTGGAGGTAATGCTGGCCACCATTACGGGCTCTATGTACGAGTATGTATTCTTCTTTGCCCCAGATATGACCTATCGACCACCCGTAGATCTGGCAACCGCCTGGTTAGAGCGCTATGGGGTTAAAACAAAAGAAGTCTTGGTAAGTATGTACCGCAATCGCCCTGCGAAATGCCCACTAATTAGTTTTACAAACCATGCCGCGCCCATAAACCATGGGTGGAAGATTTTGAAGCCCGATGAAGAAGACTTAAGCGCAGATATCCATTGCTGGGTTAACGAAGGCATCAATGTCTTATATGAAGAGTGGAAAAGTACAAAGGACTAGTGATCCGTTGCACATGATTGAAAAAATAAACCTAGACCCTCCCATGGACCATCAATCTGTTGGGGGATATAGAAATAGATATAAGTGCGCCATATAAAATAAATTGATATCTCACGATTGAGATGGGTCGTAGATGTGCTCGGGCCTCATTAATCAATTCAGTGCGAGTTTTAATCAGATGATGCAACCACTGCTCTGTACTGCGTGGGCACTAAATCAATCTGCGCAGAGAGATCTCCCCTAAGCGCAAAAACTTTCCCGACTCGTGCTTCAACATCAAACTCATAAACTCGATATAGAAAGTAATTTTCTGGATGCTGAATACTGAACACAAGCTCATTTGGAGAAATAAAGAATGGAGTAGTAGCCGGCCCTTTAGTTGTTTTAATTTCAATAAATTTTGGACTACCCTCCAAATCATATGATCTAACGTCGTGCCCAGCCCCATCACCCTCTACCTTCGAAACATGCACAACCTTGTCCGCTAAATCATGACGACCTGCATCTCTTAGGGATTGAATTTCCTTTTCAAGAACAAGCAACTCCCCTTCCAGGCCCAGCTTTTTATTCTTACTATCTTGTAAAACATAATCAGGAGCCTTTTGGGCCCTAAATTCATTAGTTTTGACCCCTGCATTTCTAGGCTTTGGTTTTGGGGGCTCTTCAAAAATTAACTCATTGATTCGCACAACCCCTTTTGATTCGCTCTGCAACTCTACTGCCTGGCCAATTAGGCTTATACCAACCCGCTCAATAAATTCAGCTGGGGCAGGCCAATCTAATATTTGCCACTGAAAATACACTGGGTTCTCGCGCTCTGTATCGTGAGTTAAATATCCCAATCTGCCAAAGTAGCCGTAGTCATTACTTCTGCTTGCCCTTAAAAAAAGATAAATATTATTTACTCGATCATCATGATTGATTAATGACTTAATTACGTCGCTTGATAGATCGAGCCTTGGTTGGGATTGCCAACTAAGCACCCCGTCCTCAGTAATTGATTCATCAAATAGATGTTCGCCCTGTTGGTTGCCTAGGGAAACTAAAAATACCCAATCGCCGGGCCTGTCAGGAACGCGGACCATGCCATGAAGCCCCCAGGTTCCTGCTTGAGGGGTAAATGTTGTATCTGGAGAAAAGATAGAGTGAATTTGCTCCCTAGAGTATTCAGACCACAATTCAAGATTTTTCATATTTCAGCCCTTAAGATTTAGAAGGGTCATAGTGACCTTTGCCAGGTATTAAATGTCTAATTCCACCTTTTGGCTCATCTACATCACCATCCCTCCTAGGGATCAAGTGAAAATGGCAGTGGAATACAGTCTGGCCAGCAGACTCTCCCGCATTTAGACCAATATTAAAACCAGTAACTTCAGAATCAGAAGTTTGAATTTCTTCTTTGAGGGATCTTAAGAGCTGATCGCAGGCTAGTAGCTCGTCCTTAGACAGTGAAAAGTAGTCAATTTTGTGACTTTTCGGGATAACCAACGAATGTAAGTGCGTAACAGGAAAGCCATCCCTTATGGCATATGCCAACTCATTAGAGGTAATAACGCGATCGGGTGGAATTTCACAAAACAAGCATGCCATTTAGCTCCCTCGGAATAAAAATTTAAACGGCAGATAACAGAGTGGTTTTATTTAAATCTTCTGCTCTGACTTAATCTTATCGCCCAAAGCATACTGAGTACTACACTGCTCGCATGACTTTGGACTATTCCTCCAAATTGGACCGTTTTGCTTGTTGCCGCATTTCTTGCAAATAGCTTCCCAACCATTAATAATTTTTTTAATTCTGTAATTGGCAAACTGAATTAAGTTGCTAACCAATGAAATCTGTTTAGCATGCTCATACGAACCCCAAGGCGAGCTAATTTGACCACCATTTTTATGCTGATTAATCCAATAGGTCCTTGTTAGTTGCGAAACATCCTCGGTCTCTTGAGCAAGGATGGTTGTTGAGTAGACTATTGAATACTCTTTATTTGAGTCCTCAAGCTCTATTTCAAGGTCTTTATTACCAAGTAATTGTTCGATCTGGCTTCTTATTGCTTGAGAATTCTGGTTAGTCATGGAATAAGGCCACACATTTTCATAAAATCATTTTCTGTCAATATTTCGATCTTAATACCTTCTTGAATCAATTCCTCTGTTTTTCTTTGCTTTGAGCTCTTTTCATGGCCAGCTAGAGTACTTAAATCCTGAATACCCACAACTAGAAAATCAGTCTTTTTAGTTACCCCCGAGCCAATCTTAAAGCCATATTGGCTTGCATGAGTTGCAGCGCCATCGCGGGTCATAGCTTGCAAAGCTCCGGTAAAAACAATAGTTTTCCCGTAAAAAACACCCTCTTCTTTGGGAAGATAGTCTCCGGCTTTAAATCCATGGTGATAGGGATGAGGATTTTGTTTTTGAAATTCAATCCCCTTTATCAAAACCTCCTTTGCAATCAAACAATCCGCTATGGATCTATGTGCACCCTCTGTAGATACGCCTAGATGTTCTGCGACAGTGGAAAGCTTGTGGTTCTGAAGTTCGGGGAATGCCCGCCTTGCTAGAGCTAATATATCCTTTAAGGGTCTATGAGAATCGGTGAAATTATTCAGGAATTTACTGTCAAATCCTGCGTTATATGCCCAAATCTGAAAATCCTCTGCAAATCGAAAAAAAGACGATACAGCCTCTTCATTGCAAGGGGCTCCAACAAGCATTTCGTCCGTTATTCCCGTCAACTCCACAATAAATGGGTCTAGCCCTAATGGCTCGCCCTCGTCTTCATCAACCTCTTCACCCTCTTCATCAAGGTAAATATCTTCCGGCTTAGAAAAAGTCTGAAACTGCTCCAGTATCTGGCCACTATCAAGATCGATTTTTATAGCACCGATCTCAATAATGTCATCTATATCTCCATTAAGTCCGGTAGTTTCTAGATCCACAATAATCGCTATATTTCCCATAATCAAACTTTACCAAAAAATATAACGACTTTTTGATTAAGCCATGAGTAGCACTTAAACGATGGATTGATGATCTCTGCACATGATTAATAATTAATTCCGAGACCTCCCCAGGGTACCTAAAGTCGGCGGGGGGGCATGCGCATTTTGATGTGCACCACCATCTAAATGGTCTTAATTTTTTGAGAATATATTTGATTCTTTTAGGAGCATTGAACCCGCTGAATGCGCAAAAAAAATAACTTAGAGCTTTATAATTAATGGATGAAAAAACATCTTTTTAGCGTCGTTTGCGTCACTCTATTAAGCAGCTCCTATGGAGCGCTTGCTGCTTCAGATTCCAGCAATTCAAGTACCTCAAATATAAACTTTTTTGCCACCGTGAATAACACGATGCTCACAAAAGGGTTACTTGATCTCAATATCAAAGCAGCTGTAGCCCAGGGCCAGAAAAATACTCCTGAACTACAAAAAGCCTTAAAAGATGAACTCATTAATCGTGAGCTCTTAGCCCAGCAGGCTGAGCGTATGGACCTGGAAAAAGGGATTGATTTGGATGATCAGTACACCCAACTGCGCCAAACCCTATTGATTCAAGCGCTTGTTGAAGAGCACTTTAAGAAGTCCCCCATTACCGATGCGCAATTACGCGAGGAGTATGACCGTCAGCGTAAGTTAACCGGGGACGCCACTTCTGGCTACCAGTACCGTATCAGCCAAATCATTGTTGCTAATGAAACCGATGCCTTGGATCTCATTAGCCGCATCAATAAAGGTGAGCTCTTTGGCAAATTAGCCCAGCAATACTCTATTGCTGACGGCGCTAAGAGCAATGGTGGGCAGCTGGGATGGCTGTTTCCTGGTCAATTGAGCCCTGAGTTGCAGCAATTAATTTCCAAGCTGAATAAAGGGTCAATTTACGGCACCCCTATTCAAGTACAAGGCGGCTGGGCCATCATTAAGCTAGACGATAAGCGCAACTACAAACTACCAGGCTTTGAAGAATCTAAACCGCAATTGCGCCAAGCATTTGTTCAGCAATACTTAGTTGAGACTGTCAAAGACTTACGCGGTCGCGCCAGAATTACCCAGTAAAAACCAGCGATCTTGATCCCTCCTTAGGGTGGCATCAAGTTAAGGGCAATCTTTCTTTTTCAGAAATTCAGGTATCTGAATTTCGTCATCTAAGTTTTGCTCAAAACTATCAAGACTAACGCCCAATACCTTCGCATAAGCTTGTATTGCCACCAGAAGACTCGATTGTGAGCGGGCAAATGCAAGAGTATCGCCCCGCTCTATTGCCGTTAGCTGTACTACAGAGAGATTGCATTGGCCAGCAAGGATAGCCAGATTATGACCTTGTGATTCACGCGCTTCTTTGAGCTGCTTGCCCAGCGCTCTAATATGCTTAGGAGAATTTAATAAATCCATCTAAGCTTTTCATGGCGGTTACTTAGTAACCACCATGATCTTCTGACTTAATACCTTATTACCACGCATTAAGGTCACTTTTACAGATAGTGGCAACGTTACTTCGCCAAGCTTGGGCACTGTGAAGCTCTTGCTTGCCGCATCGTATTTAATGCCTTTTGGCAATGCTGCGCCATCAGGCAGGGTAACAACCAGGCGGCTGCCTTTTGGCAATAACAACAGCTTATAGCTACCAGCTTGCTGAGTCGATGGCACATTCTCACCCGAAAGATTAATCAAGTCTTGAATGATTTGATCTGGTACTGGGAACTTGAATGCACCTGATGATGGCACTTCAATGGCTTGCATATATTGCTTCAAGTCATCTTTATCGCGCACGTACAGCAATTCACCCTTCTTGATTCTGTCAGAAGGACGCTCTGGCACAAACTCTTGGGCAACTTGTTGCTGAACAACAGCCATATTGTTGATAGTTTGTGGTGGAGAGGTAATTTCCGCTGTTAATGGGAAGGTTACACCCGCGATATAGTAGTTAGCGTTGCCCAATACCAAGCTAGACAGATTCGCTGTTACGCCAACGCCTTTGCCTGGATTAGACGTAGCAAAGACACCAGATAAGACACTACCTGTGAGCGTGGATGCATCGGAGCCCAATAAGCCCGCGATCAAAGGCGATCCACTGACCACCGCCTTAGTATTGCCGTCATATTGCTTGTTCGCTGCAAGCAGACCGCTAATAGTTACCGGTGCAGGAGTAATGTTTGCAGAAGCTGTAATAGCCCCGCTGCCAACCGCATAATTTGCTGCCGCAGGACCAGACAATGTAACGCCGTTAAATGTCACCGTTTTTGCACTTCCTACATTGGCATTATAAAAAGCGGCGCTGGCATAGCCCACATTCACCACATCACCTGGGAACAAATTAGTCATTGCTAATGCGCCTGACGCAGTGGTGGTAGTGTTGTACACCCTACTATTAGCAGTTGCTGCAATTGCAGGTCCGCTTGCTGCACCAAAATTGACAACATATGGAGTAATAGTCAAATTCGCATTGTTCAGCGTAAAGAGGTAATCCTTAGTATCTGCTCCGCTCACAGCCAGACCTGATCCATAAGTCCCAACATTTTTACCTGAAGCTAGACCGTTAATGGCAACAGCATCTCCAGCAATAATGCCTGGAGAGGAAATGCTATCGAGCTGGTTTCTAGTGGTTGCGTTGTACTGATATGTCGCCGCAATGGCGGAGATAGTTACGGGACGTGGAGTAACTGTTAAATCGCCAGAAACTACCGCACTCAGACTAGTGACATTAGTTCCAGTCTTAGTAAAGTTGGCGGCAGATAGGCCATAAGTCTTGACGCTTAAGTTGCCAGAAGCACTATTGACAGGGTTTACTGGGGCAAAGTTAAAGGTAATGACTGTAGGCGTACTTAAGCCATCAGAGTATGTATAGGTAGTTACACCATTCACGGTAACGCTTGAAACAAAGCTCAATGGATTAATGACTGTGCCGCCCGATGTTGCATAAGCAACTGTCGGATTGGCAAAGCTTGGTGCTGTGCCATATACAGTCGAAGTTCCTGTTGTGGTGATTAGCACCTGCCCTGCTGGAACAATGGTGTAAGTACCAGGCACGTAGGTAATCTGATAGTTGGCCATTGCAGCACCAGTAGCAGCACTAACAGTAATTGGGTATGTATTTGCAGCACTGCTAGAAGTCGCTGTAGTAGCTAAAGTTACACCAGCAATGGCATCACTACCCAATAAGCCTACTTGTGAGTAAGACAAGGCTCCAATGTTTTGCGTCACAAAGGATGCTTGATTATTGGCAGTAATCGTCAATGGCGCTTTTGTAATGTCCGCTGTTAATGTCTGTGGCCCTACCCCAGCAATGTAGTAGTTGCCAGCTGCGCTACCAGATAGGCTTGCACCGGACATCGTGGTGTAGTTCTGGCCGTTAATCACGGTAGTTGTAGTGGCTGGAGTAACTGTTAAAGATACTCCTACGGTTGTCTGACTAAATGTACCAGTGTAGGGACCACTGGAGTTCACGCTTAAATTGGCTGCATCAGAACCCAACACACCTGCTAAGGTCTGGGTGCCAGTTACACCAATAGTGGCGGCGTTAGTGGTGTCATACACCTTGCTGTTGGCAGTTAAGCCTGAGCTAATAGTTAACGGTGCTGGGGTGATATTGGCGGTCAATGGTGTTGTGACGCCGGTGATGTAGTAATTGCTATTGCTCAGTGTTAAACCAGAAAGATTAGCGGCTACAGCGATGCCATTGGCTACGTTTGGTGAAGCAAATAAGCCATTTACAGTACCGCTTGCGGTTGAACTATCATTACCCAATAATCCCGTTACCACCGGTGTACCAGTGACGGTAGCGGCTATTGTCGAGGTGTAAACCTTGTTTTGCGCTGTCAAGCCGCTAATAGTGACTGGCGCAGGTGTAATGCTTGCTGTTGAAGTCAAGGTTGATGAGGCAAATGCATAGTTACCTGCTGCTGCACCAGATAAGGTCAAGGCACTGAAGGTTACTGTTTGAGGGCTAGTCAAAGCATTGACGTTTGCAGTAGCAAATGCTGCGCTTCCGTAGTTAGCTAAGACTGAATCGCCAGGGAATAAATTGGTCATTGCCAAGGCACCAGTAGCAGCAGTCGTCGTATCGTAGACCTTGTTATTAGCCGCTACAACAACGCTTGGGCCGCTAGCTCCACCAGAACCAATGATGAATGGTGTGATCGTCAAATTCGCATTGACTAAGGTAATGCTGTAATTTGTAGAATCCACTCCAGTAACGCTTAAATTAGAGCCATACACACCTACATTTTTACCGGAAGCAGCCCCAGCAATTGTCACCACATCATTAGTCAAAATAGCTGGTGAAGCTGTAGCTCCTGACTGTGTTTGAACTGTACCGTTATAAGCATGTGAGACGGTAGGAGCAGTGATGGTTACCGCTAAAGGTGTTACCACCAAATCTCCAGTTGCCACACCGGTAGTAGAAGTTAAGCCAGCGCCAGGAGCAGAAATATTGCTGGCTGCGTAGCCATAAGAACCAACATTAATATTTCCAGATGTGCTGGTAGTCGTCGCAGTTGGGCTCAAGTTAAAGGTAACTGTATGACCAGAACCATCAGAATAGGTATAGGTTACGACGTTACCAACTACAGCCTGACTTTGCCATGTGAAACTACTATTTGGGATGACAGTGCCACTTGTCGTTAAATAAGACAAGGTTGGATGCACAGATGGTGGAACAATATTTCCAGAAACTACAGTGCTACCGTAAACAGTAGTCAATCCAGAAGTCGACACCAAGAGCTGACCCGCTGGAACAATAGTGTAAGTGGCTGGTACATAGGTAATTGCATAGTTATTGGCACTAAATCCATTTGCACCAACCGCTGCGCTAATAGAAATTGGATATGTACCTGCAGATGAGTTCGGGCCACTAGTTGCCGCAGTAGTGCTTAAGCTTGCACCGGTAATAGTTTGCCCACCCAGTAGTCCGATAGACGATGCTACCGATAAGCTACCTAAGGACTGTGTATACAAGGAAGCCTGATCATTCGCAGTAACTGTTAACGGCGCAGGCGTGATATTGGCTGGTGCAGTAGCTGTTGTAGAAACTTGATAATTGCTTGCTGATGGTCCAGACAGAGTAACGCCAGCAAATGTCACGGTAATGCCATTGGCTACGTTAGGGCTTGCAAAAGTAGCGCCTGTGTAGCTTATAGCAACAGTATCTGTACCAAACAGGCCAGCCATCGCTAAAGTGCCATTGGCTGTGTTGGTTGATGTGTAAACCTTGTTATCCGCAACAGCGATCACTCGGGGGCCTGTGGTAGCGCCAGGGATAATGATGTAAGGGGTAATGTTCGCCGTAATGGGCGCAGAAGTACCAGTTACATAGTAGTTACCAGCTGCAGCACCTGTTAAGGTCACCCCACTCATAGCGTTATAAGTGCCACCTGCAATCACCGTTGGGGTGGTATTCGCAGTGACAACAATGCCATTAGCCACATTAGGACTTGCAAAGGTAGCAGCATAAGGGCCTGATGAACTTACAGAAACTGCATCAGTACCCAGAACACCAGCCAGGACCTGGGTAGCAGAACTAATGGTTGCTGCTGTGGTGCCGTCATAAACCTTGTTATTCGCTGTTAAACCAGCGCTAATGGTCAATGGTGCAGGCGTGATGTTAGCAGTTAAAGTCTGTGGCCCTACTCCGACTACATAGTAGTTATTGGCTGCGGCACCTGTTAAGGTCACACCAGTCATCGTAGTCAAGCCATTGACCACTGAAGTTGCTGGTGTCACTGTTAAGCCAGCGCCCACATTAGACTGGCTAAAGGTCGCACCAGTGTATGGCCCAGTAGAGCTTACAGAAACCACATCAGTACCCAATACGCCAGCTAAGGTTTGAGTTCCAGTAACAGCAATGGTAGCCGTGCTATTGGTGTCGTATACCTTGTTGTTTGCCGTTAAACCAGCGCTAATCGTTAATGGCGCAGGCGTGATATTGGCAGTTGCGGTCGGCGTTGTGGATACAGCATAGTTAGCCGCTGCAGGACCGGATAGCGTTACACCAGCAAAGCTCACTGTCTGACCGTTAGCAACATTTGGGCCTGCAAAAGCAGCGCTGGTATAGCCAACATTAACAATATCGCCAGCAAATAAGTTTGTCATCGCCAATGCACCAGAAGCTACAGTCGTGGCGTCATAGACTTTATTGTTTGCGGTAGCTGCAATACTTGGACCACCACTACCACCTGAGCCAATGATGAATGGCGTAATGGTGAGATTGGCATTGGCATAGGTGAAGCTGTAGTTCGAGGCATCAGCACCCCCTGCAGCCAGGTTAGAGCCATAGATTCCAACATTCTTGCCAGAAGCTGCCCCGCTCACAGTCACAGTATCGCCTGTGAGTATCGCTGGTGATGCCGTTGCGGTTGGCTGAGTTTGAGTAGCGCCGTTATAAGCAGTTGTTACCGGTGCAGCTGTCAAAGTAACTGCCAATGGCGTTACCGTGAAATTACCAGACGGAATTGCTGAAGTTAATCCAGTAGTACCTGCCGATAAGTTTGATGTTGCATATGGGTAGCTACCAATATTGATATTGCCAGAACCGCTAGTACTTGTATTAGCTGGTGTTAGGTCAAAAGTGACTGTGACGTTAGCCGCATCTTTAAATACATAACTAGTGACATTGCCAGTTGTTGAAGAGCTCACATAAGTTAATGCGCTGATGCTTGAGCCAATTGCAGTTGTATAAGTTGCCGTTGGCAATGCTGGTGCCAGGATGTTTCCAGATGTACCGGTTCCGTATGGAGTTGTTCTGCCAGCTGTAGAAATCAACAGTCCACCTGGGCCAATAATCGTATATGTCGCTGGTACATAAGTAATGGAGTAGTTCGATAGACCTGTACCAGTAGCCGCGCTAATAGAAATCGGGTAAGTGTTTACTGCTGAGGTATTAGTTGCAGTTGTTGTGATGGCTGCGCCAGTCACCGTATCGCTACCTAAAAGACCTACTGCTGGAGCAAAGGCGGTCGATAAATCCACGATAGGCTGGGTATAGAACGAAGCTTTATCAATTGCTGTAATCGTCAAAGGAGCAGGCGTGATATTAGCTGGCGCAGTAGCCGTTGCAGAAACTTGATAGTTACTTGCAGAGGCACCAGATAAGGTCACACCAGCAAACGTCACGGTAATGCCATTGGCGACGTTAGGGCTTGCAAAGGTAGCGCCTGTATAACTTACGGATACTGAATCTGTACCAAACAGGCCAGCCATCGCTAAAGTGCCATTGGCTGTATTGGTTGATGTGTAAACCTTGTTATCCGCAATAGCAACTAGTCGGGGTCCAGTAGTTGCAAGTGGGTCAATGATGTAAGGGGTAATGTTCGCTGTAATTGGTGTTGTAGTACCAGTTACATAGTAGTTACCAGCTGCACTGCCCGTTAATGTCGCACCACTCATAGCGTTATAAGTGCCGCCCGCAATCGTTGTTGCAGTAGTGCTTGGGGTTACTGTCAAATTAGATCCGACATTAGACTGACTAAAGACGCCTGTATAAGGACCGCTTGAACTCACAGAAACATTGGAAGCATCGGCTGGCAAGACGCCAGATAATGTCTGTGTAGCAGAAGTAATCGTTGCTGCAGTAGTGCCGTCGTATACCTTATCGCTAGCAGTTAAACCAGTAGCAATCGTAATTGGCTTAGGTGTGATATTGGCAGTTAAAGTCTGTGGCCCTACTCCGACTACATAGTAGTTATTGGCTGCAGCCCCAGTTAAAGTCACGCCAGCCATAGTGGTGTATGAAACACCATTGATAACTGTAGATGTTGTAGCTGGCGTTACTGTTAAGACAGATCCAACGTTAGATTGGCTAAATGTTGCTCCAGTGTATGGCCCAGTAGAGCTTACGCTGATGGCGTCTGTACCCAAAATACCTGCCAGGGTCTGATTACCAGTGACCGCAATGGTTGCTGCGGTAGTGGCATCGTATACCTTGTTGTTTGCAGTTAAACCAGCACTAATAGTTAGCGGTGCAGGAGTAATCGTTAACGTTCCATTTGTAATTGCGCCAATGGTGTAGTCACTAGAGGCGGTTAAGACTAAGTTACTGGTGTAGGTTCCAACGTTTGTGCCGGTTGCAGTACCAGAAGCCGCTGTTGCAGTATCAGTACCCTTTAGCCCGGTTACAACAAATCCAGATGTTTGTGATGCTGCGTTATACATCACTGTGGCAGTGTTCACTGCAGCCGTAATGACGATAGGCGTAATTTGTAGACTGCCCTGAACATAGCTTACGGCGTAGTCGGCTGGGTTAGACAATGTTGCTACCAATGCATCAGGGACAATTCCTTGGCTTACGTGGGTTGCTGTTGCATAACCAGAAACAGCCGCTGTATCAGATCCTTTCAGGCCACTAACTGAAGCGCCTGTATTAGTTTGCAATGCGCCGTTATAGGCATATTGATTAACAGCGCCAGTTACCAATAGTGAAGCCGGGGTAATGGTCATTGAACCATTGTTATAAGTAATGCTGTAGTTGCTTGCAGAAGCTCCGCTAGCAACTAAAGTGTCTGCGTAGGAATTGGCATGTGTACCTGTTGCATAACCAGTCACAACAACACTGTCACTTCCCTGCAAGCCAGAAACTGTAGCCGGTGCATTAGTCTGGCTAGCGCCGTTATAAGGTGTAGTAGTTACCGCCCCATTAATAACTAATGGGGCCTGATTCACAGTTAACGCACCGTTAACAATCGTTACGTTGTAGTTTGAGAATCCAGAACCTACAGAGCCAATAATTGGGTAAGTTGTACCGCTGGCATTAATAGCCCCAATAGCTGAACCACTATAAGTCAGACCACCCAATCCGGCAATGGTTTGACTGTTCTTGAGGGTACCGCCAGTAACAGTTACTCCAGTTGCCACCCCACCAGTAAGGCTGCCAGCAATAATCTGGGCTGCAGTAACTGCATTGGCATCATATGTTTTCGACACACTTGCTACCGTCAACGTTAATGGCGCTGGAGTAATAGTCAAAGTATTGGTGATTGTAGAAACACCAGTAAATGGGCTGCCAGTTTGAGTGTAGTTATTGGTATTACTTACTGCATTGGTGTATCCGCCAACATTCCAGGTAGTGCTAGCACCGCTAACAGCTGGAGTTACCCCAGTCGATGTAATGCTTGGATTAATGGTGATGGAATAACCATTTGTATCAGAATAAGTGGTGCCGTTAGTGGTTGTAAGTGTTGTAACTGTTGTATTAGTGCCGGTACCACTTGCATACTGAACGGATGCAATTGTTGGGCTAGCCAAAGTACCGTATGTAGTTGTTGCGGAATTCATGGTAATTACGAGCACACCTGCTGGTGAAATCGTAAATACGCCTGGCGCATAAGTAATGTTGTAGTTTGCGCTACTACTAGGGCCAGCTGCAGTAATTGCATAAGTATTTACAGCTGTGCCTGCGGCGCGTGTCACGGTATAAGTTGGGCTAATAACCGCAGAAGTATCGCTACCCTGCAAACCAGAAACAGTAGCTGTAAGTGTTGGATCGGTCTGGCCGTAGAAAGTTCCAGCATTATTGGCTGTTACCACTAGGCTTGCTTTATTAATGGTCAACACTGGTGCATTGGCTGTAACTGTGTAGTTACCTGCATCTACGCCTGTTGCTGTATAGGCTGCTGTGTAAGTTCCCGCATTGGTTCCGGCAGCTCCGCCAGCAACCACCACATTATCACCAGCAATTAAGCCGCTGACGGTAGGCGCCGCCAATGCTTGAGCACTAGCGTTATAGGTAGTTGTTAGGTTAGCGCCAGTAATAGTCAATGGTGCCGGAGTGATATTCGCTGTTGTAGTGGTATTCGCACCACCAGACAATTGATAGTCAGCCGAAGATGTTCCGGTTAGAACAATACCGCTAATAGTTACTGTTTTGGCAGTACCAACGTTCTTATCAGCAAAAGTACCTGTTAGGTTAGAAGCATTCACTGTGACGCTATCACCTGCATACACACCAGCATACGTAATTGTGCCGATATTTAAAGTAGCTGCAGTAGTAGCGTTGTACACCTTATTGTTCGCAGTAACACCGCCAATAGTGATGGTTGCTGGAGTAATGGCAATTGAACCATTCGTGACATTGACGGTGTAATCACTTGGATTGCTCAAGCCTACAGTTAAATGATCAGAGTAAGTGCCTACGTGGGTGCCTGCTCCATAAGTACCACCAATGGTTGCAGTGTCGCTACCCTTCAATCCAGCCACCGTTGCAGCAGTATTGGTTTGAGCAGTTGCGTTATAGACCTGCGTTGTGTTTGCGCCTGTAACGGTTAAGGTTACTGGTGTTATGGTGATAGAGCCAGGTAGATAAGTAAAGGCATAGTTGCCTGACGCAGTACCGCTTACAGCAAACGCATCAGGAACGGTTCCTTGAGAAACATGGGTGGCTGATGCAGCGCCGCTAATCAGAATATTTGCTCTATCAGCACTCAAAATTCCGCTTGTTGTATAGGTATTTGTTTGCAGTACGCCAGAATACGGGTTAACCGTTGTGTTTCCGGTAATGGTTGCTACTAGAGGAATGATTGTTAATGATCCTTGGGAAGAAACTGTAACCGTGTAATTAGCTAAGGATCCGCCATTAGTCAGACTTGTAATGATTGAGCTATCAATATGATTAGCGTATGTGCCAACGTTTACCCCAGAAGCAAGCCCAGTTGCACCAAATACGGCAGTCTGACCATTTTGTAAGCCAGTAACATTAAATCCGCTAGATGGATTAAATGTTTGAGTAGTGCCGTTATAGGTCACAGTCTGACCGGCAGCAGATAAATTTACTGGTGTAATAACCAGAGCGGCTGGATTAACCGTCAATGCACCAGTGGCGTAAGTGATTGCATAGTTTGATGCAATACCAGAGCTAAATGCCAATGCGCTTGGGGTAATCGTATAGGAACCAGCATTAGTAGTAGCTAAGGTTGCCGTAGTGCAGGAGGGGCATGAACCACTTAATGTTGCACCAGAAATTACATCGCTATTGGGTAACGTAGCCAAGCTACTTGTAAATGCTGTAGTGCCTAATGACAATACCGTGCCGTAAGTAGTGGTTTGCGGGCTGGCAGTGATTGTAATAGCCAGAGGATTTACCACTAAGTTTGCATTGGTATATGTAATTGCGTAATTAGATGCGTTAAATCCACCGGTACCAGTAGCAGCGCTTGGACGAATCGCGCCATTATAGGTGGTGGCATTTAGAGTGCCCGGCACTGTTGCTGAGTTAGCACTGCCATTGTAGTAATTGATCGCAACACTTAAAATCGCATCGCCTGCCGCCAGTGGTGAAGCCAAGCTACTTGTAACGGAATATCCAGTTTGTGATACAGCCGCAGATGTGCCGTATGTTGTTGTAACTGGTGTAGCAGTAATGGTAATCGGGCGAGGCGTTACTGTCATTAAGGCTGGAACATAATTCAGGGTATATGGCACTGAACCAGTAATAGTCGCTCCAGAAGGAGTAATTTGATAATTGCTACCTACTGATGCTGTTGAAATTCCACCCAAGCTTGTGAAAGTCAATCCAGTTAATGTATCTCCAGCAGGTAGACCAGAGATTGTATAAATCGAAGTACCACCAATTGTTACTGTGGCCACACCACTAGCGTTATACGTCACACCATTAGTGGTAACACTATTTCCATACACCTTAGATTCGGCAATCGCTGTAATCGTCACAATTGCATTTGATGAGGCGGTTAATGTGCCGTTTGCGTAAGTGATCGCATAGTTTGAGGCGCCATTAGATCCAGTTACCGGGACAAAGACTGGAGAGCTTGGAACAATTGGATATGTACCAGCTGCATAAGTTGGTGATGTATATGTAGAGGCTGTTAATGTTGCCGCACTGATAGCATCTGTCAGTGTCACGCCATCAACTACAACACTTGCCAATCCAGTAGTCGTAAATGCAGTAGTACCCAATGAAGCAGCTGAACCCGCCTGGGTAGATTGATTGCTTGCAGTAATCGTTAAGGGGGCTGGAGTAATGACCAAGCCAACAGATCCGGTTGGTGATGCTAAATTCACTGAAATGCCTGAACTGACCAACATACCATGATTGCTGGAGAGGCTGTAAGCGTAACTTCCCGAGTAAACAGTAGAGCTAGTGCCATTGACCTGCTCACCAGCTAAGGTACCGTAACTCGCACGAGGTGTCGGTGGTAATGCCTGAAGTGAATTGATAAAGCTTGTTAATGGCAATGTGAAAGCAACGCTATTGACTGTAATTTTCATACAACCAGCAGAACTCGTACACCCACCAACACCATTTACCTCGTAACCGGGATTAACAGTGGAGTTAGCAACAAAAAGGGTTTGTAACTGGTTATCCAGTGATCCAGTTGTAGCAATATTTCCAGCAGTGCTTAATGGATCATTCGTGCCATAAACCTTAGTTATGTTGCCCGATACGTTTGCTGCAACCGATGGCTGAATACGGAACTGAATGACTGGACCGTAGTTGGTAGATGTTGCCGCACCTGTTGTAAAAGTTGAATAACCTGTGCCGGCAGCAACGTTGGCAGTATTAATTCCGGCAAGAGTAGTAATAGGCAATGAAGATGCAGCGACATTACCAGCAGCATAGGCTTGGCCAAATAAGGTATTACTAAAGCTCAAAGTACCTAAAGTGCTATTTAGAAGCGCTAATGAGGTTGAGGTGGTGGTAGATATCGCCGTAGTACCTGGTGAACCTGCATATAAGAACACATTACCAGTAGCTGAAGTAATAGTGTTATTGAGCACACCCGTAATCTGACCGCAATCCGTTGCTGAGCAAGCAGTATTGACGGTACCAACTGGCAAATATGCGCCTGCCTCAATTACTACAGGACCGGTTCCGTTATTGACAATCTTTGGCGGTGTCACGTTGCCGTTATTTGATGATGCAATGAATACACCAGCATTTGAGTTTTGGGTAAACAATGTGCCGCCAACAGTAATGATGTTCGCCGTTGTTCCAATAGCGCTAACTTCAATTGCGCCAGCTGTTGAGGCGTTAGTAATAGTCACTGCATCGTTGTAATGGCCTGTGTAGGCGACGATATTAGTATTACCAAGCGTGGAATTATTGTTAATTGCCACTGTTCCAGAAATCTTAATAGCATTTGAGCCAGCCGTAGTGGCAGCTACAAACACAGGAACAATGCCCACGATATTGATCGCATCAGTACCAGCAGTGAAGGTGCCAGTAGTTGTTAGCGTCGCTCCAGAAATACTGACTGCATCAACAGTAGCAGCAGTAGTAGCACCCGCAGAGCCAACTACACCACGAATGTAGATTCCATAGTTTGCAGTTAGAGATGCGGTGATCGGAATACCACCACCATTAAGGGTAGTTGTAGTTCCATATTGCCATGCATTGCCAACGTTAATTCCACCCTGCACACCATTTAAGTAGGTGTTATCAAAAGTAATTGACCCTGGAACTACTAATGCGCTATTGACAACAATTTGTGCGCCACTAGTTATGTTGTTGTAGTTAATGTGGCTAGTAGATGTGCCGTTAAAGACAACTGTGCCGGCATTAATCGTTGAAGACTTGTTGCCATAGGTAGTATCAAAGCTAATGAGAGAATCCAAGCCCGATGTATTTTGAGCAACGGTTATTTGACCAGATTGGCTGATACTTCCATTGGACTTATAGAGCACACTACCGCCGTTAGACTGCACGCTAACTGCGCCAGTAGACGCAATACCAGGAGTACCAATATTTGCAGAATTGTGATTTCCAATTACGCTAATTACCTGAGCGGCTGTCGATGCATTTGTTACCGTTAGAGTAGTTGCACCCAAAGCTACCGCATTAACTGTGCCGCTGTTATTAATACCTGATAAAGAGATGTAATCGCCTGCAGTCAAAGAACCTTGCGCCGTAACACCTGCCAAGGTAGTCATATTTGTAGCTGTCGGTGTAGTGCTAGGAGTTAGAGCGCCACTATTGGTGTTATCTACTAGGATATAACCAGATAATGCAATAGCCGAAGTAGCTGAATTACCAATCGTTAAATTTGAACCGTTTGATTCCTCAACATAGTTAACTTTTTTTGTTGCTCCAGCTGCATTGTAGGTAAATGGGCCAGTGGTAATTTGACTGGTGGCATTCCCAGGTCTAGTGTCATAAGTGATAGTTTGCGCACCACTAGAGGTATTTGCTGTTGAGAAATTGACTGCCGAAGTTTCAGTCAAATCACCATTGGTAACAAATGAAACGCTACCACCATTAGACTGATTAGTAATAGCGCCACCAGTAATCGTAATACCGCCAGCTTGGCCAGACGTTCCAACAGTAGTGCTAACACTTAATGCGTTGCCAGAAGTTGGGTAAGCAATTACGCCTGTTGGATCTGCGGTAATGGTGACACCACTAGTGGAGCCGACCATTGATAGACCCAATCCCCCAGCAGTACTATTAGTGGCAGTTATCTCCACCTTAGGGGCAGAAATTAGACCTGCTAATTTCGCTGAATATATGCCCGTTATTGCAGAAGTCGTTGTAATGCTGACCAACCCTGCAGTTGATGTAATCGTCCCAGTGCCAGTAGCATTCATTGTTGGCTGGAGCAATGGGTTACCAACAGCATCTGAGGTAAGTGTTATTGACCCATAAGCAGCAATGGGCGCATTAATATAAAACACGCCATTACCGCCGACACTTGTAGCAGCAGAAGAAAGAATAGTGAGGCTGCCAGCAAATGAATTAATACTGCCACCCTGAATGAAAACCGGAGTATTAACTGACCATGGAGTTCGAGCATCAATGTAGATGCTTCCCGTGCTATTAAGATAGCCAGCACCTGTTGAAATCATTAAACCGTATGAGCCGCCAGCGTTAGAAAGGTTTCCGCCTTCAATGGCTAGGTTAACACTACCGCCTATGTCAGCTTTTACGCCACCAGCAAAATTGACATCCCCAGAACTAGCTGCGACGAAGTTTCCGCCAGTAGTAGTTGCACTAGCAGCCACTCCTGTTGTTGTTGTGCTAATCAGAGCTGCACTATTAAGCATAATTTTTCCACCTTTGCCCGAGGTAGCAACATCAGTGCCTCGTGTAATGGTAGGAGTAGTTGTGCCTAAACCGTTAATGGTTCCGCCTGTAGCATCAATCACAAGATAGCCGCCACGAGTAGTAATCGTAGAGTTAATCGTAATATTTGCAGCAACACCAGCATTTGTAGTGGACTGATTTGTGCTTTGTAAGGCAATATTGATCAGACCTGCTGTAGATGTAATATTCCCATTAATCGAGATAGAGCCATTAGAGTAGATATTCAAGTTAACCGTACCCGCGCCACTATTAGTAACTCCTCCAGTTATGGTAACGGCCGAACTTGTCCCCATTGTTCCAGAGAGGTTATTTAGGATCAAGGTTCCAGTCTTTCCCGATGTGGGGGCAAAAGCTAAGATGCCAGTCTGGGTCATGGTGCCGGTGTAAACAACATTCACGGTACCGCCGCCATTAACTACACTAACGATGTCTGTATTTGCAATTGTTATTGCCCCGGCCGTCGCCAAAGCTGCAGTCAAAGATCCACCAGTTGAAGTGCCACCGGCCGCAATAGTGACGTTAGTTGGGTCCAGCAACCACTCATTTGCGAGAACCCGATTGTTATTGGTTCCGAGTAAATTGCCCGAAGTCTCCACCTTATTGGCAATCAAAGTGGTATTACTTACAGCAGTCAGTCCGGCCAATGCGCCAGATGAGTAGCCTTCACGACCAATAGCAATAGTGCCATTGACTGCTGAAAGATTTGAATTGTTTACTGAGATTTGGTCACCGAATACGACAATGTTGCCGTTTGGTGCATTGATGCCGGTTTGGCTATCAAGATTGATGTTGCTGCTGGTGATGCTGTTATTGCTATTGCTACTACCTACTGCTGCTGCGACTGCTGAATTTACAAAGTTGCTAAGTGCTGGGGGTGCAGTTGTAGGCGGCGCGAGGATCGTGCCATTGCCCAAGTTATTCACTTGACCTAAATTAATTACACCACCTTGGCTTAATCCTTCAGAACTAATTAGGGCTGCAATGATATCGGTTTGGGTTTTTCCAGCAATTGCAATATTGCCGCCATTACCTACGCCATTTAATCCCTTACCAATGGAATCAACGATGCCGTTAATCGTTGTTTTACCGGCAGTTGAAACAATATTGATTGTTCCACCATTGATACCATTTGCTGAAATATAACTAGTCGTATTTAAACTGCTACCAACAGTAATATCGCCTGTTGCCAGGATATTAATTAATCCACCATTACTTGTATATGTATTTTGGTCTGCATTTAAACCATTTTGACTATTACGACGATTATTAGCAGTAGTAGTATTTACAGAATTTAAATTACTTGAATTGGTGTTATTTGAATTGCTGTTATTACTGCTACCGTTCGAATTAATATTGCCGAGAATATTAATAATCGCACCAGCTAAATAAATATTGGAATTTGATCCGCCATTGGTATTGATAGAACCATTCACATTGATAGCTTGTGCAACCGCATAGACCTGCCCTGCTGTGACGTTCGCATTGATATCAATCTGTCCACCCGTTGCAATGAGGTTCAATGCGGTGTTTGTATTGCCAGAATAGATATCAGCCAAGATCTGAATCAATGGTGTTTGGCTTTGTGTGCAAGCACCAAATGAGCAACTATTGCCTGTGGCATCTAAGGTAACGCTAGTGGTATTGAGGGCATTGCTGATGACTGATGCAGACGTGCTATCGACAATAAGGGCTACAGGATCAATAGTCCATGTGCCCGTCTTGCCTTTTGGCGCACTCGTATCAACCTGCGTTGTGGCAGCAAGAACAACACCACCTTTGGAACTAGTTTCGATAAAGCCGCCATTACCGCCTTGCGCCCCACCCTTTGCAAACAAGCTTCCAGCTACGAAGGTCTTGATTTGTGACCAAACGCTGATGTTTCCGCCGTTACCATTTTGGGTTGCAGAAGCATCGACAATCGCGTTTGCTTGGATTGAAACAGTGCTTGCTAATTGATTATTTTGTACTGCAGCTTGAATATTTGAGGCCGCATTTTGAACGTTTACACCAACGTTAATATTGCCACCACCAGTTGCGCCGGTTGCAGTCGTTTTGGAACCGCTTGCTAAATTAATATTATTAGCTGCAAGGTTAACTTGACCACCATTTGAATTAACAGAATTGGCTTCTACTGTTCCCGATTGCTCAATATTATCTGCAGTTAATGAAATCTTTCCGCCAGAAGTATTAATTCCGTTTGCAGATACTGTCCCAGTATTTTTAATGAGTGAACCCATTAAGTTTTGAGCAGCATTTGCACCGATAATCACTTGGCCATTACCTGCATTAATCAATAATTTATTTGAAATTAATGCATTTACTACTGAAGCATCTACTG
>Ga0208109_1000116_pt1 | contig 36649 bp, 55 predicted proteins | sample CryBogCBH18Jul08_FD_184594 | JGI IMG/M metagenome (GOLD analysis project Ga0208109, IMG submission 184594) | Freshwater microbial communities from Crystal Bog, Wisconsin, USA - CBH18Jul08 (SPAdes) (version 2) | ecosystem: Environmental > Aquatic > Freshwater > Lake | place: Crystal Bog...
AGGTCTTTTTCGGTGTCGCTCATGTCACCAAGTTCCATGCCTTGGTCTCCTCATCCCACACATAACGCTTGGGTGCGTCTGGTGTTCCGACATCAGTTGGGTATGGCACTGGTGAATCCCATAGACAAGTTGACTCATTCAAGACCCAAGATGCAAATGGCTTGGGAGGAATAAAAGCATCTCGCTGAGCGTCATAGGTGTATCCAAGGCCAGCGTAATTTTTACGAAATGGAGTGCCACCATTGGTGTGAACACCGCCTTGAGTGTTGTAACTGGTTTGTTTCCAATTTCCACCTATGAGACGCTGACAAAAGGCCAATCCAATAGATTCCATGTGATTGCCTTGAGCATCAGCCGTGTCAGCGTCTGCCACCACAATCACTTGAGTGACTATGTTGTTTGAATCAATTCTTGCAAAATGTGCCATCATCTTCCCCCTAATTCTTTAATCTGTTCGTCAGTCCAAATGGTGTTGATTGATTCTTCAAAAGCCTTAATCTTTTCCATTGTTGCGTCTATTTCTTCCCATGTTGGGCATGGTCTTGGGTCTTCCCATTGAGTAATGTTGCGGTTGCTGATCTGCCACTTAGCACCTGGTCTAAGTAGCTGAAAGGCAGTTTCTATGCCATAAAGTTGATAGATTTTTACCATGACAAAATTACAATTCCTGATCCACCACTACCACCTTTACCAAATCCGGGATAACCACCACCACCACCACCTCCACCACCCCCTAAATTGGTAGTTCCATTGGTTGCAGTATTACTCGGTAAACTTCCACTTCCACCCCCACCAGAACCACCTGTTCCAATCGTTCCAGCATTGTTTGCTCCACCACCACCTCCTCCAGCGTAAGTTACGCTTGAACCAGATATGGTATTGGACAATCCATTTCCACCATTTCCAGCACCTGATTGTGTTTCATTTCCACCTACTGCACCCGCACCGCCACCTCCACCACCACCGGCATTATTTGGTGCTGAATTACTTCCATTGCCACCAGCATTACCTTGACCTGACGGAGAAGCAGAGCCAGCTGCTCCATTGTTGTAATTTCCACCACCACCAGAACCGCCACTTAAACCATTTACATTTGTATTGCTACCGCCACCACCACCGCCATAAGATGTAATACTAGAAAACACAGAATTGCTACCATTCACCCCTTGTGCTGTGTAGTCTGTTTGTGATCCAGCACCACCACCTCCAACTGTGATGCTATATGTATTTCCAGCAGTAACACTTAATCCTGATCCAGATAAATAACCTCCAGCACCACCTCCTCCAGCTCCCAAAGCACCTCCACCACCTCCACCAGCAACCACCAAGTAATTAACACTTGATACGCCTGTGGGTGCAGTCCATGAACCTGAACCAGTAAATATTGCTGTTCTTGTTGTGCTTGGTACTAAATAAGAAATGATGACTACACCAGAACCGCCATTACCACCACCATTAAGAGCATTATTTGCGTTGTAACCACCGCCACCGCCACCGCCACCTAGGTTAGCAGTTCCAGCACCAGGAGCAACTGGAGTGCTTAAATTAGTACCACCCGCTCCACCGCCACCAGTACCACCTGAAGAAGCGGATATATTTAATTGTCCAGTACCACCACCGCCACCACCAGCATAAGTAACACTTGAGCCACTTATGGTATTTGCTGTGCCATTTCCACCATTTCCACCATTATATGGAGCTGATGTTGTGCCATTAGAACCAACTGCACCAGCACCGCCACCTCCACCTCCAGATTGATCGTTTGATTGAGCGCCTGTACCGCCATTATTTCCTTGCCCTGATGTACCTGAACCACCAGTTGTACTTGTTCCACCACCACCAGAACCGCCAGTTCCTCCAGTATGCGCATAAAGTCCAGAGCCACCATAACCACCGCCTACAGCACCTGTGCTTCCATTTACTAATGAACCAAATGTAGAATTTGTGCCTTGAGTTCCATTATTAGCTGATGTATTACCAGCGCCACCATTACCACCAGCACCGACAGTTATTGTGTAAGTTGTTCCGGCAGTAACTGATAAAGATGTACCAGCTAAATATCCTCCAGCGCCACCACCACCACCAACATAATTTCCACCACCGCCACCACCAGCAACAACCAAATAATTGACGCTAGTAACACCAGCAGGTGCAGTCCAACTGCTAGTTGAATTAAATTGCTGAATTACTGTTGAATAAGTAACCGCTTTTGTAGCCCCACTAAAGAAAAAATTAGGTGCGCCAAACATATTATGCAAACGCCTGTGCGTAAGTGCCATACCAAACAGAGTTAATACATACAAATGAAAGTATGTCTAAGCCTGTGGAAGCAGTTGTTGTGATTGTGGGTGCAGTGCCCCCCGGCCATTTAACACCTGTAAATGTCGCTGTGCGTGATCCTGTCCCGTCTTGAATCAATTTAACAATAAACGATGTGCCTGACGTTGCCGTGGGCATGGTAAACGTACAGTTACCAGTCAATGTGTAGCTAAGAACAGTTCCTGATGCCAATGACAAAGTAACTGCTGTACCTGAATTAGTAATTGATGGTGCAGTTTCTAAATATGCTGTAATTGTAGGATTTGTAAGCGTTTTGTTAGTTAACGTCTGACTAGAACCAAGATTTACTAATGTGTCTGTTGCCGCAGGAAATGTATAGGAATAAGCACCAGACACTACAAATGTAGATGCATAGTTTCCTGATATTGTGATTGTGCTTGCGGCGTTATTTGCTACGCCTGTACCACCAGACGTAGGGGCAAGAGCTGTACCTAAACTTACAACGCCAGCACTGCTGATGGTCATAGCATCTGATGCGCCACTATTAACAACAAAGTGAATAGCGTTTGATGTTGTTGTACCAATCGCCAAATCAGAAGTTGTTGATGTCAAATAAACATTATTTGCACCACTCAAAGAACCAGTACCACTAAATCCTGAAGAATTGATACCAAAGTCACCATAGTAAGTTGTGGCTGTACTAAGATTATTGGTAACGACTACGTCTGCTGATGCAGATGCACCGTTGTTGGTGTTTTGAATCTCCATCTGGATGTAACCATTTTGACTAGATTGCATAGTCAAAATATGGTTTACATCTGAGTATCCAAGTGTTCCATATGAGTAAACACCCTTTGAACTAGATGCTGTAATTGTTCCGCTTGATACATAATTAGTGGCTGATAGTGATGTTCCATCCCATGTAAATGAGGATGAACCTGCAAGAGCACCAGATAAATTGTATTGAACTTGGGTTGTTGATCCACCAACTGATCCAGTAGCCTTTGATGCAATAGTCTGCACAGTACCAGTATTGTCTTTATAGAAAAGCTTTCCATCAGTATAGTTAATGGCTAATTCGCCATTTCCTAGATTGGCTGCTAATGGCACATTTGTAGTGGTACCACTGTTATAAAGATATATGGGTGTGTAATTCGTTGCTGCCATGTTTTATTCCTTAAAAAGTCCCACCGTTCACGCCATAAGCAGTGTTTGTTCCACCATTAGCAATTGGCAAAATACCAGTCACTTGAGTTGTCAAATTGATTGTTCCAAGTGTCTGTTTTAATGCACCGCTTGCATCTGTTGTTCCATCTGTTGACCATGTGTCATTGACGTTCAAGGTCACCTTGGCAATCACCCTCAAAGTACCGTTGTCATTATAGGTAACGGTAATTGTATTGGCAACGGTATCGCCATTTTGGATGTAAATTGTCTTGATGAGTCGTCTTGTCGAGGAAGCTGGGGCTGATACCAAAGTCACTTGTGATGTGCCATTCAATGCACCGTCACTTGATCCTTCCGTAAAAGCCGTTCCTGTGTCATCAGAATAGGCGGTTACATAGCTTGGATTGGTCGTGGTCGCGGCTCCCGCCATCGCCACTGTAATTGATTTGGTTGTTGCGTCTAAAACTAGCATGACGACCCTTTAACGAGAAATAAACCACGCATAAGCGTTGGCTGATGAAGATGAACCGCCACCACCCGTAGACGCAATTGTAATGCTTCCACTTCCATTTGTAATGGTAATGTTGCTACCAGCAGTCAAAGTTGCGTTACTGTAATTCGTGCCATTTCCAATTAACAATGAACCATTGGGTGGAGTTGTTGCCAGTCCAGTTCCACCGTTGGCAACACCCAAAGTACCTGCAAGGGTAATAGCTCCTGTTGTTCCAGTGCTTGGGGTTAATCCTGTAGTGCCTGCGCTGAATGAAGTAACTCCACCAGTAGACGCTGCCCACGTTGCAGTCGTTCCGTTTGACGTTAAAACATAACCGTTGGTGCCAATTCCTAACCTTGTAGCGCTATTTGTACCATTTCCAATGATCAAATCACCTGTTGTAGTGATTGGAGATAGTGCATTAAACGCGCTAGAAGCTGTTGTTTGTCCTGTACCACCGCTTGATATTCCCAGTGTCCCAGCAAGCGTTATAGCGCCTGTTGTGGTGGTTGATGGGGTCAATCCACTGAGTGATGTTTGAAAAGATGTAACGCCACCAGCAGTTCCATTGGCTGCTAAGGTAATCCTACCTTGCTGATCAACGGTAATGTTTGCGTTTGTGTATGACCCAGGGGTTACTGCCGTATTTGCCAAAGCAACTGTTACACCAGTGGTTCCGTTATAGAATCCACCTGAAAGTCCTGTGCCAATCGTCAAAGAACTGATGTTTGATCCCAAGGACGCCCCTGAAATCGTACTATTGATCAATGAAGAATTGCCAATGTTTGTCAGTGTATTTGTTGTCCCACTGATGGTTTTGTTTGTAAGGGTTTGAGTTCCTGACAAAGTTGCAACCACAGTAGTGTCAATTGCAATTGTTCCTGTTGCGGTAATAGTTCCACCAGTCAATCCAGTGCCAGCGGTAATTGAAGTTACCGTACCAGTACCTGCAACAGATGTCCAAGTTGGAGCGCCTGATCCCGAACTTGTTAAAACCTGTCCACTAAGACCTACGGAAGTTAGCGCATAGATTGATCCATTACCGTAAACCACTGCCCCAGCGGTTGGAGTATTTGATGTTCCTGTTCCACCATAAGCCACATTCAATATGCCACCCAATGTGATAGCACCTGATGTTGGTGAATTAGGTGATAAACCTGTAGTTCCACCACTGAATGTGTTCACAACTCCAGTGCCTGATGCTATTGCACTTTGCACAAAAGCAGTCGTTGCAATCTGTGTTGTATTTGTTCCCGTTGATGCGGTAGTAGCTGTCGGGGTTCCTGACAAAGCAGGGCTGTTTGCCAAGACCACTGCACCCGTACCTGTAGTCGATGCGTTTGAGGCTGATGTAGCCCTTCCATACGCATCAAATGTAACCGTGGGTAGTGTGTATGTGCCTGATGTGATTGAAGTCGTTGTGAGCCCAATTTGAGGGCTTGTAGTGCCATTGTTGACGGTAATTTGTCCACCAACGCCAGTGACTGCAACCGTGCTCAGTGATGTGCCACTCAAAGCCAACAAACCTGTGCCTGTTGTGCCAACTAAGTTTTGTAAAACAGTTGAAAGGCTGATCGTTGGGTTGCCTGTTGTGCCATCAGGATTGGCAATTGATACGCCAGATCCGCTAGAAGCAATCTGCACATTGGTCAAGGTTGTGCTATTTGTCTTGACTTGAATGCCGTTACCAGAAGTAAGCAAAGAAGCCAAAGCGCCAGTCACAGCAATGGTATAGCTACCTTGAGCACCACCATCGGTTGTGGTTAAACCAGTGCTGACTGCAATTTGTCTGCTATTGGCCAAACTTGTTTGTTGGCCAACGGTCAAAAATGTCTGTGTTTGTGTGGGCTGAACCGCAATAGCCCCAGTCGTGGTTTGAACCGTCACCCCATTTTGAACAATAGGAACTGACTCATTACCAGTCAAAGCACTTGCTTGAGGCAATTGGGTGATTGTTACTTGTCCACTCATGTTATTGGCTCGTGTTGGGGCTTGGGCTTATGATGTTAATGTTGTCGTTCTGTTGTGGAATATCGTTTCCATTCTGAGTGCTAATGTAGACTTCAGAGGGATTGCCTCCAGGTATATTTGTCCCCGTAGGCGTAACGACCAAACCATTGTCATTTGCAGCAACACTGACATCGGGTCTTGGGAATTGTAAGGTAATTCTTTCGGTTTTCCTAGCTGGTAATCTATAGGGATCTTTTTGATCTGCACACCCTTCTTGACACACCCGTAGACCAGGGAAATTTGGATCAGGCATGGCCTGAATAATTGGTCTTTTCATTTTGCAACGGTCGCAAATGAAGATCGCAATTACTGCGTTTCCTGTGGTGTCTAGAAAGCGTGGCATGCTTACCTTGTGTAGACTGAAATGTTGGGAGCGAAGTAAATCGGAGACTTATCGCGCTCTTCATTCTCAGCCATGATAAAGTAATTATTGGCTTGAGTTTCCAAATACTGAATCCGTGCAATGTCAACCGCAGGCAGTATCAAGCTCATCTGATGAGCTAGTAAATACTGAATGGCTTGATTCCAACGTTGAGGAATCTCCAACTGACCATTCAATCCACCCACATCATCAATTTGGCGTGAATACCAAATAGTCATTTGAATGAACGCATCACTTGGGGCTGGCCACAGAGTGATCTTTGCCTGTGGGATTGTTCTGTTGAACCAATACTGATAAGGCTGATTGGCTGTGAAATTCTTGTTAGGCAGATTGGTATAGTCGTCACGGTTCAAGCGAGCCATGGTGACTTCAGTGGAGTTGTTGCCAAGGTACCATTCACGCAAAGCCAAAGTTGTTCCGCCTGTGGCTTGAAAACGGTAGTATTGCGCTGTGGCACCAGGGTCAATATCTTGGAAAATCCACTGACCATCGGTCACTGTGACGTTTGTACCCGTGTACAAGGTCGTCCAAGTCGTTCCATCATAGGAATATTGAAAGCTGTAGTTCCATGTTGCAGATCCACCGTTGGCAACGTATGGCATAAAGCCAATAGATCCAATGTAAATGCTGTTGTTTGTACCGTAATTGACTGTGTAATTGCCATTTGGCACAGTCATTTGGTTGTACGTCTGTGTGTTTTGATCGTAAATGTAGGCTGTGCTACTGCCATCGCTTGCAGAATATGACCCACTAGGGCGGTTCATCGTGCGATAGAGCGCATTTAAGACATCAACTCCACCTACGGGTAGCAAATACTCGTACTGGTCTGGAATCAGGCCATAAACCTGTTTATTGATCGCCCAATAGTTGATGCCCTGATTGATCAGGTTGCTAAGGACAAAGAACAAGGCTTGCTTGGAACCCTGAACTTGCTCACTCGTCAACTCTTCAGCCAGTTTGCCCGACAAGCGAGCACCCTGATCAATGAAGTTTTGAACTGTGATTACTGTCTGTCCAATTGTTCCGCTGTAAGCCATTGTTAATCCTTACCAGCACTTTTTGTGTTTAGAATTTGTTTCGTGTGTACTAACTTTGCAATGTTTTAAATTGATTTTTCCACTTTTTTCATGGTGTTCAGCTTTATGTTTAACGCTTCCACCCTTTTTAAAAAATTGTCCTTGGTCACCTTGACCAGGGTTTGCAAACCTTCCAACATCAGAATCATTAGCCAAAAGATCTTGAGCATATTTCATTGCAGTTTGTCGATTTGCATTAATTGGCAAAACTGTATTGTATTTTGACAAAGGTAAATCACCATTTGCCATGTTTACATCTTCTTTAATGGACTGGTATTGTGCTTTAGGTGACAAATGATTGCCTGGCATAGGAATATCAGCAGGGTCTCTTTGAGCATATGAATTAATTAAATCCAATTGTTGTTGGATTCTTTCAGGACTTGAATTGATACTAAACCCACCCATAATTTTCTCCTATTACCACCCTGGGCAGTTCCAACGCTTCAATGATGCCTTTGCTCTTGGCGCATCACCTGAAGCATGCTTAACTACCCCTGACATTCTTGCACAAAATGAATCTTTCCTAGCACCACCTTGAGGCTGAGGAGCCTTTAAATGGCTTCCAGTCTCTCGATTGTACTTAGCCCTACCCTTGGCAGTCAGCCCTGCTCCTTGATCAACTGAGAGCTTCTCACCGCGTCCTACGGCTAGAGATGGGCCACCCTCTTTGAGTTTAGCCGTTTTAGCTGATTCACGGAAAGCTTCAGCAGTCGGTGCGCCCTTAGAGCCGACCTTACGCATTTTTTCACCAGAGCCATGAGCAATTCTCTCTTGTTTTCTATGAATATTGGCATAAAGTCCGTTCTTCATTACCAACACCCTTTGTGTTTTGAATTCTCATGATGAGTGGAAACGTTACCACCATGAGCCTTTTTAGCGTGTCTTTTTACACTGTAGGCAATCGCCACTGCCTGCTTCTGGGGCTTGCCTGCGTGAATCTCAGCTTCAATGTTGTGCTCAAAAGCTTTTTTGGATTTGGATTTGGTTAAAGGCATGATTAGGTTCCTACTCCAGTAACATTGTTGTTGGCTTGAATCAATTTTCCATTTACAACTAAACCTGCTCCAATAGTACCCGTACTTGCTTTCAATTGAAATTGCAAATCGTACTTTTGCGTGTATTTAAAAGGATTTGGCCGTGTAATTGTAAAGATTGAAACAAAAGGCTGTTGCAACACACTTAATGTTGTACCAGTTACATTGTTTGTAGCAACCACGTTATACGTCACAATCGTGCTACTTGTGTAGCTATTGGATGTATTAATTTCAACTTGATCTAAATAGAAATCATAGTTTGCAGGAACGCTATACCAAGCATTTTGAGACTTACCAATACCTACGTTGATTTGAGCGTAAGTTGTGGTGCTTACTTTGATTGTGATTTGACCAACATTGGTTGTTTGACCAGAAGCTGGAGTTGCCAAAAACAAATTATTGATTCTTAAATAACTATTAACAGTGGTAGTTCCACCTGTTGCAATAGTTACTGTTTCTGAAATTTGATTCCAGTTTGCATCTAAACCAACTACAAGAACTGTAGCTCCATTGTCAGAAGCAGATCCACTAGCAACCGTCATTGTGGATGCCGAGGATGGAAAAGTGTATGCAGATGCGTTTTCCCAAACTGCAATTGATGAAGTACCAATAGAAGGCTGGTAACCAAAAATACTAACTGTGCTGTGGCCTTCAATTTGTCCACGAGCTACTTGAAGGTCAAATGGCTCATATGCACCTGCCCTAGTAATTGACGCAGTGATTCCGTTACTCATAATTTATCCTTAAAAAGTGGGAGAGCCGAAGCCCTCCCATCTTACTCAACACTTTCTCATTGAGCCACCACGTTTTTTAGCGGGTGCTTTTGGAGTTTCTTTAGAACTAAACAGATTCTTAATTGCATTCACTCCGCTTTTGATAGCGTTGGGAATCATATTTTTATCTGCTTCATTCTCAGCGCGTTGGGCTTTTTCCCAGTTTGCGTAGTCTTGGTTAGCCTTTTGTGCAAATTGGTCGTCGGAGGTGCTTCCACCTCCATCAAACTTTTTTGTTGCACGCCCACCTTTTTTAAAAGTACCAGATTGCAAGCTGTTAGCCACAGGACGGCTGACGAAGTGGTGAGGCATTTTTACTGCCTTACCATCATCGACTACATTACCCCCTGTGGCGTAGTGCTTTTTTGCTGCGTGGCCTCCATGCTTGTAACCGCCTGCATTGGACTCATGAACTTCACCAGTGTGACCCATTTTCTTGCCTGCGGTAGCAGTGTCAGCAGAACGGTTTTCCCAGTCTCCGCCTTCCACTGTGTCATGCTTGAAATGACCTTCCTGTTTGCCCTTCATGGTCGCTGCTGGTATTGCACCGCCAGTAGCCTTATGATGCATCTTATGGGCTTTACCACCATGCTTGAAACCACCTGCATTGGATTCTTTGATTCCACCAGTACCGTGAGCTTTGTCACGCTTGGCTGAGTGCATTTCAGTTTCCAAATAGTCTTTCTCATTGTCCTCAATGGTGCCATGCATCTTGATTTTGCCTGGGTTCTTAGACTCATGAGTGTCTGAAGGGATAGCGCCTCCAGTGGCTTTGTGATGCATTTTGTGCATTTTTCCACCGTGTTTGTAACCTGTTGGTTTACCTTCATGGATTTCGCCTGTGCCATGGTGCTTGTCATGATGTTGACCATCAACAACCATGGTCTTCTCGAATTTCTTCGCATTACCTTTGATTGTTGTTTTGGTCTCGTCACGATCAATAGCGCCACCAGATGCCTTGTGGTGCATCTTATGAGCTTTTTCCATTGGCATAGACTCGTGATGATGGAGTTCTTTCTCCAACTTCTCAATGTGCTTTCCCATGCCCATGTGACCGCCTTTTTTCATGCCAGTCAATGCTTTTCTCACCATTGCAGCGCGAGCCATGCGAGCACGGGGATCCATCGCTGCAATTGCTGGTCTAGCCATAGGAGCCATAGGAGCGCCCATCATGCCACCGTCAAGCTTGTGCTCAACCTTGCCACCCTTTTTGTACTGGTTGGGGTTCATTGCCTTACGACGCTCAGACATAGAAGGCTTCTTAGGAGCCTTACCATGCTCAGCCTCAAATGCGTGATGAGCACCGTGCATCATGCCACCAGAAGCTTCGTGCATGGATTTGTGGCCATGCTCTTCGGCTTTCATGCCTTTGTGATGCACTTTTCCACCTTTTTTGAGCTTCAGAATGACTGAAGGCTCATCGGTGTACATTTTTACCATTGGTTTAAATTGACCCATGATGCCCTCCTATTAGGCTTGAGTTACGCCAAGAGCACCAGTGCGTGTTGCATTGGGGCCAGTTGCAATACCAGGCAATGCAATCACAACGACCAAACGTTTTACACCGTTTGATGCCGTAGAAGGCACATAAGTACCGCGCACATCACCAGTTGTTGATGTTGCAGGTGTGGTCAAATCTGCTACTGTAAATGCGCTATTGCCACCTGTGTCATTGGCTAGAGTGTTATTCCAACCCACACGAACAATGTAGCCTGCGTCAAATACACGCAAAGGTAAACCTAAAATATCTGTTGTACCAACAGTAATTGCCACTGGCAAAGAACCGTTAATTGCAATGCTAGATATTTGGTAGAAAGCTTTCTTGCCAGAGACATTAGCAACAGCAGAAGATGTTGTACCTGTAGCAATCACTTCAGACATTGCTTGTCCGTAATAATCGTATCCAGACACTGTCAAGTTACGGCTAGTGGAAATAGTTCCAGAAGCTGTAGTCAACTGAACTGCACGGGGTGTGTCCAATTGAATGACTGTTGTACCATCATTGCGAAGGAATGACTTGGCATTAGTACCAGCGGTCAACGTCAAGTTACCTGAAGCAGCAGGGGTTTGTGACGCAGCAATGTTGCTTGTGTTTAGTGTTTGAGGAATTACATCCCAGACATACTCACGACCCAAGGGGCCAACACCAACTTCCATTGGAGATGGGTCTTGCAAGCCATAGTTGCCTGAAGCGTAAATTGTGATTGAACCAGTTGCTGATGATGAAGCACTTAGCGTGTAAGTACCTGTTCCACCCGCACCAGTTACAAAAGCAGTAATGTAAGAGTTGGCTGTAATGCCAGTTCCGTTTACATACTGTCCGAGGGTGAGCGAGTCACCAGAGTTCATTGCGGTTACTGTCATTGTGGTGCCAGTTACGGAACCAGTGATAACAGCTTCACTGTTGGTTACATTGGTACCAATGTAGCCTTGGGCTGTACCCAAAAATAGATCATCTGAAAATTGAGGCATTTTTTTCTCCTTGTGGCTTGAACCACTCAGGGTTTAAAAAAAGGGGTGGAAACAACTCCACCCCACTTTGATTAGACTCCAGGTGTACCGTAGGCACAACGGGGATCTGTAAAGCCAACGTCGTAACGCTCTGTGGCTTTGTAGCGCATAGAGTCAGTTTCAAAGTCGCCTTCCATGGTCTTCTCTAGACGTCTGCGCATCAAAAGCTTGAAGCCTTCGGGAGCATCAGTCTGAACCCACCATGCTGTAGATGAAGTCAAACGTGACAACACTGCGGCACCCTCGTCAAGCAAACCGATAGATTTGATTGGGTTGATGTCGTTGTTAGCGTTGCCTGTACGTAGGACAGATTTCAACAATACTTCAGCTTGGAAGATATTGCCTGGAGCCACAATCAATTGACGTGGTACCAAACGAATACGCTTACCGTTGTTGTCAACTGCTTGGCGGATTTGAATCAACATCTGTTCGAGAGATGTTTGAGACAAAACAGCGGCTGTGGCCAACTGGTTGCTGAATGTACCGTTAACGATGGGGTGTGCTGTGCTGATCAAAGACACACCGTCACCGCCAGCGTAGGCGCTATTGAAAGCTGTGTTCAACACGTTAGCTGACAACAACTCTTTGGTCTCAACCAAAGATTGTGCCAAGTGGCGTGCGTACACTTGACCGATACGGATGTGGTCGCCATCTTCCACCAACACTTTTGTCAAAGCGAAGGCTAGGCCATACACTTTGTACAAATAGCGCTTGAGGAATAACACACCACCCTGTTGATAGGTCACTGGAGTGCCATCAGGGAGTTGGGGTGCTGCGCCAAATCCATATAGGACGGGCTCTTCGTGGTAGTTACGGGGAATGCCGTCTTCTTCGCGGAACACTCGGCTCCACTCGTCGGCACGTTGGTCATAGACTCCGTCAAAACACTCGTTAAGAATTGGCTCAACGATGGATCTAAAGTCCGTACTTCGCATTGGTGCTGCCATTGCAATACTCCTTTATTAAACGACTGCAGTAGTAGCAGCAACAAATTGAACATATGGCAACGTTACACGAACAATCGTGTATGCATCACCCCAAGCGTTGTCCACATAGGGAGCGAGATCAACGACACGCATCTGACCTTGAGCACCGTTAGCTTGGTTAGAAGCTGATGCCAAAGTTGCTTGCGACAAACCAGTGGTTGTTGAACCAGCGGTAATGTTGCTGAAGTTGTACTCGTCGCCAATAGACGTTTGAGCCATTGAACCATCTGCTTGAATTTCATAAACGATTTTTTCGTCGTTGTAGAAGTAAGCAACGCAAGTTCCTGCTGTGTAAGCAGTGCTTGCTGGCCAATAGTTAGAGATACGTGCACGACCAGTTGTATCTGTCCACTGTACGCCTGCGAATGCACCAGCGACTTGGTAGCCTGATGATGCTGCGCTATTGCCAGGGGTGGCAGAAGGAACGATTGTGCCGTTAGCAATACTTGACAAGCTTGTAGCTGTCAAGACTGCGGCTGTCACATAAGAAACTGGTTGTCCTTTTAAAATGTTTACGGACAAACCAGATTGAATACCGCCAGCAAGCGCCTGAGCGCGATCCAGACCAGAGGGGTGGAACGCAGGGCGCAAGCCAAACGGAGCATTAGTTGCTGACATAGTCAAACTCCTTTAGGTTAACCCGAAAATACGGGTGTTTTGCTTGGTTGCTGTTCAATTCCGCCAATACCTTCACCCTCAACATTTACAAGCGACTTTCCGTTGCTATCACGTTGGCCTTGGAGACTCTCAATTTGTACACGAATCTTGTCAGCTTCTTCACGAGGTTTGTCGTGATGCTGATAGGTCATGACCTCTTGGAAAATATCCATGGGCAATTTGAAAAGCAACATCTCGTTGCACGATATGTAACCTACGTACTCACCCGATTTAATTTTGTAATCTTCATAGCCTGGTAACTCTTCCGACTTAACGGGTACGTACCCAAGGCGAATCCGCTTATCAATTGAATCGTAGCTGTTGGTTGTTGAAAGCCAGCAAAGGTGCCACCCATCTACGTTGGGTAGTTTTGGCAGTGCTGATTGCGTCCACTCCTCGCTCCACATTTTTTTACGTTCCTGCGTAGAAATGAACTTATCTTCAGGTGCTTTGTGGGATGCTTCCCCGTTATCACGGTCTTGGCGACCACTTGCATTCAAAGATTTTTTTAGACGTGATTCCATGTTTTACTCCAAGTATTAGTTACGGTTTTTATTCTGACTGTCAAACTTGATGAAATTTTCAATCATCTTCGCTTTGCGCACAGGGTTCTCCCATGCACCAGCTTCCTTCATAGCACTCACTCTTTCTGGGGTGAGGATGAACTGGGTACGGTTTGTACCCCCATAAGCTGCAGATGCCTCGCGTCCTGAACTTCCCACAACATTCCTCGGTCTTCGAACAGTGGAATTACTGTCTGTGGTTTCATTATAACGATGTGGTAGAGATTTTTGCAAGCGACTATCGAGTTCATCCCAATAATCTGGATCTTTTGGATCCCAACCTTCTTCAACTAGCATTTCAGATGCCTTCAAAGTGACTTTACTGTCCCTATCTGTGCCGTCTACTTTATACCAACTGTGCTTGTTAATCCATTGAGCAGCGTTTCTCTGCGTCTCTGGGTCAGGCAACCTGATGTTGTCAAGATTTTGTTGCTGTGGGGCTTGTGTTGCCTGTCTTTTTATTTGATTGAGTTGGCTTAGGTTGGCTTTTGCCTCATCTAAAAGGTCTTGAGCCTCCACCATGGCTTGTCCATCATTGGAACTTACCGCCTCAGCCATCTTCATCTTGGCATATTCCAAGCGAACTTGGGTGTCCTCGATGTTTTTGTCGATCCGCATGACGTCTGACTGGCGTGTTCTGCTCTCCACCTCTGTCAAACGACGCTTAAACTCCTCGTTTTCACGTTGGAGTTGTTGCAAACGGAGGTCTTTTTCCTCGTTTGTCTTGCGAATCAGGTCTTTTTTAGCTCTACGACGGTTTCTTTTAGCGTCTCTGAGCGCTTGATCATCATCTGGATGGTCTGCATCCTCATCTTCAACCGTTCCACCTTCTTTTTTCTCAGGTGGAGTTGTTGCCACATCATTTAATTGATCATCTTCGTCATTTGTGAGCAAGTTTTCGTCTAATTCAACGACAGCAGAGCCGTCTTGCGCCTCTTCTATCTTTAAATCTGGTGTTTTTTTATCTTCTGCCATGATATTTTCCCTTATACGTATGTTTTGAACGACAACGGATCATCTGTGATGGCCGAAATCAGTTCGTGGTCGTTGATAGTCATGAACAAAACAGGATCTTCACCGTCTTCAGTAGGAACATTGCGTTCCCACCTGTCCCCACCCCATCTAGGAACACGGACAAAGTCTCCAAGATCAGCCCATGAGCCTTCAGCCCACGGTTGCATGGTGTCCCTGTTCTTGAACGCGAGTGGGCCAATAGCCACGACCTTGCCGATCATGTTATTCCACTTTTCATTCTCTTTAGTTTCATTAACAATGATGAATCGTCCAACAGTTTTTTTAATTCTGCGCAATTGCACGATTACTCGACCACCGAAGGGGCGTTGCCCTGGGTTTACGTCTGGGAATGCCCATGCTAAATCTTCTGCATTGGGCGTACCTTGGCTTCCCTCAATAGTAGGGATCTTCTCTTTCTCACTCATACTAACTCCTAAAAAACACCATATCTCAGGTGCATCGTTAAAGCGCTTTTCAGCGCGGCCTCAGTCGCGGAGTGCGACCTATTCTCTTCCTTCTTCTTCTTCAGCCATGCGGTCAAATGAGTTCATGACGTATTGCAGTCCCTGATACTCACCAACCATGCGCTGATAAGCCTCCCAAGTGGTTGCGTTCCCGAAGGCAAGAGACGCAGCTAACTCGGCTTGGCGAAGTTTGATCACGTGGATCAATTGTTCAATCATTTTTTCTTAGACAAAGGGGAAGCAGTTTTCTTACCGCCATCCTTCATGCTTTGTCCGTTCACAGGTGCGCCTTGAGCCAAGCGCTTGTGTTGGGGTACGTTGATGCTCTTTTGTTCTTGATCAGATGTTGACATTTGGGGCTCCTTGGGGTTGTGGCGGTTGCGCCTGTGGTTGTGCCATGGGTTGTCCCATAGGCGGTTGCATCTCAGGCGGTTGTGCCTGAGCTATGTTTTGGATTGTCTCATGCGTTAGCTTGGCGTTCTCAATCGCAATTTTTGTTTGATTGTCCATCTGCGTTTTTTGCATATCCGCTTGCAACTTGGCTTGCTCATACTGAGATTTGGCTTGATCAGCTTGCGTTTTGCGTTGTGTCTCAGCCATGCTTGTCTCTTTAACGACTTGCTCGGCTGGGGGTAGATTACCCTGAGCTGCTTGGGCGCGTTGTGATGCCACTTGTATAAGTTGTTGGAAGGCGGGTACAAACGCTTTAAACACGTCTTTGGTATCCAACTCCACATGTGCGCCAACGGTCGTGTATAGCTTGTCTATGGTAGCTGTAAGGCTAGGATCATCATAGTTGTTGATTGGCTTGCCACCTTGCGACTGTGCCACATATGCATTACTGCGGTTCAAGTACCACAATGTCATGTGTTGCTTGATGTGTTCAATCAAGTTGTTAATGTAGTTGGGGTCGGCAAACGGTGACTGACCAAAGAATGGATTCAATCCGAATTGCAGGTGATCTTGGATGTGTGCAATATGGTCTTGTTGCATGTAAGCGTATGAAGGCTGTCCTAGCAACATGGCTGCGTTCTCATCCGCAGAAGTCCTTTGCTCAGGCGCTGGCACATCCTTCATCAATTCATTCACGTTTGGCACTTTCAATTGCTTGAGGAAACGTGACAACACTTGACTCATGTTGAACTGGTCTGGGTGCTTTTCAGCCAAGGCCAACACAGCTTGGTTCTGAGCCATGCGTTGGGTCTCAGAGAAGATGTGTGGATCTGATACAGGAACAACGTCTGTATTGCGTGAGAAGTCTTCGCGTTCAATTTCTAAGTCAGCAACAACTTCAGACTTGCGCATCTCATCAAAGTGCCAACGGTTCAGTCTGCAAAGGATCTTTAGTACCCTTGCTTGTGATTCATGCATCCTTGCGTGGATGGCAGAAAAGACTGCTGCACCTTGCTCAATCAATGCCTGAGTTGTACCCACAGGGGCTTGTGCATTGACATCAGCAATCTTTTCTTCACTGGTGCTGACTACCCCCTTAGCTGCGGTGTCAAGCCATCCTAAAAGCTCAAATAGCACTGCGCTAGGTGGATTGAACGGCATGGGCATGGCTATTGAACGGATGTCGTTAACGCCAGGTGCTCCCTCAACTTCAACAATTTGAGTGATGTCAACCTGTTGGGATTGGCCACTAATCTTAGCCCCCTTGAGCTTGAGCATGGTGGCTGCGTTGTTGATGTGAGCAGAGTCCAGAAGCGCTCTAAGTGATCCAGTTAGGGCAGCGGACAATCCACCAATGAGATGAGGGAGACCAATCGCATATGCACCCCTCCAAGGGATAAACTTAAACTCCACAATCCAATCCAACTTGGTCATGGTCTCATCTTCTTCTTCCCAATTTCTGTACAAGCCAACAACCTCGTTGTCTAACTCGTCAATCATTAGGATATAAGGCACCATCTTGCCCTTGCTGTACTTGTCCTCTTCCAACTCAAGGTAGGTGTAGATGTGGTAAACCTTGCGCAATCCGTCTTTGTTGTCCTCCCACTTTTTACCTTCAATCTTGTCGTTGGCTTTCTGTGGTTTAGTTTGATCGGGCTCAGACACCGCTTGAATGACGTTCACATCACGGTACATTCCACTGGCAATGCGACGGTTAAACTCCCAATGGGTAATTTCATGCACCTCTGCAGCTCGTTGGGCTGTATAGAAATTGGTCGCAGCAAACGGTAGTATCACCCTATCAATTGGCAAAAACTCCACACAGGGCCGTTTTTTGTCTTCATCAAACCATAGCTTAAAGTATTGTGATCCACCCAAGGGCAACTGAGTCAGCAACTGTTCTTGTTCATCGCGGAACTCTTCAATCTGCTCTGTAATTTGCCAGTTTAGATAGTCACGCTTACGCTCAGCCTTCTGAGTCTTCATCTCATCGACTTTGCCAAGGATCTTAGTCCTGACAGGGCCATCTGGTGGGAACATCTCTTTGATGGCGCGAGCAGCGAAGTCAACGCAACCCTCAGCCATCGCTGGGTGCACAACCTTAGACGCTCCCATGAAGGTAGCACCGCCAGGGGCATCATTCCCCATGCCAGTACGTTTTAATCCCTCTTCGTATTGCTTATCTCTTAGTTCACGGGCTTCTTTGTCATTCTTGACTAAATCCATGTAGCGCATGGCAATAGTACGAAGTTCACCTTCGTCATAGTCTTCTGCCATGTTTGCATAAAAGTCTGGATTCTCTTCTGGGCCACTGCTTGGTATGGTGACAATCGCTGAACCGTCTTCTTGCTCTTCGGTTTCCATCTCAGGCATGTCAACAATAGCCGAACCGTCTTCTTGCTCGTCAATGTTCATATCGTCTTGGTTACTCATTATTTTTTCCTCATCAATTCAAGAATCATAGTATCCAAGTTTTTGTTAATCATAACATTTGGTTTGGGCGCATGATAAGGCATATCTTCATCTTCACCACGACGCATTGCTAAGTGACGTTGTGCAATTGGGTTTTGCTCAGGGAATGCATGGAAATCATCATCACTATAACCCCAATGTCTTTCACCAACCAAACCACCGTCCGCTTTGCGAATAATCTTAATTGGTTGTGGTGCAACATATTCTTTGTTTGCGCTTCGTAACTGATCTTCAGGTTTGTCAATTACGTATTCACCTTTTGTTTTTACAGCATGTTTGATGTCTTCATCACTTACATTATGTGTAAATGATGTTTGATGTCCCACATTGCTAGTAGATTCAGTTGGTGTGGTCATTAAAATATGACCAGCAACTTTGCCATTTTTAGTCATATAACGATTTTTGACTTGTTTGTTTAATACCTCTTCATCTTTAAATCTTGAGTCAGTAGGAATCATGTGTGGAGTACCGTCATCATTGTGACCAACTTGCACTAAACGTGGATGAAGAATATGTTGTCGTTGATAGTCAAATCTCAAATCATTTAAAGTCTTGTGACCATAATGGGATTTGTCTTCTGTTGTTGGATGACCCAATCCATTGAAATGCCCTTCAGCGCCTTCTTCTCTTTCTTCTTTGGTCAATTCGTTTTGTGGACGTCCTGTAGACCAATACTTAGCGTGTTTGATGGTTTTTTCCATGTTTTTTGCCATGGGTGATCCACGTTTTACATTTGTAACCATATAAGAACCTTTGGGTGGTGTTTTGTGTCCTTGTTCATTCACAAAATCACCTCTGTTGTCAGCCGCCAAAATTGTGTTTCTTACTCTTGCTTTATCACGAGATATGTTTTCAGCAATTGATTGTCCATGCTTGGTCTTAGGGCCAACATTGGAGTGAGTCACATAGTACCCATTTTCAGGGTCATGCAACTCATTGGTCTTCCCATATGAATTAGCAATAATTGGTGGTTTTCCTTCTTTTGCACGTTGTTCATTCAAATGGCGAATAACATGACGAGAAGACACATCTGTTTCATCCACTACATTAGGACGAAACAACATTCTTTTGTTTTGTTTATCTGCTCTTTCTGTAGCATTTCTAATTGAACCTGTATGGGCTAATATCCAATCTTTAGTCATTTCAGGATCATGTTTTGCAATGGCGTGACCTGCACGACGACTAGCGGCTGCCGCGTACTGTGATTCTGAATTAGGTGCAAAACATGTACCCTTACTTGTGTCAACAATTCCTTTGGCATCAGTACCACCACCACAACCTTCGGTTTGACCAGGGCAAGTATTAATCACTTTGTAATCCATATTTTTGCCATGGCCTCTAGGATACAAAGCATGTCCTGCTATACCTTTAGATGCATATCCAACATAAGATCGACCTTGTGAGTCATGTTCATGATGAACGGTATCTAATTTTTCAGATTCGTCTAGTGTGTCTTTGTTGTGTTTGATAAACTTAGCTGAGCGAATGCGATTTAATGCATTTGATTCATTTTGTAATTGGATTTCTCTTGGTTGGGCAAAATGTTGACTTAGTATATCTTTGTGAATTTTTGCCATTTGCCCAAGTGTTAAAGGCTCACGATGTTCTGAACCATATATTTTAGCTCTTGCACTCATCATATTTTTTAACCCTTCAGCACTTGCTTTAGGGTTACCTTCAATCAAATGACGAGGAACAACAATTCCCTTAACGCCACCTGATCCTTCAGCTTTAACTTCAACACGTTTAGATTTTTCAGTTTTCTTTTTGGACAATTCTGCTTTCATATCCTCAACTGATTTAGGTGTACCTCCTTTAGCTAAACCCTGTGGGGTCTGTGGAGGCGTCATAGCACTCAACGCTTGTCCTTGTGGTGTCAGGTTAAGGATATTGCTTTGTCCACCTTGAGGGCTTGGAGGTGCTCCCAACGGGCTTTGTGGGGCTTGTGGAGCATTGGGACTATTGGGTGGATTCATGTTTGGTATTTCTTGCTTTACCAATTGCATGCCAGGGGTTATGTTATCCATGTCCACACCACCAACACCTAAGTTGCCATCTCTATTGGGTTGGATGTAATACTTGGGAGACAAGTCAGGCGCTTCATTGGCTCCAATAGACTGAATGCCATACTTTGGAAACGTACTCTTGTTTTGTAGCGCCATGCGCATTTGTTCGATTGTAGGTTGCACGTTGCCTCCTTCGGCTTTATGGATGACTCCACCTGTTTTGTACAAGGGTAGTCCGTTCTTTAACACGTCTTCACGCAATGATTCTGATATAGGGAAGTGGTGCAATTGAGCAATTTTTGCTGGATCTTCATATACCATTTCACCAACTTGCAATCTATTGGCAGGTTCTTTTTCTATTTGATGGCTATTCAATTCCATCTTGACGCCATGTTTTTTGCCCACGGCATTGAATATGTTGGGGACTTTCTTGTCGTAGAACCCCTTCATGCCTTCACCACCAACCTCAAGATCAAGTCCTGAATATTCTGTTGGATGAGCTATGTAATTCTTATATAAAGGATCAACAACTTCATTTGGCGCATCACTCTTTAAAGCAGTCCTATAAACTTGTTTTGCTTCCAATCTTTTATTGTGATTTTCAGCAATTTTGTTTGCAAGTTCTTTTCCAATGTGCTCATGTAATTCATCAACAGGAATGTTTTTGGATAAAACCATTCTTCCTTCGTGATCAAATGCTCTTAAATCTCCAAGCTCATCATAGTTGAGTTTACTAATGTGCTTAGCTAAACCATACCGATCAGCTTGTTCCTTACCAGGCGTCATGACAATTCCATGGTAGCCCTTCTCAGCAGCGTGATGGATCAATCGTTTGATGGCCATCTCTTCCCAGTTCTTTTTAAATGGGGCGTCTGGTGGAGCAAAATTGTTTGGTAATGATAATAATTCATCATGAATTTCTTTTGGAATCGCTTTATTGTTTTGAATGTAAGGAGCCGCCAAATCCGATAATTCTTTTCGACGCTTTTCAATTTCTTCTGTGTGATAACCTTTTTCACGCCCTTGCTGATGCCAATCAGACTGTAGCTCCTCAAGGTGCAATAGCTTCTCACCATTTAAGCCAGTACGGTCTTTAAGACGCATCGAAGCTATGATGTTGGGTTCGCCATGGAAGTGTGATGGGACGCCTCCAAACTTACCTTGTGGGTCTTTGATCAACATCTCGCGGTAGTTCTCACCACCAGGCAATGTGTATTCGGAGTGAACAGCTGCAGGGTCAGCCAATCCTTGTCTAACTAACTTGTCAGCTTCTTTTTGGTATTCTAAATACTTATTCTGATTGGCGTTTTCAACGAAGTCATCATAAGTTTCTGACCAATCATCACGCATCCTTGGGCTAGTTCCAATCTCTCGATTAGCGTATTCCCTAGCATCTCTGTCTATTAACTCTTGGATTGTTTCGTCGTTGCCACCTTCAGTCAGTACCTTCTCATTGATCTTGTGCGCTGGTTTTCTTGCCAGTTGACCAAGGAACTGCTCATGCGTCATCTTAGGCGCACTCATCAATTCTTCTAGACCACGCTCTTTAATCTCAGTGGGCTTGACGCCAGGCAATGCCATCAACTCCTTGAGGAACTCAGAGCCAGTTCCTACCTTACGCTTAAGAGCCTTAGCGCCCATGTCCAGTGCTGAATAGAAGGGTCTGCCCTTTCCGATTAACTCATTCATAAGGGGCGCTCCTCTATCTCTAAGTGATGTGCGTGGGTGACTTGTCCACCCTTGGCTTTGGTGATGTCTGGTTCGTTGACGTCGTATGTGCCACGGTTTCCAATGGCTGACTTAATCTGTGTTGGTTGGAGCATGATGACTTCGTGTGCTCGACCAACCTTGTAGGGATCAGCATGGATGATGCTGTCGTATCCATCTTCCTTGAGTAATCTAACCGTTTCAGGTGTCAGTAGGTCAGGGAACTCGCTGTGCCCTTTAGCGTAAGCAGCTCGTGCATACTCGATCATGCCTTTGTCGTCTAAGTACAGTGGCACCTTAGCCTGAACATGGACTGGCATCACATTTGTGCCTTCCCTGAACTGCGCGTCTCTTCCACCACTGATGTTGTGCATGGCTGGCTGATGATGGGGATCGGTCGATAACCATGTAGCGTTACCACTGATAGTTGGATCAAACCCCTCGCCTTGGAACTCTTTGAAGTTAGCAGGTGTTGCGTGATACAGCTTTTCTTTTATCTTGCTTGGTGACAAGAACTTCTTTAGATTGGCATTACGTTCACGTTTAGGCAACACCTTGTTTAGAGCAAGGCGCATCTCGTCTAGTGTGGGTTTCTTAGCCATGGTCAGATTATGCCCTTGATCTATGTTTGGTTCAACCCCAGTGGAGTTGTTGCCACGTGGAGTTGTTGCCACGTGGAGTTGTTGCCACGTGGAGTTGTTGCCACCTTACTGAGCATAAGGGTTGGCTCGTCCCTTGTTATTGTACTCATCAGCGTCCAAGATGTCTGAGTCCTCGTAGGGATCACGCCTTGGCATGTCGATGCTGATCCATCCAGCGTCCCGAAGGTATCTCAACCCTTGGCTGATGCAGTCCACGAACTCGTCGTGTGCGGTCTCAGGGAAGGAGCAGATCTGGCTCACCATGCCTTCAGCCCAGTCCTTCACGTATCCTTTACGGACGGATGACTCGGGCACCCACACTCGACCAGCCTTGATGATGTTTGCCACAATGGATAGCCGTTGGATCTTGTCGGCTCGCCCAGGGTTGTATGCAATGACTGGGATGTGCGCCCTCTGTAAGTCTTGGATCAATGAGATGCCAGCGGACTTGTCCTCCACCAGAACCACGTCCACGAGCTTCTTCTCTCTTCCTTCCCCATATGCCACCTCGAACTCCTCAAGGACTTTGGGGCGGAGGTCAGGATACTGTAAGTGTTCTTGCCAACAGTCGAGCACCATGACGCACATACCTCCATCCAGTGGCTTGAACACGCCTAGCGTGATTGATCCTGTAGGGTCGTTGTATGTCTTGTCTGATGTGGCGCAGTCATAGGACTGGATAATGTACTCAAGCTTGGGGAAGGGCTTGCCATCTGGCCATAGTCTGAACCAATCCCTCTTGACGATACCATCCGCCTCTGGGTCAATCAACTCGGCATAAATCTCTTGGCGTCCGAGCTTGGTGGATTCATACTGGAGAATCTGCTTCTGGAAGTTCTCCGCCAGATTCTTAATGTTCGAATAGGTCGATGCCCGTGTGATGGCCACGTCATCCCCCTCACGTCCCACCAGATCAAGGATCAAGTCTTTGGGCTTTGGAGTTGTGGTGCAGATCAGCTTGGTCTTCTTACCCAGTCGGAGGCCGAACTGCATCATGTCCCACGCCTCTTGGATGTACTCCCAAGCTGCCAACTCATCACACCATCCACCGTGGAATTGTGGCCCCCTAAAGCGCTCAGGCTCCGAGGCAGCGATCCCCTTGATGAATGATCCATTCGTCAGGTGTATCTCATGGAGACTGGAGTTGTACTTCTCAATCAGCATTGGGGGAATAATGGTCATCAACCCTGAGTCACCCTCAAAGCATGTGCCCTTCAAGTCCCCTGAAGTTGGAGCCGATACTAGCCAACGGGTGCCAGGCTGACTCCATGCCCACCATGCCAAGCATTCGGATGCTGCTCTGGTCTTGCCAGCGCCACGGCCCGCGAGCATCAGCCAAATACTCCACCAATCCCCTGATGGCTCAATCTGATGCTTATGCGCCTTTTCCTTCAGCCACTGGTACTGCCATAGGAATACTGTCTGATCAACGACTGATAAGTTTAGGAACTCCTCTTGAGTCTTGGGGTCGAGGAGGACTTCGTCAATGACTTCGCTCATCTATGCTTGAAGTGGTTCATTCTGCCACCTCATAGGTCATCTCAAAGATGTCTGACTTACATGGATAGTGCTCACCCTTCACGCCAGTGATGATCCAGTCGCCTGTACTGACAATGTGATGGCCTTCAAGGGTTTTGATGGCGTATTCTCCTGTTGGAATAATCCTAATCCATCCATTGATCTCCTTGGGATTACCCATGACCTCATAGACCATTGGGTGATCTCCCATCTTGAACCACTGGGTGGCTTCGATCACCACAGGCTTCTTGCGGAACTTCATTGGGATTGCCTCGAAGCTTTAATGTTCTCCAACAACTGGCCAAACACATTGATGTTGTGCTCAATGATCACTGGTGCAGTATCCGATCCAGTCAACTCAGTCCTTGCCAGTTTGGGGATGTGATACTCCACTACGCTTTGGAACAGGTCAAACGCCTTCGCTGGGTTCGGTGGGATGACATACTCATCAGTGGGCTCACCGTTCTCATCCTTCTTACGCACTCCATTCGCTACTTGATCGAGCCATCCAGAGAGCCTATAAGCGTTTCCATCCACAAATGAAGCTATAGCTATCCTAGCGTCTGATGTCGCCTTGTTGGGGCTTCCTGATGGTCTCCCCGCGCCCTTCTTATTAGGAGTCATACTCTCCTCCCAATATTTTTAAATTGTTTATTACCTATTGATAACTTTAGTGTTAACGACATGATTTCAGTCCTTTCGCACAATATTTCAGTGCATAGCCTGAAGTTTATCTTATTCTGCTTCGCTTCTCAAGATTCTATGTTCTGCGAACTTCCTATAGGCTTTGAGTTGTGCGTTCTCTTCCTTGAGGCGCGAGATTTCTCCTTGCATGTGCCTCATTCGGCTCATAGCCTGATCTATCCACTCTTTAACCTCTTCAGGCATGGAATACATCTTCTCTGGTAACGTTACCACTTTTTCTTTTTTTGGAGTTGTTGCCACTGCCTTCTTAGGTGGAGTTGTTGCCACTTTTTTTGTTGCGGTTGCCATGTTTAATCCTCTGTTTGTAACCAGTCTTCTACCCAATGCTCATACCATCCATGACAGAATAGATACATCCACATTAGCCTCTCATAGTTCTTACCTTGCCTGTTATAGTAGAACTCTGCCAACCATAGGCATGTGTCCTTTGATGGTGGATTGATCATTTCTTCATGCCTCGAACAAAGGCTGCGAACGATTGGCTTGTATCTCCGAAGTTCTTCAGCTTGTCAAACTCTAGCGCGACTTCTTCCAATACTGCATTTCTGAACATGTCAGGGATTACAAGCTTGGTGGTCAAAGGTACCTCCATCCTGATGGTTGCGTTCCAGTCATTGCGCCTCACCATGCGTTGGAATTCTTCCTCGATGGATTGGTTGGTTTCTTCTTCTTCCTTATTCATCCTTGCCTCCAAAATAACATGTCCAATAAGATAACGATCACTGCGAATGCATACACTGCATAAAGAACGATTTCTGTTTTGTCTTTCATATTACTGCCTCTGTGATGGTATGCGGTTCAGAATGGCGCTAGAAGCGTTTTTAAGCGCTGTGCATGTCTCACCCTCATCTTCGGTATCTGCAAGCTCTAAGACCAGATCTGCACATGCTTGGCGCTCAATGAAGATGGCTTTTTTGGTGGTCTCTACCGCTATGTGCATGATCTCTGCCTGAGCTATTGCTAGGGCATCGTCAAATTCTGCCTGAGTGAAGAACGTCTGAGCCCCTGATGTTTGTAGGAGTTGGCGAGCCAACCCACTGAGTTCTTTTTTTTCCATTATTCGTTTTCCTCCATGAATTGCATTTTTCGTTTGATCATGCTGAATGTTTCTTGGTAGGCAAACTCAACAATTTCATCTACTAGATTTCCCAGTGTGTGGCCACTGAACACATAAAGATTTGCATGGATAGCCAATTGTGGACTTTCCGAAATATCCTCTTGTGGTTCTTCGAAGTTCGGCTCAATGGGTAGAGCCAAGCCATGCTTATCAACTAAATCCCTCAAATTGATTTGTTCTCGGATTCTGTTGGTAGGTGATATTCTTGATGAGAAACCCATTATTTAATCCTTGCTACTTTGGCTTTGCGCATGACTGCCTCATACTCTTTCTTGGCATTATCATCTAGTTTGCGCATGGGTAGCTCTTGGTAGAACTTCCACTTCTGTTGGTACTCTGGCTGCTCGCTTGGTGGTACCCATCCCATTGTTTTCCAACGAATAGAGATGTCAGTCCCTGCAGGTGTGTATACGTAGTCGCTTTTCATTGTGATCTCCTTTGACTAACTTAATATTAGCATTCTATAACCCAACCTGCAAAATCTCCCATTCTGAAGAACATTCTGCCATCGTGTACCAAATTAACATCAATTGGTATTTGCACTCCACACAATTCCATTTCCTTTTTAACGATGTCTTCAGGTTTGGCGCCTTGAAGAATCTTAAAGTGCCATGTCAATCGCTTTAAAACGGTCGAAAAGTACCCGCCATGGTCATTAATCTTGTCAACCACTATGATTGCTCCACCTTTCCTGCAACGCATCCTGAGCTTATTTAAAAGGCCTTCTCTAGCTTCTATTGGAATAAACATTAAGGTCAAAAACAAAATGTAAACCTGAGCGCTTGGAATGTGTTCTTGAGTGATGTCGCCATGCTCGATGTCAACCAACTGCTCATACTTGTATTTTTCTTCTAAATGAGCATACATGGATGGACTGTTCTCAAAACCCACGATGTCGCAATCCCTATCTCTAACCAATGGCAACAATTTGTCGATCATGTTTCCTGTGGAGCACCCAATGTCTACCACGCTGTTCACTGGGGTCAGATAATTCCTTGTAATGAATGCCACAGTCTCGGTGACCATGTCATACCATGGGAGTTGCTCACGCACATGAGAATCAAACTTTGTTGTAATTTCGTCTGAGTTGAATGTCCAAGATTTCATACTGGTAACCTTTTTGCAATTTCATAAATAACATTGACTGTGACTGAACGTCCACATCTTTCATACCTTTGAGCGTCACCAACCAATGAACCATCCTTGTACCATTTCGTCCAATTGTCAGGTAAAGATTGGAGTCGCTCGCATTCCAGAGGTGTCAGCTTCCTGAGATTGTTTCCAACAGCAACTCCATGCCTATCTTGTGCAGTCACAGTAAAAGCTGGGTCATTGTGATTTTTTATACGCCTACCGTTTTGTCTTTTTTCTTTTCTGTCTGGAGTTAATACAGCTCTGACTTCTCCAATGTATGGGACATTGTTTCCACCCGTTCCCATGTTGGCGGTGAGGGTTGGAACATAGTCTCCCTTTACATCTCTGAAGTGTGTTCTTCTCCATTGGGTAGATCGAACAGACTCAGTTGTTTCGTTGTATTCTCCTTCGTCAATGACGGCTCTGGTTCCACCACCTTTGTAATAGTGTGCGTCGAGCGTTGGTAAATAACTTGAGAAAATCCGTTCCCCTTCTGCTGATGTTTTTTCGTTCGATCCTGCATTCTCTGCAACGCACCTTCCGAGAGGAAATACTTTTGGTCTGGGTTTTCCTCTAAGATTTCCGACAATAAAGACTCGTTCCCTATTCTGTGGGACTCCGAAATTCTTACTGTTAACACATTCCCATTGAACGTCATACCCCAATTCATCCAAGCTGGCGAGGATAACTGCGAAGGTTCTACCTTCGTCATGATTGAGGAGTCCTTTGACGTTCTCAAGGAAAAAGTAAGGTATTCTTTTATCACGGAGGATTCTGCATATTTCAAAAAAGAGAGTACCTCGTGTATCAGATGTGGAGAATCCTGTTCTTCGTCCAGCAACTGAAAAAGTTGCACACGGAAATCCTCCAACGAGTAAATCGGTTTCGGGGATTTCTTCAGGAAGAATTGTTCTGATGTCTCTTGTGTCTGGTGTGTGTTTGAAGTTGTATTCATAAATGCTCGACGCCTTTGGTTGGAATTCGTTTGCCCATACGCATTGATGACCCGCACGTTCCAATCCTATGCGAAAGCCACCAATGCCCGCAAAAAGTTCTATAAACTTCATGCATCTTCCATATGAGTTAGAAACTCTTCTAAAGTCTTGAGCATCTTGAATGCCTCTTCCTTTGGAATGACGCAATGGGCGCCACCGCCATGCACTTGAATGGATAGCCAAATGTCTTGATCAAATTTACCGACATAAACTGCACGTCTTTCGTCTGCTTGAAATCTTATTGAGTCGCTCATGAATATCTCCTTATAGCCCCCGAAGGGGCATTGAATTTACTTCTTGGGGGTAACGCGGATGTCAGCACGGCCTTCTTTGCGGAAGGTGTTGAGAACTTCTTCTGTGATACCGTATGCAACACAGAGAGCCTGGTAGTCAACAGTGCCTTTGACTTCGAAGAGAGCAACGTTGACTGAATGCAACTCGCCTTTGTGTGTGCCTACATCGTACTTGTTAGCGATGGAAGCTTTTAATTCTTTGACTTTGTCAGCCAATGCTTTGGCTTGTTGGTCGAGCACGTAGAGTGCATCGATGTCTGAGGTTAAAGACTCTACTGTTGCGAGAGCTTGGATAGTTGCTTGTGTTTCTGTAATCATGATAATTTCCTTTTTGGTTAAACCTGCTCTAGTGCAGTAACGCTAGTCTAACAAATAATTAGATATTCTGTCTAGGGGAAACCCTTATTTTTGTAAAATAATTGAAAATATTTTAGTTTGTTGCTTTTTTGCTTAAAGTGGAGTTGTTGCCACTCAACTATTGTGAATCAACTCCACTACCCTCTTGACAGTGATATTAAGGGCATCAATCTCATCCATCTTGGCTATAGCCCAAGCCCTTTTCTCTCCGTGCCAACCCATCTTGCTTCCTTGGTGGCAACTCTTACAGAGGGCTATGACCGTGTACTGCCTATGCTGTTTGACGTGGTGGGCGTCGCTTGGCCCCTCTTGGTCACACACTGAGCAAGGGAGGAGCTTTACAAGCCCCACATAGGCTTTTTCTTTTGCTGTCAGTTGGTTGTTCACATCGTCGCCTTGTCTATGTTGCGATTAGAAGCCTCCAGAGAGCGCCAGACGTCTACCCTTGCCTGTGCTGCCACCAAGCCCCAACGAAGCCCTTCAGCCTTCTCTACGGCTGCGCTAAGCCCTTTTATCAACTCGATGTACTCTACGTCAGCATACGCTTCCATTTCAGCCGAGGCAACCGACTTACACCCATTCTCCATAGCAGTCTTCATCAGCATGGCTTTCTTACTCTTCCTAAACTCCTCCAAGTAGGTCAGTTCCCCCTTAGCCTCAGCGTACTTCATGCCGTGGGTGTAAATGTGCGTGACCGCGTCGTTGATGTCTTTCTCTTTCATGTTTGTCTCCTATACCATTCCGCCAATAAAAGCGCCTCAGCGCGTCCGTTATCCTTCTGCCTATGCAAGGGTGCCAGTGGCCATAATTCTCGCGCCATAGCCATGCTATCGGCCTTGTTGGAGGTCAATCCCATGTCCTTCTTCCATTGCTGTGGTGTGACCATGTGAACCACCTTTGAGAACCGTTCAATGATGGTGATCGCAGAACCAAACGCCATACCAAACTTGAAGGTCGAGGAGACCCCTTGCTTGGGCATAGCGTGGACGGCTTCGAGGATGAACTCCACGTCTTGGCGTTCTAAGGCTTGCTTCATCTCGGCAATGATGTGACGGCTCAGGAGGTGCTTGTCGTTGTGGATCATGTCTCCACAAGACCAATACTCACCGTTGTGGTCAATCATTCCCCATGCGCCAGTGAAGCCAGGGTCTACGCCACAGTAAATCATTTAGTTCCTTTAAGTTGAAATTGTGGGCACCGTTGAAGCATGAACCTCAACTGTTGTGTTGGCTTGCCCTTGGAGTCTCTGATCGCCTCGCAGTGCTTGTTTTGGTAGTTCTTACACTCAAAGCATAGTCTACGGTCGTCAAAGCCTTCACGGTCACGAATCATCATGGAGAACGCCAAGTCTTCAGCGTCCACCACGTCTAAGCCTTCTTTGATGAATGTTTCTTGACGCCTGACAAATGTTTTTTCTTCTGCTTCGGTCATACGTTGCCCTCTTTCAGCTTGGCTTGAATAACTTCCAAGGATGAGGCGGCAATAATATTAAACCCAACAGGTGTTTCTGGATACCACTGCAACACCCAAACATTATCCTCAGCAATAGCTTTTTCCCACTCCTCTTTGGATACAAAATAATCAGGGTTATAACACTCCTCGACTGTTTCATAAACATCTCGATGTTCGTTGTGGGTTAGATATAAACCGCACTTGTGTTCTGGTAACCAATTCATGTGTTGCGCTCCTTCAACTTGGCTTCAAGCATTCGCTCGTATTCAAATTTGTCCCATACATTGCACTCTGCATAAATGGTTTCAATTTCCTCATCTGTCAGCCCTACCCATTCTTTTTTGCAAAAGCCACCATAGTTAGAACATAATTCACTGCGTTCTTGTTCACTCATGTGTTTTTCTCCTTCAGCTTGGCTTCAATGGCTTGACATAGTTCGTATGACATTCCAAATGGCAACACCCCGCATTGAATAAGTTCCGCTTGTGTTAGTCCAACCCATTCACGCTCAGGCTTTTCCATTTGAACAATCAATGAGGATTCTTTAATCATCTGCCCCTTGAGCAATCGGTCAACATCATCCTTGTTGAGATACAAGTTGTCGTACCCTGCGTTGAAAGTTCGTGTTAGTCTCATGTGTTCTTCTCCTTTAGTTTGGCTTCAATGTCTTTGGCAAAATTCCATGCAGACCCCGCAGGAATGCGATAGTCAACAATATATTCATCCTCGACTTCCGCAATCTCCTCATTTGTCAGTCCTACCCATGTGCTTTGTGGTGCGACATAATTTGGCCCCGCCATGTGTTCGTGGAACTGTTCCCACGCCACAGGCTCATCTTTTGTTTCTACTTGTTCTTTATAGGTAGATTTAGATGCCATGTTTTGCATATCTTTTGTCATTTTTCCGTACTCAAGGATTGCTCTAGCAAACATTACAGGAAAGTCAGCCTTGCCAGTCGCCTCAACCAAACCTTCTGCTTTGCCACTCATGTGCAAATAAACGTTGTGTATTTCTTCGTCAGTCATGTGTTCTTCTCCTTTATTTTGGTTTCAATGCGTCTTGCATAAACATCAATAGTCTGTGTTGGCAAACCTTGCAGACATTCTTGTATCTCTTCATCCGTCAGTCCTACCCATGTGCGTTGTTGTTGGTCTTTGTACAGCGGGATAGCGCCATCATCATTTTTGTCTGCCTCAAACCAAAGACGCAAACCCGTGTCATACCCAAACCAACCTACGCAGTCTAGTTCAGTCAGTCCTACCCATGTGCGTTGTGGTTTATATTGTTTAGTTTTAATGGTAATAGTCTTGCCTCTTAATTCCTTGATGGCGTTTGAAGCAAAGTGGTAATAGTTATGGTTGTCATTGTTACTTTGCGCCTCATGTAATCCCATAAGTAAATCAGCACACGCCTCACGTTCTTTTTCTGCTACTAGTTTGGCAAATCGTTCAAACATAGGCAACAAATCTCTTTCTACCCATGTCATATGGTCAAACATTGCACCAGACTGTTTAGCAATTTCAATGATTTCTTCTTTAGTCATCTTTATGCTCCTGAATGAATGCCCACGCAAGCACGCAGGCTACTAAAAATACAGCGACTGCTCCGCCAAGGGCAAGCGCCCACATTAATGAGTTGGTCATGTTTTATTCCTCAAAGATTTGTTTAAGTGCAGTGTACAAAGCCTTGGCTTCGCCAATGCCGATGTTGTCCACAACGTACTTGGCTGTGAGTCTCAGGGTAGCTACCGCCTCGGGCTCGGCCAAGACTGCCTGAGTTGGTTTGGTTGGTTTGGCGGGATTGGTTGGTTTGGCGGGCTTGGTTGGTTGTGTTGCTTTGGGTGCAGAAGGAATGACACCCGTTACATTCTTCTTTTTCTTGGTGTTTTTGATCGGTGTGTACTCGCGCAGTAATGCTACGAATCCGCCATTGGCATCGCGCTTCATCGTACCCATCCGCACACTGTTGGATGCTATGGCGTAGGCTGAGTCAGGGTTGAACCCATTCTTCTTAGCCCATGCGGTGATCTCGCTAGGCTTGACCCCTGGGTTTGCGACCACATACTCGTAGGACTTACGGCTTACGTTGTTCTGTATCTTGAAGCCTGTGTCTTTGGGTGCTGTTGTTTGCATTTGCTTATCCTCTGTGTTTGATTCTTGTTCTGGTTCCCATTCTTTGAGCGCTTGGGTTAGCGCGGTCTTGATGTCAGGCATTTATGATTGCTCCTCTTGCCCATGTCCACATTAAGAGAAACCCTAGCACGCCGATTACACTAAAGATGTACAACAAGGCGTTGCGTAGGAACGTATGTTTCCACGAATGTATTCCAAGCAGAGCCTCCTGTATCTGCTCATCGAACTCATCCATGCGTGGGGGTGGTGGTGTGTAAAGCGAACCGATCTTTACCTTACCTGTGTCGTAAGGAATATTTCTTTTCATAACTTCTCCTTTTGTTGAAATGTAATCCATAAAATATTTATTGTCAAGTATTAGACAAAATAGTGGGGTAGATTTCTACCCCACTACGCATTAGGCTACAACGCCTTCACGCACTACCCAGTCGAAGTAATAACAGAGCACCTCGCAGACAGTTGTGTCGTATGCCATGTCGAGCAACGCACCCACGTCATTGGCTTGGATCATGCGCGCGATGTCGTTCTCCTTGGAGGTGAACTGGTCTTGCTTGTAGTATTTGTTGACCTCGGGCTTGAACCACTTGAACAACCTAGCAAGCGTATCGTTGGGATAGAAGTCGATCATGTCGGCAAGCTCATCTACATCGCAGTTCTCAAGCGCCATTGATAGCGCCTCTATTGTTGGCTCGGGCAAGTCAGGGCGATCTAGTAAATCATCGTGCATATACTCAGGCACGATGGATAGTGGCGTAGTCTTGGGCTTGATGCCAAAGCTATTGTTCCAAGTGTTCATCTCATCGTCATATGTCTCGTCATAGTATGCATCGCTGTACATGGATGGATAGTAAGACTTGTAAGACTTCTTGGTAGACTTGTAGTAGTTGGGGATGAGTCTACTTGGAACCCAAGCATAGGTATTGCTGAACCACATACCATCATGCTCCACGCCTTGGTCATAGTTGACATGAGACATACGACCATCGCCATCCATGAACACGAAGCGATTGTCACCGATGAACTCTGCGACCATTGTGAGATAGCCTGCGTTGTGGATAAGCGCAGGATGCTCATGCACCGCATCGGACAGATAGTCTTTGATGAAGTGCCAGGTGTCTGACTTGGTTGTGTCTGCCTTGTTGCCTGTGTGCAAGACGCCGTTGTGCATCATCGCCACATAACCATTGACCACGTTATAGGGATGGCAGTTATCCATGTCGGTGTTGCCATGCGTAGTCCAACGGAAGTGGATCGCCAACTCGCGGTCATCATCGGGTAGCTTGCTGATGAACGCAAACGCATCTGCGTAGTTCTTGGGCAGAGTCTTGACGATCTTGAGTCCCTTGGTCGTGGCATACATGATGCCGATGCCGTCAGGATTAGACGCGAAGATATCACCGAGAAGACCATGAGTCTTGGTCAACGTTGCACGGATTTTGTTTGATTTGCCAGTAATGATTAAGCACATAATAGTTGTTCCTTCGATTGATTAGATTGATGATGCGGTTGTTGTGACGTCTGTGCAAGTGCCCTCGGTTGGGGCGCTGTTCTTTGCGCCTGCTCTACGGCGGATGCCATACCAGTCAGCTAGGTGCGGATATGCATTGCGTGTAGTCTTGAGCCACTTCTTGAACGACTCGCCAGTCAAGTCCTTCCACGATGCAACACGACAGAACATGACGAGTGCATGAGTGAACTCGATCTGTGCTAGTAGACGCTCTTTCTTGAGAGACGCTTTGAAGATGCGAAGCTCGACAGTATCATAGGGCTTGTGTATCTCGCACTGCAACCCAAGGCGATTGCGCTCAGAGCGAGTCATGTTCTCACAGTTGACCATGCGGTAACGAGAGGATGCCTTGCCCTTGAGTGCGGTGTTGGGATTGTCGAGGATGTCTTGCGACTCCGATGCACAATAGTCACGGGCTTGGGTGTCGCGTAGTGGATGACGACCTGCGATCTTGCGGATGAAGTCGGCATTGGTCTCGGCATTGACAAGCATGATGAACTTGCCAAGAGTCAGCGCAGTGAACGCTTTGGTGTGAATATGGATATGCATACCGCAACGACCTGTGTCCCAAGCACGATAGCTTGAGTGTATATCCCAAGCCTTGAACCGCTTGATGTGCTCGGCAAGACCACGAGGTGCGGTCACGATCTCGATACCGCCTTGTGGTAGCGAGCCGTCAGACTTGCAGACGCAGTAGCTTTCACCGAGTTGATTACGAACATCAGCCACCGAGGCATTGATCTCGTTGTAGCTGTAGCCCCTACCCACAAACTCCAACTCAACACCCATACGGAAGTCACCATGAATAGACGAGATGATGCTGTGGTCAGGCTCAAGGATGTTTAGCACGTTGGTGCTGTAGCTCATGAGTTGATCGGGATGTTCCTCATTGCTATCGCTGTCGCCATCGTAATCATCATCGTCTTCTTCCTCGTAGCTATAGTAGTAGCCATCGTTATGCTCATAGAGATTGTCACGATAGTCATAGTAGTCGCCATTCTCGCAGTGCTCGACCTCGTTCTCGAAACAAGCACGACACACAGAAGTATCCCCACGCCTGCCAAGATGACGAATCTCGTCATCGAGCTCGAAGTGATCGCAGTCCGTGATACGCACATCAAAAGATATGGCTTTGTAATCGAGCATATTGGCTATGTTCCTGAAGGTACTATGCGAGATGTTGTCCTCATGCTCAAGAAAGAAGTCGCATAGCTCACTGCTGTCATCGGTATTAAGCGTGTGGCGCACAAGCTTTGCCAACTCTGCGTTTTCTTCCTTGGCTTGTTTATATCTTGTTAAGTCCCATGACTCAGGCTTCAAGTTGAACGTATTGCGGTGATAATAAACCCAACGATCTGTGACAGGCTCTGGGTTCACACGCTTGGCGATATGCTCAAATAGCCGAGACACAGAATCGTACGAAAGATTAGAACTCTGACGGAAGTGCCGTTGTAATAGCCAACCGATGTCATGACCTGCGCCATTGATCAACCAGTTCAACTCGGCCTTGTCTGTGATTCGCTTCTTAACCCAAACAGTGCCCACATCCATGTTGTTGAACACATCCTCAACCTCCTCCCGTGTCATGGTGCTGATGTGACGAGAGCGAACATGAAAGTCAGTGAACACCTCTACGTTGTGCTCAACTGCTACGCCCGCCATTGTGTTGCCTAAGCGCATGACGAAACGATTGTTACGACCTAGTCTGTTGTCTTTAATGTGGTATAACATTTTAATTTCCTTTGTGAATAATTATTAACTTACTGAACTTGTGCCACAGGTGGCACGACTTGGGACGGGCTTAGATCACTCAGTATGTAAGGGTTATCGGTCTCGATATCCTCACGCACATGAGCGTCTCGCTCTTCTTGGAATTGTTTAATGAGTTTCTCTGCTTCAGTCATTTGATTTCCTTTCTTTTGTTGGCTTCGGTGATCTCGTCAAAGATGCGTTGGATGTAACCCTCAATGAACATATCTCTAAGTTCATCGGACAGTTGTCCCACTCGACCGCACGTCTCTCTTTCATACTTCTCAAACGCATCGACTGCTTCGAGGTGTATCTGTTTCATAATTCCCATTTCATTCTCCTTTGGTTAAAAACTAGATTCGGCGTACACAACTCGCCCTTTTTTCATGTGTTCGATAATCGGTGCAGTAAGATAATTGTCAAGCAAGCGCAGATCGCGCCTATACAAACGCACAGTCACGTTGTTGAAATCATCTTGCACACCGCCTCGGCGGTAGTACAGATCAGCAAGACGCTCATGCAAAGCCCAATCGTTTCGCTCGTATGTGACTTGCTTCCATCTTGGATTGTTGTCATAGCGCGATCCGATTTGTGCATCGGTAGGTTTTGTAGTTAGCGCACGAGGCACGCTCAGTATGTTGATATCTAATCCCATTTCATTCTCCAAATATTTCTTCGTAACACTCAACGAACCGCATATCGCAGTCACCTTGCATGAACCGATCCCAAAACTCAGCGTCTATCTGAGGCGCTGCATCTTCTACATCTGTGCCCATGATTTCTTTGTCGTCTTTGATTAAGATGTATCTAAACATTTTCATTTACTTATCTCCTTAGTCTCGGCTAGTTTGCGGATGGTGCTCGGCGTAGCCAGTTCCAAGCACCATAAACGGGGTATGCGTACCCCATTATTCGATTTGTTCTGTGAATCCATGCCATGTGTGGGGCACAGCGTCTGTTGGTTTGAGCGCACGAATAAGCGTGATTGCTCTTTTCATTTCCTTGATGCGCTCGGCTCTGACACCCGTTGGCTCGATGGCTTGCTCGCTCTCCTCGTTGCC
>Ga0208109_1000117_pt1 | contig 36479 bp, 44 predicted proteins | sample CryBogCBH18Jul08_FD_184594 | JGI IMG/M metagenome (GOLD analysis project Ga0208109, IMG submission 184594) | Freshwater microbial communities from Crystal Bog, Wisconsin, USA - CBH18Jul08 (SPAdes) (version 2) | ecosystem: Environmental > Aquatic > Freshwater > Lake | place: Crystal Bog...
ACTTGTCCATCATTTACTCCTCGTTGGATCGGGTCTCGACTACGGCTTCAGCCGTGACGAGGGGTAGCGCTGCCGACTTGCGGGTGCGCTTGGGGGTTGCCTCAACGACTGACGTCGGTGCGGTGCGAAACGGGCGGCACAGAGTGCAGTCGCAAGCCATTAGAGAACCTGCGGACCAGCGGCGGGAGCGACGGCTTCTTCGACCGCGGTCTTCACTTCGGCAGCAGCGGCGTCTACGAGCTTGTCGGCAACCGGGTTCGACTCGACGGCCTTTTCAGCTTCCTTTTCGGCCTTGACGGCGTCCTTGAATGCCTGGGTGTTCGCGAGCTTGGCGACGGCCTTCTGCACAGCGGCGTCTTTGCGTACCGAGTTCCAAAGCTTCACAGCGTCACGGACGTAGGGGGCTTCCTTGCGCAAGAAGGCCAGAGCAGCGGTGATGGCCAAAGCAGCTACCGCGGTCTGGGCCGGGAACGCGCTGTGGGCAGCGGCCAACAAAGAGGCAAGAGAAACTCCGCCACCAGTGAAAGCAGCGGTGAACAAAGCGTCAACGCCAGCCTGCTTGTGCGGGGCGGGCGATGGGGTCTGGGGAGTGAAAGGTGCGGGCATGGCCGTGACGGTTGCTGCGTTGTGAGTGTCACGGGGTGACACTTATCGAATGCAAAGTCGCAACGATGGGGCAAACTGGTGGGGTGCCAGGTCCTGAAAGAAAGCCCAAAGAACCGTGCTCGGTTGAGGGCTGCGACCTGCTCAAAAAGTCTCGGGGTTATTGCGAAAAGCACTACAAGCGTTGGCGTCTATACGGCGACCCGTTGCTCACTGCCAAAGCCACCAGACCGCAAGAACCGAAGAAACTTTGTCGTGCTCCGGGCTGCACTCGCAAGTCATTGACAAAAGGTTGCTGCGACAAGCACTACCGACAGTTGCAAGTCCACGGCGAGTTCTTAGAGAAGAAACGCGAGGGCTGCGCGGTCGAGGGTTGTCTGTGGCCAGTTGTGCGTAAAGGCTATTGCCGTCACCACTACTACCGCTTTCAGAGGTTCGGTGATCCGTTGCTCGGCACGCCAATACCTAAGTACGAGTTTCGCAAATGCGCCGAGACTGACTGCGATCAAGAAGCTGGCCTCGGGCGCTATTGCCGCTATCACGAAAAGCAACACAAAACTCCTGAGAAAGTGGTGCCTTGCAAAGTCGAGGGTTGCGAAAAGAAAGTGTTTGCCAATGGCTACTGCCAGGCCCATAACAAGCGCTGGCGCGTCTACGGCGATCCGTTAGGTGGTCGGGCCACGCCAATAAAAGATCGTCGGTGTTCGGTGGCGGGGTGCGATGAGCGCAGCTTTGCTCACGGAATGTGCATGCCCCACTTCGGCCAGTTTCGATACCACGGCGATCCGACGGTGCGCGTGAATGACCCGACGCGCGGTTGCTCGGTGCCCGGCTGCAATGACCCGCACCGTGGTCTTGGGTTCTGCGGCAGTCACCTAACGCAATACGTTGGCGGTCCGCGTCGCCGCAACAAAATAAAGATGGCCAAGGGCACTTGCACGGGCCCGCAACTGATGGCCCGGATTGACTACTTCGGTGGGTTGTGTTGGATTTGCAAAGACCCGATGGAGGCCGTCGATCATGTCAAACCGATCGTCGCGGGCGGAGCATTGTGGCCGTCGAACCTGCGCCCGATTTGTCGCACTTGCAACAGCTCGAAAGCTGGTCGATGGTACGGCGTGGCCGGATTGCCAGCCCACGCCGAACGCATTCGCCAAAAGAAACTCAAATAGGCAGCTCGCCCTGGGTGGGCTTGGCGGCTTCCTTCTTGGCCCACTTCACGCGTGCTTCGATGATGGGCCAATACTCTTCGGTCATTTCGCAACCGCGCCAGTCAAAGCCTTCGAGGATCGCGGCGACGGCGGTTGAGCCAGAACCCAAGAAGGGGTCGAGCACAACTCCATTTGGCGGCGTCACCAGCTTGACCAGGTAGCGCATAAGGGCGGTTGGTTTGACGGTGGGGTGGAAGTTCTGCTTGTCCAGTCCTGCGTTGCGCTCGGACTTGCTGGCCTTAGCGCAGTAGAAGAAGCGAGCGGCGGAGCCGTCATCACCCATTTTTGGAAACCCTGCCAGCACCTCATCGCTTCCGTCGTGGATGACGTTGGCAGGCCAGCGACCGGCGTTCAGTTGCCATATGTCCACCGTTCCTCTTATGACCTCGCCGTAGATGCCATTTGACGTTCCCTCTGGTTTGCTGGCTTTATAAGTGCCACCCTCGCTCCTCACCCGTGACCCGTCGATGTTCAGCGCACCCGTTCCCCACTCCAGCACGTTCGAGGCCACGGTTCCGGTCAGGGGTTTGCGAGCGACGCAGATGGGCTCGTGGGCGGGCTTTAGAGCCGTTCCCCAGCCTTGCCATTGTTGAGCCTCGGGAGTGGCTGGTGTGGTGATGTCTCGATTGCCATCTCCCATGATGGCTGTTGTTCCTTTGCCCGTTCCCACGCCAGTCTTACGCTCACCCACCACTTCACGGTTCTTGTAAGCAGTCCATTCGATGCCGGTGCGCTCCGCTACAAGGCGTTCGATTTCCTCGGGAACTTCGGGGAGCAGGGGGCGCAATAAGTCAAACAGGTCGGCGGTGGCGATGGCTGGTTGGCTGGCGCTTGAAAGGTAATGACCTCCCATGTTCGTGCCGGTGGCTTCATCTATTTGTTTGGCTGTAATGCCGGTGGAGCGCATCCAATCGGTGAAGCGAAGTTGACGCTGCCGGTTCTCGCCCATGCTCTTGTCTATGGCCTTGCTCACGTCCAGCGACTTTGGAAAGCCCGAGCCATACAGCCACATAATCTGGTCGCGGATCTCAAAGCCTGCGTCCTCGATGGCTACGACCATGCGGTGATAGGTGCGAGAGCCGGAGAACGCGAGCAGGTGGCCGCCGGGCTTTAGTACCCGTAGGCACTCGCGCCACATCTCGACGCTGTATGCAATCCCGGTGCTATCCCAAGATTTTCCCATCATGCCAAGTTCGTATGGCGGGTCCGTGACGATTGAGTCAATGGAACAGTCGGGGAGCTTTTTGAGCTCGGTGAGGCAGTCGCCCTTGTAAAGGTTCTTGGTCTTGGACATGCACGGATACCGTCCGCGCTTGTCTCAATGGTGCAAGGGGCTAACCGCGATCCGCACTAATCCGTCGCCACCAACCACGAGCACTGGCTGACGTATCTCGACGAACTCGGCAGTGTCATCTGGCCAACATCCGGCGTCCACCAGTCCGTCCACGATGGCCTTGACCACGGGTAGGTAGTTCATGGGGTCTCGACGCGCGTTCCTGGCGAATGGCAGCGTGACGGTGACGACCGACGGCGGGAGAGCGCCCAGCTTCGCCGCAGAGCACTCGACGTGACTGCATTGCCGCCACGCTTTAACCAGTCGAGAGCGTTGGGCCCAGTGCATGCTCCGCTCCCGGTTAATCGACCACACGTCGGCTGGGGGCAAGAACGAGAACTCCACGCTTGGACGGCTTGCTGACGATGCCGCTTGCGGCAAGATCTTCTTCTTCTGTTCTTCTGTTCTTCTGGTGTGGTCAGTGACCGGTCACTGACCGGTCAGCAGTCGGTCATCTGCTCTGTTCGTGGACTGGTGTTGCAATCGGAAGATCGCTCTGCACCGTAGGTAGTGCAGGCAAGTCGCCTGTTGCAGAGGAGGACCCCATGGAGCAGATCCCCGAGTTCCTCATCGATGCCGAGCTGTCAGACGACGGCGGTGGCGTCGTTGTGGAGCTGACCAAGCACTGGACCAAGAGCAAGAGCGGCACGGCACGCAGCGCAGCCCTCTCGCCGGCTGAGACGCGCGCCATCGCCGTGTTTCTCGTCCTGTTGGCAGACTTCGTCGAAGACCAGCTAGTCAAGAACGCCAGCACAGGGGCTTGACCCCAGATTTCCCCTTGCATTCACGGAGTTACTCGGGACGGTCTTTAGTAGTCCACCAAGGAGGTGGACGCTATGAAGAGGAGACCTATGGCTGCCCCTGCTCAACCCACCACCCGAGACGCGCTGCTAAAGCTGATCGAGACCTATGGTCGAGAGAGACACTTCTCCGGTCAGATCGACTGCCTCAAGAACCCGACCGCTTCGGAGATCTCGGCACAGGCCGCCAATCGCTACTTCGAGATGATCGAGGTCATGGTGGACCACACCAGTGGCGCTCCAGAGGCCCTCGAGTGGCTCAGCATCGACACGAACGGGTCCTGTTGGGTCCCTGATCGCTTCGTCATCGTGAAATACAGGGATGTCGTCAGCTTGGTCATTTCTGACAAGCATTCTTCTTGGTGCCCGTTGGGGAACTTCGCCACGGTCGAAGAGGCCAAGCGTGCTGCCGAGGTGATCAACGGCGCACTGGGCAGTTTTGAGCAGCAGGTGGGCAACTGATGCGGACCATCACGCACGAAGAGCGCTTGATCATCGAGGCAATCCTCGCCAGCGACGCCCACAAGGCAGAGCGTGTCGCCACCGCACCCCAGCGGCTGGCAGCGCTATCCCAGCGGTTGCGGGCCATCGACCCGTTCGATCTCTACACCGGCGCCCGCTGATTGGTGGCGTGTGGCGTGTGGTGTGGTGACAAGCCTGGGGACTGTCGTGGTCGTAGGGCGTCCGATGCCCTACGGATAGAGGAAACGACGATGGACGTTCAGAAAGAATGGATGACTCTCATCCACATGATGCAGAAGGCGCTGACGCCTCTTCAGTTCGAGAATGCCAAGCGAACTCTGTGGTGGGTTGGTGAGATGGGGCTCGTCTTCAACGGGAGCGACGGGGCAGATGAGGAATGGGCCCGCATCTATGCCAGCAGCGTCGACAACTTCATGCGCTTGATCGAGAGCCTTGCACGTCAGTCAGTTGATCTCAAGGCTCCGAACGTCCGGGAGTTTGTCGTGTTCATGATTCACCGTGAAGTTCTTCGCCAGAAAGTCGTCTCTAGGACCAACTACGTCGTGGAAGCCGTGGAGGACATCCTGGCTTCGAGGTTGCTGTCTCGTGCCAACCGTCTCCGTCTCGACCGGCAAGCCGGGATCTCCTTCGAGGAGTAGCTAGGCGGGCACCAGCACGCAGCGGCAGTTAGCGGTCTCTTCGATTGGGCCGTTCGGGTCACCGGGGTAGAGCAGATCGCTCCCGCCAACTGAGAAGGCCTGACCAACCGGCTGGACCTGGCCATCGGCCTCGGCGTGCGTGTCACGCACCTTGGCGTCGTGCATCGTGACCCACTGCTGCTTCGTGACGCCGGCAGTGGCATAGCCAGCCAGCGCAGCAGCCGCAGCCAAGCCAAGAACGGCTCGCCAGCTCATCGTGTCGGCCCGTCCGCCCGAGGGCTGGCCATCGATTACGTCGCCGTTGTCGTCCGTCGACACGCCGAGCACGTCGGCCACCTTGCGGAGGCGCTGGTCAGCAGGCGTCGTCGTGCCTGGGCCTTCGAGAGCGAATGCCGGCGCAAGGTCTCGAGCGATGCCGGCGTTCCAGCCCGCACGCTGAGCGTCGCCCTTCATGAGGAGCTCGAGGTGGTCTGCGACCTGCTGGTCGACACGGGTCTTGGTCACCTCTGGCTTGGTCAGCCCGCGCGCCACGGTGACGAGGGTGCCGGCGGCGACGGCAGCCAGCAGAGGTGCGAGGTCCTGTCGCAGCTCCTTGTCCCAGTGAGAGACGTCGAAGACGGAGGCGAGGGTGAGCGTGCTGTCGGCACCGCTATCGCTGTGACGCTTCACGGCGCCGGCGATGCGCTTGTAGATGCGCTCGTGGTGACGCTGAGCGAAGGCTCCGAGGACGGAGATCTGCTCCTCGTTGTGCTTGTCGAGGTCCTTGGCCAGCTGCGGCTTCTCAGCCGCCGGAGCTAAAGGGGACGAATCACGCACCTCGGTCGAGCGGCCAACGGTCGCTCCGGTCTCGGTAGGAGGTGGGGTGATGATCGGCGCTTGGCTAGAGACGAACGCAGCACCCTTCTCGCCACCAACCGGAGGGAGGCCAACGGTCTCACGAGCTTCGTCCAAGGTGACGAGACCGGCGTCCCAGAGCTGCACGGCACGGTTCAGCTTGTAGGCGGTGTCCTCGGCAAGCTCGGGCACGTCGGTGGGGACGAAGTAAACCTCGTAGCCCATCTGACGGGTGGCAACGCTCAAAGCGGAGGCGATGAGCTGGAGGCGGGCCAGCACGGTGTTCTTGAAGTAGGCGGCGAGCTCGACACGCTGGTTCTCGTAGGTGCGGGCTCCACCAAGGCCGAGACGTGAGGCGGGCATGTTCCAGGTTGAGAGCACGTCCTGACGAGCGATGTTCGAGAGCTCGGACCAGCCAGCGCCAGGAGCGGTCGTGCTGAGGGGCTCGTATTTGGTGTCGGTGCCGAAGACGAGCAGCTTGCCCTTGTTGGTCGGGTCGGTCAGGCGGCTGTTTAGCTGGCGCTCGTAGAGGCCGAGCTCCTCGTTCGGGATGTCCTCGTCAAGGACGTTGACGATGCCACCAGGGACGCCAGAGTTCGCCATGAGGCTACGCACGGCGAGGTTCGAGTAGTGGACCGTCGAGATTGGGATGGCGGCGTTGGCGACGAAGGGCTGTGCCTTGTAGGGGTCGCCAGGGAAGACGTAGTGGATGCGGTGGATGCGGCCGACAGCGCTACCGGCGATGGCATACCCGGCTGCGTCGTAGCGGCCAATCTCGATGCCCTGCTGGTTGCGCTCGAGGTAGCCGGCGATCGTGGCTCGGCTGCCGTCCTTGTTGGTCTGGCCGGGGGCGGCCTTGATCACACTGATGCGACGGTCGTAGAGGGGCGAGAGGGTCACGCCGCCACCGGGGGTGGGCATCTCTTGGAGATAGACCTCGCCGGCGAAGTCGAGCTGGAGGCTGATGTAGGAACGCAGGGCAACGGCGTGCAGGTTCTGGTTCGCAGCGACGTTGAACGCATGGCAGTAGGGGTCGAGCTCGGAGATGTCCTTGCCGGTGCCGAGCTGGCGAGCTCGCATCTCGAAGTTGTCGATGTTGGCCACGTCGGCAGCTACGGCGTTGACGATGGCGGCGAGCAGGGTCTCCTGGCCGTGGCCGTTGTTCACGCCCATCTCTTGACCGAAGCGCAGTTCTTGGAAGCCGCCAGAGCCAGAGCCAATGTTGCTCCAGCCAACCTCACGTGCCTCGGCTGCAGACGCGTCGTGCTCGGTAGGTGATGGTTGCGTCTTGCGCCGGAAAAGGCTGGCCACGTCGTCTGCTCCTGTCCGCGTCGATCTGGGGGTTTCCGCGACTGTCCCCCTTCACAGTTGCTGCGCTAGGCCTTGCCCACCACGATCTGGGGTGGTGCGCCCTGCACCAAGGTGCTCTCGTAGGCCATCTGCTCCTCGAGCTCTTCACGCCCGGCGAAGCGAGCCCGCTTCTTGGGCTTGGTGCTGGCCATGAAGAGGGCGTAGCGAAGCGCATCGGCAGCGTCGTCGTTCTTTTTGACCGGCTTCTCGACGGGGTCGCCCTTGGCGTCGACGGCCCAGCGGTAGGAGTTGAGCTCTTGCCAGAGCTTGGGGCAAGCGTCGAGATCGACCACAAGGCTCCCTGAGCTGATGACGCCTTGCACGGTGCGGATACCTTCCATGACCGAAGTGGGGCCCTTGGTGGTGTCCTTGACGGGCATCCCACGGCGGCGCTGCGCATTCGTGGTCTGTGGGAAGTTGATGTCGGACCAGATCACGCTCGGTCGCCAATCGGCAAGCGTTGGGGCGATGAGATCGTGCCAGTCCTGTTCGGTCGCTGCTGGTCGCACCACCTCTGCAACGGCGCACCAGGTGGTCCCGGTGCGGGCAAGGATGATGAGGGCGCTGGGGTGCTCGGTGCCGAGGTCCTGGCCGGCGATCACCTCGTCTGCGGTCTCTGGCGTTGGCCACACCAGTGGGTCATCGATGTTCTCGTCGCAGCGCCAGCCTCGAGAGTTCTTGGTCTGGGTGAGCCCCTTGTAAATCTGGCCTCGAGCGTTGAGCACCATGCCGAGCACTTCTTGCTCGTAGAGGTCGGTGCCTTCATACATGCTGACGAGCGCAGCCTTCCAGTTCTCGTCGGTGTGGTTGTTGGCGAACGATGACGGAGGCGGGTCAGGCGGCAGCGACGGGTCGTCCGAGCCGACATAGACAACGCCGGGCATGGGCGCCTTCTTCAACCACTGGCGGCTCCACCAGTTCTCACCGTCTGGGGTCGTGGCCATCAAGATGCGAGAGGGCGTGCCGTCGGGGAGCTTGAGACGCGTGATGAGGCGAAGCTGGTTCAGAGCCTCCTCGGGCCAGAACGCCACCTCGTCACCGACGCTGCCGTGGGCGTTGGTGCCTCGAAGAGAGGCGGGACGGTCAGCGCTGCCCAGACGGATCACCGAGCCGTTGGCGAAGCGGAGCTCGGCCCGACCCGGTGAGCGAGAGAAGGCCTTGTCCCACGATCCACCCTCGAGCAGTGGTTCGAGGTTGTCGCCACCGTTACCGCCCATGATTTGCCAGCGCAGACCGCCTTCACCCTCAGCGAGCACTCGAATACATTCGGCCCACGTGCGCCCGACGGCCATCCACGTGGTGCTCGGGTAGGTGAGGGCCATCGTGATCAGCCAGCGAGCCTCGTTCCAGGTCTTGCCCGCACCACGACCGGCGAGAAGGACACAGGTGTGCCACGGGCCGGTCGGGATGACCTGGTGCGGCTGCACCTTGATGCGATATTCGAGCTCCATCACACCTCCTTCGGCGTGATTTCTTCCACGATGCGCAGGACGGTCACGGGAACGTCGCCGCTGTGCTCGACCTTCGACGCAGCCTTGGTCCCGGTGAGGTTTGCCATGGCGTCGAGCGCCTTGACCTGTGCAGCGAGCAGGGCAGGAATGCGTGCGTCTTCACCGAGCCGCTTCGCACGCTCAAGCGCCTCTGTTGCGTCGACGTAGTTCATCTCCAGGCGCGCGAGCTGCTGGGCGAGGTCATCCATCCCTGCGGCATCTCGCTCGGTTCGGAGCTCGGCACGTCGAGCGTGGTAGTTCGGGCCGACGGAGTTGTAGTGGCAGCCGACGCGCTTGGCCACTTCTCGGTAGGGGACGCCTTGCGTGACGAGGCGGAAGATGGCGTCGACCTGCTCGTCGGTCAGCTTCTTGCGAGCGCTGGCCCGCTTGGGCGCCTTGGGCTCGTTGGGGGTTGCGTCACAGTCAGTCACAAGGGCGACGGTTGCTGGTCACCCTTCTCTGTAGAGCTGCCCGCAGTCCATGCAGAGGCCTCCACCGATGAGCTCCTCCACCGACGTGGGGGTCGAGACGCCCAAGATGACCATGACGATGTCGGCTCCGCAGTGCTCGCAGGCAGTGTCGTAGAGCTCGGGCATCCAGCCGATCACGGTGTAGGAGAAGTTCACACCGGAGAGGCTTGCTGAGCAGATTGGCGATCCGGACGGGGCTCGAACCCGCAACCTCTGCCGTGACAGGGCAGTGCGCTTACCAGTTGCGCTACCGGACCATGTAGCTACACGGTGGATGCGGCCCAGCCCAGGGCAACGAACCTCTTGGCCGTGGCCATCAAGTGCTCGGGCGTCCCAATGGCACCTTCGAAGAGAGGTTGTAGGTCGTGCTCGATCACGAACTTGGCGACGTCGGCGTAGAGCCAGACAGCATGACGGTCGATGCCTTCTGGACCCCACGACGCCAACAAGAAGGGCCAGACGAGCTTCCATTCCTCTTCGGTGGGCAAGCCGTCCATCAGCTCGTCTGGTGCGACGGTGGTGTTGGTCATGGTGTCTCCTCGATCAGTGCCGGCGGGGGTGCCGACAAGAAGACATGTCCAGGGCTCTTGCCAGATTGCCAGTCTCCTAGGAGATCAGTCCCTTAATGAAGGTCTGGGCCTCGAAGTCCGATGCGCTCGCTACGTGGGCGCCGCCGTGGCCACGGTGGTGGAACACGCAAAGCCACTCGAGGTTCTCGGCGCTCTCAACCCAAGCGCCGACGGCATCAGGATCGGAGACGCCGGGATAGACATGCTCGAGCAGAGCTAGATCGACGTCGTTCATCAGTGCGAACTCGATGTGGGCATGGTGGAGCTCGAGCGGTTGGGTCAGATCACAGTCCGAGAAGTCGCCACGTCGACTGCCTACAGCGCATTGTGCAGTCTTGTGGGTGCGGCGGCGATAGGCGTCGAAGTCCCGGTAGTGCGGGTCATCCTCACGAGCCTCGTGTGCCGGGTAGCGAACGGTGTAGTGGTGAGTGACTGCCCTCGTGTGCGCTGGGGTCTCGCCGGCCATGGGCCGAGACGGTTGCTGGACTAGGCGCCGGAGACCATAACGGCGACGGTGCCGGTGCCGGTGGCCACGCAAGCGAAGACGGGACCACGGCCGTACCAGGCGTCGCCGGGGTTGAGCTGCAAACCAAGCGCCGGGGTGCAGGTGTCGGCCGTCGAGTTGATGAAGACGACAGAGGTGCCGGTGTTCTGCACGTCACCAGGCTCGATCGCTGCAGCAAGAACCAGGGCGGGGGTGGTGGTGATGTTCATTAGCTGATGCTCCACTTCTGTGCGATGTAGGCCTCCAACGAAGCCATCTCGGCGTCGCTGATCTGACGGTTGAAGATCATGATTTCGCCCACGTTCATGCCAAGGGCCAAACCGCCGGGCACGGGGTTGTAGATGAGGGGGCTGGAGGGGCTGGGGTTGATCGGCATGTTGCCGGTGTTGCCCGAGGCAATCGAGACGCCGTTGCGAAGGAGCGATGAGGCCTCACCACCGATGGCTGAGAAGCGCGCGGCGATCGACTGTGGACCGCCGTGGACAGGGAGCCCGGCCAGGCTGTTGCCGCTCCAGAGCGAAATCCGCCCGCCGTTGTAGATGCCAAGCACGCCGCTGCTGCCGGCAGTGATTAAGGCATTCCCATCCCAGCCGCTCAACGCGGGGTTGCCGGGGGTGCTGGCACTGGCGCCAATGTCAGCGACGAGGACGTAGGTGTAGTGCGAAAAGGAACCGACGACTGGCAACTGCAGATTGTTGGCGTTGAGGACCTGGCGGCCACCGATCTGGGCGGTGGCGACAATAGATGGGTTTCCCGAACCAGGAACAGGAGCTGCGTAGTTTCCCATGCCAGCCTTGTTCAGCCAGCTGACGAGGTGGCCATTGGCGTCAAGGTTGATCGTGCCGTTGTCGGTGGCGTCATGCCAAGCCACCAGGCCAGAGATGCTGACAGGCGAGAAGGGCTGCAAGACGGCGCCCGAGACCACGGCGTGGCCATCGTCCACATACTCGACCAGCACCTGCTGGCCGACGCTGGGCAAGGCCGCCATGGAGCACTCGGCTGCGGCTTCGTAGCCACCGGTGGCGAATGAGACGGCCACGGTCTTGGCAATCTGGTCGAGGCTGATCACCGAGCCGATGCGAGAGGGCTGCGGTGGGGTCGGCAGGTTCATGTTCTCCCAGGTGTTGCCGCCAGCGACATAGGTGAGGACTTGACCATCGACAAGGTCGGACACGGTGACGTCCGCCAGCTGCGCCAGGTCAGACGCGCCGGCTGAGCCAGAGGATCGCTTGGGAATGAGCACGGGGGAACTCCTGACGACGGGATGGCTTCTACGGTTGCTGCGGGCAGGCGGTCACCGAGACCTGGCTCTCGGGAGTTGGTAGGTCTGCCTGGTAGCAGGTCGACCCGAGCGACCACACAATGGTCGTGCCCACAGCAGTTGTGCTGCCCTGTGAGCTGGCGTCGTTGGCGGTGTCGAAGAGAACTGTCGGCCAGTCACCGCCACCCATGTTGTAAGTGGCCTGTGCCATCTGGTCGACGTTCTCGATCGAGTTGAGAGCGACGACCTGGGAGGCGCTGTCGACCACAGGTGAGTTGCCCGATGCGTCGAGAGCAGCGAGGGAGCCGACCGTAATCAGGGCGAGCAAGGCGGAGATGATGGTGGTTGGGGTCATTGCCTCCACCGTCCACGCACCGGACGCTCGGGCAACCTTGTGTCACCCAAACGGGTGATTCTTCGAGATCCTGTCGAAAACCACTTGCAATCCGGCGAGGGGCGCGCACTCTACATATCAGCAATACAAACAAGCTGTTGAGAGGTGCGAAGGGCATCCGGTGCAGGTGCGCATCCCTTCCCCGGGTGTCCTTCGGACCTCTCAACCAAACACCAAGGTCCCCGGTTCGGGGCCGTGGGCTCCGAGCTGTCACAAGCAAAGGAATCACCCATGACCCCCACCAAGAAGCCGCAGTCTGGCCTTCCGACGCTCGAGGAACTCACCTACGAGCTACTGGACGAACTCGATGAGAAGTTCATCGAGGTGCTCCACATCACCCTTCGTGTCGAAGCCGGTGAGGAAGTCGGATCCTGTGACCTGCTCAAGGTCCTGGACTACTACATCCCCGAGCTCGAGGCGATGATCAGCTACGGCTGTGACCCTTCGGATGCTGCAGCCACGATCCGGCTGGCCGCTGATGCCCTCTGCGAGGAAGTTGGCGAAACGGTGCTGGCGCTAGTCTTGAACGACTTGTCGTGGCCGGGATATCGGCTCGTCTTTCCGGAGGCTTGACATGCAGAGCCCAAGACCCAGCGATGACGGGCTGCCCGAGTTCACAACTGGTTATGTTGAGCCGGGTGGCAAGCGAGTCAAGCTCGCAATCCTCACCAAGTGGAAGGAAGAATACAACTTCCAACCGCCTGAACGCCCTCTCTCATCACGAGATCAGGCATTCCTGAACGTCGAGCTCGAAGTGACGGCCCGATACGTTTTCCAGGCAGTGACCTTGTGGACGATCGGAATGTATTCCGAGGGCTCGACTGTGAACCTTGAGACGCCTAGGGGCGTCATCGAGTTCCTAACCCCCGTGCTCCTCGAGCACTGGACACCTGAGCGTGTGGCCGAGATCTTCGTCTCGATAAGTGACAGTGACCTCATCGAGATCATCGATCCCTACAGCCTCAAGCCCCTGCAGATCCTCGCCCCCGAGCAGGACTGAATCACAGCACCCCCCTTCCGGATCTACTGGACGGGGGGTGCTTTCATGTTCGGACCACGTTGGGTGCCGTAGTAGTTGTGGTGGTGGTGCTCTCCACCGCCGTCGAGATGGGAGCAGGTCCTCGGCAGGACAAGATGGCCGTGTGGACTGGCCACTGCGTCGGAGCCGGTGCTGGCCAGAAGAAGTAGGTGCCCACTGCCGCCAAGATGAGCGCTACGCCGATGGCCCGTCTCATCCGAGCATCATTTCTGCGATCTCGACCCCGGTTAGCGTGCCGCCATGTCTCAAGGCGATCTGCTCGGCACGGTCCCAGAGCTCTGGCGTCAGGTCCGCGCCGCCACTGGCCTCGTCCCAGTAGATGACGAACCACCGGGCCGCAGCGCTCTGAGTGAAGACGTAGCCGGGGCAATAGCCGGGGCTGTGGAGCACGCAGTTGCGCACCGTGCCGAAGCATGTCCCGCAGTAGGCGCAGACCACACAGGCGAAGCGCTTCGGTGGGAGCTGCTTCTGGACGAAGCTCGCACCCCGCACACCGGGTTTCTTGTAAGCCAGTAGCCAGTCGTTGGCACAGTCCTCAGAGCAGCAGGCAAGCCACCCACCCTCGGGTAGGTTCACGATCCAGGCGCCAGGGAGTTCTCTTTGTTCTTCCATTGTTGGCCTCCTCCCGGGTGCGCTTGTTCGGTGCAGATTGGCCACCGGTTGACCGTTCGCACCAGGGAGAGCGTGTCCGACGAGGTTTCCGTCGCACACTCCGCCTGGCGACATCCGCAGTCGGTCTTCGTGCGCATCTGGATCGGCCCCCACTGCTGGTGCTCGTGCGCAACAATCGGCCCCCATGGACGACTTCCTGGCCACCGTTGCCTGGCTGCGCAACCATCCGCTGGTCAAGCGCCTGACGCTCGAGCGCTTCTGCTCCTCAGATGCTGCGCAACGCCAGCACTGGCAGGCTCATGATGTGGCCAACGAGCCCATCGGTGAGCCAGGGACCATGCGCCAGGCTATCGAGGTCATCACCACTCGCTACGAGGTCGATCCCCACCGGGAGCACCCTTCGCTACCGCACCGGGGCTACATCGATTTCATCGAGGACGAGCGGATCACCGGCCACTGGCAGATGATCTACGTCTGGGACGTCGACGGCGAGTTCGAGCACTACGAGATCTACATGGCGACCCCGCTGTGACGTTGGCTACCGGTTGCCCTTCGCTCCACTCTGGGTCATCGCACGGCAGAAAGATCACCTTGTCCCTGAACACGTCAGGGTCATACTCCAAGTAGGCGTTCATCTCACGTTCGATGTCGGCCCACTGGGTGTAGAACTCGTCGTTCTTAGCGTTCTTAGCGTTCTTGGCGTTAGCAAGGTTCGAGTTGGCCACCGATGGATTCTCCAAGATAGTTGTCTCCAGGAGTGGATGTTTAACCGGCCCATGCGACGCGGAAGTCGGCGGGGACGCAGCGGGTGGGCGCCTAGAGCTCTGGGGTCGCCTCGCTCGGCAGCTCAGCGACGGCGTCGAGCGCATCCCAGTCGGGCTCCTCTGGCCACTCTTCCGAAACGAAGGAGTTCTCTCCGAGAAGCTCAACGAGCTCCTGATAGGTAGGGACAGGGTCAAGGACGGCCAGGTCCTGTGGAGTAGCCACGTCGAGTTGTTCCAGGGCAGTCACGACCAAGCCCACGCTCAGGCTGTCGGGGACCGTGTTCCAGTCCCAGATCGTGAGCGCCGGCACACCTCGACGTGTGGTGCGCCCTTCGTGGATGATCTCAGCGAACGACTCGTCCATCATGATGCAGGGCCGGGGCTCGGTAGGGAAGAGCGGCGGGTGAATGTTGCTCCACACGACCGTGAGCTGGGCTCGGTCTTCGATCTGGATCTCTGGGCTGTCGGTCATGTCGCTCCTGTCAGACAAAGAGCCGGGATCCGGTAAGGAGAGGCGGCGCCAGCCACCGGATCCCGGCTGCTACCTACCGTCCGTGCCGACCCTGCCGTCGCAACCATCTAGGGGTTTCTCGACCGTCGCAGCGTCGATGACCGCTTGCTGACCAGTCACTGACCGGTCAGTGACCGAACCAGAAGAACAGAAGAACAGAAGAAGAAGATCTTGCCGACGCAGGGCGTCGGTTGTCCCCCAAATGGGGGACACGAGAGCTGCTTTTGTCACCCAAACGGGTGATTCTCGAAAAAATCTTGGTTGCGTGTGGCGTGGGCGTCCTATGTCCGGACTCTCTTCAGCGCAGGGTTGTTCACCGGTATGGAGCCGGTGCCCTGACGAGGGTAAGGAGCCCACACCATGACCGACATCACCACCTACAGCGGAGGCCAGCCGATGAGCTTGGTCCCCAACGAGAACGAGATCATCAGCCTCTTCAAGCTGAGCGAGACCCTGTGCTCGACCAACTTCGTCCCGGACGCCTTCCGTGGCAAGCCCGCCGAGACCCTGGCCGCCATCCTCTACGGACGGGAGCTCAACCTCGGACCTATGCAGAGCCTCCAGCAGATCAACGTCATCAAGGGCAAGCCATCTGCAAGCCCTGAGCTGATGCGTGCGCTGGTCCGCCGTGCTGGTCACAGCATCCAGGTCATCGAGAGCACCGACACTGCGTGCGTCCTCGAGGGTCGCCGTGCTGACGACGGCACCATCGAGCGCTCGAGCTTCACCATGGCTGACGCCCGCACTGCCAACCTCGTCGGTGGCGGCGCCTGGAAGACCTACCCGAAGGCGATGCTCCTCGCTCGAGCCACCTCGCAGCTCTGCCGCTCACTCTTCGCAGATGTGATCTCGGGCATCAGCTACACGCCCGAAGAGCTCACCGCCATCGACGCTCCGGCTCCGTCCCTCGTCGCCATTCAGCACGAGGCCCAGCCTGCCGGCCTGGCATCGGGTCTGATCCCGGCCCGTGACGCCGTCAAGGAGCTCGTCACCGCTTGTGGTGGTGTGGTCGAGGAGGCCAAGGTGCTCTGGGGCGCGCGTGGCAATGCTCCAATCAGCCGCATCGAGCTGGACGAGCTGCTCCTGTCCATCGAGGACGACACTGAGGCCGTAGAGGCCGACGTCCTGCTCGGCATCGACGAGAACGGCGAGGTGCGGTCATGAAGCGCCTCACCCCCATCGCTGCCAAGCTGATCGACGTGTTGGAGGTCTCGCCTGCCAACATCTCGAACCAGAAGCTGGCCCAAGCACTGTCCTGCACTGTCCGCTCGGTGCAGAAGGGCTTGAGCGTGCTCAACGAGCTCGGCATCATCCAGGTCGACCACTTCCGCCCCACTGGACCCGGTGACGCTGCCCGCCGCATCGTCGTGATCGATGAGGAGGTGACCCGATGAGCGCCCGTGGAACCTGGATCAAGCTGAGCGACAGCTTCCCGACTGATCCCCGGGTCCTCGAAGCAGGTGAGCCTGCGGCCTACCTCTTCATCGTGGCTCTCTGCTACGCCGGCGAGCACATGACCGATGGCCTGGTGCCAAAGGCTGCGCTTCGTCGCCTCGTAGATGGAGACGTCGAGTTGCGTGCGGCCAAGCTGGTCGAGGTCGGCCTCTGGGAGGAAGAGGGTGCGTCCTACCGCATCATCCGCTACCTCGACCACCAGACGAGCCGTGCCGAGATCGAGGACAAGCGTGCCCGTGGCCGAGAGAAGCAGGCCCGCTACATCCAGAAGAAGACGCTGACCCCCGTCGAGTCCGCAGAGGCAGAGGTCGATGCCGCCACGGTTCGCAGCCGCCTCACCACGGTCTGCGACCAGGCGGTGGTCGACGGCAACTCCGAGGCCACCTTGGAGGGCTACCGCCACGTCTACGAGAAGCTCGTGCCCCAAGCTGCGGAGAAATATGCAGCCGTGAAGGGGATTGGCGAGGCCTCGTTGCTGAACGGTGTCGTGCTGCACGCCGCCGCCCACTACCTCGGTGACATCGACCAGGCCACCATGCGCCGCCTGGCTGCAATGCGCCGTGACTTCGGCTTCCTCGTCATCGAGAAGCTCCCCATCGCCGCTGTCGCCGCCAAGGGCGACCCGCTTTCCTACCTCACCACTCTGATCAAGAAGGAGACCTCCAATGTCCACTGACCGCCGCAACAACATCCCCGGGTTCCACGACCTCCGGGCCGCCCGCATGGCCGACCTTGCCGAGCCGATGATGGCGCGCGTCGAGCTGGCCGCAGATTTCCCTGACGCCAACATCGAGCCCACCGGCATTGCCGAGCTCGACGGTGTCGTCCGCTTCCAGCCCGGCCGCCTTGCGGTGATCGCAGGTCGTGAAGGGGCGGGTAAGTCCGCCCTGGCCCTGCAGATTGCCCGTTGGTGGGCTGCTCGTGGTCCGGTTCTCTACGTCCTCACCGAGATGACCATCGAAGAGGTTGTCGAGCGCATCGTCGCCAACGCTGCCCACATCCCCCTCTGGCAGATCCAGAAGAGCCCAACCAAGGAGCAGCGTGCCAAGGTCAAGGACGCCCTCGACTGGCTGGCCTCGAACGCTGACCTCACCATCGTTGAGGCGCAGGGCATTGGCATCGAGAAGCTGACTGCCCGCATCCAGCACTGGGCCCGCTTCCAGCCCAACGGCGTGCGTGGCGTCTTCATCGACAACCTCTGGGGCCTCAACGGCGCCAGCGGCGTGAAGGGCACGGCGTCGGAGGTCAGCCTCGGCATGGGCAACATCGCTCGTCAGGTCGCACAGCTCTCCCTGCCTATCGAGTCAGGTGGAGTCGACGCCCCGGTCGTGCTGCTCCACCACTTGAACCGTGAAGCTGCGAATGGTCGCACGCCGACCACCGCCTCACTCGGTGGCTCGGACCAGATCGGCTACTGGGCAAGCCAGGTGATCCTGATCGCTGAGGAGAAGAGCATCATGCCCACGGCCAGCGACTTCGCCCCGTCAGGTCCCTCGCACGCAGCCCATGTCACGAAGAACCGTGGTGGTCGTCCGAACTTCACGATCCCGCTGACCTTCATCGGTGAGCAGATGCGCTTCGAGGGTGCCGGTGCAGCCCGTCCCTTCGACAAGCCGTCTGCCGCCAACATCGAGGTGGAGAAGAGCTACCGAGAGCGGTTGAGCGCCTTGCCGGCCATTTAGGGCCTCGGGGATCCTCTGCGCTGGTTGTCCATGCGACGCCAGCGCAGACGGTCCTCTGCATGGCCTCCCCGAACGAATATGACGACCGATCCCTCTGGCTGGAATATGCAGCAGCGAAGGAGGCGGACGACGCAGCCAAGATGTCCCAGGTTCGCTCCCAGATCGTGGAGACGCACCTGGGCTTCTTCGTTTCCTATGCCCACGACAATGCCTTTAAGAGCTGGGGCGACGAGCTCGTGCAGGGCTACCTACACGAGCTCGTCCTCGTTGCTATGTCTCTGGTGGACCGTTACGACCCTGATCGTGGCGTGAAGTTCATTAGCTTCTGCCGCCCCTACCTTCGTCCGGTCGCCTGGAAGGTGCAGGCGACGCGCGGGATGGTCTGGAACGGCTACGAGACCGAGCGTCTGCGAGCCCTGATCCGCCGACGCCAGAGCGAGGCCATGGGCCGTGGAGAGGAGCTGAGCGTCGAGGAGCTTGCCGAGGAGCTGGCCGCTGTCCACGGCAAGCGCATCACCGTCGGTCGGGTGCTCCGGATCATCCAGAGCCCGTCGGTCGTCTCTGGTGACGCCGTGGTGGGCGCTGGCGGCGAAGACGGGACCTCGATCTTCGACAAGGTCTCAGACGACTACGAGGTCAGCGCTCGCCTTGAGCAGGACGAGCGGATCAAGGCCGTCCGCCGTGTCCTCGACAACCTCAACCTGAGCGAGCTCGAGGTGGCCATCGTGACCCGAGTGTTGATGACCTCGCCCTATCGGGAGCACACCTACACGGAGAACGGCCGCCAGGTGCGTGTCGTCATGGAGCCGGGGCCGGCGTCGGACAAGGAGATAGCAGAGGACTTCGGGATACCGGTAGCCGTGGCTACGGCGACACGAGAGCGGTTGGTCGCCACGCTTCGCCGCCTTTTGGGCTAAACGATCAGGAGCTGCCGATTCGGCACTGGCTGCACAACCGCTGCACAACTTCTCGGCAGAATGGCTGGGAATCACTGGGAATCGCTGAGTGGGGCAGACCCTAGTGTTTTAACCATTTTTTAGGGCGCCCGTTGGGGTTTGGGGCTTTTTGGGGGGTCTCCGGCAGGGTAGGTGCTCGGTTTGGGAAGCTGATGTTCTACCTCTGAACTACACCCGCAGAGCCCTTTATTTGCAAGGGTTTTGCTCGCCAGCCTCAGAAACAGGTCCGGCTCTGCACAACCACTGCACAACATCGGGTAGGCACTACCCTGTTAAGCGTAGTGGTTCCCAGCTGTTCTTGGCGTCGAATGCGAAGGCATTCGCGTAGGACACGGGTATGTCTGGCCATCGAACGTCGGTGGCCAGAAAGGTTCACCATGACCCTGGCTTCCAACCCAACCAACACCCTCAGCGTCCAAGAGACGCTCGACGCCATCCTCGCCACCGTGAAGGCGAGCACCCGCCCCTGGCTCTCGTGCCAGGAGGCCATGGACTACCTCGGCGTCGGCCGCTCAACCCTCGACCTCTACCGCGCGCAGGGCCGCATCCGCTACGCCAAGCTCCCCAACAGCGAGGTGCGCTTCCGTCGTGCCGACCTCGAGGCGTTCCTCGAAGACCTGGTGGTGGCCTGATGCCCCGCCGCTACCGGGTCACCATCCCGGACGACATCACCGAGCTCCCGGGGCGCCCGCGCAAGCCCTACGCCGTTCGCTGGAGGGTGAACGGCCAGGGCTTCTGGGAGGGGTTCCCCACCAAGTTCGGCGCCAACTCTGCCGACGCCTTCCGCTCGCTGCTCATCGCAGCCCTCGAGACCCCAGGCGTGACCTGGAACATGGCGAATGGCTACCCCTCAACCATTGAGGACGTCGACTCACAGGTCATGATCCACGAGTTCGCCCGCACCTACCTTGAGCGCCAGTGGCCACACATCTCGCCACGCACCCGTCAGGTCTATGCCGAGAACCTGGCCTACCTGATCCTCGCCGCCAGGACCAAGACAGCACCCAAGCCGAACCCCGGTTGGGTCTCGGCGCTCACTGCGTGGCTGCACCCGACCGCCACGCGCTCGGGGCTCGAGTGGCCGGCTGAGCCACTGCCTAGGGATTTAGAGCGCTGGCTCGGGCGCTACGGCCTCGTGATCGGGGACCTAGACCGGGCTGCCCTCAGCGACATCGACAGCCGGCTACGCCTGCGCTTCGACGGCACGCTCTACGCCTCCAGCACTGCAAGTCACCGCATCGTTGGCTGCAAGACTTTCTTGCGCTTCGCCGTGGACCAGGGTCTGCTCACCACGCTCGACTGGCCCACTTCGACCGCCGGTGCCAAGTCGAAGGCCAAGCGTGTCGAGAAGGAGCAGGTTTCCGTGCCTTCGGTGGCCGAACTGCGTGAGCTCATCGCCGCCGTGCGCCGCGAGACGCCGGCTTCGCACCGCTGGCAGGTCATGAGCGCCCTGTCGGGTTTCGCCGGCCTGCGTCCCAGCGAGGCGGCTGTGCTCTGCGTTGAGGACTTCCGTCTTCCTGAAGGTGCAGGCTTTGGTCAGGTCAGCATCACCCGAGCTCTCAACGACACCGACGGCTGGGGATCACAAGATGAGGCGGTCGGCCTGCCCAAGACCAGCGCCAGTCGTCGTTTGGTCGAGCTCACGCCCGAGGTGGTGGCCTACGTCAAGGGCTGGATCGAGGAGAGCGGGATCACCAGTGGCGAGCTCTTCAAGGTGAGCACCGGTGGCTGGCCGGCGGTGCAGCACTGGGGTAAGGCGCTGCGTCGAGCTCGAGAGGCCGTGGGCATGGCTCAACGGCTCAGCCCCTACGACCTGCGCCACTGCACGGCCTCACACTGGGCCCGGGTCATGCCGCCCGCAGAGAGCGCTCGCCAGCTCGGGCACTCGGTCGAGACGGCCATGCGCTGGTATATCCACGCCGAGAAGGAGAGCGCCGAGCTACGCGCGGTGCGCCAGCGTCTGCTCTCAGCCCTCTACGACAGCCAGGACCTGCCTGGTTCGGCGGACTAGGGACTCGAGCATCTTGGCTCGGCAGACGACCTATTCGGCGGCCTCTATGACACGCAGCAGGGCCTGAGCCAGGTCGACGTCACTCATCTCCAGCAGCTTGCTAGTCACCTCGGTGGAGGCGTGCCCATCGAGGACCAGCGAGGCTGCAATGTAGAGCCGTGCCTGTGACCAGCCTCGACGTGGGAGCAGGGCGTGGCTGATGGCGGCTGCGATGTCGTAGTCGGCAGGGATGACACGGCCTGAGTTCTTCTTGATGTTGACGACCTCTCGTGAAGAGTGGCGCGCCACGATCGGCTTCCCCTCATCGTTCAACGTCGAGAGCAGTCCGAACGTTCGGTGGCTGACGACAGCGCCTTCGGGGTCGACCGCCACGCTCCAGATGTAGTAGTCCCGGTTCTTCACGATCTTGGTGCGGTGTGCGTGCCATTCGAGGAGGAGGCCGTCTGCGTTGGCCAGTTTCCTGGCGGGGACATATGTCCTGATGTCGAAGTCAGGATCGATGGCGTGTCGGATGAAGGCTCGCAAGCTCAAGCCGAGTTCCAAGCTGTTGCCGGTTGGTTGGGCCGTCTTAACGTTCACCGGCATGACAATGTCGTCCTCGGCTCGCACGAAGGTGACCATCAAGTCAGCGCATGGGTTGACACCGGGAATCGCTTCAATGCAGATGCCCGTCACCTCGGTGATGCCCAACTTCGCAGCTCGCTTGAGCCACTGCTGCTCAAGAGTGGCGACGACCTTGGGCGAGGTGATGAGCGGAACGAAGGCCTTGTCGAAGTGCTCACCGTAGGGCCCAGTGCTGCGCAAGTGGGCGACCTCGAGCGCCGCCTTGCGGATGGCCGCCTTCGAAGCCGGCAGGTCGTTGAGGATGGCGAACCATCCACTGACCTTCTCCAACCACTTCGGTGACGTGCCCTGATGGACCTTCTGGTCCTCGACGTCAAAGAGCGGTATTTGCTTCACGCACCTTTACGGTCCGGAGCTTTTTGCGGATTGCCAGTTCTAGATCTAGGACCGTCCACGAGCTCTGCGAGCTCCACGCTCTTCTTCGTAGGCCTGGGCTTCTTGGCGCTCTCGCTCTTCGGCAGCTTCGATCTCGGCTACCTCCCAAGCGAGGCGCGAGGTGCCGGTCATGCCTAGACCTGGTCCTGGCGTGCAGCCAGTGCGCTGATGGCCTCTTCGGTGCGGCGCACTCGGTCACCGAGACGGTTGGTCTGCCCGCCGTTGGGAGTGACTTCCTTCTTCAAGGCGGCTACGGCGTGTTCGAGGTTGTCCAGGCGCTCAAGGAGGCCGGGGGCAGGGCTGGGCTCCTCGATGGTCGAGGGCTTGCCAACGATGACCTGATATACGGCGTCAAGCATCTCGTTGCGACGGTGAGCGTGCTTCCAGAGCTTGACGATGAGCGGGCTGCTGGCAACGCTGATGGCGCTGATCACGAGGCCGACGATCCAGTAGGTGTATTGGACGCCGTTGGGGATGGCTGCGGCGAGGGTCACAGGTTGCTCCAGGTCTTCGGACCAACGACCCCGTCAATGGTCAGGCGGTGAGTGGCTTGGAACCAGCGCACCGCCGCCAGGGTGGCCGGGCCGAAGGCGCCGTCTTGGGCCAGGTGGAAGCCGTGGGCGTCCAGTGCCTTCTGCAGGACCGCCACGCAGTGGCCGCTTGCCCCAGCTGTGAGGTAGGTGCTGCTGCACTGGTGGATCGGGTTGGCCGCGAGTGCAGCGAGGTAGCCCTGGACCGCCGTGTAGGCAGCGTTGGTGACGGGACCCCAGGCGCCATCACAAGGTGAGACATGAAGGACGCTGCACTGGTAGCGGGCAACGGCAGCAGCAGTGGCCGGGCCATAGTCACCGTCGGGGTAGGCGCCGACGATGCGCTGGATTGTCTGCACTTCCGAGCCGCGCGACCCGAGTGAGTAAACGGCAGCCGGGAACCTGGTGGTCTTGCCGGTGTTCTTGTCGATGACCACGCCCGGAGGCTCAACAGCAGCACCCGTCTGGGCCACCCACCATGCGGGGGTGACTGCCGAAACATCGACGTTGCCGCTGATGCCTTCGATCTGACCGACGGAGGTGTATTGCCAGGCCGCCCAGCCGGACCAGCCGCCAGGTGAAGGTGAGCAGAAGGCGGCGATCCAGCTGATGGCGTCGCCGGGGATGTGGACGTAGCTGTCGCAGTAGTTGGGCAGCCAAAGCGAGGGGAAGGCGGCAGCCAGAGCAGGATCGTGGCTCCATCCGTAGTAGGCGCCGGTGTAGAGCATGGCGTGGCGACCAGTGAGGCGATAGAGCTCGTTGTTCCAGGCGATGGCCCAGGCAACAACCTCGGCGTTGCTTCGACCCGAGCTCTGCTCTAGGTCGAGGACCGGCTGCAAGGTGCCGTTCCCGGCGTTAGCGACGAAGAACTGGGCGTCGGCCACGGGGTTGTCGCTTGGCGTAGCGAAGTCGTAGCTGCCCCAGGGCCGAGCGATGGAGTTGAAGCCAGCACGCTGGGCGGTGGCGCAGGGGTTTACGTAACCGGTGCCCTCGGTCGCCTTCACGTAGCCGCCGGCGATGCCTGCCTTGGAGAGGCCGTAGTAGTCGATCTGGCACTGGTAGCCAGAGACATCCACGATCCGCAGCCACGAGGTGCTGGGGCTGCCGTCGACAGGGGCGGCGCTGGCGGTGGATGCGGTGATGCCAAGACCGGCAGCCGACAGGGCCAAGACGGCGAGGGAGGCGAGGACACGTCGGATGGTCATAGCCGTGACGGTTGCTGCCGGGTCGACGTGCCTCTATTCCAGCCCCGAGCTACTTGTTCTTGAGCAGCAGGTCATAAACGAGGCTCAAGAGCTGCGGAGCGTGGCTGGTGCGTGCCTCGCGGCTGATCGGGTTGCCGGCGCCATCGAGGCGAACCTCTTCCACCTGGCAGGTTACCTGGAAGCTCGAAGAGTTCGAGTCGACCAGCGAGATGGTCCGACTGGTGATCCGGCAAGGCCAGGCGACGACGCCGAGGTGGGTGTCGATCTCGACTGAGGCGAAGTCTCCGACCGAGAAGTCGGCCACTCCGAAAGGGCGACCCTTCGAGGCGTCGTAGATGATCGCGGCAGTGCGAAGCGGGGTCTGCTGGTCAGCGAGATACTCGTTGGCGAGCTCCGTGAGAGCGCTATCAGTGGTCAGGCTCGTGGCGCTGAAGGGGTTGGCGTGGCGTCCGTATTTGCGCAGTGCTTCGGTGCTTGCAACGGCCTCGCCATAAGTCGTGGTCGGGTCGGTCGGTTGGCCGCTGCTGTTCGGGGCAGCGTTCATGATGCCGCCGCCTTCGATGCGGACGACGGTCGAGAGATCGTCCCACTTGGCGGTGATCTGGTGACCGAGGCTGTTGCGTTCGGTGAAGATGAGCTCACCGATGCGGTTCACGCCCTGGGTGTTGGCGACGCAAAGCTCACGGGTTGTCGGGTCCACCCAGACCTCGAGGCCGCCGAGGGCCTGATCGGTGATCTGCTTGACAGCGGCAGAGAGCAGTTGGTTGCGCTCGAAGGCGACGGTGACCTGGTGGTCGCCCGTGGTGCGGTTGCTGAAGCCCAAGCCCAGGTTGCCGCCGGGCTTGGCTTGCTCTCGGGCCAAGAGGTCCTCTGCGATGTCGGCCTGGAAGCAGTTTAGGTAAACGAGGCGGTTCGGGTCGACCAGTGTGGCGGCCGTGCCGGTGTTGGTCAGCTCGAGCTCTCCGGTGGCGGCGTTGTAGGAGATGATGCAGGGCGCACCAGTGCCGCCTCCTGGGTTGTCGCCAATGCGGGCCGGGAACTCGATGGCTGCGTGAGCCAGCAAGGCCTCGAGCAGTCCCATGGCGGTCACCTCGTAGGTGGCCGTGTCGGTGGCATAGGTGGACTCGCTAATGGTGCCGATGGCAAGGCACTGGTCACCGAGGTAGATGGCGACTTCGATTGCAGCGGGCTCGACAAGGTCCAGCGGGCTGTCCACCACGTCAGTCAGGCGAGCTGCTCGACGGGCGATCTCTTCGGCTCCGGCGGTGAGCGAGATCTGTCCGGACCCTCCGAGGGTCTCGGTGATCGAGAGCGCTGCGATCTCGGTGACGATGGTAAGAGGCGTAACTTCGCCGCTCAGGTGGTCGACCGTCTGGAGCACAGCGGTGAGACGCGTCGAGGAGACGATGCCCCGCACCGTGATGGCAGGACCTGCGCCAACTGCGTTGCGTGCCCGAAGCTGGAAGGCGTAGCTGCCCCGAAAGCCGGAGCTCGGGGAGAAGGTGACCGAGGCAGTCGTGCTGTTCGACGGGTAGCTGACGCCGAGCGTGCCAATGCCATCGAGGCTGAGTGACTGGTCCCAACTGCTGGAGTTGAGAGCGGCGATCTCGAAGGTGTCGTGGGGGCTCGAGGCGTTTTGGTCGCTGGTAACGAAGGTGCCGACGATGGCCTGGTCTCCAGGCTCACCGTGAGGCATGGTGCTCGGCCAGGGAGCGCTCGGCGTCGTCGGTGTGTAGCCGACCACTCCGGTCAAGATCGAGGTGGCACCAAGGACGGGGAAGTTCGTGGTCGAGCGGTTGACGGCACGGGCCCAGATGGCGAACTTGCCGTGGAAGTAGGAGGGCGGGCTGATGCTCAGGTGACGGCGAAGCTTCGAGCCGCTTGTGCTCGCTGAGACCAGAACGGTGACGAAGGCGGCGCCGTCCATCTCTGGGCTTGGGGTAACGGGAACCTGAAGTTCGACAACTCCGCCAGTCGTCGGGTTATAGGTGCTCGAGCTGATGAGGTTCGTCAGGTCGACGCGGAACGAGGAGCCGGACGGAGTGCAGGCACCGACCTCGAGGTCCCAGCGACCCGAGCCACCGCTCGTGTAGGTGGCATCGTCCCACTCGAGGTCAAGTTCAACGGTGGAGTTCTCACTAATCGGAGGCAGGTCGGTAGTGGAGCCGTTGCCGACGACGAAGGGTGAGCTCGGGCCCGGAGGGGTAGTGATCTTGACCGTGAACTGACGCCAAGCTGACCAGTTCTGGGTGCCGGTCTCGTTGATGGCCACCCAGAACGTGAAGGTGCCAAGTGCCAAGCCACTCGAGGTCACAGCGACATGACCAGCGTTGTCGATCGAGATCGATCCAGCAGCACCGTTTGGTCCGAGCTCGAGCATGCTGAGCGGGCTCGAGTAGGTCGGGTCGTTGGTGGTCGAGAGGGCCCACGTCAGGTTGGTCGTGTTCGGATCGGTGGTCTGGAGGGTGGCCAGAACCGTGTTGCCCACATAGCAGGGAGGAATGTTGCCGATCGGTGCAGTCGGGTAGGCGCCGACGGTCGGCGTGCCGCTCCCGGCTCCGCCGATGCCGTCGAAGGTGCCGATCTCGAGGGTGCGGTCGATGGACCCGATCCAGAAGATCTCGGTGGCGACCGCTTCGGGAACCGACTGGGGATGCCCGGAGTTGTCCCAGGTGACCGTGCCCAGTCCGGTGCCGGCGATGACGCCGGTCGAGCCGCTCATGGAGATCGACATTGTCGTGGTCCACGATCCGGAGGTGTTGGCACTCGACGCGCTGGCGATGAAGCTCACCCCGGTGGGAATGCTGGTGCCAAAGACCGATGGAGTGCCCAACCCGTAGGTGGTGTTGGTGGATCCGATGATGACGGGATTGCCGCTGCCGACGAAGTCCACGGCCTTGGGGTCGATGGAGATGACGTTGGAGTCGGCATAGGTGATGATGTCGGTGGCGACGCCCGCCTGCAGGTCAGCGGTCTTGTATTTGACGAGTGCGGAGACGCCGCCTCCACCACCGTTTATGTGCGCAAGGCCGCTCACGGTAGCTACTGCAGTAAAGGTCTGTTGAAGGGTTGGGGCGGCAACCCAGAGGGTGCTCGTAGCGGCGTCGAAGCCCATCGGGTGCTTAGTCCACTGGATTTCCCCTGCTGCCTCTGGTGGGACGACCTCGCCCATGAGCGCTCCGGTCTCGCCGTTGAGCATGAAGATGCGGGTGCCGACCGTCCAGCCCTTTTGAAAGTGGAGCGGGTAGTCGTAGTTGCTGGCCTGCCCAGCAAAGGCATCGTTCGGCGCGCCACCAATGTCAAAGATGCTCACCGGGTCTTGAAAGACGAACTCCTCGTGGCCGTCCTGGCCGTGCCAGCCGATGGTCAGAGAGATGAAGACACTGTCGTTCTTGGCGATGAGACCGTTCGCTGAGATGTAGCGGGTGATCGAGCTGTCCACATCTTCGAGCTCGGTTGAGCTGCCTGCCTTGAGCCACTGCGGAATCTTGGGGGTGCCGGCATTGGTGAGGCCGGTGTCGGTGAAGCTGAGTGGAACGGCTGAAGTTGCACCGACCTTCCACCAGTAAACGGTGATCTGTGGCGCCGGGTAGTAGCCCTCGATGAGCGCGTAGCCCGTGCCGTTGGTCACAGCGACGTGGGTCAGATTGAACGTGTAGTCGGAAAGGAAGTTGACCGAAAGGTCGAGGGTGGTGCGCGCCGACCAAACGCCGTCGGTGGAGAGCAGGTGGACTTGGACGGCGTTGGGGTTGATCGGGGCCAGGTAGCCACCGGAGCTCTTCATCGTGACGTCGGTGTCCGGGAAGGCCAAGAGGTCGAAGCCCAAGACCAGCCAGCCTCGCTCATCGGTGGCCAGCTTTATGTAGTTGACGTCGAACGACGGGGCCTCGATCGTCGCTGCGGTGACGCCGGTGCCCTCGTTGTCGAAGAGGACTGCTGCCAGGGTCTTGCCCGAGCTGTTGCCGGGAATGGAGAGACCGTTGACCTCGAAGCTCGGACCGCTGAAGCCGAAGACGACCCAGGTCTGGCCGTTGATGCCTGCGACGGCGCCGGCAACGCCGTCGGTGATCGTGTAGCCGGTGAGGAACGGAGTTGCTGGCGTGCTCACAGTGACCAGCCGTCGTTCCAGGTGACCGCTGCAACGCTGACCAATCCGGCCGAGCTCGTCGTGGCCGAAATGGTGTTGGCGCCAGGCATGATCGTGGGCCACGCAGAACCAGGCACGCGGTGGCGCATGGCTCGGGTAGTGCCGTTGATGAGGATGTCTTCGTAGCCCGGCTTGCAGCTGATGGCGATCGAGCAGTCCGAGGTGATGCCGAGTCCGGTGAGGTTGAGAGTGTCGGTTTGTCCGTTCGGGTGCGTGATCGAGAGAGCGATGTCGTCAACCGTTCCGGTGGCGGTCAGGGTGATGTCGGGATAGACCGGCACGTTGCCCGCACCGACGAGCGTGCCGCCGCTGGTGCTGCTGATCTGGGTGGCGGTGGCGTAGGGGCTCCCAGACACGAACGAGATGTCGAAGGGGATCTCGAGGGCACTGGTCTGCTGCGGGTTGATCTCGGTGACGACGCCAAGCATCTCGAGAAGAGGCGAGCTACTCGAAGGCTGGAAGCGGATCGAGACGAAGCCGCCGCCGGGATCGCCACAGACATTGAGCAGCTGCTGCCAGAGGGCGTTGGCGTCTTCGATGCTCGAGCCGAAGACGGCACCAGAGACGGTGATGTCACGGAGATCAGCATGCGACGCGGCGACGATGCCCCCAGCGAAGAAGGGGAGCTTCTGGCGGCGAACGGTGATCGGCGCCGGCTTGAAGAGCAGGTTGGTTGCCACGTAGCCCGAGGCGTGTCCGGTGTTGGGGTCGATGTCCCACTGACCGAGCTCGACGGAGCTGCCGTCTGGGGCAACGAGGGTGATGTTGGAGAGAATCATGCAGGCACCCGCTGGGTTCGGAGGATCTTCGCTGCCGTGGAACGGTTGGTGCGGTCGAGCTCCTTGGCAAGCGTCGCCTCGTCTCGGACGCCGCCTTCGACGGTGATGTTGAAGACGGGTGCGTAGTGGATAGTGGATCCCCCGCCCACCGCAGCGGCGTAGCCCGCGCGCTTCGAGTGAGGCACGACGTCCTCTGGCTCGCCGCCTTCTGCAAGCCGCACGAGCGTGCCGTTCGGATAGACCGTGGCGCCGGTCGCAGCTCCGGGAACGCCACCGCTGCCGTTGCCGAAGAGAGATTGCCCGATGCGGCCGCCGGCGATGATGGCCGTCGAAAAGAGTGCGGCGGGGATTACTGCCTCGGGTCCGCCGAACCGGTAGGCGAGAGCCGTCACCCCAGCGATGGTCTCGGCGCCAGACTTCAGGTCGATGTTCTTGCCGGACGCGATGTCGTTCCAGATGCCCGTGCCGCCTTGGTAGAGGGAGTAGGCGCCAAGAGCTGCCACGCCGTTCTTGGCGAGACCACCGAAGCGGCCTAGCCCACCCATGCCGGCTGAGGCGGCGCTGTTCTCGACCTTTGCGGCCGTGTTGGCTTCGATGGCGGGGATTGCCGCCGCATCTGCGGCAGCGAGTTCTCCTTCTGCGGCGGCAGCTCCGGCGGCAGCGCTGACGCCTGCTGAGTTGGCGGCATCGAGCTCGGCCTGGGCAGCGGCTGCCTGTTGGCTAGCGGCGGCTGAGCGCTCCTTGGCGGCGGCGTTCGTGTCCTCGGCTCCAGCTGCGGTCGTGGCCGCTTCGGTGTTGAGGCCGAGCAGACGGGTGAAGGACTTCATGAGGTCACTGGCGGCAGAGACGCCGTTCTTGACGGCCGAGATCGCATTGCCCAGCTTCGTGAGGCCGAAGGCCGCTCCGGCACTCCAGAGGATGGTGCCCTGGAGCCACTTGGGGGCGTCGTTGAAGGTCTGCATCATCGTGTCGAGGGGCTTGAGCACCTGGAGGAGGATTGGTAGGAGCTGGTTGCCGAGCTGTTCCTCGAACTTGGCGAACTCCGCCCGGGTCTTAGCCAGCTTCTCGGCAGGGTCGCCGGCGTGCTTCGAGAAGTAGTCGTTGTAGGTGTTGGTCTGGCGGAGGATGAGGGCGTAGGCGGCTTGCGAGCGCTGGGCCTGCGTGAGCTTCGGGATCTTGCCTGCGAGCGCAGCCTGGTAGTCGGCTTCGTTCTTGGTCAGCTGGTCTTGGATCGTCTTGGCCTGGATCGAGTCGACGCCATACTTCTTCTGGGCAGCGCCGAGGCGCTCCTGGAGTGCGACGTGCTTGTCCCAGATGAGGTTCGCCTTCGTTGCGTCGCCGGTGACATGGATCAGACCGAGGCGAAGGGCCTCTTGCTGCAAGGCGGCCTCGTTGATCGAGACGCCGTAGCGCTTGAGAGCGCGCGAGGGTCCACCGGCGAGAGCCGTGGTCATCGTGTTCAGGATCTCCTGCTGGTCCCCGCCAGTAGCGATGGCGATGTCCTGCGAGCGCTTGAGGAGGGACTGCGAGATCTGAGCGGCCTGCGCGTTGTTGGCACCCAAGATGGTCTTCGAGACTTGGCCGAGCTGGTTGAGCTGCTGAAGGGCCTCGGCAGGGGCGATGCCGATGCTCGTCGCCTGGTCCTCAGCGAACTTCTTCACATCCTCGCTGGCCTTGCCGAAGATGAGGTTTGAAGCGCCCATGAACTGCTGCATGGCCATGGCTGACTTGACGCCCGAGTAAGCGACGAAGCCAGAGCCGAGGCCCATGAGGCTGGAGAGCGCGCCGTGTGCCTTGCCGACCGATGCGAGAGCGGCATCGTTGGATGCGATGACCTTCTCCGTCGAGGCTGCCGTGGTGGCCTGCACCTTGGCGGCGCCAGCAGTAGCAGCGGCACTTGATGCCTTCGCTGCCTCGGTGGAGGCCGCGGTCATCTTCTCGGTCATGGCCGTTGCGGTGGCGTCTATGCCAGGAACGGTCCCGGCTTCGAACTCCGCACCGAAGGAGGTGCCGGCGACCCGACCCTGCTCTGCAACGATCTTGTCGAGGGCGGCGGTGTCGAGCTCGGGGCGGATCTTGAGGACCGCGCTCATGAGGCTCTCTGACACGTTGCTACTCCTCTACGATCGTCACGCGGCCCCGGTGGCGGCGCAGGCCGCTGAGAAGCTCCTCGCGGGACTTCTGTCGGCTCATCTCCTGTTCGACAGTTGCTGAGTGCCAGAAGGCTCGGACCTTGGCCTCGTCGCTCAAGCCGGCGACAAGCTCGACAAGCTCGACGGCGTTCATCGAGAGCGCCTCTGCCTTGCTCACGCCATATTCACGACGGAGATCAGCCCGAGCTAGCGCTGGCCAGCTCACGTAGATGGCTACGACTCTGAGGGCGAACCAGAGACACCATCCGGCATAAAAGGGCTATCGTCCGCCGGCTCCTCTTCGGGGCGTGCCTCTTGGAAGCCGAGCGAGCGAAGCGCCTGGTTGCAGAACGCCATGAAGCCCTCGGTTGAGACGGTGGGGTCTTGAGCGATGCCGAGGACAACGTCTGCACCGAAGACCAGGCCTGCGAGCTCCACGACGGCAGTCACGTCGCCAGTGGTGAGGCGCTTGGCAATGTTGTCGAGCTGGCCAGCGGTGAGGCTCCGATAGATCTTGACGAGCTCGTTGGCGCTCAGCGCTGTCGGGATGTCGTAGATCCTGGGGACCCGGTTGCCTGCGTCATCAAGTCGATATACGAGGCGGGTGCCGGTCTCGTCGTTGACGATCTCGTGCTCCCAGCCGATCTCGACCCGCTCGGTGAGCTGGGTGGGGACCTCGTTGGTGTTGAAGCTCTTCATCTGTCCTCCGCGTGGACTTGGTGGGGTTAGGCGCTGGGCTTGGTCACGAAGATCTCGTAGCCACCGACCGGGCCGGCAGCCGAGGGAGTGAGGATCTCGAACTCGACGGCAACCTCGGAATATTTGTCAGTGGCGAAGCTGAGGGTCTGGGCGGCGTTGTAGATAACGCGCTCGGCAACCAAGAGGAGCTTCTCGCCAGCAGGCCAAGCGCCAACCATGGCGAGGCTGAACTTCGGAGCCGGGCCGATGCCCGAGGGGGTGACGGTGGTGAAGGTCGAAGCCGAGGCGTCGGCGGTGCCACGCACGAGGTCCTCGAGGCGAGTCACGTCGACCTCACGGAGGGTCGTCTTGATGGTGGTCGAGATGGCCGAGATGGCGGCGTCGATGGTGCGAGCCTGCTGCTGGCTGGTGGCCTTGACCCAGGTGGGGGTGTCCACGAGGTCCACGCCTGCGGTGGTCTCGCCAACCGAGGTCCAACCGCTGACGGTGCCGGCGAGAAGGCCGGAGATGTCAGCGGCGGCCGGGAGGGCAGTGCCGTAGGGGGCGACGAAGATGTGGCCGGGGCCCTGGATCAGGTTGTCGGCAGAAGTGCTCACAGGAAAGCTCCTTGATCGGTGTTGGTGTTGACAGTTGCTGGCTACGACCGGCGCCAGGCAGAAACCGAGGCCGTGACAAGCACTCGACCGAAGCCCGCGTTGGGATCGATGCTCGTTGTTGCAGATGCGACGGTTGCTGAGACCAGTTCGGCCTTCTCGGTGGTGAAGCGCTCGAGGTCGAGCTTGGCCATGGCGTCGGCCACCAACGCTGCGACTTCCCAGGCCGTCTCGTTGTCGGGAAGGTCATCGAGACCGTTCGAACGGCGACCGGCGATGCAATAGATGGGCACCATCCACTTCTCCACGAGGTCGAGGCTTGCCTGGGGCATGGCGACGGGACCACCAGAGACGGGGCCGATCACGATGGCCGGCAGACCATCGGCGGGGTCGAGGATCGTCGAAATGCGCCCGGACACGGCAGCCTGGATGGCGCTGTCGGAGTTGAGCCAGGCGACGATGAGCTGAGGGATGGCGATCATGGTTCGACCTTGTCTTCGAGGCGGCTGGTGTTGACCGTGTAAGCGATGTGGAGCTCCTTGAGCGCCTGCTCGTAGGGGTGCGCCGGGGCGTTGACGACTCCCGGGTGCGTGTGCCACTCGGGGTAGTAGCGGTCCTTCACGAGGCCGTCGGGGTCCTTCACGCCAAACCAGTGCGGTGCGGCATACCAGAGGGTGTCGCCGTCTTCGGTCCCCGATCCGAGGTCCACAGCCGTGATGCCGTCGGGCTCGATGTGGGGGGCGTGCTGCATTGAGTGCTGAAGGTCTCCGGTGAAGTAGCCCGAGTAGGTCGCAGCGGCGGCGGTGATGACAGCAGCGGCTTGCGACATGGCCGAGACCACGGCTGGTTGGTTTATGGTCACCTTCAGCTGCGCCTCATTCACGACGACGTCGGTCAGGTAGGCGGCCATTAGGCACCTGCTCGGACCAGCTGGCAGCTGAGGTGGTGGACGGTTCCCAGAGGGCCACGTCGAGCTACGACCGTCTCGATGCGGAAGGTCTGGCCGTCGGCGTCCTTGAGGAGGTCTTGGTGCGAGACCTCGGTGTCTGCGGGAAGGTAGGCGAACCACTTGTCGATCTGCTGCCAGGAGCCGTCGACGATCTCTCGAGCTTGCTTGCAGACGAGGTTGCCCACGACAGCGGTGGTCAGCATGAAGTCACGGGTAGGGCGGCCTTCGGTGTCACGAAGACCGGGAACCGACTTCCAGATGTAGAGGGGCTGGTTGGCGCCAATCACTTGCGGAGCCTCCGGAACGGGGCCGCCAGGGTCAGGCACTGTCCGCCGAGGTCCTGAGCGGCCTTGAGCTTGCGGGGGACGGGGTAGCCGTCGGGCCCGAGGATGGTGCCTGCGACGAGAGTGGCCGAGAACTCACCGGCGATGTTCAGCGATGCGATGCCTCGAGGGAGGGCGAGCTCAGCGTTCGAGACCTTGGTGTGGATGCCCCAGGCGATGGCCTTGGCGAGGCCGATGGGCAGGTCGCTCGAAAGCTGGAAGGGCGGGTTGGCGTTGAGCTCGTTGGTCGGGGTGTAGGTGCCACCGGAGCCGTAGGGGGTGTAGCCACCGGTGTAGGTGACGTCGATGCCCTGGACGAGGAAGTAGTCGATCGAGTTGGCGGTGAGGCCGTCCTGGGTGAGCGAGCTCCCGAGGCCCGAGTCGATGCCCGAATCGGTGAAGCCAGCCGGCGTGGCGGGAAGACTCGTGCCGCCGTAGATGTCCCAGATGAGGTAGATGGCGCCGTCGTCGTAGCGCCAGCCCGCGGGCACAGAGGTGATCGGCGTGGCGCGCGGGTAGATCTCGCCGTCCTTGGAGATCGGGAAGATGTGCTCTTGGTAGGTGTTGCTGACCAGCCAACGACCGAGGACGTCCTCGAGCGAGGAGACGACGTAGTCGTGCAGCTCTTCGAAGTTGTCAGGTGCCGTCGTGCCCGTGAAGAGCTCGTAGTCGGCAGTAGAGATCAGGGTCATGAAGCGCCTCACGGATCGGGGGGTCTGTGCCTGACTCTTGCTGCGAACGCCAAAGCCCCCGGTCACTCGAAGAATGACCGGGGGCTCAGACGACCGCGATGAGGGGCTGACGGCGGGAGCGCGGCCCCCCGCCGTCAGGGCTTGATCAGGCCTCGACGCCGGTGATGACGCAGAAGGCCTCGGGGCGCACGTTGGTGAGAGCCACACGGATCGACGCACGGAAGCGGACGGCGTCAGACAGGAAGTCCGAACCGACGTTCTCCGAGGCGGCGATGCTGATCTGGTTGCGGTTCACCAGCGAGACATACTCCGAACTACCGACAACGATCGGACCGAACTCCGAGCCGTCCGAAGGCAGCTGCGGGCACCACACGACCGGCAGGCCCCAGAGCGAGAGCTGCTGGGTCGTGGTGGTCGGCTGGGCGAAGAGGTAGGTCCCGATTGCCGAGGTCGCCAAGCTGAGCGCCTCGATGAACGAAGCGGAAGCCAGGATGTAGGCAGCCGGGGTGAAGGTCTTCTGCACAGCGGTGATGCCCTGACGGACGGCGTTGATGGCGTTGACGCGGGTCTGGTTGTGGTCAGCGACGACCTCGTAGGTCAGCGACTGCGCACGGCCCGAGCCGGTCACGATCAGCGACGGGATGCCGTTGGGGGTGTCCGAAGCGGCAACCATTTGGGCGATCAGGTTGTTCTTGATGCCGTAAACGAGACGGTTCTCGATCACCGAGGTGAGCTGAGCCTGGTCGGCCAGGGTGCTGCTGTCGGTGCGGAAGACGGTTCCGACCTTGGCCACGGTCTGCACGAGGCGGGTGAAGGTGATACCCGACTCGGTGTAGGCGGCGAAGTCAGCCGGGGTGCCCGAGCGACGAGCGACAGCACCGGTGTTGTCGGTGAAGCCGGTCTCAACGAAGACGACCACGGTGTCCGACGAGGTGCTCGACTGCGGGATGTAGTTGAGCAGGGTCAGCGGAGCAACAGGCTTGAGGGCGATGCCGTTGACGAAGTCAGGGGCAACGATCGGGCTCGAGCCAGAGGCACCGTTCGGGTCAGTGAAGATGTCGAGAGCGTCACGGACATCGGAGATGTCGATGGTGGCTTCGACCTTTTCGCCGTTGAGCGCACGAGCGAAGACGCCCGACTCGATGGCCCGGCGGGCAACGGTCGAACGGGTCACCGGGGCGGCGGCGGGGGTGATGGCGACGGCCGGGGTAGCGGCGTCGAGGGAGGCAAGCTCGTTGAGGAGCGACGCGCGGACTGACTCGACAGCGTCGAGGGCGGCGACGTCGAGGGTCTCAGCGGTGCGCAGCTCGGCGGCACGGGCGGCCACCTTGTTGAGCTCTGCGAGCAGGTGCTCACGGTTCATGGGATTTCTCCTGTAGGTAGGGGGTTGACGGTTGTTGTCGCCGCTTGGTCACAACCGCCGGCCACCTCACAAGGAAGCCGGTTCTTGCGGCTACCGGCGACGGGGTCGACGCCGGACCGATCGGGCCGGGACGGCCGTCTCGATAGCGGGAACGGTTGCTGCCATTTCCATCGACTGGCCAAGATCTTCTGAAGACCCCTCATTGCCGTCGACGTCTCCCGCTTCGAGGGCCGCATCCTGGGCATCGTCGGGGTTCTCCACTCCGAGAGCGTCCGAAGCAACGTCCTGCGCCACGTCGGCTGCGGTGTCGATGATGGTCAACAGCTGGAGCACGAGCGAGAGCGCAGCGGTGCTGCTCCCCTCGTTGGCGCGGGTGATGATCGAAGTGATGGCGTCGCGGGCCTCTTCGACCGGGGTGGCCGGGCGGATCACATCGGCGTAGAGCTCGGCCATCTCGTCCTCGTCAGCGCCGAGCTCACGGGTGAGATCGATCAGCGCCTTCTTGGAGCTCGGGGCATTGACCAGCGAGAGCTCGTGGAGGTCCACCTTGGTGAAGACGATGGTTCCGTCCTTGCGCTTGTAGCCATCACGGGGAATGAAGCCCACAGAGACGCCACGCACGAAGCCACCGTCCACGAGACCCTGAAGCTCACGGGCACGCTCGGTGTCAGCGAAGACAAAGCGCACCAGTAAACCCTCGGGGGTGTCCTCGACGCTGACGGGCTTGCCCACCGGGTCGGAGCTCTGCTGGTGGTATTGGAGGATGCGGAAATCCTCGGGCGTGACGTGGGCCATTGCGCCTCGAGCCATCGTGGTGCCGTAGCTGTCCACGGTGTCCTCGGTGCCGTCGTCGTAGCCGTAGGCCAGGGCGGTGTAGATCTTGCGACCCTCGGCATCGGTCTCGACGCCACGGCTCTGGAGGCCCTGGCGGATGGTCAGGCTGCGGTTCTGCACCTTGCCCAGGTTCAACTTGTCCATCATTTACTCCTCGTTGGATCGGGTCTCGACTACGGCTTCAGCCGTGACGAGGGGTAGCGCTGCCGACTTGCGGGTGCGCTTGGGGGTTGCCTCAACGACTGACGTCGGTGCGGTGCTAC
>Ga0208109_1000126_pt1 | contig 34210 bp, 43 predicted proteins | sample CryBogCBH18Jul08_FD_184594 | JGI IMG/M metagenome (GOLD analysis project Ga0208109, IMG submission 184594) | Freshwater microbial communities from Crystal Bog, Wisconsin, USA - CBH18Jul08 (SPAdes) (version 2) | ecosystem: Environmental > Aquatic > Freshwater > Lake | place: Crystal Bog...
ATCCGATTCAGCTTTCTTTTCTTCGGCGCTTACTACTGAAAGGCGAATCTCTTCAATGCCACCTCTATCCCGGATAAAATCGGGTAGTTGTTCAGCGGTAATGTTGTTAGACATAGCTACCTCAATTACTCGTCCATATACGTGAGCTGTTCTACGGCTTGAACGCACGATATAACGAACAACAATAGAACTAGCTCGGCTGTTAGCCTGTGTTTTAATCCCGTAGTCAGATTTCAACTTGCTACGCATTTCTTTTACAATACGTGCTGTCTCGCCGCTTGCTTCTACGTCCAAGCAAACCTGCAACATGTTCGCAAGTATTTTGTATAAAGCGTCATTTGCAGAAACTACAAATTGTTCGTGATAAGTCTCATGCTCTTTTGCTACAACATCAGCCTCTGCAATTAAGCTAAGAACTAAAGTTTTATTCGATCGTTTAGCCATATCAGTCTCCTTATTAAGATAGAAATAAATTCATGTGGTCAATTAAGTTGTCCCGATCAATAAATTTCATGCCATAACGGCGACAAGCCTTTAAGCGAGCTTTAGTTACAGCTGAGTCTTTCAAGCACATGCCGTGTTCGCGCATCGTGATTTCATCTACTTTGTTAAGTAAAATAGTTTCACTGCGACTTAGCTTTGCACCCATCATTACGTTTAGGCATGACATGCTGTACTTCTTAAGCTCAGTGGCACTTAGTTGTTTTCTTAATGTTTCATAAACTTCACCAATGCTGACCATTGAGTAACCATCTAATATTTGATCTAACGAAACCATCTCAATTTGCTTTTCCATGTTGCTCTCCTCTTAGTTGTTTTCTAAATAATCAAAGTTAATAACTGTTACTTGACTGTTCATATGCTCTACATTTTTTCTTAGCTCTCTTAGAAACCAATTAGCATCGTCGTAAGCAAAGCCAAAGCCGTGCTTGTTTTGAAATTTCTTAGATAGATCCCAAAGTGAAATCTCATCAAAAGCTAAGCTGCTCATACCCATGTCAATTCCTTTCAAATATTTGTTAATCAGTTAATTCGCTGCAACTTGAATATCAAATTGCATAAGTGCCATTGTGAGTTTTGTAACAACCACTTCCGAAAATACAAATAAACTGTTATAAATACACCATGAAAAAACAAGCGCCATTCTTTAAGGGAATTCTTGGCTTCACTAGAGCTGATGACGAGGTATTAGCTAAAGAGGCTGATGCCAGCATTTATCGTTGGTGGTGGGAGTTCATGCGATTAAGCCCTGTGTTCTGGTATGCAAGAACTAGAGGCATTGATCCGACAGATCCGAAAATTGCGGAGACTTATCGCCTAGTTGGTAACTTAAGTGATGAGGGGTTTTACAGATGGTGGAACGAGACAGGACGACACATTTTTGCTGAGGCTAAAAGACCTAATAAGGTTGAAGTGCTAGATTTAAATAATCTTGAACAGCATCCATTTAAAGAAAAGGCGTTTTACATAGAAATACCATTGACGATTAGAAGAGAGACGATACTCAAGCAAATCAAAGAAAAGCTAGATGAATATCACGATGGTAGATATATAGACTTAGCCGCAACTTCAACGGCCAAGCTTAAGCTGTTTACTAAACGATATAGGTTAAGAACGATTGAGCTTGAGTATTGGGTACTCTTATATCGAATGCTTTATCCAAAGATTGAGATGTGGCGGATTGGTGATCGTTTACAGATATCACCACATTTAAGGATTAGAGGATTGCATGGTTGGGAAGAGTCACCTCTATTTAGCAGATTAAGCAGCATCAGTGGCAGATACTTGTATAAAGCTAAATTCTCACTTAACAATTTAGCGTATGGAAACTTTCCGAATACGACCAAATTGAACTTTGGCGAAGACTTTATGCCTTTTGGTGAACAGCATCATTCGGATTACTTGAAAGCCACAGAACTAGATACCAAAGAATACAAATCTGAGTTTTATCTTTGGTTAGAAAAAGAATATGCAAACAAACTTAAGCATGAAGTGATTAGAAGAAATCATTTAGAAAATTCGTACCGAATGCCAGATGGCAATGTGAGAAAACGCATGCTGAAATTCATATCAGGCGAATCTGATCTAATATAACCGTCGTTTACACGACGGTTATTATCTCCACTAGTCAACTGTTAATTTATTCGGTGTCAAATGATAGTTTTAAGTGTTTGTCTTCTGGAAAATCCTTCTCTAGAGTAGACATAACCCATTCAAACTTTGCTTCCCACAAGTTTAGGGTTGTGTAGTTCTCATACACTTCCTCATCAAGGGATAATGGATCAAAAATACGCTCACTAGTTGAATTGTTATCCTCATCTAGAATGTATCCTTCTAGATTAACTTTAAGTCTGGTATTCTCAGCGTCCAGAATAATAAATTCTGGGCTTCTCTCAGCTATATGATACGCATCGAAAACATAGCTGCAACGGTAGTCTAAACTGTCAATGTCGATTGAATCTTCGTCAAGTTCGTCATCGTCTATTGAAACAAATTTTATTTCATTACCTTCTACCGTGACTTCATAATCAGTCCCATAATTAAAATCTATCTCATTCTCAGAAACATAGTCGAGCCACCCTGGACAAACTTCATCATGACTATTAGTAATGCAACAATATAGTTCAGGACCATCATTTTGCGAGCAAGATAACACTAAACCAAACGACCTGCCTTGCTCCATATGAACAGCTTTTACATCGGAGAAACGCCCAGTATTCTGATTAGGATCTGATTTAAACTCACATAGAGTAACATCCACTGCACCAGAATAATGAACCTCAAAAGGCAATTTAAAGTAATCAGTCAACGGTGTTGTACCTTGAGCGTTAGTCATGAAATATCCTTAGTATGTAATTAGTAATCGAATTGATAACATAAAATATAAAGAATTTCATGTCTAGTGAATGTTTAATTAAATCAATTCAACAGCGTTACGCTTCATCTCATCGTTAACGTCGATATATCTTTGGGTCACAGCAATACTCTTGTGACCTGCCAAACTAGCTAACACTCTTACGCCAACTCCTTTAACCGCTAAAGAAGTAATGAATGATCTGCGGCCTGAATGGCTACTGGCATTATTAAGTCCAGCGCGTTTATAAGTCCAGAAGAACCATTGGCAAAGCGTATTTGGAGTAAAACCAAGTCGATTGCTGGAGTGGAAGAAGGGGATCTCTGGATTGAATAGCTGTCTAGTCTTTAGGTAGCTGGCAAATTCATCACGTAGCTTTTGCGGAATGAATACAACTCTAGCTTCATTGCCTTTAGTTTGTTCTGCTGAAAGACGAATCTCAGTTTTGATTGTGCGATCCTCGTTTAATACATCGCGCATCTTTAAGTTAGCAATTTCAGCAACACGCATACCAGACCAAAAGCTGGTTAATATCATTGTGCGATTCCGCACCGCATAACGACTTTTACTGACGTACCTGAGTACTTGATCTATCTCTGCTTGAGAAAGTGTTTTTGCTTGCGCCATTTCTAGTGATCCTTGATAAAGAAAATATTAAATGCAGCATATTTTCTTATTTATCAAAGGACAACCGAATTTAGCACTAGCGAAGAGATATTTAAAATCAATTGGTTAACTTACTTTAGGGTATTAGGTAAAGAAAATACATATTTTCTTTACCTAACTAAAAAATTTATGCCATATTTAAATCATTTGACTTCAACTTCAATGGATTTTCTCATTTCTGCACCATAAGACTTATGTAATCCATTTGCAAATTGTAATGTTAATTTGTATTTTCCCGGTGGGAGAGTTACCAAAGTCTCTGTTTGCCCCTTTCCAAAATGTAGGTGTTTTTCATCGGCAGGAATAACTTCACCCTCTTTAATATCTTCTGCGTTAATTAAAAGATGATGATGGCCTGTGTTTAGTTTTTCTGTGCCTGCAGGTTCGATTTCCATGCCCTTAACTATGAATTTCACTTTAAAAGGACTAGTTAACAATTCTCCATCTTTTGGGTCAGCAAAATCAACAGAGTTTTTTTCTGCATGAGTATTCATGCTTATAGTCAGAAAACTGATTGTTGCTAAAATCTTTAATAGTTTCATCAGATGCTTTCTTTAATGATTTAGTAATGCATTGATAGATTGAGTTCAGAGTCGCCTAGAATCTCAAAGTCACTGTCTTCAAATGAGGGTGGTCCAATCACGACTGGGTTGTTGGATAATGCGTATCCCTCTGTTGGGATCATGCCGAATCTTTTATTAAGCAGTCCATTACCGTCTTCATCATGGTAAGCCAAGATCGCATAGTGGCCTTTCTTAACACCATCAAATTTCACTGTGACGATACCCTCTGTTGCAGGCACTTGTAGGATAGCGAATGCTTGAGCGCTTTTTCTAAAGGTTTTTGCTTCGTTATAAAGCTCCACGAAGACATTGCCGTGATTATTTTTCACGCCTTTAATATGAACAGACAGGCTGACCTCATCCGCGTAAGCGAATTTAGTAATCATTAGCATGAAGGCAAAGCCTATTAACTTAAGTTTCATGGTTATGATTTCTTCTCTGCTATTTTCTTTAGAAGCTCGTTAATTTCTTTCTTGCGTCCCTCATCAGCCCCTTCACGGCCTTCACGCGGTGGTGCTTGTAGTGCTTTCTTTAAGACTTGCTCAGCTTTAGTTAAATCACCCCGTTTGAACAGGTAGTCCCCATAGAAGTAGTTCGCATCGATACCATCAGGATTTAGCTCTAAGCCCTTAAGTAGAAGTTCTTTCGCTTTTTCGTTGTCACCAAAGGCAATTGGCCATGGCGGTACTTGATAATATAAAGAGCCTAGGCTTGTATAAGCTGAGCCATGTAATGCGTTGGGGTTGAGTTTGATGGCTTCATCAAAGCTTTTCTTTGCACTTTTCACCAAAGAAAGAGCTGCGATTTGTCCGCTGATGCCATTTCTCACGCCGGCAAAGGTGCCTTCAATAATGCCTTCCCAAATGAGTGGTTCTGCATGGCCAGGGTATTGGCTGGTTATTTTTTGGGATTGTGTTAATAACTCCTCGAAGCCTTTTTCTTGCTGAGCCAGAGGGGTTTGATATTTGAGCTTTTCCCAGCTCTTTTGAAGTTGGAATACGTCTTCATCCATCCCAGCAAAGGCATTGCCTGCAAATAGAAAGGTAATTAGGGTTAAGCTCGATAAACTGTTTTTAATGATGTTCATACTTAAAGCTCCTTAAGTTTATTTAGATAAATATTTCTTAATGATGGGTAATTGTTTGATGATCGATTTCTCAGGAATTTCTGGAAATAACTTATTCATAAATACAAAGAATGACTCCTTCAATCCAAGCTTCTTCTCACTCGTCGACTTTCCTAAGAATTTCATAAAGGCCTCAGCGACTACTTCTGGCGCATCCATGGCATTGCCGAGCTCGGTGTTCATGAGCACAATTTTGTCGTTATTGAATTTAGTCTGTGTGGCGCGCGGCGCAAAATAACGGATGCTGACTTTAGTATCGCCAAGCTCACGTTTTAAGGCTTGCGTGAATCCTCTCAAGCCAAACTTGCTGACGCAGTAAGCGGTGAAGCCTGGATATCCGATATAGCCAAATATGGAACCAGTGTTAATCACTTGGGATTTCGGTTCATTTTTTAGGAGAGGAATCAATGCGTGGGTGAGGAGCATAGGCGCAAGCAAGTTGACCTCGATGATCCGTTGGATCGTTTCCTCGTCTTGATTCTCATACAGGTCAAAGTCATTAATGCCTGCGTTGTTAATGAGTAAGTTTACTCCGCCCAGTGATTCACATAAGGCTTTTACCTTTTGTCTGATACTTGGCTCATTAATATTGCCGCCTACGACGTGCGCGTTTTCTAAATTGAGCGTTGTTTTGAGGCTATTTAATTCCGCTTCAAAAAGCCCGATTAAGACAATGTGTGACGCTTTGGGGGCAAGCAGCTTTACAATCTCCTGGCCGATGCCACCTGTCGCGCCGGTAATCACGACCTTAAATTTTGTATCTGACATTGGATGGTCCTTTATCAATTGAAGTTTGGGAGGCTTTTAAAGATCGCCCCGTAGAGTGCATAAAACCGCTTCGCACAATAAATGACACATGCCTTGTCAGCTTCATCCGTTAATTGATTCATGATGCTTTCAAAGAATTTCACATGCTCTAAGTCAAGACTGCCATGCGAGGTTAGATAAGTAAAAGCATTCGCTGGAAGACCAAGCGACTCCTTGATTACGCTCGCTGCATTGGTTGCAAGCGCTGTGCTTGTTCCCTCTAGTACGTAGACCATGCCAAAAAAGCCAACAGGATTTAATCTGTCTATCTGGTGATATGCATAAGCCACCATCGATTCTGTCGTCAAATCAGGCGCGGCGTTTCGAACTTCCTCTGGGCGCCCACCGCAAGCCTTGATATCGGACAGAATCCATTCCTCGTGCCCAATTTCCTCTTCAATGTATTCTGCCAATGCCTTTCTGAGCCATTCATGCTGATGACCGAGTCTGCTTCCGCAAGCCATGAGTAGTGGTACGGTATGCCTGACGTGATGGAAGGCCTGTGAGAGAAACGCGATGTATTGTTCGCGATTAATTTGGCCTTGTAGGGCACGTTGAATGATGGGCAGAGAAAATAATGCCTGACGCTCTTGCTCGGTTTCTTGTTGCAGCCTATCAAAAAATGCAATGGTCATTTAGCTTCCTTGGATTTCGTAAAGGGATTCAATTTCATTTTGGTACTGACTCAATATAGCCTCTCGCTTGAGTCTTCCGTTTGGTGTGGTCATATTGTTTGATGGGCTGAATGCTTCATCTACTCTGACCCAGCCTTGAATGCAGGCGTAGTCTGGTAGCTTTAAATTCACTTCGGAAATTAAGGCGTCAATCTGCGCGTTAGAAATTAGTTCAGATATCGGCACAATCAGTGCGGAGAGATATGGCTTACCGTCCCCAACCACCATCACTTGTTTAATGAGGCCAGTTTCCATCATTAATGTTTCAGGCCATTCCGGTGATACATTCCGACCGAAGCCCGTCACTAAAATATTCTTTTTTCTGCCATAGATGTAAAGGTAGCCATCCTCATCTAGATGACCGATATCACCAGTATCTAGCCACTCACTTTCTTGAATCGCTTGCCCGAAGTAATGGACAGGAGCTTGGCCGCTTACTTGAATTTCACCATCCTCAGCAATCCTTACTTGTCGATTGGCGAGCGGCCTCCCGACACTCCCCAATTTTCGGCTTCCTGGGATGTTTAGTGCAACCACTGAGCTGCATTCCGATAGGCCATAACCTTCGTATACCGGTAGGCCTAGATCAACTGCTTTGGTAATTAGTGATGTTGGGGTCTTGGCACCGCCCACCGCGACAAATTTGAGTGATGCAATTCGCGGATCATTTTGATGAAGTACAGATGTAATAGCCTGCAACATTTGCGGCAATAAGATCACGCTCTCAGCTTGGTATTCTTCAATCGCCGATAAACATTGATTTGGATTAAATTGGCTTGACCCTTCGAACCCCACCTGATGCATCGGAAGGCAGATGTTTTCAGCGTCACTTAAGAGTGAAGTGTAAACTCCCGCAAGATTTTCTAAAAGCACAGCAAACGGCAATAGGTTAAGGTGCTTCTTGATGTTGAGCGGGGCTAAGGCGTTTGCTAGCGTCTCTGCGACTTGCCACTGTGCAATCGAGGATAAGCACACGCCTTTAGGGTTTGATGTGGTGCCGGAGGTGAAGGTTACCTTATCAACGCCGTGGTATGCCGCTTCAATGCTGTGGTCATAGTGGGCCGCATGAAATAAATGCAAATGCCCAAAGCTGTGGCCACTAAATGTAAAGCCGATATTTTCAGCAAAGATACAGTTGCTGGTTAAGAGCGAGCCAAGTCCTGAAGTCTTAATGGTATGCACCATCTGTTCAGGCGTGAAAAATAAAGGGATAGGTACGATAGGGGCAATGCTTTGTGCAGCTAAGTCGGCAGCAATCCATTCGGGGGAGTTGTCTGCAAGGAGTCCAATCGCTGAGTGCTGGCGTTGCCTATCCTCTAAAACATTAGTAATGTTGGAGATCTGACTTTCTAGGTCAGCTCTTGTCCATGAAGTATCATGAGAGCGAATAAGTGTCATATGAGCAATGCCTAACTCGCACGAGGTGGAGGTACTTCAATAAACATCACCTGAGGCTTTTCGTCGTAATAGCTACCCCAGTTCGCGCCTTTATTGGGGAGTAGTGAGGGATCTGCCTCAATCAATGCAATTGGGTTGAGTTGTAATCTTTGGAATGCGTTTAAAACTAATTTGTTAGCGGTGAACACCACCCATCTTGCACCTAGCCCATATAAATCCCCGGCCATTTTTTGTATAAGCTTCCTTGTGGCTCCTGGGTATATAGCCGCTAAATTTCCTAGTTCAAATACTTCACTTCTTTTTACTATCTTACCTGTATGAGCAGATATTTCTTCTTCTATCGGAGCTGAAAGATATTGCTCTAAAAAGGCTTTATGGCGAGAAAGTTTAGTTACGCCAAACGCGGCTATTAATTTATCGTTTTGATTGCTAAAAGAGACTAAAACTTGAGAAAAATAATTAACTTTAGCGCCATAAGAATCGTGAAAATTTTGATCAATAAAACGCTCAATATTGCCACGACTGGGATTGGTTTTTTTTACATAGCTAATTTCGGAGTTTAATGTAGTCATTAATCTTAGCTCTTGGCGACTAAACTTTTGCATGTCGATAAGGGTAAAAAACTAGATTAGGTAATTTGCTCATTAGAATTGGTATCCTAATGTCACCAAGCCCACGTTTTGCTCAGTTTTATAGCTTGTTGGAATGCTGAGTTGTGAAGCGTTACTGCCATAGCCATAATGAGTAAATTCGCCACCAACGAAAATACTCTTATCTATCATGTACTTTGCCCCAAAGCCAAATAGATAGCCATTAAGTGAATCATTTTTCTTAATACTACCATCATCGAGTTTTGAGTCGATTCTTGCATAACCTATCTTAGCGTAAGCAAGCGTCTTATCATCTAAGTAGTAGCCTGGTTCGAATGAAATACCTATGTTATTTTTTGTCGTAGCATTAATCGTCGATGATGAACCTGCTTTGTCGTTACTTAGATTAAAAAAAACATTAGTGTTCAAGTTGAACTTAGGGGCAATATCAAATGAATATCCTGCTGATATTTGACCAACGAAGTGTGTATCCGAGATGTTGTTAGAGGATGTGCCACTGAAGTTGGAATCTCCAGTATATTGTGCCCCTGCGCCAACACCTAAATAGGCGCCATCAAAAGAGCCGGCATAGGAGGCTGTTGAAATAAATAATGCAGCTATTGAAGTGACCGTGAGTCTTTTCATAATACTTGTCCTTATGATTGATAAAAATTTTGTTTCTAAATGATTTTCTAACTGAAATGATTGGGATAACGGGCAATGTGATACAAACTTAATGCTTAATCTAGGAGGGTTAATTGCTTTGCTAACTTTATTCATTTTGTTGACGACTAATTAGTAATAATTAATCTACTAATTGCATTTACTGTGCCAACAGTTAAAATCAAAAAAATATTTTTATATCTTTATGATTTTTAATCATTTATTTTTTAATTAAATTTTAATTGATATTGAAGAAAGAGATATTTTCTTCCGGGGTGCGCAAAAAAACTCATACAAAAATTGCAGACTTTTAAGGGCGGGGAGAGATATTGCTATCTGAAATTACTTGTCCGTTAGTGTTTAAAACTAAAGCAATTGTTGATTTCTTATCAACATTAGATAATGAAACATATCCAATTGCACCTGGAGTTTCTAAAACAAATCTTATGACGCTTTCTTCCGAGGATATAACATGAGGTGGTGTAATACCTTGGAAATACATCATGTTCCAATACTTTTCTAGATCCTCTGGAGAAGCTTGAAAAATAATATTTGATAAGGTTTTTCTTAAAACATTTTGTGTGGGAAGGTTAACGGGCTGAATCTTATCGCCATTAGTCCAAAATAGTTTTTTCCTTTTAAATATTTGAGTCAGACTTTCTTTGTTGATTTCTTTTGCATGGGAGGCACTTGTAACCACAGCAATATAATCATTGTCTGACGCATTTGAATCACATGCCAAGATTAGAATAAGCCAAATAAAGTGAGAGCCGAATCGCATTAGAATAGAATTGCGAGTGATGTATACAGTCCTTCTGGCGCATACTCGTTTAGAATTGAGATCAGGCGATTATGAGAAACTTGATCGTATTCTAATTTAAGAATCATCGCTGGTGTTATTTGATAACTAAGTCCAGCAAGCCATAGGTTCATAGTATTTTTAGAGAATGCTTGGTGAAATGATTCATAGCGGCTAATCGCATATAAATTTTGACTAATCGGAGCGACACCTTGTATAAAGAATCCTTTTTCATCCGAGCTTTGGCCATAATCTGAATAACGATAAACGCCTTCGAAACTCACCTCATAACGATTTTTACTCCAAGTGTAATCAATTCCAATCAGATTTTTACTTTCACCACGATCACTTCTTTGTTGAAAATTTGAATATGAAAAGCCAATTGAGCCCAATCCTTCAGTAGGATGAGACAAGTGAAATCCATAAGCGTCTTCAAAAGGATCAAGTTCAGGATTGGGTCTCCAGTCTTCGCCTATGGATTTATATATAGAATAATCTAACTCAAAATTAACGGGTGTAATTGAGCCATAGCCCATTGTGCCTGTTGCATTTGTAGGGAAGGTATGTTTTGTAATTAAAGGTCTTGATGTGGTCCAAACAAGAGGAGCCGCATGAATTTCATTCCATCTCCCAATAGGTGTTAGAAATTTACCATATCTCAATTTTAGATCTGCTGTCGCAAGATAATCCACATAAAGTCTCTCAATTCCTATGTAGTCGGAGTCTTGAGGGATGCCTGACTTTCTTTTAATTTGAGCTGAGTTTTGTAATTCAATCTCTGAGAAAAAACTTAACCGTCCATTTTCCCATCTAAAGAATAAACTTGATTCACTGAGATCAATTACGGATTTATTTTTAGAGTCTGTATTAGCAACAATATTGGCGTAGCCACCAATATTGACTGATGTTCCAGGGATTTGCCAACCGGTACCGGGGGTATACTCAACATCTTCATGATCAAGTGCAACATCTGCTTGAGATAGTTGACTAGTAGTCAGAAATAGAAGAGTGATAATGAATTTTTGACGTAGTAACATATATTCATATGTGATAAAACGATCTAGATTATGCCATATAATCTAACCAACAGTATTTGAAATGAATTATTTTGACAATTCGTAAAACCCTCTTAATGTCCTTTCTCTTGGTAAGCTTATTACCATCTGCAGTTATTACTTTTTTTGCATTCCGGGTTGCTGGAGATGCCATGCAAAATCAAATTCAGGCTAGTGTCCAACAGGAAGCTATCACAGCATCAAATGCAATAGAAAAAAGTTTATTCGAGAGACTACAAAATGCAAAAACTTGGAAAGGCTTAGAGGTAATACAAGATATTAAAATCCACGATCTTGATAAAAGATTATCTATATTTCTACAAGATCTTAATAGAGGCTATCAGGGAGTTTATCAGGAAATATTTTGCACTGATATGCAAGGCAAGATTGTTTCTAGTAGTAACCCCTTAAATATTGGTCGGCAATGGGATTTAAGCTCAAATCGAGTCGCTGACAATTATCAATTTAATGATGTCTATTTAGAACCAATTTTATTTAACTCCAAAAGTATTGCTTTGCCAATTTTTGCTAATGTACCGTCCTTGTTCTCTTCGGAACAATTAGGCCGAGTATATTTACTTTTTGATTGGTCTCAAATTTATCTTCAATTAGACCAAGCATCAGCTGGGGGGCATGATTTTCTTTTGGTTGATGACAGCCAAACAATTATCGCTGCTTCCTATAAGCTGAGGTCGAAAGGGTTTTTGTTAAAAAAAATACCAATCACTTGGTTAAGTAAAAATAAAAATGGCGCCGTGCTGAAAGATGGTAAGCCACTGTTTAATCATAAAATTTTAGTTGGATATGATCATGGTAATGGTTTTCAAAAATTTACTGGATTTAAATGGACTGTGTTTGTTCTCGAGGATCCAGGCCAAGCAAATATTCCAGTAAGAAAGATGGCCTTATTTTTCATATTATTGCTTGTTATTACAAGTTCTGTTGCCACAGCCTTATCTCTAATAGTTGCGGGTAAAATCTCTGCTCCAATTGCTAAATTAACTCAATTCACACGTCAATACATGCGAGATCAAAAAGTAGGAGATTCTCCACCACAACTAGTTGGGGAAGTTGGTCAACTGACGGATGCTTTTGTTCAAACAGTTAAACAATTAGATCAGTCTAGGCTTGATTTAATTAGAGCCTCCAAATTAGCTGTCTTGGGAGAACTGGCAGCTGTCATGTCGCATGAAATTAGAACCCCGATTGGAATTATAAAATCATCAGCTCAACTACTCTCAAGAGAAAAAAATTTAAGAAGCGAGGCAAAACTACTGACTGGTTTTATTGAAACTGAATCGGATCGATTAAATAAACTTGCTACAACAATTCTTGAGAGTGCTAGGCCTCATATTCCTCAGTTTAATTCATTGGATATTAATCAGATGATTAATGAGCTTGTTCTGATGCTGGAATCTCAGTTTAAAAACACAGACATATCCATTACTCTGAGTCTCATTGAAGGTAGTGCCTTTGTTGAAGCAGATTATGAACAGATAAAACAGGTTCTATTGAATCTGATTATGAATGCAACACAGATACTTGGAAAAAATGGCGACATTCATATATCTACCAAAATAGAAGCAGAGGATCTAGTCATTCAGGTTGAAGATAATGGACCCGGTATCGATGAAAAGGATGTGAGTCAAATTTTTGATCCATTCTTTACAAAGCGTGATGGAGGTTTTGGGTTGGGTCTGTATGTGGTGCAACAAATTATTAAATCTCATCATGGGGCTATAAGTGTTGATAGAAGCCCTTTAGGTGGTGCGCGTTTTACTATAATTCTTAAAAGAGATTTATGAAATGAATAACCAGCGAATTTTAGTTGTAGATGACGAAGAAAAGATGCGACAAGTGCTGGAGATTATGCTCAAGCAGATGGGACTTGATGTTGTAACGGCTGAGAATGGTAAGGATGCGTTAGAAAAGTTTCATATAGAGGATATTGATCTGATTATCAGTGACTTGAAAATGCCATTAATGGGTGGTGTTGAGTTGCTTGGGGCACTCAGAAGTAATGGGTTTAGTGTACCTATTATTATAATGACAGCGTATGGAACTATTGACTCTGCAGTGGAAGCTATGAAGTTAGGCGCAAGTAATTATATTGTCCGGCCTTTTGATGTTGATGTCCTGGAAATTGCTATTAATAAAATTTTCAATGAACGAAGATTGCTCAGTCAAAATGACTTTCTTCAGAAGGAAGTTAATAAAGGTTGGGGTGAGTTTATAGGTAATAGTTTTGCAATTCAAAAAATTTATCAACAGATAAAGCAAGTTGCCCCCAACAAAACAACCGCCTTGGTAACTGGGGAAACTGGAACCGGAAAAGAGCTTGTTGCTCGTGCTATACATCAACAATCTCCAAGAGCAAAAAATATTTTTGTACCCATTAATTGCGCAGCCATACCTTCAGAGATTATCGAAAGTGAATTGTTTGGATATGATAAAGGCGCTTTTAGTGGTGCTATTGCAAATCGTATCGGCAAGTTTGAATTAGCTGATGGCGGTACAATATTTTTAGATGAGCTAGTTGAGATGCCCATTGGATTGCAGGCAAAACTTCTTCGTGTTTTACAAGAGAATGTGGTTCAACGCTTGGGAAGTAACAGAGAAATAAAGATTGATGTGAGAGTTATAGCAGCGACAAATAGAGACCCTTTAGAAGCAATTAGAGAAGGAAAGTTAAGAGAAGACCTTTATTATAGATTGAACGTTTTTAATATTCATTTACCTCCATTGCGTGAAAGAAAAGAAGATATACCATTGTTAGCTGAAGAAATTATAAAAAAATATGGCAAGCAATTTACATTTGCTCAAGATGCTATGGATGCTTTGGTCAGTTATGATTGGCCAGGCAATGTTAGGGAGCTAAGTAACGTTGTTGAGCGATCTACAGTAATTAGTGAGAGTAATGTTGTTCATAGCAAAGATTTATCGTTGGACGTTAAGCATTCTCAAAAAGATGCATTGGATTTATCAATCAAATATAGCACCCTTAATCTTGCAATGGCTACCGCTGAATTAGAACGAGATCTTATTAAGCAAGCTTTGCAAGAAGTGAATGGAAATAAAACAAAAGCGGCAAAGCTACTTGATATTAGTGAAAGAACATTTTGGTATAAGTTAAAAAAACTAGGGATGGAAAAGTAAACTACAAGTTATTAAGATTGTTAGCCAACTGAGTCTGCCCCGCCTTGATCTTCTGACGGGCTTTCTCAGCTTTAATCAACTTCTGAGTGTTCTTAACTTGATTTTTCATGCCTTGAATTTTCGCCTGATCTGGCGTTAAAGGCTTTTGAGGTTTGAGGCGCATCGGCTCATCCAACGCCTGAAAATATCTGGCAATATGACTATATGCTCGATGATCTAATTGACTCATAAAACTCTCGTCTAATAAAAACATTACTTATATCTTACATGAGTATATGGTTATATAAAGATATATTTAACAAAATAAGCTGATTAAGCTTTAATATAGACGATGAGATACAACTGTTTGAAAGAATTAAGTATGCACTTAACTATTAATTGGCCTAATTTCACCCCTAGCGCTTCATTGTTTGGTGGCATTTTAATCGGCCTAGCAGCAAGCATATTAGTCATATTCAGAGGCAAAATTGCTGGCATCAGCGGTATTCTTGCTGGCCTAATGGAAACGGAAAATATCTCTCAAGACCATCATCGCTGGCGTGCGCTGTTCCTTATCGGCCTAATTGGCTCAAGTTTTATATATCAAATTTTTGCACCACTACCAGAAATTAACATTTCAGCATCCAAAAGCAAACTTATGATTGCTGGGCTATTGGTAGGATTTGGAACAAGAATGGGCTCAGGCTGTACCAGCGGACATGGAATATGCGGGCTAAGCCGACTCTCTCATAGATCTTTAGTAGCCACGATTAGCTTTATGATTTCGGGCTTTGTCGTTTGCTATCTATTTCTGCATGCGAGTTAAATCATGAAAAATATTATTACATTGTTAGCGGGGCTGATTTTCGGGCTAGGCTTAATCATCTCTGGAATAACCAACCCAGCAAAGGTGATTGGCTTTTTAGATATCGCAGGCTTATGGGACCCAAGTTTGGTATTCGTCATGCTTGGTGGTATCTCAATTGCATTTATCGGATTTAAGTTGGTGCAAAATAAAACCCAAACAGTATTTGATGACCCTATTCACTTGCCTGGCACAACCCAAATTTCCAAAGATCTCGTGATTGGCAGTTTATTATTTGGTGCAGGTTGGGCGTTGGCTGGGTTTTGTCCAGGTCCAGCGTTGGTTGCATTGGGCGCAGGATATAAAGAAGCTTTTATATTTGTCATCGCCATGATTGTTGGCATGTATATTCATGACCGCCTTTTCAAGGCCTGCTTAAAATAAACTAACTCTCAATAAAGTGGAAACCTAGATTGCCACTTTATTATCAAATTTTTTTATTTTTAATATCTACAAAACTCAGCCATTACGGCTTAAATTTTCTACAAGGTGATTATGGATAATATGACTACCGATTCTCAGTTGAATGACTGGCGTAACCAAGCGCTTAAATTAAAAACCGAAGTAAAAAAAGTCATTGTCGGTCAGGATAACGCGATCGATTTGATGAATATTGCAATCTTCGCAAGGGGACATGTGCTTCTTGAGGGTGGAGTAGGTGTCGGCAAAACCACGTTATTACAGTCTGTTGCACGATGCATTGGTGGCGCTTATGAGCGTATCGAAGGCACCGTAGACTTAATGCCTAACGATCTCATTTATCACACTTACCTAGGGGAAGATGGGCGCCCTAAAGTTGATGAAGGCCCGTTATTAAGATCCGGTGAAAATCTATCTGTATTTTTCTTTAATGAAATTAACCGCGCTCGTCCACAAGTACATGCTTTGATGTTACGTGTAATGGCCGAACGTCATGTGAATGCTTTCAAAAAAGAATATCGATTGCCCCACCTCACCGTATTCGCTGATAGAAACCAAGTGGAAAAAAATGAGACATTTGAAATTCCGTCTGCAGCAAGAGACAGATTCATGATGGAAATACCCATTGAAACCCCCAATGATCGTGATTTACGTAAATCACTGATGTTTGATTTGAAATATCAAAATGCTGAAAACCTAATTAAGCAGGTAACACCCAACATCCTCCAATTTGATCAGCTCAATAGCATTTCTGAGGCAATACAAAATCATATTAAATCCAGTGATGTTATCGAAGACTATGCGCTCGACTTATGGGAAGCCACGCAAAACCCTGAAAAATTTGGCATCCAACTCGATCAGGCAGGGGTCAGCAAGTTAATCAATCATGGGGCTAGCCCTCGAGGCATGGGGATGCTGCTAAAAGCAGCGCGCGTTAACGCATGGCTCATGAATCGTAGCGATTTGTATCCGGAAGATCTCCATGCGGTCTTTCATGCAGTAATTGCTCATCGTTTGGTTTTTAACACGATGTACGAAAGTCGAAGAACATTATTGTCGCGTGAATTGACATCGCAGATTTTGAAAACAGTCGCTGTTCCTCCTAAAAAAATTTAGTGAGCAATTAAAACATGACGCCATTATCTAATCAGGCTTTTATCTACAAAACTCCATGGAAATCCAGTGGTTTTCATTTTGGTGAGCATAGGGGAATGCAGCGTGGATTAGGTTTCGAATTCAGAAATAATGTTTCTTTGATGGATTTTCCTGATGCTAGACGGATAAACTTGCATCAGACCATACTTGATCCTTATGAGCAGGTACAAGTAAGATTATTTGATCAAAACAACACCATACCAGTTTATGCGGTATGTGATTTGTCTAGCTCGATGCAATTTAAAGGCGTGTCTAGAAAGCTAGATCAGCTCATAGAAGTTTCGCATTCAATTGCTTATTCGGCCTATGAAGCAGGCGATGCTTTTAGCTTAATTTCTTACAACGAAAGCGTTATTGAAGATCTCAGCTTAAGTTTAAGCCATCATTTACAACAAGCATATTCAGTCATTGAGAAGTTAAATCGCTACAGCACGATGCAGCTAAACGCTAACGGCATATTCGATGTTCCTCAATATTTAGGGAATGCCAGTGGCTTAGTTTTTTGGATTTCTGACTTTCATATGCCGATGGTGCTGATTGAACAAACTTTAAGCGCCATGTCGCATCACCAAATCGTTCCTGTAGTGATTTGGGATGACCAAGAATATAAAAAATTACCTAAATTCGGGTTTGGTAACATGATTGATCCTGAATCTGGAGATAGCAGAACAGTCTTCTTTCGTCCTTCAATTCGTAAGAAATTTGAACAGGCATTTTCTGAAAGAAAGACCTGTTTAGATTCTACCTTTTCAAACTTTAATACCAGGGCAATTTATCTCAAAGCTCACTATGATGCTCAGGAACTAACTGATTATTTTGAACAAATCTAAAGATCTTTAATAAATTTATGAAAAAAATAGTATTGATATTCATTACATTACTTAGTTTTGCTTGCTTATCGCCCATCTTGATGGCGCAAGAATCTATACCAAAAGTAATCACCATTATTAACCCACACTACAGTAATAATATTCAAGTTGGTGATGTTTTAAAACGCACTGTCATGATTGAAGTTAATGCTGAATCTCAAATACTGAAAGAATCAATACCTAAAAAAGGAGCTAACAGAGACGGAATTGAGTTAAATGAGATTCTTCTCAAGTCTCAGGTCAACGGGAGTAAAAAAATATATACCATCACGCTCACCTATCAAGTTTTTGCAATCGCAGACAAGCCTGCGGTCATGCGTTTACCTGAAGAAACCTTTGCTTTTAATGGGGGGGCTCATGTTTTATCTCTTAAAGTGCCAGCATGGAATTTCTGGTTTTCCCCATTGGTGCCAGAAGGGTTGAGAAATGCAAAAGATAATTTACAACCTCAATATCCACCTCCTCGCATCAGTTTGCAGAGCCATTTGATTAAGCTGGCAGTCTCACTAGCATTGTTGGTCATAGGGTTTGGGGGCGTTATTTACATGAACGCCAATTTAAGCTGGATACCATTTATGAACGGTGAATTTGCAAAAGTGTGCCGTCAGTTATCCAAGCTACCCAATAAACAAGGCCGTGAGCAATTGGCTTTTAGTTATTTACATCAAGCGTTTAATCATTTGCACGGGGCAATTCTGTTTGCTAATGAGATCGATCAATTTATAAAAAACCATCCTCATTTTTCCGCTTTAGAAAATGAAATTAAGGTATTTTTTGAAGAGTCAAATATTGCATTATTTTCAAATCAGCAGGGCAATGGCGATCAAAAAGTCAAAGACCTCATCATTTTGAGTAAGCAACTCAGAAGCTGTGAACGAGGCGTTAGATGACTTTATTACATCCCTGGGCACTCTTGCTTTTACCTATTGCGACCATTCCTTTTTTATTAAAAAGGAATCAAGGCCAAGTATATTCATGGCTAGCAATGGTTCCTGAGGATAAAGCTTCAGATATTGCTAATTTTTTAATTAAAGTGATATCAGCATTGATACTCATCAGTCTTGTGGGAGCACTGGCTTCACCAATGGGCGCGCCTAAAAAGATCGTTAAAGTTGGTAAGGGTGCGCAGACCGTATTCGTGATTGATCGAAGCGTTAGCATGGACCAACCCTTCGCCGGCAGCATTAATGGTCATGTTGCAGAAATTAAATCTGCTGCCACAAGGCGATTGATTACTAAGTTTATTGATGCTCGACCTGATGACATGATGGGGGTGGTCGGCTTCAGTAACTTTGCACTTTACGGCATTAAAATTACTACCCGTCGTGACGCCATTCATTCCGCGATTGACGCGGCGACCAGTCCGGCGATCAATCAGACTAATATCGGCGCTGGTCTGATTCAAGGCATCAGTCTATTTGATAATATTCAGAACTCAGGATCTAGAGCACTTATTTTACTCTCTGATGGCGGTGGCAAGCTTAGCGCCGCTGTGAAAGCAAGAATTCAAGCACTTCTTGCCAGTAGAAATTTGAACTTGTATTGGATTGTCATACGTGAACCCAATGATGTAAGTATTTTTACGGATAATACTTATTCAGAAGATGAGGCACCAGACGCAGTCGCGCTTGATAAATATTTCAAATCGATCAATGTGAAATATAAAGCTTTCGAGGCTGACAATCCTTCGACCTTACAATCTGCGCTAGAAGATATCGACTCAAAAGAAAAAAATATCATCCAATATTCAGTATATAAGCCTGCACATGATTATTCGACCAATCTGATTACTTTGGCATTGATACTGAGCCTTCTTATCCTCATCATTAAAAATTTAAGAGTGTACTCATGGTAAAAAAGAAGCTTGGCTTGAACGTGATATTCACGATATTTTTATTAGTAGGCTTATTAGGTACTGCTGATCAACTATACCAACTCAATAAAATTAATCCCCTTAATCAGATGATTGCGCATGGTGAATTAGTCAAAGATGCGGATTATCCCTATCTGAACAACTTTTCTATTGCCTATAGTGAAGCACAGAAAAATGATTATAAGCATGCTATACGAGCCTATGGAAAACTGCTTGAGAATGCCCCATCTTCCAATGATGAAGCCAAAATAGAATACAACATTGCTAATAGTCTTTTTTTATCTGGGTTAAATCAAAAGATGAATGATGATGGTTCGTTTTCAGAAGAGGCTCTCTATGCATATATACAGGCAAAAATAGCCTACGAACAATCATTGAGAATCAAGCCAGAACAGAGGGCTGCAAAATTTAATCTAAGCCTATTAGATTCGATGATGTCAACTCATTTAAAACAAGCACCACAAGAAAAGCCAGCTATGGAGTTAAGTAATCTTCCGGTGGGCTTGCCATGAAGCTTCCTATCAGGGCCTTTCAAAATCACTGTGAATCACTGTTATACCTAGCCGCGGTGATCCTCATGGCATTGGCACTTGTGAAGCCTGATGTAAAAATAAAACATCAGGTCCGTAATTATTTGTTGATTGCTGATGTTACTCAAAGCATGAATGTTCGGGATGAACGGTTAAACAATCAAGCTGTGAGTCGCTTAGTCTTCTCACAAAACTTAATGAACAAAGTCCTGGAATCCTCCAGTTGTGGAACATATATCAGCCTAGGTATTTTTGCGTCAGATAATATTGGATTGCTGATGAACCCGTTAGAAGTCTGCTCAAATTATGATGTGATCACTGATGCCATTGATCATTTGGAATGGCGCATGGCTTGGAAAGGGAATAGTCGATTAAGCTACGGGATTCGGGCTGCAGACAACACCTTAAGCTCATTAAACGTTCCTTCTAAATTATTGTTTTTTTCAGATGGAGATGAGGCGCCTAAATTAAATGCAACAATCCAAGAGGATCTGACTCACATACAGCATGGTAAAGATATGGTATTTATTGGCGTGGGGGGAAGCAAGAAAGTGCCTATCCCACGCTATAACGCTGCCAATGAAATGATTGGCTACTGGCCTATTACTGAAAATAACAGCTCAAGATCAGGAACTAGTACTTTTGCAACCGCATTAGCTGTGCCAGCGCAAGATGATCAAAACCCAGCCGTTGCTGCGGCAGAGTATGATCGCTATTTATCTAAATTGGATGATGAGTACTTGAAAGCCTTGGCTACAAAGGTAAACGGGAGATATATTAAAGGGACAGATGGTCACTTATTCTACGACTTCATTCAAACACAAAGTGTTGACTCAAAGCTAGACGCAACCTTTTCCATTCGTTTGTTTTACTTAATTCTTGCGTTGATATTAATCATTTCCACTTATTTTTCAACATCAATTTTTAAAATACTCCAGCCCTCAAATCATTCCGGTGAGATTTAGGAAAAATCAATCGCAGACATTAGAGGCCATCAATTTTAAATAAGAACACTTACCTTACGCCCCTAAGGAGCTACGACAATGCGTCAAAACAAAATAGAGAGCAAAGATGTTTCCGAATGTAGCGAAGTGCAATTTCTTCAACGATTTGGTCGCTGGATGGCCATTCTGTCATCACCAATTGATGGGGAAATAATGCTTGGTCCCAATTGGTTCGCCTCAGTAATGGGGACCGGAATTATCGCCATTGCAGGGTCCGTATTACCATTGAAATTTCCTGGACTGTTTATTATTTCATCAGCAGCATGGGCGATAGCTGTTATTCTCTTGGTGGTCCTATTGGTGTCAATTCCAATGCACTGGATTCGACAACCTGAGGCGTTCAAGGTTATAGCTAATGACCCGATTTCAATTCAGTTTTTTGGTGCGCCACCAATAGCGCTAATGACGGTAGGGGCGGCAACCCTCCTTGTCGGCTCTCATTATGTTAGTCTTTCAGCCTCAGTTGCTATTGACTCAGCGCTGTGGTTTACCGGATCAATATTGGGATTCATAACTGCAGTGGTGGTCCCCTATCGACTATTTACTCAATTGGGTGTCAATAGCGATGCAGCATTTGGTGGTTGGTTAATGCCTATTGTTCCGCCTATGGTATCCGCTACTGGAGGCTCACTTCTGATACCTTATGTCCAAGCAGGTGCGCCCCGCGAGAGCCTGCTACTTATCTGCTATTCCATGTTTGGCATGAGCCTGGTAACGTCATTGATTATCATCACCATGATTTGGAGTCGTTTGGCACACTTTGGGTCGTCTGGCTCGACGCGGGTGCCAACACTTTGGATTGTGTTGGGCCCAGTAGGACAGTCCATCACGGCAGCCTGCGGTCTTGGAATGGCGGCCAGTACTGCAATCAGTGAGCCTTTTGCAACAAGCTTCAAAACATTTGCCATTGTCTATGGGGTGCCCATGTGGGGCTTTATTTGGCTATGGTTACCAATTGCTTTATTGCTCACCATGCGCGCTCGAAAGCAAAGGATGGGCTTTGCTTTAACTTGGTGGTCTTTTACATTCCCAATTGGAACTTGCGTTACTGGCACAAGCTTACTCGCCTTGCTTACAGGGTTACCGATGTTCAAGTGGGCGGCGGTTGTATTATTTGCCATTTTGTTGTTGGCATGGATTTTTGTTCTAATTAGAACTGCTGAAGGATCAATACTTGGAAAATTGCTAACGCCACCAACAAATAGCCTGCCCCCTAAGGCATTTAAAGGTTAGTACTCAAGATGATGATTCAGGATACCCAAAATTCCTAGCCTCTCAATTTAGCGTCAATTCTTTTGACGCTTGCAGTGAAATATAATCGTATCTAAGCTTGAAGCTAAGGCGTCAAACATCGGAGCTCTTTTTAAAGTAGCCCATTTAATTAAAGATATCTAGATACAGGACGCTTTAAGAAAGGGATCATCAAAAGCTTTATCATGCGCCGCAAATAATCTAGAAATATCGCTGTAAAACTCACGATAAATTTGGGAGACGTTAACTTCATTGCTTTGAGAGAAGTAAGCATCAACCATAGCGTTTAATTTTTGCATGATTTTGCTATGTGCCTGCCGATGCATCTGGAACTGCTTATAGTCTTCTGTAACAAGGGGATTTGATAGCATCACCTTCTCTTCATGAATGAAATGCTTGCTAGCTACTTCAATCAAGTCATAAAGATAGGATGGAAGAAGGCCTCTGCATGAGCTCTGTTTGCCTGAGTCACATTGGGTACAAGGTGGCAGTTGTTCCTCTTTACTAAAATCACAAACATCCCTTAATTGAGTTAAATACTTTACAAGTTGCTTATGCTCCCTCTCAATTAAAAGATATTCTGGACGTTCAAGCTTCTCTATTTGATCCTTATGAAGAGATATCATTAAATGCTCTTTTAGTTGAAATCATCATATTCTGCATGATTTGCCTCAAGCCACATCGCATTAATCACACCAAAAGCTAACGCTAATCCAACACCTAAAATCCAAGCAAAGTACCACATCAGCTTGCCCTTTCTTTTAATACATCGAGTTTGAGTGATCTTGTATGGTCTGCACTGTTACTTTACCCTTCAGCACACTGAACACCCAAGATGTATACATAAGGATAAGCGGTAGAAAAATTAAAGTAACTACCAACATAATCCCCATAGTCTTTTTACTAGATACAGCATCCCACATTGTTAGGCTGCTCACTGGATCTGTAGCGGAAGGCATGACAAATGGAAACATAGAAAATCCTGCCGTTAAAATAACACCAGCAATTGATAAACTACTTCCGATAAAAGCCAAACCTTCATTCTTGAACTTTGCATTTAGAAGAGCAAATATCATCCCTAAAAATCCAATCAATGGGGCTGCCATCATCCAAGGGTAGGATTGGTAATTATTGAGCCATGCACCCGAAGAAATTGAAACTGTCTTTGATAAAGGATTTAACGCCGCATTAAAATCTTGATGGGATGTAAGAATATACCCATCAATTCCATAGGCTACGCAAAGGCCTGCAACTGCAAAGCTAATAATAAAAACTAGACCCATCCATTGGGCAGCCCTCTTAGCTCTTGCTTGAACTTCTGCATCACTTCTAAGCTGCAAGTAAATCGCACCGTGGGTCATCAACATAGTTAAACTGACAACTCCGCATAATAAAGCAAATGGATTTAGTAGCTCCCAAAAACTGCCTGTATAAAAAGAGCGTAATGTTTCATCGTAATGAAACGGCAAGCCAAGTAATAAATTACCAAACGCTACACCAAACACTAATGATGGAATTGCGCCTCCCGCAAACAAAGCCCAATCCCAAGTGCGTCTCCAGGAACTATTTGTAAGTTTGCTTCTATAATCGAAACCAACTGGCCTAAAGAACAAAGCGAACAAAACTAGAAGCAATGCGATATACATACCAGAAAACGCGGCAGCGTAGACCAAAGGCCATGCTGCGAAAATTGCGCCGCCAGCAGTAATTAACCAGGTTTGGTTGCCCTCCCAGACAGGACCAACCGTATTGATAATGACTCTTCTTTCATCATCCGTCTTTCCTAAGAATGGCAGCCACGCCGCGACTCCCATATCAAAACCATCCATAATAGCAAAGCCAATTAGAAGGATGCCTATAAACAGCCACCATGTAAGCTTTAAAAACTCGTAATTAAATAATTCCATAATGACTTCCTAGCGGATGTTTTCAAAGTGATATTTGCCTGTATGCAAACTAGAAGGGCCAAGTCGAGCGTATTTAAACATCAAGAACATTTCAACAATGAGTAGTAATGTATAAAAGCCCATAAATCCAAATAGACTAAAATATAAATCGCCCGTTGAAAGCGATGATGAAGATAGATGCGTCGGGAGAATGCCAGAAATCGTCCAAGGCTGACGACCCATTTCAGCTACGACCCAGCCCATTTCAGCAGCAATCCAAGGAATTGGGATTGCGAATAATGCTAGACGTAACAACCAAGTTTTTTGGTTGATGTTTCGTTTCGCTGTGAAGTAAAAACTAGCACCAAAAATGAACAACATTAAAAAGCCAATTCCAACCATCACACGGAACGACCAAAACAATGCGAACACATTAGGAATCGTGTCATTAGCAGCCTGCTTAATTTGAGCTTCTGAAGCATCGGTAACATTAGTCGTATATTTCTTTAGCAATAACCCATAACCTAAATCATCTTTAGATTTCTCAAATGCCGCTTTAGCATCCTCTGATTGATCACCCTTTTTTAACCGCTGCAAGTCGCTATAAGCGACCATGCCATTTCTAATTCTCAGCTCATTCTCTGCTTTAATTTCACTCAGGCCTGTGACCTGCTCATCAAGTGAACGAGTGGCAATTAAGCCCATGAGATAAGGTACTTTTAGCGCATAATCTGTGCGCTCATCTTTTTGGTTAGGTAGCCCAAACACTGTGAATGCTGCAGGTGCTTCTTCTGTATGCCATTCAGCTTCAATAGCGGCAAGCTTTACCTGTTGGACTTCACCAGTGGTATAGCCAGACTCATCACCTAGCACAATTACTGAGAGTACTGAAGCGAGTCCAAAACCAGAAGCAACTGCAATCGATCTTAGCGCAAATCCCGCATCACGCTTTTTGAGCAAATACCAAGAAGAGATTCCTAAAACAAACATTGAAGCGGTGGTATATCCAGCCGCTACGGTATGCACAAATTTCACTTGAGCAACTGGATTTAGAAGTAAAGCGGCAAAGCTTGTCATCTCCATCCGCATTGTTTCAAAGTTAAACTCTGCACCAACTGGATTCTGCATCCATCCATTTGCAATCAAAATCCAGAGTGCTGACAAATTAGATCCAAGCGCAACTAGAAACGTCACCATCAAGTGTTTTTGCTTAGACAGCTTGTCCCAGCCGAAAAAGAATAAGCCTACAAATGTAGACTCTAAGAAGAAGGCCATTAACCCTTCGATAGCGAGAGGTGCCCCAAAAATATCGCCAACATAATGAGAGTAATAAGCCCAGTTTGTACCAAACTGAAACTCCATAGTGATGCCTGTTGTAACACCCATCGCAAAATTAATTCCGAACAACTTGCCCCAGAATTTAGTCATGTCTCGATAGACTTCTTTACCTGTCATGACATAAACAGATTCCATGATGACTAATATCCAGCTTAAGCCAAGAGTAAGGGGAACAAACAAGAAGTGATAGAGGGCAGTCGCACCAAATTGCAAACGGGATAAATCGATGACTTCAGCGGATGGCAACATAATTAAAACCTACTTTAATGGCGTTAATAAAATTTGTGTAACAGCTTGTTGTCTTGTCTCTTTGGAAATTGGATGGGAAAAACATGCCCACCATATTGCCCATAATAGAAAAATCTTAAGTGCTATGATTAAGCAGATCTCAAAACCTAATCCTCTAGAACGAATAAAACTACTCAACTTTAAAAAAGCATTTTTTATCATTTAAACTTTTAAGAGCCGAAGGGCTTTCTGGCAACCATCCCAATCAAAGCAGACATGCCTTGATGTCCCAAGCCTTCAGATATTACCTCTTCGTACTCACGTAATTCTTCAATTTCCCAATCAGCAAAAGCAAACCCCAATATTTCTTTTGTATAAAGGTTCTCCAAATTAGAAGGTCCACCAGTTTTATATTCCAATTGCTTTTTGGTATAGCCTTGTAAAAGAATTCGCCCACCAGAACGAGTCAAGCCTTTCATTAAGTTAAATTGCTTAACTCGTTCTTGAGCGTCTGTAAACTGGATAAAAATCCCAACAACCCAGTCAAAAGTCTCTTGCAGATATATTTCAGAGAACTCTTCTGCAAGCATATCCCCACAAATGAAATTAGGCTTCCCGTCGCGAGAGTCTGATAGTTTTTTAGCTTTTTCAATTGCAACGGGTGATATATCGCAAGCTGTAACCTTTAACCCTTGCTCAGATAGCCAAATAGAGTTCCGCCCCTCTCCGTCAGCAACGAGCATTGCTGAGTTCCCGCTACTCACGATTAAATCACGATGAGATTTAAGATAATGATTAGGCTCCATGCCAAAAAGGTATTGATCTCCAACATTCTTGTAGCGATCACTCCAGAATTCCTTTTGGCTCATTAGTTCTCCAATAGTTACTTACAACCACAATCATCATTTTTGCTTTTACAACACCCATTTCGTTTAAAAAATGTGTACAAAGGGCAAAACCTTATGATGCCAGTAACCAATGGCACAATACCAATCCAAGCCCAAGAACTTAGTTGATGAGTATATGCTAAGGTTACCAAAACCGCACCAAGCAAAATTCTCAGATTACGTTCAATACAACCAATATTACAATTCATATCTACTCTCCTTTTATTAGAAAATGACTACTCTTTGGGACTATTAAAGCTTGCCTCAATTTCAATCTCTTCTCCTGTTGATACTTTCTTAACTTTGAATTCAAAATTGTGTGTCTTTTCAGCCAGCTCATGACCTAGCGTCACCTTAGCATTAACACTTAATGCTTTACCTGCACGAATTTTAATTTCTGAGAGATTGCCCAAATCCAATGCATCCGCAGGAATGTTTTCTACAGATATTTTGTAAACTTGATCTGATTCATTCTTATTAACGATATGAACCATATAGCGATCACGTATTGAGCCGTCAGAAAGGGTGACATAAAGTGGCTGACGAATTTGTTGAACATTCACTTCAACATCCTTTCTATGACCTACGTTATATAGCAATGTGCCTGACATCAAAGTCAATGCAGTTGTATAACCTAGCACTTTAAAACGCTTCCACATTACTTTAGCTGGATGGGGAGCCTTACTTTCCATATTTCGCTCTGAGTCATAACGAATCAAGCCTTTTGGAAAACCAACGGAATCCATAATGTTATTGCAAGCATCTATACACAACCCGCATGATATACATTGATATTGAAGTCCTTTACGAATATCTATACCTGTTGGACAAACCTGCACACAGAAGCCGCAATCAATACAATCACCATACCCGGCTGCTTGTCGCTCTTCACGAGTTTTTAATCCATGAATAGGAATTGTTCTACCTTTAATACCCTCACCACGAACTTTATCGTATGCAACAACCAATGTATCTGCTTCGTACATCACGCCTTGAAAACGTGCGTAAGGGCAGAAATACAAGCAAATTTGCTCACGAGCAACACCAGCGGCTATATAAGTTGTAGCAGTTAAAATAAGTACAGCGTAGTACCCTCCAAAAGGCGCTTTCCCTGAAAGAAAATTACTAACAAACTCCGGGGTATATTCAAAATAACAAGCAAAAGTAAGCGCGGTCCAAAAGGCGATCGCGATCATGATGAGGTGTGAACCACCTACCTTTAGAATCTTTTCTAGATTCCATGTCTGCTTTCTCAAGCGCATTCTGGCTGGACGCTCACCTTGGATTAAATGCTCAATTTTGATAAATAAATCAGACCATATTGTCTGAAAACAAAAATATCCACACCAAGCACGGCCGATTAGACCTGTTACGAAGAATAAAAAGGCCGCAGCTATAAACAACAACATAGCCAGCCAAAAAACGTCTTGAGGGTAAACGATTAAATTAAAGATAAAGAATCGACGAGAGGTTAAATCGAACAAGATTGCTTGGCTAGATGCGCTAACTCGTGTCCATGGCATCCATGGCAGCAGAAAGTAAATTGCAAACGCAAGAATACTCACTGCCGTTTTAAAATTCCTAAACTTTCCGACTACTGATCGAGTAACAATCGGAATATGTTTTGCATATAAACTTTGCTCTTCCATTTTTAGCCCTAACAACTTTTGATGATTAATTGGATAAGAGTTATTAATAAATCCAAAAGCTCTATTTCTTTGATTCTTCTTTCATCTTTCTCATAACGTAATAGACTAGATACCCCATCATAAAGAGCATAAATGAAATGCTCAGAACTGTTAGCTGGCCTGGTAATGTATAAAATAAAACTTTTAACATTTTTAATTCTCCTAAAAGTTGCTTTTAAGCTGTAGCTTCTTCAAATGCAGAAATCGCTTCGGCTGCATACATTAGTGAAGGCCCTCCCCACCCATATAGACTGCCATCCCTAAGGTTTCTATTACTTCCTGTTTGCTTGCACCAAGCTTCCCGAGTGCCTGCGTATGAAAACCGATACATCCATCACATCTAGATGCAACACCTAAAGCGAGCGCAATAAGCTCCTTTGTCTTTTTATCGAGCGACCCATCTTTTGTAGCTGCCGTTGCCATATCACCAAACCCCTTCATAAGCTCAGGCGCTTCCATTCGGAGTTTTGCTAGTGACTTTGAAATGTCTTTAATAATTTCCTTGTATACTTTTGCCATGTTTTTCACCTTTTAATATATTAATTTATATTATATAATTTAATATAAAGTATAAATCTGTTCCACTTAAAGCAATTTGAGGTATGTCAATGTCTGGTGATGTAAATCCGAAAGAAATGCAAAAGTCTGCAGATAACGCCTGTAAGTTAATGAAGGTGTTATCAAATAGAGATCGATTGTTATTGCTATGTCAGATTAATATGGGTGAGAAGAGCGTAGCGGAACTTGAAGATATTTTAGATATTCATCAGCCAACTCTATCCCAGCAATTGACCGTTCTCAGAACAGAAGGCTTAGTAAAAACGAGAAGAGACGGTAAAAAGATCTATTACTCTTTGTCCAGTGAAATTGCCGCCTCAGTCATGTCATTGTTATATAGTCATTTTTGTGCAGAATAAAAGCATCTAATTAATCTGATCCAACTGCTCTTGCCCAGCTTTGATCTTCTGACGAGCTTTCTCAGCCTTAATTGCTTTCTGTGTTGTCTTAACTTGATTTTTCATGCCTTGGATACGAGCCTGATCTGGCGTTAAAGGCTTTTGAGGTTTGATGGTGTTTTCTGCAAATTCGTAATAGCGCATGGTAAAGAATCCTTAGTGTTTCTATTATTTACCATGCGCTAGTGCCAATTAAACTTTGACTTGTAGCGGAATCCCAATAACGTTCTTATTCCCATAAGTAGCAACTAACTGCCCTTTAGCGGCATTAACATTCTGTGCAATTACTCTGACTTTAGTGGTTAATTGACCTGAACCTAAAGGCACTCTTACAAAACATTCGTAGTTATTCATCTTAAACTCCCTTTTTAGCAAATACTGGTAGTGCAGCACTAACTGCTTCAATTTGAGGATCAAGCTCGCCAGCTTCAACTGCAGCTTTAATCTTTTCTAGTGTTGGTAAAACTTCCGCTTCGTTAGCAAGTTCAATTGCTGACATGCCTTTAGCTAGTGCAATGACTTTTGCTCCGTAATGAATACTTAAACAGGTCTTCCCTGACTCAGTAACCCAGTACCAAGGACGTATGCGTTTAGCCATTTCAACTGTAACTTTCTCACCCGAGAGTTTATTTGTTACGGTACGTAAACGCTTAGGCGCATAAATTTCGCCCTGCTGTTTAGCCTTAACAAACTCCATCTGTTCCCAAATTTTCTTAATCAATTTATTACGTCGTTGTTGCACAGGTGACATTTGATTATTACGTTTTGTATCTACCAGCTTAAAGTTATTTAGTAAGCTCATATTTAATCTCCTAATAAGTGAATGCGTACTAACAATGTAATTTCTGGTTGTTTTGATGGACAACCGAAATCTGCCTATTTTTTCATTTTGGCTAAATTGATCTGCTTAAAGCCACGTTTTTCCACTGAAAAAATTATTCCTATCTGTTCACTGGGATAAATATTTTTGCGAGTTGCTTTGTTGAAGTTGCCTAGAAGAAAAAGAAGTCGCAGAAGCGTTACTAATTGAGTTGTTACAACTTGCTGAAAAGCGAGTGTTTAGTTGCTTGTTACACCTGAGTACAAATGAGAAGCCATGACTGGCAACTCACGCAACTAACTCATGCCTTTTGGCAAGGCGACTATTCTGTAACTTCTTTTTCTTCTTCTGTGACTATCAGCAACAAGGCAACCAGCAACTTTGAAAATTGGAGAAATCAAAAATGAAAGCAAGAGAAATAGCAGTAAGAGGTTTTATGAATGAGAAGTTTGGCAGTACATATGGCAAGGGATTATTTCACCGTGCAATCTTTAATGGCTCAGTTGAGATAAGAAATCCTTACACAAAATATCTTATCGACTTATTTGAATATGGTCGTTGGGAAAATTCTGCCAGGACAGATCAGCAAATGATATGGGTGAATAAGATGCGTTCAGCGAATGTAAATTGTTCTGATTCAGTAGTGTCATGGATTCAGCATTACGATCCCTTATCTAAAGCTAAACAGACTGTTGATGGAGTTTGTGTTTATCTATCAGGGACGCAAGAGCTGCACATCAGCATTAATGATCCCGAGCGAAGTGTTGTTGATGCTTGGACACTGGATGTGAAGTCATGTGCTAAGTCAGGCGCTAACAAGCCGGTGTTTATTGCAACCAATGTAGACTTAAATTCATTTAACTTGTAAAAGCATACCGTCGTGTAAACGACGGTTATAAGCATTCAAAAATAAAAGCTGCTACGTATGTAGCAGCTTTGAGATGATCAGCGCTTTAAGACTGCTTAGCGTTTGCGGACAGTGGCTTACTGTGCTTGGAGATAATGAACAACTGCAACCATATCCTCATCTGTTAACCCCTTTACAATTTGATGCATTGCTACAGCATCAGGCCTTTGCTCGGGATGTTTAAAGAAAACATCTAGATGCTTCTTCAAGTATTCCTCATGCTGTCCAGCAAGCCTTGGTGTTGGAATGGCTCCATTTCCTTGGCCTTTGTCGCCGTGACACATGGTACAAGCAATAAGTCCAGCTGCTGGATTGCCTAAATTGAAAATAGTCTTACCTTGATCATATTTTTTTTGATCTGATATTTTTCCATCATGGGCAGGGTTTTGCGCTTCAAAATAGGCAGCTAATTGAGTAATTTCATCATCAGATAATCTAGATGCAATTCCTTGCATGAACCTCACTGCATTTAGGTTTCCTCTAGTTTTATCTTTGAATTCTTTGAGTTCTTTTGCTAGATATTCCTTTGGTTGTCCAGCGAGCATAGGAAATTGCTCTGATGTTGTATTACCTCCAATGCCATGGCATGTCGAACAGAGCTGTTTGTCTATGTGTTCAGCTGTGTCGGCAAAAGCCGAGAAACTTAAAAACAGACCAAGGAGTAATGAGATTCGTTTAAATTTTTTCATCATATTTCTTTAGATTGCAAACCAGGTGGAGAACCACAATGTATTGTTATCACTAGGCTTTCTTATTACACCAACACTATTCGGATCTAATGCTGCTTGATCAAGTTTGGTAAAGATAGTGTATTGCACCATCAGCCTAACTTGAGGGTTGAAGTTATAGTCTAGTTCAGTTATCCAGTATCTTGCACCAGGGTTTCCATTACATAAAGGGTCAGGCGATGTTGATCCGCATGAAGCAGATGCATATAATGATTGATCAGATGTGCCTGTTACATTAACAAATCCCAAAGAGGCACCATAAGTTCTGTCATATAGATAGCTCGCCTTTGCTCTGAAAATATTTAAATTGTCAGTGATGACAGCATCATTATAGTTTTGACGTTCATGTAAAAAGCTCGCTTGCGCAGTGAAAATATGTGGATCAGAGATATGTTGATATTGCGTATCAACCCCCACATCAGTAAAGCGGTTAACAACACCAGGTGTTGAGGATTCTATACCTACTCTCATTCCAGATGTGCCGACCATGAGAGAGTTAGCACCCCACTCTTCATTCCATGCTAAGCGCCAGTAAGGGTTGTTATGTCCTTCTAGGATAGGAGCTCCATTTAGTGAGTTACCAGCGCTCATAAAGCCTAAAGTACGATTTGCATTACCATACATTGTAAGCTCACCATATAAGCGTCTATCCCACCAGAAATATCCACCAAGCCCTGCGACTGTGTGTGCTAATGGTTGGCCTTGGTCAAGTAGTGGGCCGCTTAAGCCTGTGGATCCTGGGAGACCTGGCACCATAGATTGATTGAACGGAAAGCTCCATGCTCCGCCAGTATTCCAAACATCTTGAACGCCTGGACTGTTATTGAAAGTCATGCCAATTAATAGATTTTTATCAAATGCAGAAAGATTATAAACAGCTCTTAGGTCTGTATTGTCTAGGGCGCTATGATGTTGTGGCTCACCATAGTTTTGTGGGTGATTGTTTTCAGTAAACTGAACAAATCCTCCTATGTGATCGTTTAACTTTCCGGCCATAAAGACAGATACAGCATCAAGTTGAACTGCGCCATCCCTCGGAATAATTTTTCCACCAGCACCATCGTCATTATTTTTTAGGCTTGTAGTGGATGCTGTGGCCATCACTGCAAAAGGAAGCCATTGAGTATCACCCAAGGTATAACCGTTTAATTTAAACTCACGACCAAAAGGAGTTAGTTCGGGAAAGCTATAGTGACAGGCTACACAACTCATTCCAGTTTGGCGCGCAAAGGAAGGAAGTGCATTTGCATTTCCTATCAACAGCATTGAGAAAAACAAAGTAAATAGAATCTTTGCTAATTTTTTATTAAAAATTTTCATTTCATTACCCCAATTCTATGGTGACTTTTTTATTTTCATAGTCTGTTAAGAATTATGCTTGGCACAAAGAAGTGCACTTTGATCTTAATCAAGTAATGATAATTAAATCCCAAGAACTTCAGCGCAGCTTTGTTCTGATCAAGTGCTTAAGCTAGCCTAGCGTTAGTAATAGAAGTGTTCCTGATCGCCCTTGTCGTGATTTCCGACAATTCTGAATTGTCTGGAATCCCGATTTTTCAGAAGTGGACCGTCAAAAGAATTGACGCCATAAGTATATGAAGTATCAAGTTAAGACAACACAGAAGTCCACTAAAGCCGAAAAGGCTGGCCAGAAAATTAAGGTAGGGCAAAATGAGTTGGTCTTTAGTATCTTTAGATTAGAGGGCAATTTACCCGAAATTAAACCGTAGTTTAAGTAACGACGTTTAGCTAGAGTCACTACAGTCACCAAGTATTACAAAAGGGTTACGTGAAAACGTAGCCCTTTTTTTCGTCCCAAATTTCAATGCAGACCTGATGTGTGGTTTTTTGTCATCATCCAGTCATATATTTTGATTATAATAGAAATATGGAAAATAAAATCGCAGTTAAAGCATTCTTAGCATTAGGTCAGGAAAGCCGCCTTAATGTATTTCGTTTAATCGTTCAAAAGGGTGATGTTGGGCTTACGCCTAAAGATATAGTTGAAGTTCTTGGTGTTCCCAATGCTACTTTGAGCTTTCATCTCAAAGAGCTACTACAAGCAGATTTGATCGTAGTTGAGCGGGTAAGCCGAAATCTCTTTTATCGTCCAAATCCCTCAATCATCAGTGAGCTAAGTGACTTTCTAATGGAAAACTGCTGTGGTGGTAAAAGCTGTGCTCCAGTTGTAATTAGCCGGTTAGGCAAATAATGAAGCAATACAACATTCTCTTTCTTTGTACTCACAACTCATCTCGCTCGATTTTAGGTGAAGCGCTTGCGTCAACTCATTCGAGTGGATGCTTTGTGGGTTACTCAGCAGGTTCAACACCCGGCAAATCGATTAACCCAATTGCAGAAGAATTGGCCTTGGAAATGGGTTATCCAAAAACAAAGATGTATTCAAAAAGTTGGGATGAATTTGCTAAGTCAGATGCACCTCAAATGGACTTTATTATTACTGTCTGTGATAGT
>Ga0208109_1000131_pt1 | contig 33012 bp, 43 predicted proteins | sample CryBogCBH18Jul08_FD_184594 | JGI IMG/M metagenome (GOLD analysis project Ga0208109, IMG submission 184594) | Freshwater microbial communities from Crystal Bog, Wisconsin, USA - CBH18Jul08 (SPAdes) (version 2) | ecosystem: Environmental > Aquatic > Freshwater > Lake | place: Crystal Bog...
AAAATCACGACACCAGATCCACCGGAACCTCCTGTATTCCCTCCGTTTCCTCCTCCACCTCCTCCAGTATTAGCTGTTCCTGATATTCCAACAGCAGGAAAAGTGCTAGCACCTGCACCACCTCCACCTAAACCACCTGTTCCTCCAAAGGATAAACCTGCACCACCTCCACCTCCACCATAGTATGTTGCTGTTCCGGTAATTGAATTTGATATGCCGACACCACCATTGCCAGCCACCCCACTTTTTCCTACGTAGTAAGAGCTTTGTCCTACTGCACCTGCACCACCTCCACCTCCACCGTGTCCACCCGCTCCTCCGTTATCAGATGCTCCACCATTATAGCCTTGTCCAGATGTACCTTTACCACCACCTCCACTCTGACCACCTCCTCCTCCTGATCCTCCATTTCCTGCTGTTTGACCCATAGAATTTCCATAACCACCTTTTCCGCCACCAATTGCGGTTAACGAAAATGCTGTGCTATTACTTCCGTTGGTATTAAATGCTCCACCTCCACCGATTGTAATAGAATAAGTTGTTCCAGGAGACAAAGTAACAGTTCCAGACAAAACACCACCCCCGCCACCTCCACCGGAATATAAATTTCCGACATATCCGCCTCCACCACCTCCAGCTACGATAAGGTAGGATGCCGAATATGTGGTGGCAGCGGATACGCTATCTCCAAACAATCCATTGCTTCCGATGATTAGAGGCATTATGCGTAATCCATGTTGATCAGGATTGCACCCGAGACGACTGCCGTGGCGTCGTTATCCGCGATGCCCGTGGACACCCGGAATGCCAAGCCTGTGCCAAATGCAACACCCTGAGGACCAAAGTTGCTCACCGTTCCAGCCAGGTTCGCCGCAGTGGAGTTCGCGGGAATCGGGATGACCTTGATTGGCGTGTCGGAGCTGGTTGGACCAGACGCCTTGTTGTAGAGTTTCAAATAAGCGGCAGTCGAACTGTTGTTGCTGACCTGGATCCCGTACAGCGTTGCTGCACTGGCTTTGACCGAGGTCGAATCCTGGTTGGAAGCCCCAGTCGGGTGGTAGAAGTAAGCGGTCGCACCGCCCGAGGTCGCAGTCGTGCTGGTTACGGCGCCAATCGTGTTGGATCCTGCGGCGAGGCCCGGGAGAGACGCAAGGCTGACCGGTTGGGTTGCCTGATAGAAAGTTCCGGTAACAGCAAGAGAACTGTTTGTGATGTTCGCCTGAATCTTGCCCGCAGACACTGCCCCCGCAATAGTGGCCAGATTGCCACCAGTTTCCACCGCTAGAAGACTGGTATTGAGATTTGTCCCGGCGTTTGCAGTGATTGTTCCGCTGACTGGTTGGGTTGTCTGATAAAAAGTTCCTGTAACTGGGATAGAACTGTTCGTGATGTTTGCCTGAACTTTGCCAGCCGTAACCGCACCGGCCAACGTAGCCAGATTGCCCGACTCCTGTGCCGCTCCCGTAGGCAAAGGCAACGAGCTGGCTGAAACCGGTTGAGTTGTTTGCCAAAAAGTACCCGTTACCGGAACTGTATTTCCTACATTCACCGATCCCGAAACCGTCAGTGTGCCTGATATTTTGGAATAAATGCCCGACAGCCATCCCAGCACCCCAGACCCTCCCGTAGGCTGGCTGATACCTGTGCCGCCTGCTCCCTGAGCTGTCGCGATTGTCGCTAGATTGCCTGTTTCTTGAGCTGCTCCCGATGGCAAAGGCACTGTAGCAGCAGGATCAAGCCCAACCGTCATCAACGGGACATCAGGAGCAGAGCTTACAATAACCGCAACATTAACAGACCCTGACCCAACCAGAGCACTCGTTAGCCTGGTTCGAAACTGCGGGAAGCCAGCAACATTGAACTGATAGCAATTATTACCACCATTCAGGTTGTAATTTGTGGCCGTTCCATAGTTGCTAATTAAACCCCCTTTAATTGCAATCCATGAAGTTCCGTCGTAAACTTCAAAAGCCGTATTCCCGCCCGTTACGGTACCGCTGACGATATGCGATACTATCACTGTATCATAACCGGAAGTCGCAACAGTTACCGCAGAGTTTACGTTAGTAGAAGAGTTAATAGTCAGATTGACAGGAGCCTGATAGTCATCCTGAATATATAGCCCGTTACCCTGCCTGACTGGACTGCTCGATCCTGTAGGACCCTGATCGAGTTTACTGTATCCTACATCCTGCCCAATCGCTGGAGCTGTGCCAGTCCCAATTAAATCGCTGGCAATGCTTTTACCTGATCCCGGAGTCACGGAAATAGTCATTTATGATTCCTCACCTGGCATAGGTCAAAAACATAAAAAAGCCCGGCCCCATCGGCTGACCGATTAAACCAGAACCGCCGCCACCACCGCCGGAAACGTTTCGCGATTGGCAAACATAAACGACGGAAATATTTAACGCTATTTGCATTAGTACCAATTCACGATATTTGTTGCCGTTGTTCCAGTAGCCAGCACGCGAGCAGCCCGGATCGGCAAAATCATGCCAGCTGGACAAGTGTAAGTGACATTTGCCTGACCGCTGGCAGGTGTTACAACAATATTACCTGCACCACCGATAAACAGGGCCCGGCTAACATAAGCTAGATCCGCCGTGTCTGATGGGGTTACTGAGACCTGATTATCAGCAGGCCCCATCATACCCTCAGTTGTACCTGATTGCTGATCTATTGCTGGCATTATCTTTTCCCCTTTTCAGCCTGAGTCTTTTTGCTGTGACAGCTATGGCATAGAGCCTGAAGATTCTCTTCAACATCCTTACCGCCTCTTTTTTTGGGTAGGATGTGATCTACATCAATACTTGGCTTTTTCCCACATAACCGGCAGATCGGTTCTCTGTGGAGGATCAATAGTCTAAGCTTTCGCCACGTAGCCCCGTAGCCACGTTCGTGGCTCGAAGCCCTAAATTTTTTCTTTGCCCGGATCCTTTTCACTTTTTTGAGAAAAGGTTTATGTACTTGCAGTTTTTCAGGCATATCGAAATAATACAGATCAGCTATCACGATAGGATTGAGGATTGATTGTTCTGTCACCAGGCTTGAATAAAGACTGCCCTGCCTGGGCCCGCCGGCAGAGAGCCATCATTTTTGATCGGCTGCCTGGCAAGGCTTGGCTGGTTCGTTTGCTCGCCGGTAGCTCCCGATAGAGCTCGGGGAGTAGGTGAGCACAGATCTGGGCCCAGTCCCGAGGTGAAAGCTCCAGATCGAGATCAGCCAGGCTGTCCAACCTTCGTTCCAACAGATCGAGGATAGTATCTGGGATTTTTATGATCAGACCTCCTGATCGCATGGGATCAGATAGACCGTCATCTTAACATCTCGCTGCCCAGGGTGAGCTGGCAGGAGCATGGAGCAGCATCCTGGAATATGCCTGCAATTGTCTTCCCTGATCAGCCCTTTATTTTTTACCCAGTCCTGGACAGGTTTCAGGAGGTTATCCATATCTCTTTGAGGATTCCAACCTATCGCCTCCCTGACAGCGATCAGCAGAAAATGGGGTCCTTTAACCTGGCTGGCTTTACCTATGGCTAAACTGAAACTCATGTTGGCCAGTTTGATCCATTGTCGGTATTCCCGGGATTTAAGGGATCGCCCATTAACCGACCTGTAACAGCGATTTATGGAAGGAGGAAGAGGAAGCTCGAAATCTGTTATACCTATATGCGATTTTAAAAAAGAATATAAACCCTGTAACATGATTCCCCCTGGCAAAAAAAGGGAAATCTCAGCTACTTACTTTTTATGCGAAATGTTTTCTTGTGTCATGCTATTTCCATCCATTTTGCGTAGCTGTTGCCAACTCGCAGAATCCTAAGCGACGCCTCCATATATCATATTTTTCGACTGACCCACCACGCGCGAGATCAGATCAGCCAGCCCCGGTAGAGGCTGGCTGCATTTCTACCTTGATCCCTTTGCGCTGAGAGCCCCTCAGCGAGGGCGATTTCTGCCAGTTGGCAAGTGTGATAAGTTTTAAAACCCGTTTCTTTTTTCGCATAATAGGAACTACACGGAATTAGCTTCCATATGGTGGTTTCAATCCATTTCAAATCCTCTAAAACTCTGGTATCCATTTGTTGGAAACTAAACATTCAATCGTGTAACTGATTTGGTATCTCAACAGCATTCCTTCCGGTTTATACGGATCTGCTTTTGACCACAGTTCCAAAAGCAGGTCAACCGGCATCGACCTAAGAACCTGGTAAATATAATTCATTGCTTCACCAGACACATTGTTGGGATTGTAATTAACGTTTGTCATTTTATCCTGGTTTTTTGTTTTGTAAGTCTATCCAGCAAAGCACATAGAAAAGCTGCACCATAACATTTTGTGCATAGTAAAGCTTCAAATGGTACTGCGGGAAATACAACAGTTTAAAGCGATTAAAAAGCAAAAGTTTCTTTGCAAAACTCGCATTTGGTCAATTTTTCAGGGTGTTACGGTATACGGATTCGGTATTTTGACTACACGCCCAACCCAATCTTTTGTTACAGTTTGCACGAAAACAACATCGCCTAATTTAAGATCCACCCCTCACCCCCTCACTTGCTAACGAGACGCTGGCCCCGGTTGCCATGGCAGGCCTGGTATTACTGTAGGATCAACCATCTATCCACTTCCTCCCAACAGGCATCAAAAATTTCCCCGCCTTCAGTATCCCAACGATCACCATAAAAATGGACTATTTGAGGCTCCCGGCTAGTCTCAGCTACCACATAGGTATCATGCTGCACCTGTGGTACAGATCCTCCCTTAGCTGGTCCCGGTTGCCATGGTAGTTGCTGGTGGGTGTCGGACATATTTGTCTCCTTTACTTCAAGATTAACCATCGATCTACAAGTTTCGGGTCCACCCTGCCAAGAGATGCTATCGCTGAAAGCATCGTCCGGCACTGGATCAGGTTTGCCTTCGCCGCGATAAAAAAAACGGCAAACCTTTTTCTTTGGTGTCGCATCCTGCGGAGGCTGTGGCGGTGTCGTATAGCTTGAGCCGCCTTGCGGTGGTTTCTTGCCGCCGGAGCCACGACGAGTTTTTAAATTTGCGAACACTCCGGCAGTATCAACCAACTTTTTCGCCCGCTCCCAATTTTCGCACTTGCTGCAGTGCTTTGCATGACAAAAACAGGAAGGGACCAGCGTGTAAAGGGCGTCAGCCATTTCCGCGATTAGTTCAGTTGGTGTCACGTGATACCTTAACCTTTCCTTCGAGCCTGTTTTTCAACATACTTTTCCCCTGTTCATAAATCTGCCTTACCCTCTCCTTACTTATTCTGTATCGTTTTTTAATCTCATCCAGGGTGTAGCCTGTCGATCTTAAAAGCAGGATTTCCCTCATTCTTTTGTCTGGTAAAGATTCGATAGCTTTGACCATTAGAACGATTATTTCTTTTGTTTGAATTATCTCTATTGGATCATTTTCTATTGGTAAATCAAAATTGCCCTCGGACAAAGAAACGATTTCTTCTTTACGAACCGATTCTGAAAGTTTAACTATGTGTTTTTTTTTATATTGTTCCATCCAACCCCAGTTTAGATTCCGGTATACCCAGGTTGATAGTTTTGTTCCATGTGGCCCCTTTTCGACCCAGCTCCTAATCGCCTGAAGGTATTTCAACGACAGATCAGACATGATTTCATCAAGGCCCTGATAAAGGTTAAATCGCCTTTTCCTTTTCGCCGCCCAGGAGCCCAGCAAGTAAATCTTGCTCTCTTGCAGCTCTCTGATTTCCTGTTCCTGGCCCTTTTTCTTTTTTGTCATGATTCATCCTGCCACTGGTCCACCTTTTAAACTCCTCAACTGTCACTGCCACCCGTTTTCCGAAAACATCCACCAGCCAGAGCCCCTGCCCTTCCAGCTCTCTCGCATAGTCCGGCACAGGCCCAACCGGTCTGGTATTCCACTCCTGCTCCTCCTGCTCCTCCTGGAGCCTCTGGAGCAGTTCGCTTCGATATTCGAAAATAAGATCAGATAATGATTGATCGATTATCCTTTTGGTCCGGATCTGATCGCCTTCGTGATAGACATCAATTCCAGAGGACCGGAGAGCAGACAACAAAAGGAATGGGGTAAATTTCATTTCTTGGATTCCTCGACAGTGCAACTGTGGCAAGAGTTTTTCACCAGGGCTTGTTTGCACCCTTGCACGGTTGCACCGCCTTGAAAAGTAAGGGTTTAAGATTTTTTTCAACATTGCACTATGACTCATTAAAATTCGTGGTGCATAGTGCAGCAGTGCATTAGGGGTATAGGTAATGGACCTTGGGACCTTGCACCACCAATTTTTAAATGGTAGAACCATTGAAAGAAATATATTTTCTGTCATTGATCCAAGTGATTTTAAAATTCTCACTTTTCGCCGAGATCGTTCGATAAATCAGTTTTTTGTCAAAGCCTGCCTCTTTTCCAAAATCAATGATCTTTGACTGAAGGACAGGCCCTGGATTCGATCCAAAAGTCTGATCCATCCATTGGGAACATTCCTGGATTCTTTTGGGAGATTCTTTTGGCTGATTTCCTCCTGGCTCCGCGATAGGAGGCTCTTTGTCGTAGTCGTTGCCATTGTCTCCCATGGTCACTCCCATGGCTTCAGGCTTCTTGCTGTTGCTCTTGATCACTTCCAACCGTCTACGGTTTTCCTGATCCGGATCTGGCTTATCGAGTTTCAGAACAGATCGAGCCTTCTCCAGCACTCGCCGCCCGAGCATCCCGCCGCCTGAGTTTAAGTGAGTCAAACACAACAGGCAGACTTGGTTTCGCCGTGCGATCTCCTGAAGAGGCTTATAAAAACTCATCATGTCCTCACTGGCATAGAGCTTCTTGCTTGTAGCATTCCCCACCGTGTCGATAATCACTATGGCAGGCTTTACAGCCTTGATAAGGGCCTCCATCCTCTGAAAGTCTTCAGTGCTATCCAGACTGGTTCCCTCCCATGGATTGTCTTTTGTGGTGTTGATCAGGACAGACCCTTTAATATCGAAGTCCCTCCCAAGCTGGACCATCTCGTCATGATTGTTATCAGCCAGGACAAAAAGCCCTTGGCTGTTGCTCGGGAGGTTCATCTCTTGGCCGTCAGGCCATGGAAGCTGGTGAGCAATTCGCCGAAACAGATCAGCAACAAACCGGGTCTTGCCTGTGCCAGGCTCTGCTCCGAGCACATTAACCACACCGCGCTGAAGCCAGCCCTGCCAGATCCAAGTAATCTCAGATCCTGCTGTCTCCAGATCACAAAGAGTACAGATCGTGGAAGGATCAATCTCGGGGATCTCTAATTCAGGTCCCAGGTTGATTTTCTCGGATCCAGACCCAGACCTCTTCGAGCTGGTTTTCGGTCCAGCAGCTCCTGCTGCTCCTGAATCAATCTTCCGAGGTTCCTTTTCTCCTGCTGCCAGAGATTTATTCAAGGTCCGTTCAATTTCATCTTCAGGCAAACCGATATCCATGGCAGCAGCATAAAGAGCAGCATAAGCAGCCGATCGATCCAAAACTCCTGCCGCGATTAATTGACCCAGGGCAAAACAGGATTTATTCAGCTGGACATTCCTGCCGCCCTTTTCGGTATTCCGGAGGATCTCGATTTCCTTCTGAAGAGCTGCTCTGCCATAATATTGCTGGCTGAAATTCTTCTGCTTGCCCTGAGATTTGAGCTGCTGAATTCGCTCATGTTTCTCAACAAAATCTTCGAGCTGCTTCTGGCAGATATCCCATGACTGCTCACATAAAGTTCCAGAGGATTGCTCTGGCAGAAGCTGAGACAGCCTCCAGGTTGATCTGTTTTCACTTTTTCGATTTACAGTTCCATAAAGCCGACAGATCCTGCTCGCATTCGATGTGGATGGATCGATTTTAACCTGGTCTTCGAGATTAAAAATATCTCCAAGAATCTTCAAAAATGACTTTACCAACCCTTTAACTTTTTCGCTGTTGATCAGATTGATTGACAGGAGAATATGCCAACCATTTCCGCTATCTCCGAGCAGGTAATGAGTAAACCCTTCCTGCTTTAAGAAATCCAAAACCTGCAAGGTCAGCTCCCATGCCTTGGATTGCTGTTCATCGGTGGAACAAGCTCCAGCAGGCCGGACAGGGTCAACATCGATAAGGATCCATCGCCTGCCGAGAACATCACTATCCCGAGCTGGGCTGGTGGAATTCAGCAGCGCGGGCTTCAGCGGGTTCAGACCAAAATAAATCCCGCCTGATAATTTCTGCTCTCTGCTCTCGATATCCTCGCAATAGATGCAAAGGGATTCGAGATCATTCCCCATAAAATATTTTGTGACGCTGGCCCGCCCTGCCATGCCGAGAACACGGACCTCAACCACCTGTTCAGGCACAATTATTTTTTGAAGGAGCTGAGGAATAAGAAAACTTTTTTTTTTCGCAATCATCGCTGTAAATCCTGTTGATATTTCAAAAAAAAAGAGAGCCTCCCCAATAGAGGCTCTCGACCAGATCAGCCATTAAAAAGGATTATCATCCTCCTCTGAAGCTGGTGGAGCAGGCTTTTTCGGCATAGGAGTTTTTAAATCTGTGTCATTTTTAACCAGGCTGATCAGATAAAAATTCTGATACTCTTTCCCGGTCTGCTTGCTGATGTTGTTTTTTCTCTTGGTGAGGATCTTTTTGCCGGCGAGAGATGGAAGAAACCCTTCGATCTGTTCGAGGAAATCGCCTCCCTGAAATCCGAGCTGCATGAAATCGGCAAAGGCATTGCTGATAGATATTTCATCTCTTAGCCAGACAGTATGCTGATATTCGCCTGCCTCCCCTTCCAGGTGAAAGACGATCGCCGGGATCGATCCAGAATTTTTTGTGTCAATCACTTTGGCCTGGACCTCGGCCATGGTAAAAATATAGCTGCCTTCAGGAAGGTCTGTAGCGGCCGCCTTATAGCTCCTCTCAGCTGGAGCCACTTTGCCATAACCTTTAACAAGTGAAGAGAAATCGATCATGATTTATTTCCTTTTTAGTTAATTTCTTGAGGGTTCGAGTTTCTTTTTAAGGTTTTTAATAATCGTTTCAGCCTGGTCGTATGAGAGCTCGGCCAACGTGCTGACCCCATAACGGGTCCGAAAATTGTCCTTTACCTGTTTGGCAGGAATCTTCAGCTCATTAATCAGGAAGCTGATATCGCCGATCTGATGGTTAAGGATCGGATTGTTTTCCTTTACCTCTGGCTTCTTGGCCTCGGTATAGACTGGAGCAGTGGTAGCAGTGACAGGAGGATCAGGCTCCTGGACAGCCCCAGAGATATCCTGAACCTCGGATTCATCCAAAAAACCTAGGCCACAAATAGAAAGCGTTACTCTCCGCTTGGCCTTGGTTTCTGCTTTCATGATCGCATTGCATCGAGCCTGACCTACAAGCCCCTTCAGGCTGACAGCTCCGACAGAACTATCTGTTCTGCCTGAAGGGAGAGTCGCCCTGGCGACAACCAGGTAATATTCCCCAGCCTCTTCAGCTCGACCAATCACACAGGAAACCTGATACAGCTTTCTGAGCTGATCAGTACAGTCCTTGGTAGCATATAAAACGGTTTTCCCGTCGAGGGTTAGGAATCTGAAGGGAAATGTTCTCGGGTTCAAGCCTAAGCTAGTGCAAATCTCAACCAGATAAACTGCTCTTTCGGCAGGAGTCAACTTGACCAGGTTCCCCTGGACAACAGATTCCATGATATTTCCAGCTGTCTCTGATAGACTGGTTTCAGATCGGATCGCTACTTCAGCCATTATTCCCTTCCTCCTCTTCTCGTTGTTGTTCCCGGATCAATCGCTGATATTCCCTGCTGGAATGAATTTTCGCAATCAGTGGAGCCCCGTACAGGTTCGGGACCCAGGCAGGAATCTCTGGCTCTCCATCCGTTTCGAAGTGCCAGCAAAAAGGTTTCACATAGGATGGATATCTCGGAAATTTTCCATCTCTATCCCTGCTCAATTGCAAGGCCTCCAGCCTGGGATAACCCATGTCGTTGTTGGTCGTTATCACATCGAGGCTGATCCCAAGAAGCCTTTGCAAATTCCAGTTTCCCGGATGGAATGTGTAGAGCACATCCTTGAAAACATTGATCAGCTTCGACCTGGTGTCAGTGCTGTAGTTGTACACCGCTTGAATAATGTGGGGAGCATCAGCCCCATATCTCAGATAGTCGATTAATTCGAACCCTACAAGGATCTGCCTTTTAAAATCTGAATGGTAATCTCTGAACCTGATTTCATGGGTTCCGATATCGACCAGAAGAACAAAATTCGCTCGATGCTTTCCTGGTGGAATCCTCGATCTTAATCCTGGAGGAACCATCTCCAAGTTAAAAATTTCTTGCATTAAACTTTCTCCTTAATCCGCGTTTCACAGTGGTAAAATTCAAAAGCTGCTCGCAATGTCTGGAATCTTCTATGTAGCCTCCTTCCTCTCAAATCAAGTTCAACTCGATATCTGCATCCATTTCCTTTGCCTTGGTTTACCCCTGGCAGAGCATATACCCGGCATTTCCCATCCCTGCTTATCCAGCAGGTTTCTGCTGCCACCCATTCCCTGTCGACAAAATTGAATACCTTTGCTGCCATTGCTGCCATTGCTTTTCCTTACAAAATGGGAGCTGCCAGGCTTCTGTAAACTGGCAACCCCCTCCACTGGCAACGAGCCAGCTTTCCCTCTTTATTCCTTAAATATCCCTGGGGAAATCGCTTCCCCCAGGGAGCTGAGACCTCCAGACCACCTGGAGGACACAATCAATTCTCTTTGTATTTCGCTGCATATTTTGCCGATAAATGACTCGGCAGATTGAACTGCTTTTTCTGTTCCAGGTCAACTATTTGATCACGTAAAAACTGGATCTCATCTTCCTGACCCATAGTTCCTAAAACGTAACCGAAAGTAAAAGAAATAATCACGAATGCCAGTAAAACAGTAAACTCGATCATTGCTGCTCCTCGATTTTCTCGCACCAGTAACAGGATCCCGATTTATTTTTCGTCTGCCTCTTTTGGCAGATCTTGCAGGTTTTCAGAGCTCCCGCCTGAAACGGAATCAACCTTTTTATCTTCCAATTTTCTGGCATTTTTTAACTCCTTTTCCTGTCGTTCTTCCAGCTCGCAGGAAGAACATTTGTTAAAACCGAAGCTGATAAAAGGAAACTCGCATGAATCACAGACCCTGAAACCCATTTATGTACCCTCCAAAATATCGCAACCGAAATCCAATCTGGGAAACTCGCTGGAACAATTTTCTCCTTAATAAAACCGGGAGGAAGCGAACGCCCTCCCAGTGCCTCATTGTTGTCGGTGGGTAACCAATCCACCTGTTTGTAAACCCCCGGGAGGGAAGACGGGAAATGTCTCCTGAAGAGGTTGTTTTTGTTGCTGTCTGAATGTAATATAACCAGTGGGTATCCACTGTCAATAAAAATTTACCAAAAAATAAAAATAAACCCGGTTTTGCTATTTATTGATATGGTGTTATAATTAAAGTAGCTTTTCATTTCTTTTTGTGGAGTTATGTGCTATGTTGTTGGTTATGGGAAAGAAAAAGCAAAATTCTGATCGCCACCTTCACCCACAAATCGGGCTTCGTTTACCAGCTCGAATTTGTCAGGCTCTCGATTCTTATGTGGAATCCATTGACTCTCGAAGGACAACCGAGATCATCATTGCCATCAGGGAATACCTTGAGTCGAAAGGTTACTGGCCCCCGCCAGGTGAAAAGTAGGGCAATTAGAGCCCCTTTTTTTTTAATTCCTCAACCGCTTTCCTGTGGCTTTCTTTCCTGCTGTTTCCAGTGGGTTTATTCCCTTTTCTGCTCTCGCCGAAAAATTGTTCCAGATCGGATTCTCCGATTCTGATCCTTCCATCGCCGCCGATTCGCCTTCCCAACCTTCCTTTGGTGCAAAGCTGGTAAACATGTTGGGGAGTAACAGCTAACAGCCTGGCTACTTCCACGACCTCATAAAGCCGCTCGTTTTTAAATTTGATCATTTGTTTACTCCAGTTTCGATTAGGTAACTGGAGTTTAAAAAAGTGAAAGGGAAGAGATCGCCGGGAGGATGATTGGAAAATGGAGAGGGACAAAAAAGCCGGAATCAGGTTCCGGCTTCGTTCATTTCAGTTTGTTCGAATATCGCCAGGAAGATGATAAAGCCCTCGCCTGGTAGAGAGAATCAACCGCCTCCAGGCTGGAGATCCTTTCCATAGGTCACTGAGTCGAACGGTATCGGATTCAGCCACTCGAAGAAGATCATTCCCTGAAATCTCTCCGGCTCCCACCCCTTTTACCCTCCAGAGAGCTTTGATGATTAATGCCTGTTTTGGTGTCAGGTAAAAATTCCCTATCCCTGGCCAAACTATCTGCCGGAAGTTTTCGCTGTGCCAAGGCGATTCTTTCCGCATTTCCTGAACTGGTAAAGGAAGGTCAATAATTGACCCCTTTTTAGTCTTGATGGACAATTGAACAGGTTCTTCACCGAACATTTCAAAACAGGTTTTTTTGACGATTCCAACCAATTCTTCCCAGCTGCTCATCAGCGCACTCCTTCCAAAATCCTTCAAAAACAAACCGGGATATAGTGTACATGTGTTTAGGTAACAGGTGCAGGCCAGTTTGCCAGTTTTACCCAAGCTGCTGTTGGGTTTCCCGAGCAAGGTCCGACAGCTCGGCATAAATGGCGGTTGTTGATTTATCAGCATGACCAGCTACAGCCTGAGCTGCCTCTTGCCCGTCCTTCCCAAGCTGGTGGACAGCCAGCTTAATCTCAGTCAATCGTAAGTGTCGGATCTGGCGGGGAGACCATGGCTCGATCGGATTGGAAGGGGTCCGCCTGTTGGCTTCTTTTATGGATCTGACCACAGCATGAAGGTAGCTGGACCTGTTGTAGCAGCCTCTCCCCACTCCCTTTCGGATCAAAGGGAATACCCAGTCAGATTCCTTTTTCCCTTCGAGCAACGGAGCCAAGATAGCCTGAGCCCGAGGTCCGATCCAGTAATGGGATTCAATCGGTTTATCAATGTGTTGAGTCTTGTATTCCTGCGGAGAATATTTCCAGACCGGCCCGGATCGATCTAGATCATTGATTCTCATGCAACAGATCTCATCCATCCGGCAGCCCAGCAGGGAATGGACCAGGATCAGCTCCCGGAGGCAGCCTGCCGGCAGCCAGGGCAAAGTCCTCTCGATCTGCTCCCGGCTGACTGGTGGAATTTTTTTCCCTTCAGGAGCTGACGTCCTGGTCCTTGCCAGGCCTCGGACCTCTCGTTGGGATTGCAGAGCTGCGAGAGGGATTCCCAGATGGGTATGGCCCCAGCTCCAGATCCTCCTGACTCTGTTTACCTGTTCATTCACGTTTCCCCTGGTCCACCTTTTCAGTTGCTTCCCTGATCGATAGGTCTGTTGAAGGAACAGCTCCCGGATCCCTCGGAGCTCGGCAGCTCCGATCAATCCTGCCAGCCGATCAGAATAGGGAGAGTCGATCAGGATCGAGATAATCTTTCTAAAACAGTATACCTCGCTGGTAGGTATTCCTTTTTTGACATAGTAAGTTTCCGCGTGTCGAAGGAAGGCCGCCAGTAGCTCCGCTACTGTCACCTGCCCTGGCTGTTCTGGGCTGACCGTTCGATCATTCCCCAACCACTCGGCTATCTTCTGCTTATATTTATCGATGGTCTCCGGATCTTCCCGGTCCCCCAGGTAGTGATCGACCCCATTGATTCTTACCCTGCCACGGAACCTCCCATCTGGGCCCTTGTGCCAGGTAAGTTTCGGAACCCAGCCAGATCCCGGCTTCCTTCGGGGGCTCATGTGAATTCTCCAAACAAATACTTTGAATACTGTAGGTTAGTGAGGATCATATTGCGCACTTGCGCAAAATGGTCTTTTGTTTCCCAAAAGGGTAACTTACCCTTTTATAGGGGTCCCGGACAAAAAAAAGAAACCAGAGAGGATATCTCTGGTTTTGCAGTGGTTTCAGCTGATCGGAGCGAGAGGATTTGAACCTACGAACTCTTGGTCCCGAACCGTATCTGCAAATTCGTCAGGCAGTCTATAACCCTATATATATCAATACCTTACGTTATTTGATTATAAACGACATGTTAAAGTATTTTAAACCTAAGTCCAATGAAATCGAAGTAAATCGACCTTAAAAGGGTAAAAGGGTAATTTTAAAAAAAGATTTTCTTAAAAGACTATTGACGTTGGCAACCGTCAGAGATTCCTTGACAGTTGAAAAAATGAACTTGTAAGAAATCCTTACAAGTTCATTTTTTTGTTATCGACTACATTTCCCGTTGGACCAGATCGACTGAGCCTGGATCACTGGACCCGTAACAATCACAAGAGCTGTGGCTGGCCAGGGTGCCGGCAGCACCTGGACAGGCTGGATAGGCTGCTGAACAGGATAGGAAGCTGGCTGATAAATCCCGCTGGCAGGGATCGAGCAGGAGCCATCGGAGCAGGCTGGAGCAGCACAGCTCCCACCAGGACAACTCGAAGCCCGAGCAGACCGCCAGCCAGCGTCAACCTGGCTGGACAACAGGAACAGGGACAGGATCGACAAAATTCTGATTAGCATTTGAATCCTTTCTTTTTGTTTTTTCTCGGACCATTTCCGAAACCTGATGATTGACGATCCCGAGAGCCCATTCCACCAGGATAGGCCAACGGACCTTGGAAGGGATTGAAGCAATCGAGAGTTCTTCGATTGCAGCCTCGAGGCTTTCCGCTACGATCGTTTTGAGTGGAGCTGGATCCTCGGGAGCTCCACCAGCTCGGGGAGTTGGCACAGCTCCTGGAATCGCCACCGAGACTCCATGCCGAGAAATTTCCAAGGCTCCGTCGAGACAATTATAGTCCCAGGTTCTCTGCCCCCGGACATATTCCAGGAGCACCTGCAAGTACATTCTTTCCATCAGTTCTCCTCGGGGAAAAAGCTGACAGTGATTGCTCCAGTCCTGACAGGAGCAGCAACAGCAGTAAGTACCGCCGCGAGGATCTCCGGGAGGAGCTGATCAAGGATCATGTTAGCAGTCTGTAGGGTGAACACCGCGAAAGGACTGCCAGCCAGGAGGGTCTCGAGTTCCTGGAAAAGGGAGTCGATAATCTTCTGGGGAGCCAGACCAGCCGGAATCCATTTTTTGATCAAACTGGGAAGAATTCCATTCGACAGGCTTTTCAGCTCGGCGACAACCTGGGCTCCCAGATAGGGAGACAGTTTCTGAAAACAGGCATTAATTAAACTGATAATCTGATTTGCGTCCATTTTTCTTTTCCTTTTAAACAAGACTTGGAACCACCACACCAGGAGCAACAGCGGAATCAGGGATCGCCCTCGATCCCAACAAAATTGACATGCCTTTATAGCCGTAGTCATCACCCCAGCTATTCAGGAATCTGACTCCCCACTGACCATCTTTTTCAACTGGATCGAGGAACAGAACACTGTGCCCCCACCAGGAAAGATCAGCAACGACAGGAATCCGACAGAATAACAGAGTCATGACTTGATCAAATGTCAGTTTCTGTTTATACTGTGGGATATCGAGATCCCACCAGCCAAAAGTAGTTTTATGTTTGGCCGCATTCTCCCAGGTTAAGGGATTATCGTTGGCCCGATTCATTGACTGCATGGGCCAAAACTGGCTCGAAGGTACTCCTCTGGTAGAGATGAATTCCAGCGATTCAGCTCCCCAGCCTCCCTCATCGCGGAAATTCTTTTCCATGCAAGCAACAGCGTAGGCACTCAATGGAACATAAGGTTCACCATTGACTGCCCTGACCATCATGACAGCAGCCGTAGAACTGTGGGCCCAGCAATAGCCTTTCCCGTTTTGGTCGAGGCTGGGAATTATCTGGCCATTGTTGCCACACATCCTGATATCGGACAGCCTGGAGCGATTGGCTTCCATGGCTCGGATGCGATCTTTCCATTCTGATCTTGGAATCAGTTTCAGTTCGGGAAGAGCTTTCATCGAGGAAGAATATCCAACCGGATGAGTCGAGAAATCCCGAGGCTTGCACCCTTTCGATTTAAGCTCGCCATCGATCACAGTATCTATATGTTCTGCAAAATTATCATCAGTGATGAAAATTTCGCCAGGGTAAAAATTATTCATTCCACCTCCCATTTATTATTTCTGCGAAAACAGCAATTAACCAAAAACAAATTAAGGAAAAGGCTGTTACATACCAGTCTGGTGTATGCAGTGTTTCAATCATCTTTAGCCGGAAAAAAGTAGTCCAAAACAAAAGCAGCAGCAACCGCCAGGATAATCATCAAAACAAGGCAGCAATCGTCTGGCATATCATGCCCCGTATTTCTGGAGCAGTTTCAAGGCTTCCTCTGCTGTCGCTGGTAAAGGCCCGGAAAAGCCCGTTTTTCCGTCGCTGATAATGATCCAGGGCAATTGAGATCTAGGCAATTTCAGGGCATCCTGGAAGGCCTTGGAATCATTGCTGGCATCGATCCCAGCGTCCCATATTCTCCAATCTGGAAGGCCAGAGGGTCCCTTAGCCGCCTTGGTATTCAGGTAAGTCCTGATATCAGCAGAGAACAGGATATCCTGCTGAGCTGTGGGAAGCTGTGACAGATTTTTAGTGTCGTAAAGGATCAGAGCTCTGAAGCCCTCCCCTGCTATGGGAGCAGGAGTTGGAGCAGGTCCGGGAGGGACAGGGCCCGGAGGAGTCGGCCCACAACCAACTACCAGAGTCGTGATCGCTGGATCTGTTGGGATATTGTTTTTGCTGGAATAGCACATGATCCGATAGGATCCAGGCTGCTTACAGATTGCAATAGCTGTCCTGGTGTCTCTCAAGTGCTGATCTGGAATCAGCTTGATTCCCTGATCGAGAGGGAACCATTTTACAGCAGCATTAATTGACTTAGCCTGAATAACGATTGGTTCTCCCGGGTCTCCCGAAATCTGCTTGGGGAGATCAATATCAAGAACTGGCGATCCCGCTCCCAGTGCAGCCAATATCAGTTTAAACAGATTTTCCATTATGTCTCCTGCTGAGTTCTTTTTAAGTTCTTTGAAGATTTTCCCGAACTGACAAGCCCGAGCTCCTGGAGCTGATTTGCCGCGAAACCTTTTCCGCAGCCTAATTTATTCAATCGTTCCAGCTCGGAAGACAGGTGGATCTGGTATTCCGTGATTTGATTGATCGCCGATTCCAGTTTCGAAAGAAAAAGGAAATGCCTTTCCTGAAGAGGAAGGATAACCTTTGTTCCAAACCAGACCCCACCTGACCAGAGACCCCAGCCGATAGCGACCAGTAAGGCAACAGGTATTCCCAGATCTTTCACCACTTGTAGCCATTCCATAGATCGCCTCCAGTTTCCCTTTGATTTTACTTTCGCAGGGTCACGATATTTTCAGAAACGTTACTTCTTTGTGGAGGTACTCTGAAACAGGGATCAGCTCGAAAAGGTTTAAAGGGTATCGTTCGAGGGACAGAGCTCGATATCCTCCCAGGTGACAATCGGCCAGATCGGAACGTTGGTCACGATCGTAAACCAGCAAGAGATATTTCCATTTTCCGCACGACCGCGCCCAATCCAGCCAGTCCAGAACAAGATTGCTTGGCCAATGATGAAGAACATCTTTCAGGATTGCCAGGTCTCCTGCCGGCAGGAGGTTTCTATCCAGATTCAGATCGGCAGCAAAATAGATCCTGTGAGTATCTGTAGCCTCTATTCCCAATTTTTTGACAATGCTGGTACAGCAATCCACCCCAACATAATCTTCGATCTCGATCTCTTTTCCTACCGATCCATCCCCACAGCCGAGATCAACGATTCTTTTTATTTCAGGTTTCCAATGAAGCAGGAAATTGACCAGGCTGACAAAAGGTCTGGCCTCTGCCGGCAGGCTTCCAGCTCCCGATCCCTTCCCCCAAAGCTGTTTTTGGTAAATCAGCTCAAAAGTTTCTTCTGGCGACTTTTCTTCATTACTCAACACTTGCGATAAATGCCAAAAAACTTCTTCTTCCTTTGGCAAACAATATTGGGGATTGGTGTACATTTGCTGCCGATCGGGGATATCCTCGATCCTAAACAGTTTCCCCTGGCATCGATGGACAATCCTGGGAACCTGATCGCTGGTTGAAAGGACAAAAGCCGTTGCTGTCCAGGCAGCTGGCCCAAGGCAATGCCAGCTGATCTCTCCTGCCAGAACTGAGAGAATAACTCTCCAGCAGTCCTGATCACCGAACATGTGAACAAAATAAAAATCGGAATGCTGACACATCCAGTGAGCCAGGAGGATCAGTTTCCAGGCCTTGGAACGATCGATCACCAGCTGGCCACCCTGAACAGCAGGAACCCCGTTTTCACCCTCTTCCCAAACTTTTGACCATTGCAGGGTATTGTAGTTTCCCGGAAGATCACTCCAGAAACAGAAATCACCTTTTTGAAGTTCCTGAAACAATGGCTCGACCTTATCGACCACATAAGCATCGGCATCAAGAAAAATGACTCGCCGATATCCGCAGTAAGCCAAGGCGTAGAGCTTGGCCTCCCAGCCCCTGATGATCCGGGCTCCCGTCCTTTTTCCATGGGCTTCGATATTGATCAGCTCGATCGGTCCGAGGCTTGCCACCTGTTCCGGCAGAACCTTTTCACAAGATTCTCGATACCAGACCTGGACAGGGAGCTGGCAACCCTGCTGCCTCAGCATCCTGATTCCTACCACAATTCCAGGCCAGTAGACTCCGCCGCCTACATAGACGATTCCATCCCCTACTGATACAGGAGGCTCGAAGGATTCCCCTCGAAGGTAATTCAGGGCTTGATAATGAAGGTTTCTGGTATCGGCATGGTGAGCCCAATCGCCTGGCCGATTCGGATCCTCGGGAGCTGGAATAGGATCCTGGAGCAATGGTTTCAGAGGTTGAACGAATTTTAATCGAGACATATTCACCTTTAGCTGATTATGATCGATCCGGACCCGGATCCCGAGGAACCACCGGAACCACTGGAACAGCAACCGATATTTTGACTGGTTGTAGATCCCAGAATACCACCAGGAATGAAAATTGTTTGTTTTGTAACTTGAATTCCTGATCCTAAGATCTGAACATCAGTTACCACATTAATGGCAATAATTCCGGATCCGATGGAACCTGTAGACCCTGTAGACCCGGGAACACTGCCGGAAGATCCCGATCTCAGGCTTCCAGATAGTGAAACCGATCCCGATCCAGATCCAGATAGCAGGATCGATCCAGACCCTGATCCGGAACCGATCGACCCAGATCCCGATCTCAGGCTCCCGGAAATACTGCCAGAGCCAATACTGCCCGAGCCTGATCCAATCGATCCGGACCCGGAGCCGATACTGCCAGACCTTGGTATCGATCCCGAGCCAGAGCCTGATCCCGAACCAGATCCGGAATATCCACTGGAAACAAAACTGGCTCCAGCCTGGACCCAGAAAAAGGGAAAGTAATTGTCGGAATAAATCCCGCTGGCTCCCTGATTGAATCCCGACAGTTTCCCAAGGTAATTTTGCCCGACAGCCAAAGGATAGCCGTTGATCTCGCTGATTATGCAGGAAACCCCTGTTGACCAGGTTAAGGTCTGATTATTCCAAATATAGGTGATGCCAGGATAAGTGTTGTTCGTTGAAGTGGCTCCCACCTGGACCACGGCCATCGAAGGAGCTGTCGGACCATCAGGACCCGGAATCTTTTGTCTGGCGTTCCATAAATGGCCGCCTTCGAAAGCCTTCAGCATGCTCGAAAGCCTGCTGGCTGCGTCATAATCAATAGCGAAACCCGGCATGCCAACTCCTACATCGGGGAAGGAAAAACAATTCGGGGATAAATATGAAAAGTGTTATAAACCGGATTTCCACCGGGAGCCAGTTGAACTCCGTTTCCATCGAGCAACACTGGCTGAGAAACGGATTGCCCAGTGATCGGATCGCAGATCGGAGCCAAGACAGGAACCCGAGGAGGAAAAGTATAGAGCTGCCTTCTGCCCTGGTCGATCAGATCGAGCTGCCACGTTGGACGATATTCAAAATTGATTCCCCACCTCCAATAAGAAATACCGTTTTCATAGACCAGATTGGCAGTAATTGAAGACAGTTTTAACTGTCCTACTGCAAAGGTATAGGGTCCGATGATCATGTTATTGGCATTAACATAATCGACAGCAGACAGCCAAAATCCTGAAGGAGCTGTGAGAGAATTCAACCCGATCGCAATGGTACAGCCTGATTTATTAATCTCGACAGGAGGGAGATAAGGGTCTCCAGCACTGTTCAGGATTGACTTTGTGTAGGTCCCTGTAGTGAGATCCCAGGCCTTGAATGTCGCCCAAGGTCTGGTGACAGTGGAGACCTGATAATCATTAGGCCGGAACAGAGGATTATCTACTCTCAGGCTTGGATCCAGTCCCTGCTGTTGTTGATCAATCTGGGGATTTCCAAAAACAGAAATTGCATCTGCATAGTAGGTATATTCGCCAGTGATATGAAAGAGAGTCGGATCGTCGCCATCCCTCTGGCTCGACAGCTTGACCAGGATCAGGTAATTGTCTTCAGGGTGTCTGCTCCAGACTTTTGGAAGCAATGGGTGAGAGGCTCCATAAATCGCCCCATAGGTAGGGAGATCTACCTTTACTTTCCAGGTTCTGCGAGATTGTTTTTGATATCTCTGATCCTGGCTGGCAAACGTGTCTAAATCTTCAACTATGTAAAGATATCCCATTAAAACCCCTATTTCGGCATTGCCAGAACAGCAGGAGGAGCTGGAATCCTCTGCAATGCTTCTAGCATTGCTTTTTGGATTTCAACCTGTTTTTGAGCCAGAATACTGTTCCGGACAGTGGCTTCCTGAATTCGCTCCTGAACTGATTTCCCTTCCTGTCCGAACTGATTCCGGATAATTGACTCGATCCCGGCAGCAGAACCCCGAACAGCAGCCTGGGCCCCGTAGGAGTCGGGATTCTCATCGCTTGTAATGAATTCAGCCAGGGCTTTTCCTGCCTTGCGGGCGATCGCCATCTGGAAGGATTGCAGCTCTTTTTCAGATAGTGCAAGACCTGATTCGGCAGCCTGCCCCATCAGCTCGCCGAGCTGCTCGAACGATTTCTTCAGAGCTTCAATCGGAGTAGCTGTAGATTCCAGGGTGTCTCGGGTCCATTCTTTAATATTCCGAGCAGAAAGCTCCAAGGCTGCCTCGATTCCCTTGGCAGTTTTTTCCAGCTCGATCCCGGCAGCAGCAGCCGCTGCCTGAGCAGCAGCAGCAGCCTTTTCACTGGCCGCCAACTGGTCAGCCTTCGCTGCATTATTTCGCAGGTTATCGAAAAAGCCCTCGATTTTCTGATTGGCTTCCTGAAGCCTTTGGTCCAGTGGCCTGAGCTTCATTTTGGTAACAGCGTCGATACCCTCGAAGACTTTCTGGGTCTCACCTGTGCTGAATCCAGTGGCTCCCAGCTGCGCTGCTGCGGAAGTCTTTTCCAGAAAGGCTTCCAGCTGAATTATCCCTGCCCTGATTGCTGACTCGAAGGCAGCCGCTCCTTTGGCAAAGGATTCAGAAAACTGATAACTGAAATCTCTGGCAGCCTTGAAGCTGGCCTCGATCCCTCCAGATTTTTCGAGAGGATCGACCATCAGGGAAAAGTTTTTACCGATCTCCAGGACAATATCCCGGATCCCGGAAAGGAACCCCTTGAATCCTGCCAGGGCTTCAGTGATTTTTAGGTTGTCGATCAGGCTTTTCCCGATCTCCATGAAAATATCGTTGGCAGTGGCTTTCAGTTCGAGCAGCTTGCCGGCATAGGAATTTTTGAACCGGGTAGCAGCAGCCTGAGCTTCAGGGGTCTGGGAGGCTGCCGCGATCGCTTTCACCGCCGTACCAGCCAGGACAGTTCCTTCCTGGAGGGATTTCATCGCTTCTCTGGCTGTATAAGATCTGCCTGTCACCCTGGTGAGTTCAGCAGCCAAGGCTTCGAACACTTTCAGGCCTCCAGACTGGAGGCTCTCCAGTGTTCCCTCGCTGGCCAGCACTCCCCTGGAAAGAGAACTGAAGGCTGCGTTCAGCCTTTCAGCTCCACCAGCTCCACCTCCCAGCACTGCGACAGCAGCTGAAGTATCATGCAGAAGATTTTTAACCGCACTGGCTGACAGGCCAGAGCTGACCAGATCGGAAAAGGCTTTCGACATTGTTTCCAACGGGATTCCAGATTTTATCGCCTCTTCCCTCAGATCTGCGATAGATGCAGATCCTTTCTTAAAATTGCCTTCTAAATAAGTTGCATGGATCTGGAGTTGCTCCAGCTCGGAGCCGAGATCGATGATTCCAGGAGTCCAGGATCGGATCCGGGAGACCAGCCCGGAAAAAATGTCAAAGGTAGCCTTAACATCAGCCATTCCTTTGAGTTTCGAAGTGAAGGCTTCCCACACCCCACCAGAGCTTTTTGCAGCAGCTCCAGTCGATTCCAGTCCCTTCTTCGCCCTGGCCAGCCCTGATTCAGCTGCCTGGCCGCCCCAGCCCAGAGCGATCGCCATCTTACCGATCGAGTAGTTTGCCATTTTGAACCTTACCTCCCAAACATTTCATAAACTCGATCTGCTGCTCTATCGGTAATTCCTGTTCCTGCTGTCCCCATTTCGGAATCAGGTCAGCCAGTTTGATTTCCTTTGACCATGGAGACAATGAAGCCCAGGCAGTAACACTGGAAAGATAGTCATCCCGATATGGGCCCCATGGCTCGATCGACAGCAGGGCAATCCATTCAGTTAATTCTGCTGAGCTTAACTCTTCTTCGAGCTCGGAAACAGTTCTACCTAAATGCCCAGCCAGAGCGAAAAGGATTCTTCGCAATGGCCGGGATTTCAGTTTTTTTCCGTTGCGATAACATCTTCCTTGAACATCTTGTTCAGGGACATTGCGGCAGACCAGAGAAGGTCCGCGACAGGCCCTGGAATGGAAGCGACAGCCTCCAGCTCATCATCCTGGTAAAGCCTGTTACCCTCGGCATCGGACAGCGTAACAACCAAAAGCCGAGCTCGAAGGTTATCCCAAAACCGTCCCTTGGCTTCGAGGCTCTCACCCTCATATCGATCCCTTTCTCTGGAATTCATCTGCCGGATATAGACAGATTCTTCCCATTCTGGGATCGATACCAGGGTGACTTTTGGCTGAGACTTTTGCCCAATTGTCTTTTTATCCAGTGGCATGGTTTAACCTTAATAAGAACTCTGAGCCAGGGTGAAAGTGTAAGTAAGAGCATCATCACCCGCTATCAGTTCTGGCGTACTGGTTTCCGAGATATACCCTGTCCAGCTAAGGAAATTGTCGACGATAGACCCCGGCAGAGTAACTGCTATAGTAACAGCTGTCCTACTTGTTTGATAGCCTTTGATGGTTTGAAATTGATTGCTCGCGCTGGCTACATCATCGAGGTAACAGGTAAACTGAACTGTACCAGGATCCAGCCTTGCTGGAGCCTTTACCAGAGTAGCATCAGCCAGCCCGCTGACATCAGCCATAGACATCGATTCGGTATTCCCGCCGATCGATTTCAGTGTTGTGATGGTCACAGGGGAGCTGCCAGATTTCTGAACAATCGTTGCAGTAGTCCCAACCGCCAGTAAAATTTTTCCCATTTATTAGGTCTCCTTATAGTTTCCGATTATGTCGATTGTTGTAGATCTTGCTTGGTCATCCGTTGCATCTGCGAAACTCTCAGCCTGATCCCCTTGATCTTCAAACCGCAAAGAAAACACTGTAAAACCGCTGAGAGTCTTTTGAGTAGCATTCGCCAGGATGATCTGCCTGATCCATTGGCTGATCGTTTGGCAGCTCGCCCTGGTTAAAGCAACTACTGTAACCGTGATACGTTCCGTCGAGTAAGCCAGTGTCCCATCAAGGAAATAATTGCCCTGTAAATCCACCCCCTGATAAACCGCGTAAGGCATGACTCCACCCTGGGGATAGGTTTCGGGAGTAATGCCTCCAGGGAGATTAGTCGAGTAGTTTGTATCCGCTACCAAAAGGTCACGAACAATTTTTGCCAACAGGCTCACCTGATCCCCTCCTGATTCAAAGCCGATTCGATCGATTCTTTGGTTAAGGTCAGTGCCAGGGATTTATTCTCATCCCGAGCAGGTCTGAGAAATGGCTTGCCAGGAACAAATTTTCTGACTCCAGAGCCCCACAGGTTAGCCAAGAAACCGTTTTCAACCAGGTGAGCGTATCTGGTAGGAGTCGTTCGATAGATCAATCCATTCCGGGGATTGATGGTATCAATTGATATTTTGGTCCTCGGACCAACGAAAACAGTGATATTTCCATTTTTTCGATTGGCGAAAATTTTGGACCCCAGCGATTTTTTCAGGGCTCCAGAAGAACCGAGCTGAGGGATTCGTTTTCCCTTTACCTTGATAAATTTTTTGAGCTGTGGAGCCTTTGCCCTGGCTGATTTTAAAACCTGGGTAGACCATAGCCTGGCAGCTCGCTTCAGGGCTGCCTTGATCTTTTTGGGAGCCAGTCCGAGCTGTTCGGCAGCTTCTGTCAGAAAAGTGATTTCCAGACCAGTTTTTTGTAAAACCTTGCTCATATTGTCTCTCCTGGCTTTTGCCTGTCAACACAGTCGAGGACCAACCAGGTCCTCCTCCCATCGGGATCCCTCAATCCTTTGATTGCCAGAGTTCGATTTCTCCAGAGAATCTGTTGATCAGTCAAAACAGCAGGATTAAACCGGATCGTCACTGTGGTATAGGTCAGGCTCTGGGTCTGGGAGTCGATCGCCGATTCAGCTCCACCAGCTCCCTCAATCTTCGCCCAGCAGGTCTGGTAGGTTGTCCAGTTTCTACTAGGTTGGCCAAACGAGTCAGAAGACGACGTACTGGATTGCAGCTGGATTCTGTGCCTCATGTCACCTGTAGCCACCCGGTAAGGCATTAGCAATAATCTCCCGCGCTGTAGATCTTGCAGATTGATTCGATAGCCAGAGCAATCTCATCCCCTACTGATCCCACCGCTTCGCGGTTGTTGTACCAATGAGAGACCAAGAGCTTAATCGCATTCTTGAGCAGTGGAGGAACGAGGCTGGCATCAGCAGAATATCCAGCCACGAAACTGATCTGGACAGCATTGGTTTTTCCCAGCTGTGTCCAAGGCCAATACACCATTGGAGGCAGTACCAGCCTGGGAGGATTATGATAAAGGTCCAGCTCGTAGTCTGTTCCTGCTGTTAATGTCGTCAAAACTCCTTGAAGATTGTAATACTGCACCAGTGGAGTCGCTGTTAAAAACTCAACCCCGGCAGATTGATCCAGAACTGGCAGCCTGGGTAGGTGAACAGACCAGCCAGGAAAAGTATCGAGGAGTAACTTGTAGCCCGTGTAAATCATGGTTCTACGGGTCACTCGCTCGATATAGTCCCTGGCCGCTGTGATCAGAGTTGAGATCAGGGAATCATCATCGGTAATGTCAATACGCAAGTGGGTTTTCATTTCCGCGAGGGAAACTGGCTCGACAGCCGGAGGAACCACTACCGCTAATGTCACCTTTTATTCCTCTGATTCTGTAACTTCTTTTCCGGATTCTCTGGAGTCGGATCCCTGTATTCCTCTCCCACTCCAGCTTTAATCAGCCGGGTTCCTTCCTCGACAGAGACGTCAAGAATTTCGCCGGCTGAAAAATAATGGACAGGAGAGGATAGAGATTCGAGAAGCAAAATTTTCATCTCTATCCTCCTATCGATTAATGAAGCAGATACTTCAGGGCCCGAGGCTGAATGACTCGGCTGTCAGCTCGCATCAAGCCGACAAAAGCCACCTGCCCGAGTTCAGCGTATCGTTCATCCAGTCGAACAATCTGGAGATCCATCGCATCACGGATGAACAGGCCCTTCTGAAAATCGCCGAACAGGATCGACTTGGCCCCCGATGCGATCGAAGAAGGCATTGATTGATTAATGAATACCGGATAGCCCAAAAGCCGATTGGGTTCGCCGACCATATAGGATTCGGTAAAGATCGGTCTGCCGAGGCTGTCCTTCAGCTGTCGGATAGCCTGAAGGATGGAATCGTGCATCATGAAGACAGCCTGGTCACGATAGGCACGATCCAGGCTGTGGGTCAGCCCAATGATATCATTGACCGCCAAGGCTGTTGGGCTGGCAGCAGTGACGGAATTGGTAGCAGAGGTAAGGCAGCCTTCAGGCTGGCCGGACCCTGTACCAAGGGTAAAATCGGTCTGCTGGATCCTACCCAATCTTTCACCCAGCAGCCCGCCAAGCATTCCTGGAATATCGATTGCGGAATCCTGCATCAGCTCAATCGAGGCATTCACCAGCTTACTGGTGTATTTGAAAGCCTGAAGAGTCTTCTGGCTGAAAGCAACATCCTGAGAAGAGAAAGCCACATTCTCAGAAACTCGCTCGCCAGAATTGCTGGTGTCATCGACAACAGGAATCTGAACAGGGTTTCCTGTATCGGTCCTGATCACCCTGGCCACTTCTCGAAGGTTGGCATAATAGAGAAGGTTCTTTTCCAGCTCGGGAAGGAACCCGGTAGGAACCAGGTAGCCACCTGCCGAACCGTTAGCCAAAAGCACACCTTCAGACTGGGTTCGGGTCTCGAAGCCCTTCGCATCCTTTCGGAATTCAGCCTTGAAAGAATTCACTGTCCGATCGTCCCACAACCTGAAATTCAGGACCCTGTTATCGAGATTGAATCCTTGCCTCTCGGCTGCTGCGAGATGTTTATCCTGGAGGTTTCCCGTAGGAGCCAGGGTCCACCCACGCAAGCAGAGGTCCCGGTCCTGATTCGCCTGGCGGTCATTCAGATCCCGGACATAACCGGGAGCATAACCTGGAGTCATCGGAACAGATCGCCGGGAGGCTGGCTTTACCTTAGCTTCGAGAGCATGGAGCCGAGCTTCCATAGATTTCAATTTCGCATGAGAATTCTCAGCTGGCATCGGTTCAGGCTGAGGAGTCCCCTCGGGAGGAGAGTCCTGATTCTTATCATCTTCTGGATCCTGAGCGACCTGCTCTTCCAGGAGGCTGACACGATCATCGAGATCAGCCACTGTCTGAGTCAGATTGTCGATCATGGATTGTTCATCGGGATTCAGGTCCCTTTTTTCGAGCAGGGGAGACAGCTTGTTCATGAGTTTCTTTCGCTCATTCAGAAGACTGTGAACCTGATCGAGTTTGCTTTTCTGCTGCATCTGATGATCTCCTTATGATTATTTTTCAGATTTTAACTTTTTGGAAACACGATATCGATTTTGAAGAAACCACAATTTTCGCTTCCGACTTTCCCAGTCTCTAATCGAATTCAGGCTTCGAAGAGCGACAGAAGTATCTGGATAGGCTGGAATCGTCACGACAGAGACTTCGATCAAGTCCAGATCGGTCAGGGTCCTGATTCTTTGGCCGTCGACCACCTCCCAGGTTTCTCCCCCTGGCCGCACCAGGAAGCCAAAACTCATCTGGGAGATATCGCCCCTGGTCAGCAGGGTCTGAAGGTCTCGGGAGTAGCTGGTATCTGGTGGATCGATCTCGACCTGGAGCCCCTGATTATCGGTGGACAGCTTCAAAGTTCCGATCGAGGATCTGCCCAGAATTTTGCTGGAGTCGTGATCAACAAAAGCCCGGATATCTGTCTTTGAATTCAGGGCATAATCGAAAGCACCAGGAGCGATCTTTTCCCGGAATCCTCCGAGATCTTCACTTAAAGGACCAAAAACAGCAGCATATCCAAGGATTTTTTTTCCGTCCGTCTGGGTGACGGTTCCAGCGTCCCGACGTTCGATTAGCTTCATTTCGCCCCTCCCGGCTGAATCGGCACCCATTTGATTTTCCAGCGATGTTTCCCGCCAGGCTTGACTGGAGGAATCAATTCTCGCTCTCGCTCGATCCCGCAGATCCTGCAACGATTGGTCGATCCGTGCTCACAACAGGGGATCTGGTATTCACTCATTTGTTCCGCTAATCGCTTGACCGATTCAGAAATTGCGGGAGAATTTCTTTCCAATTCGCTGTCGTCCTGAGTCAGGTCATCAGCAGGAGCTGGCACAGCGACAACAGCAGGATCATTCGTTGGAGCCGATGGACCATCTGGAGCGTTTAGAGGCTGCATATTGAGGGGCTGGAGGTAATAATCGCCACCTGGAACAGGATCGAGATTTTCTTTCGCCCGGATCTCGTTGACCGAAAGCCAACCCCAGTTTCTGCCGACAGCGTAAGAGCTGTACCTGGTAGCCTGGTCAGCTCGGAGCATTCCCTCAACAAGGAATTCACAGTAGTATTGGTCCCGTTCACCTGGGAGCAGCAGCTTATGGAATACAGTCTGCTCGAACCTGATCAACCATGGTCGAATTGTTTCGGAAAGGAAAAACAGGTTTTCCTGTTCAAGCCCTTGCCCGCCTGCTCCAGAGACCCGGAGCTTCGATAATGGGACATTGAAGATCCTGGCTGCTTCCTCGATTTGAAAGGATCGAGTTTGCAAGAATTGGGCATCATCTGGAGGGACCCCGAGGGATTGCCACTGGAGCCCCTGTTCCAAAATAGCGGTCCTGTGGGAATTATAAGTCCCTGATTGCAGGGCATCCCATTCCCGCCTCAGTCTTTGTTTGGCATCATCCGAGAGAGCACCTGGCACAGTCAGAACCCCGGAAGGTCTGGCTCCATGACCGAAAAGCCTGGCTCCGAATGTTTCAGCAGCCTGGCCGAGCCCAAGGCCCTGGCGATGGACCCTGATAGGGGAATAGCCCTGAATCCCGTCATAGGAAAGCCCAGGCAGATGAAAGATATCTGCTGCATCAAATGTTTGAGTTTGTCCATCCAGTGGAATAAATTTGTAATAGAGGCTTCCATCAGCCCGCCTGTGAGTTGTCACCCGATCGGGAGGCAGCAGCCAGAGAGATTCAGGAACCCCGAATTCATTCCTTTGAATTTCCGCATAGGCATTGCCCCACGTGAGGCAATGGGCAATAAAGGCTTCCCTCCAGATCAGGCTTGTTGTTTCCGGATTAGGCAGATCGTGGAGGAGCGAGTAAAGGGGGTGATCGTATGCCCGGACCCGCCGACCTTCAGGGGTTTTTCGATAAAGGATACAAGGCAAGCTGGCAATCGTTTCAGAAATCACTCGGACAGCAGACCAGACGGCAGCAATCGAAAGAGCTGTAGACTCAGAAACTCCAACCCCTGAAGCTGTCAAATGACTGCCGAAAAGATGGACCAGCGCAGGGTCTCTAAGGCTCCAGGCAGATTGTCTCTGCTCGGGCTGCCTCGAAAACAGCGATGCAATACGATTCAACATTCCCATCCAGGAATTTCCTCCTGTATGGAAATCACTTTAATAAATCGCTGTCACGATAGGATTAGAGGATAAACAAACCTGATTTTTCGTAAATGGAGCCCTGATCTGTCACTGATTGAACTCTTGCCCTGGCGGTAGCCATGATCGCAGCAACAGCTGGATCGATCTTTTCAAGGCTGCGTTCTTTCGAGGGTTTAATATTTCCAGCCGCATCGGTCTGGATCGAAACATTGCCAACAGCCCAACGGAAAACCGGGCTGCCGTCGTGCTTAAATCGTTCGGATAGAACCAGGGCTTCGAAGTCCTTGCAGGCTGGCGACATGCTGGCGAACCCCTGCCCAAAAGCCACTACCGGCAGTCCCTGAGCCTGAATCACCTGGGCAATATGGCTTGCGTTCCAGCGATCGATTGCAATCTCTTTGATCTGGTAGATCTTCGACAGCTCGAACAGCTTCGAAACCACGGCATCATAATCAACAACATCCCCAGCAGTAATCTCGATATTTCCCTGATGGGCCCAGGTGTCGATTCTTACCCTGTTCCTTCTTTCTCGCTCTTTCATGGCTCCCCTGGGAGCCCAGCTCCAGGTCTTGCAAAAAATAAACTGTTCGACAGGCCAGCTCAGGGAAAGACTGGTTAGATCGGTAGTGGAAGACAGATCGAGAGCTCCCCAGCAAGGCTGGCCAGCAAGATCTGGCCAAGGATCAGCCAGGCACGCGTCCCACTTTTCGAGATTGATCCAGCGGCTGACTCCTTCGGTCCACTGGCAAAGATGAAGCCTCCTGAAGGCCATTTCCTTTCCAGGGCTCGCCTTGGCTTCCAAAACCTGCTGCCGGAAATAATCAGCCTGGACAGAGACCCCATAGCCGGGATTGGCTTTTTTCCAAGTCTCCTCCTGGGTCCAATCATCGTCATCGCCGGCAGCATAAATCACCGGCAAAAAGGCTGGATCTACGATAGTTCCTTCCTTGACACCCTTGGCGTATTTATGGAGCTCGTAGCAGAGACTCTCGCGGTCATACCCGGCCGTCGTGATCGCAAAGGTTAAGGGTTGCCGGCGAGCTCCAGTGGACGTCTGGAGGGTATCCCAGAGTTCCCGATTAGGCTGACAATGAACCTCATCGAAAATTATTCCGGAAAGGTTCATCCCGTGCTTGGTATAGGCATCGGCAGAAATAGCCTTGTAAACGCCCCCAGTCTTTGTCTCGATCCATTTTCGGTAGACGGTGCACCGCTGAGAAAGGATAGGTGAATTCTCAATCATGATTTTGGCCATGTCAAAAACGATGGAAGCCTGTTCCCTGTCGGCTGCTGCCGATACTACCTCAGCTCCTGGCTCCTGATCTGCGAAAAGGAGGTAGAGAGCGATTCCGGCAGCCAGAGTCGACTTGCCCATCTTTCGAGGAATCTCGATATAACAGGTCCGATATTGCCGAGTTCCGTCAGCCCGAAGAGTACCGAAAAGAGGCTGGATAATATCCTTCCATTGCCAGTCGGACAGCTTGAAGGATTCGCCGGCGAGCTCTCCCTTCACATGACCCAAAAGCTGCTCGAAGAACAGCTTGCAGCCCTCAGCTGGTCCATCTGGCTTTTTCTTAACTCGACCCATATTTTAGCTGCCCAGCAGTTTCAAGATGTTGTCATCGATTGGATCTGCTTCCTGTGGTTCAGGCTGGAGCCGAGCTCCTTGTTTGCTCCTCGGAGTCAGGAGCAGTTTAGTCAGGGACATATTCACCGCCGATTCAACTGACCTGAGCTCCTTGACCAGAGGATCCAGATTCATGGTGGTAGCCGAGGGAATCGAAAAACTTTCCAGCTTGCGAACCTGTTCAGCCAGGTTGTGCATCCTGGCGATTTGCCGGCAACAGACGATCACGACCATGACCCCAGCCTTATTGTCATGGCCGATCTCGATCAGGAGTTCCCGGATTTCCTGGTAAATTTTTCTTTCTTCCCCAACCAGGACGGCTGGAGAAATCGCTGGCAGGCCACGTTCCGCCCTGGGCTTTTTTCTTTTCGGCATGGTACTACCTTAAAAAATGATTAGGACCTAAAAACTGAGCAAAAAAGTGTTGCTGATTCGACTAGTACGGTCTTTCGGTCAGGTATTGCAACTGTTTTACCCCCTACCCTTACCCAATCTGCTTTAGTCCCAGCAGGGAGAAAAAGTTTATTGCATCCGTCCAGATGCTTGTATTATCCGACAGGTTAAGACTAACCCCGCTAGCCTGTTTAATTGCCGCTACATTGGCCTGATTTCCAACCGCTGGCGTTCACCCACCAGCCGTACATGAAAAGAACCCTTGGCACATTCCCATGGCAGACATCCACGCGATGCCTGTAATGGGTGACCAGGTAGCAGTGAAGATCACCAGCGTTTACCTCGTAAGGCTTGCCGTCGATCCAGATCGTGCCGCCACTTTCTGGCTTGGAGACGAGGACGTTGCACCTCAGCCCGGCGACCGTTGGGTGGTCCTTGTGGGCGGGATCCAGGTGCTCGTAGACATCTCCACTGTCGTAGGTCACGCTCACTACCAGTCCATCCACCCCGCCGAATTCAATCCTGGACAATCCCTTGAGAGAAGGAATGGTATCGAGGATTTTGTCCTGGATCCTGTAGGCGAGGTCTGGGTACTTGACCGTCGAAAGCCCTTCTTCGTTGAAACGGGAAGTTACCCGTTTGTCAGTGCGGGCAACTCCTCCACGTTCGTGGTCCCTGATGATCCCAAGAACAAACCCATCACGCCGTTGGGCAGCATTAACGCTCCAGTCAAACAAGCCTTGCCGCTCGTCCTCCGAGAGAAATCCTGGAACCAGTAATACTTTTCCGTCCCACATTATTTCTGGTATCCAAACAGCTCGAACTCTTCGGGGCAGTACTCGAACACTTTTTGCCGGTAATCCCACCTGTCGTACCTGGGCAGGTCGATCCTCGAAACGCCAATGTTTGGGAGATCCACATTTTCTTTTATAAATGGCAATTGTTTTAAATCAAAAACAGGGAATTCCTGATGAATCAAATAATCAACACGACCAAAATCATTTACGACATCCTGATAAATTTCCGATTGTTTTACTGGTCGAAAAAAATTCCTTTCAAGATCGTCAAAATAAACCCATTCGTTCCTTGCACCATATGCAGTTTTAATTTTTGAACCAACTATTAAGTAATCCAGCCATTCATCGAAACTTTCCCACAACAGCCCATGTCCATCATTGTGATTTTTCCATGCCGACAATCGCAAAAACATGGACAACATTCTGCGAAAAGGATGTCGTACCGTCATGCAGATAGTGTAAGTTTTCAATTGATTTGTATATTCTTGACCCCAATACTGTGCTATGACATTTAAGTCAAAACCATGTTTTCCTATTGCTTCAAATGCTTCGTAATTATCTGTAAACCATTTTGAAATCGAACGTGAAGCTGTTGACTCCGGAAAAATGAAAACAGTTTTATATTTATCACTGATATACATTATGCTGTGTAAGATCCTGAGCCAACATCCCAAGCCAAAATCGTGTTAAATCCGTTGGTTTTTGGGTATCCGGTCAACATGGTGCCTGTGTATGTGCCGGTATATTTTGCAGTTGGGACTGACAAAATCACGACACCAGATCCACCGGAACCTCCTGTATTCCCTCCGTTTCCTCCTCCACCTCCTCCAGTATTAGCTGTTCCTGATATTCCAACAGCAGGAAAAGTGCTAGCACCTGCACCACCTCCAC